>OLNJ01000054.1_pt1 | contig 110596 bp, 86 predicted proteins | sample 1672191 | NCBI WGS metagenome assembly OLNJ01 (sample SAMEA3136657, study PRJEB25190) | human gut metagenome | biome: human gut; feature: human-associated habitat; material: faeces | place: Austria | collected 2013
CTTGTTTTCAGACTACCACAGTCTTATAGCATTGTCAATCATTTTCTGTCGCTAGGAAAAGAAAAACAGCCAGCCTTTCGGCTGACTGCTCCATACTAAATATAAACCATTTCGTTCAGTACAATTTCTTCTGCTCTGTTTCTAATATTATTACACCGTTGTACCCAAAGCATAGCATCTTTCCGCTTCAATTCCTCCGTCACTCCCTCAGCCGCTTTCATCTGATCAACAATACACGTAAACCGTTCCTCCGCTTGTTCGTCCAAATCCTCCAGATAGCTCCAAAGTTTTCCGGTCAGCAGTAAACTGGAATATCTACCGTAGCACTGCTCTTTCAGATACTCCCTATGCATCTGTCCGTACTTACCGATAGGTCGGTTTTCCTCCGGCAACTTCAAATCCGGGATGTAATAGTCCCCGACAAGCACATATTCGATGCCATTCTCTGTAATTCTTGGTTTCAGTTCCTTCATGGTTCGTTTCTCCTTGATTTTGTTTAATATATTGTCCAAACAAACCGTTCTATTTTGTTGCTACCATATGTACCGTACTCTTACTGATCCCAAACTTTTTCGCCGCCTGTCTCACAGTCGCCTTTGTTTCAATGATATATCCCGCTACTTCAACTGCACGTTCCTCTATATAATCCTTCACTGCCAAGCCCCCGAAGACGCTTTTTTACAGTGTATGCAGGATTGTTATAATTGATTAATCATCTAAGCAGCTTTCTTCTTCCCTTTCCTATACAACACCAGGCAGACCACCACAAATACAACCGTAACCACCACAGTCAAAGGGAGTACCATGGAAGATCCTGCTCCCAGCAGAAGTCCGAATCCCTGCCTTAATGTAATGATTCCGAAAATTGAGAAAATAAAAAATGCAACCGTATTAAGGATTCCTTCCGGAGCCTTGCTTTTCAGAAGATAGCCGATAAGAAGTCCGATCACATCTGCAGCAAAAAGGCCTAATGAACAGGCAAGCCATACAACAACTGCCGAACTTAAACCTTCATTTGCACCGAAGGTGATCGCTGTAAGCTGTGTTTTATCTCCAAGCTCCGCAACAAAAAATGTACAGAATACAGAAAGCGGTGCGAATTTGATCTTGCGATCCTTCACATTTTCTTCCTCGTCATCGTCACCTTTTAATGTGGTCGCAGCAAAAAACAGGAACGCTGCGCCTGCGATCAGACGGATCAGCCAGGTAGGGATCACTGTGCTGATAAGACCACCGGCAAGAACAGCCAGTCCGTTCAGTACCAGAATCGCAACACCGGTTCCCATCAGAATGTCCTTCAGCTTGAATTTCGATGTCATCGCCACCAGCATCAGCTGTGTTTTGTCGCCCATTTCCGCAATAAACTGGGTAAAAAGTACCTTCATAAACAACAACATATCTTCTTCTCCTTTTCATATATGCCGGTTCGGAGCCATAAAAAAAGACTCACGTATGCTCTATTTCTGTAACCGAAATAAAGCATACATGAGTCTCATTCTTTAAGATTTGCCAGGTGATGACACCAGTATGTTGACAAACCACGTTTACACGCGAACTACTCCCTCACGGAATTGATTTTCGTCATTGTAACAAAGGTGAGAATTTTTGTCAAGAGCAGCTTTTAATCACATGCTCAGAATTTCTCCGCCATCTCCTTCAGACCCTCATACATTTTTTCAGAAAGAGGAATGTCCACCCCTAGACGCTTCGCCTCCTGTACAATATAACCACTGAATGTCTCAAGCTCCGTCTCCTTTTTCCGGATGCGGAAATCCCTCTGCAGCGAGCTTGTCGCATTATCTGCATGCACATGACGGAATTTATGGATCACTTCATTAATATGTTCATCTGTCAAAGCAACACCTTTGGCACGTCCAACACTGGCAGCCTCCCATACAAGCCTCTCATACTGTTCCGCTTTCACAGGATCTTTTCGAAGCTCTCCGATGGTATTGTCATAAAAAGCAGTCATTACATTAAACGCACAGTTAAGGATATACTTTCTCCAGATCTCTACCTGGATATCCCCTTCATCCCTGTAATCAATATCCGCACCCTTCAGGATCTCGGCCACCTCTCTGACTTTCTCCTGCTGTTTCTCATTCGCATCCTTGATGCCGATACAGAGCCAGGTAAAAGTATCCTGCTGCGAAATCGAAAAGTCCGAATTTGCAAAAGCCACCGTATAGATCAGCGAATCTACAACCGTTCCTTTTTTAATAAGTGCGCGGATCTTTTCCCCGGGATCCACACCGTTCATTACCGGAATGATCACCGTATCCTCTGTAACCATATCCCGGATACTTTCACATACTTCTGCAAGCGAATAATTTTTTACACAGATAAAAATATAATCCTGCTGTCCCATTTCCCGGACTGGGACCACCCGCTCCGGTTTCGCCACGATTTCTCCCTTATAATCACTGTGCAGCACAAGTCCCTTTTCACGAATGCTCTCTGCACGCGCTCCACGGGCTACCATAGTCACTTGCGGATATGCCTTTGCCAGCATACCTGCCACATATCCACCAACACCACCAATTCCGATCACTGCAATTTTTTTGTCTTCTGTCTTCATAGCCGTTTCCTCTTTTCCTTATATGATCACAGGCTGCCACTGCCAGATATTCCTGTTTTTATTTTATCAGACAGCCCGGCAGATTTCCATACCGGTCCGCCAAAATCAGCCCGGCAAAAGATTTCTGGAAATACCCCTGATTCTGGTGTATACTGGAATTAATTTTTACGAATAATAAGCAGATAAATGAGGTGACAGATAATGGACACAAAACCAGTTTTTCATGGAAGTGATATAGAAAAAATATGTAGCTATTACAATCTGAAAAAAGAAGACATCGTCAAATTCGGTGCCAACGTTAATCCGCTTGGCTTATCACCGAAGGCCAGCAGGGCAATTGCTGAACACGTTGATATTCTTTCTTCCTATCCTGACAGAGAATATACATCTCTTCGCAATACCATTTCCCGCTACTGCAATATTCCGGCAGATTTCATCCTTCCGGGAAACGGTTCCAGTGAACTGATCTCTCTCCTCATCCAGGAAAGAGCTCCGCAGCATACCCTGATTCTCGGACCTACCTACTCTGAATATTCCAGAGAGCTTTCTTTTTCCGGAAGTACCCAGGAATATTACCACCTTCAGGAAAGTGCAGATTTCGAGCCGGATATTCCGGATCTCTGCAAAAAGCTTGAACAGGGCTATGATTTTCTGATTCTCTGCAATCCGAACAATCCGACTTCCTCTGCCATTTCCCAGGAAGATCTCCGCAGTCTGATCAGCTTCTGTGCGGAAAAAAATATCTTCGTAATGATCGACGAGACTTATGTAGAATTTGCCCCGGACATCAACGCTATCACAGCAGTTCCACTTACCCGGGAATTCACCAACCTCATGGTACTCCGCGGTGTATCGAAATTTTTCGCGGCACCAGGAATGCGTCTGGGCTACGGAATCACTGGAAACATGGATTTTCTCTCAAAAATGCGCGAGAAACAGACTCCATGGTCCTTAAACAGTATCGGTGCTTTTGCAGGTGAGATCATGCTTCAGGATGAAGATTATATCCGCAGCACACGCGAGCTCATTCTGTCCGAACGCGACCGCATGATCCATGAGCTGAAAGATATCTCCACCTATAAGGTCTATCCTGCATACGCCAACTTTATCCTTCTTAAGATCCTTAAAGAAGGACTGACCTCCTACGATGTATTTGAAGCCTGTATCCGTCAGGGGCTTATGATCCGTGACTGCTCCTCTTTTCAGTGTCTGGAGGGTGAGTTTGTCCGCTTCTGCATTATGATGCCGGAAGCTAATTCCCGCCTTATAAACATCTTAAAGTCCCTGTAATCACGACCACCGGCTAAGCCGGTGGTTTGCTTTGACCTTATAAGGGTCTATTACCGGCACTGGAGTCTAAAGACTCATCGAAATAGATTCGCCAATCGCAACATCATTTACTTACCAAGCCCTTTCGGGCTTATTTTATTTGTTATGTTTTACTGGCTCACCCGTAAACGGGTCAATATACTCTTTCAGTGTCATTTGATCGTATTCCAAATCATTCTGTAGCTGATTTGCTATATATTCCTTTATTTTCTTTATACCATACATTTTTACATCATTCTCAAACACACATCAAGGAACATGCCGCTTCCGAAAGGTAAACGCAAAATAGCGAGTACCTTGACATTTTTAGTCGGCTGCTTTGCAGCCACCGATATTTAAGCTTTGCGGATCCCGGCTGGAAGTTTTTCTGACCAGGGCAGAAGATCTTCCAGAAAAGAACAATCCTTATCATTCATGTGTTTCGGAATCTCTTCCAAGAGATGCTGCACATAATCAAAAGGTTTCAGATTATTGGCTTTTGCAGTTTCTACAATACTGTAAATGATTGCGGAAGACTTGGCACCATGGATTGTATCGATCATCTGCCAGTTCTTCTTTCCGATACAGAAACCCCGGATTGCCCTTTCGGATGCATTATTATCGATTGGGACATCTCCATCTGTAAGAAATACACGGAGATATTTTTCCTGATTCCGCGCATAGCCAACAGCATCACCAAATTTATCCTTCTTAGACACATTTATAGTTTTTAGGTACGCAAAAAACGCATCCACAAGCGGTTTGATAACCGCCTGCCGTTGCTTAAGCCGTTCATCAGAAGAAAGGTCATTCAGTTTCCCTTCTTCCCGATAGATCGCCTGGATCTGTTTCATCAGAAGAAATGCATGGGATTCCTTTCTCATCTTCTATACAGTGACTCTTTTTTCTATATATAAACATTTTCCATGTTCAAACAGCTACATTACTTTTCAGCAATTCATCTCTCAAACCACTCCAAACACCCGCATCGCATTACTCTCCGTCACAGCCACAACTTCCTCGCAGCTGACGCCCTTAATCTCCGCGATTGTCTTCACAACCTCCGGCAGATACAGCGAAGAATTTCTTTTTCCGCGATTCGGCACAGGTGCCATGTATGGGCAGTCGGTTTCCAGAAGGATCTGGGACAGAGGTGCGTACTCTACTACTTCCTTCAGCTTCCGGGAATTCTTGAATGTGACTACACCACCAATTCCAAGATAAAGTCCCATGTTCAGGTATTCCCTTGCAATCTCTTTACTGTAAGAAAAACAGTGAATAATCCCGCCATACATTCCATCCTTCATGTATTCTCGCACAATGTTCAGCGTATCCTCCGCCGCATCACGGCTGTGGATCATAAACGGGAGCTTTTTTTCACGGGCAATATCCATCTGCTGCCGAAAAATCTTCTGCTGAAGAAGATGCTCTTCTTTCTCCTTATGCCAGTAATAATCCAGCCCAATCTCTCCCACTGCCACAGTTTTTTCCATGTCGCAGTATCTCCGGATCTCATCCAGAACCGCATCATCCACTTTCTCCGCATCATCCGGATGCACGCCCACTGCACCATAAACAAAAGGATATTTCTCCACCAGATCATAAACTCTGTCAAAATGTCCTACCGAAGCACACACGTCCACAATATGCCCGATTCCGTTCTCCTGCATCCTGTCCAGCATGGCAAAACGATCTTCGTCAAAAGCCTCATCATCATAATGTGCATGCGTATCAAAAATCATCGCTTTATCCACAGTCATCTCATCACCCACAGATACTTTTCCACCTTTCAGCACTCTTGTAAACACACCCTCCCGGGGCATGATGCACTCACCCATCTTCTGAAAAATAGCACATCCGTTATGGCACTCTTTCCCAATCTGAGTCAGCTCCAGCACAACATCACCACAGCGAAATCTGGTACCAACCGGCAGCTTCGCAAAATCAATTCCCTCAACCACCAGGTTCTCCCCGAAAGCACCATCCTCAACATCCGCACCTTTCGCACGAAACGCCTCGATCTTTTCACCGGAAAGAAGGCTCACCTGCCGGTGCCACTTCCCCGCATGAGCATCCCCCTCAATCCCCCAGTCCTTCACAAAAACCGCCGAACCAACATTACTCTTCTGCGTCCCCTTCTTCTCACTGATACAAACCGCAAGTACTTTTCCCATTTATTATAACTCCTCTAAAAAAACTATATCATCGCCAGAACTTATCCATCCATTCAAACGCACAACCAGCGCTGTCTCCACTTTCTTCCCGTGTCCGGTAGAACTTATCGTCTCCAAACGTCAGGCCCCGGCTGTGCGGACCGTCCGTTCGTTAACCCCCACCGTTCTACCGCCCGCACTCCCCCGCTTCTCCAGTCAGAATCTCTATTCCATGCCCCAGCGAATCCATCACAACCTCCAGACTCTCCCGCACAGCCTTAGGGCTCCCCGGCAGATTAATGATCAACGTTTTCTTCCGGATTCCCGCCGTAGCACGACTCAGCATCGCCCTCTTCGTGATCGTCATACTAAACGCCCGCATCGCCTCCGGAATCCCCGGAACACGTCGCTCGATCACATCCTCAGTAGCCTCCGGCGTTACATCCCTCTGGGAAAAACCAGTACCGCCCGTAGTCAGGATCAGCTCCGCCAGACCCAGATCCGCAATCTCCGCCATTCTGGCACTCAGCATCTCACGGTCATCCGGCAAAATATTCATAGAAACAACCTGATAACCAGCCGCCTCCACGATCTCCTTCACAGCAGGACCACTAAGATCCTCCCTCTCACCTCTGTACCCCTTGTCACTGGAAGTAATTACCGCAACTCTTTTCATCCTCAACCTCCGATCTGGCTCATACAAAGCTTCTCTGTCTTATCTTCCTTCTGTTTCTCCAGGTTTCCACCAAAAATATGCCCATCCGGTTTTTCCGAAAGAGCCTCCAGGATCACAGCCTTCAGTTCTTCATCCGATCCGCCGCCCCGGATCACCGCATGGAGATCCCGTCCCGCCGCATACTGCAGGCAGGTCTTCAAAAATCCCTGGGAAGTCAGCCGGATCCGGTTACACTCACCACAAAACTTATGACTCACCGCACTGATAAAACCGATCTTCCCGGAAAAACCCTCTACCTCATAATAATGGCAGGGTCCATTTCCCAGCGGCTCCCCTTCATACACAGAAAAACGCGGAAGTTTTTTTCCCAGGATTCCCAGCAATTCCTCTTCCGATACCCCTCGAAATTCTTTTCCCATTCCAATGGGCATCATCTCAATAAAACGCACATGCACCTTATGATCCTGTGCCAGAAAAGCAACTCTGCAAAGATCCTGCTCCGGAATTCCAAGCGGCACACAATTGATCTTCAACGAAATCTCCGGATACTTCAGCGCTTCTTCAATTCCTCCAAACGTTCGTCCAAGCTCATCCCGCCTGGTGATCTTCCTGCTGCAATCTGCATCCAGCGAATCCAGGCTGATATTTAATCCGTCCAGTCCCGCCCCGGCAAAATCCCTCATCTGATCTTTCAGAAGCACACCATTTGTAGTCAGAGTCACCTTCTCGATTCCCGGCATATTTTTCAGTTTTTCAACAAGCCGGGGCATTCCCGGACGCACCAGCGGCTCACCTCCGGTAAGCTTGATCTTCCGGATTCCCAGCTCTGCCATCACCCGGCAGATCCTCAGAATTTCCTCTTCCTGCAAAATGAGGGAGCGCTCCACATGCTGCACTCCCTCCTCCGGCATACAATAGATACACCGCAAATTACATCTGTCAGTTACGGAAATTCTGAGATAATCAATGTTTCTTCCGCACCTGTCTATCATTATTTTTCAAAACGGAAATCTCCGCTTTTGCCTCCCGTCTTTTCTTCCAGATGAATATCTGACATGACCATGTGCTTGTCAATAGCCTTGCACATATCATAGATTGTCAGAAGTGTCACCTGAACACCTGTCAGCGCTTCCATCTCTACGCCGGTTTTTCCTTCTGTTTTTACTGTACAGAATACACGAATCACTCCTGCATTCTCATCAATCTCAAAATCCACCGAGCATTTCTGAATGGGAAGCGGATGACACATGGGGATCAGCTCAGAAGTACGCTTCACTCCCATAATACCTGCTACACGTGCCACGCCAAGTACGTCACCCTTTTTCACGCTGCCGTCTTTTACAGCAGCCATAATCTCCGGACTTACATGAATGACACCGGTAGCTGTTGCTGTGCGGTGAGTGTCCGGTTTATTGGACACATCAACCATAACAGCATTTCCATTTTCATCAAAATGATTCAGCTTCATATTTAGCAGATCTCAGCACCTGCAGGCATCTCTTTCTCCGGTACCATAAGAGAAAGATTTCCGTCCGCATCCTCTGCACAGAGAATCATACCCTCGCTGAGGATTCCGGCAAGTTTAGCCGGTTTCAGGTTTGTAACAACCATAACTTTTTTGCCTACCATTTCCTCTGCGGAATAATGAGCTTTAATTCCGGATACGATCTGGCGTACCTGGCTTCCGATCTTAACCTGCGAGCAGAGAAGTTTTCTGGATTTCTTAACTTCCTCGCAGGCAATGATCTCACCAACCTGGAACTGAAGCTTCTCGAAATCGTCAAAAGTGATCTCCGGCTTTGCCTCGATATCGATCACATCTTCTGCTTTCTCCTCTTTTACTTCTTCCTTCGGCTCTTCTTTCTTCGGATGAAGCTTCTCAACTTTCTCAAGAACCTCTTTCAGGTCAAGTCTTGCAAAAAGAATCTCCGGCTTATCTGTTACACGGTTTCCTGACGGATAAAGTCCGAACTGATCCATCTCCTCAAGAGATCTCTCATTTGCATTAAGCTGTACAAGGATACGCTCTGTTGTACGTGGCATAAAGGACTTCAGAAGAGATGCGCCGATGCAGATTCCTTCAACCAGGTTGTAGAGAACAGTTGCAAGACGATCCTGTTTTGTCTCATCCTTTGCAAGAGCCCATGGCATAGTCTCATCAATATATTTGTTGCAGCGTTTGAACAGGGAGAATACCTCTGTGATAGCATCTGCCACACGAAGCTTATCCATCTTTGCAGCAACATTCTTCGGAACCTGAAGGATGAAGTTCTTAAGATCCTCATCAACCGGCTCAGTTACATTCTTGTTCTCAACAACTCCGTTAAAATATTTGTTGGACATGGAAATAGTACGGTTTACAAGGTTTCCGAGTGTATTTGCAAGATCGGAATTCAGTCTCTCAACCATCAGCTCCCATGTGATCACACCATCGTTCTCAAATGGCATCTCGTGGAGTACGAAATAACGGACAGCATCTACTCCGAAGAACTCAACAAGCTCATCTGCGTAAATAACATTTCCTTTGGATTTACTCATTTTTCCATCGCCCTGAAGAAGCCACGGATGTCCGAATACCTGTTTCGGAAGCGGAAGATCCAGAGACATCAGGAAAATCGGCCAGTAAATTGTATGGAAACGAATGATATCTTTACCGATAAGGTGAAGATCTGCAGGCCAGTATTTGTTGAATTTCTCACTGCTGTTTCCGTCACAGTCATAACCGATACCTGTGATATAGTTTGTCAGGGCATCCAGCCATACATATACAACATGCTTCGGATCAAAGTCTACAGGAATTCCCCATTTGAAGGATGTTCTGGATACACACAGATCCTGAAGTCCCGGAAGAAGGAAGTTGTTCATCATCTCATTTTTACGAGACTCCGGCTGAATGAAATCCGGATGAGTGTTAATGTAGTCGATCAGTCTGTCTGCATATTTGCTCATTTTGAAGAAGTAAGCTTCTTCTTTTGCAGGTACACACGGACGTCCGCAGTCCGGACATTTACCATCTACAAGCTGAGACTCTGTGAAGAAAGATTCGCAAGGTGTACAGTACATTCCCTCGTAATGTCCCTTGTAGATATCTCCCTTTGCATACATTTTTTTGAAGATTTTTTTGACCTGCTCTTCGTGGTCTTTATCTGTTGTACGGATAAATTTATCATAAGATGTGTTCATCAGATCCCAGATACGTTTGATCTCGCCGGATACGTTATCTACGAATTCCTTAGGAGTAACGCCTGCTTCCTCTGCTTTCAGCTCGATCTTCTGGCCATGCTCGTCAGTTCCTGTCTGGAAATATACGTCATATCCCTGCTGTCTCTTAAAACGTGCGATCGCATCTGCAAGAACTACCTCATAAGTATTTCCGATATGCGGTTTACCAGATGTGTATGCAATCGCAGTACTGATATAATATCTCTGTTTTTCCATCTTTTCTTTCCTCCATTTTTCATGAAATAAAAAATGTCTTCTCATATTTCTATGAGAAGACGAGTTATTATCCCGTGTTACCACTTCTTTTTATTTCTGCCTCACGACAGAAACCTCATCAGGTACAGAATCAATAAACTATACCCTTCCGCTGTAACAGGCGGTCCTGTCACTGCCTGCCGGTGTCCGTTAAAAGGGACTCTGGTATTCTCTCCAAAACCGGGTCAGCAATGCCTCTCCGAAGCCATCTTCCATCTGTGCCTGCACATCCCTCTCAGTCTCGGAACCTTCCGAAGTCAGACTGCTTATAGCCTCTGTCTGCTTCAGGAAAAAGTCCTCCGGGGATTTCCCTGTAGTGTGGTGTACACATGTACTCTCTTCTTCCACGAGTTTTCCATATGGGAAAATCGTATCACATTTCGGAAGATTTGTAAACGGGGAATTTCTCGCTGCAATTCTCGTTTTCTGCAAACAGTAACTACATCCTCCGCTGCCTGTACATCCACCGCCAGGCCATTCGAAACGCAATGGTCGTTAACGTCATACCCGCCGCCATACTGGCCGCAAAAAGTATTGTATAAATCCCATCCTTCTGGAAATTTGCCCAGTCTCTCATCAGCATCCAGTTCATAGTACGGTAAAGTGCAGCTCCCGGGATCAGCGGAATTGTAGCCGAAACCAGAAACACCGTTACCGGTGTTTTGTGAACTCTCGCCATGCACTCTGCATACAAAGTGATCGCTACTGTTGACCAGAAACCACACGCATACGGACTTGGCGTTATGAACTCCACTGCCAGATACACCGCCCATGACAGACAGCCGCCTACTGCCGCGAACCAGAGTTTTTTTCCATGTATATTAAATAATGCCGCAAAGCCGAGTGATCCCGTAAAGGACACGATCAGCTGTATGATCTCACGCATAATTTTTCCTCCCGATACAGGCAAATCCCCATCCATTGCTTATTGCTTTTTCTCATAAATAACTGCCCTGCAGTTTATTCGGTCAAAACAACAGATTCGCTGCTGTAAAACCAAGCCCTACCACCAGAGCCAGAAGTATGGATTCCATACACCGGATCAGACCCGTGATCGTATCTCCGGAAAACATATCTCTCAGAGAATTGGTAAAAGCGATTCCCGGAATCAGCAGCATAATATTTCCGATACTGATCAGATCCGCATGATGTCCAAGCCCGATCAACACCGTAAGATTGGAAAGAACACCACCCGCTCCACAACACAGAAGCACCGTAAGCAGCGAATTCAGCGCCCCACGTTTCACAAAAGCCTCAAACAGCTTCAACGCAATACCGATCAGCGCCGAAGCGATCATATCCTTGAAATCGCCTCCGAAAAATACGGAAAACGAACCTGAGATTACCGCATAGATCAGAATCTGCGTCTTAAAAGAATACCCCTGTTTATTCCGAATCACCTCGAGTCGCCTTTTGATCTCCTCCGGTTTCGGCCGGTACTCACAAATATACCTGGAAAGCTGGTTTAAATCATCCAGTCGCCCCAGATCGTTCGCCATCCCCGGCACACGCCTCGTCTGCGTACAGATCCCGAAATCTACCCCATAGATCGTAGTCACAATACTGGAAGTAATCGAAAAAACATCCGCCCTGGAAGCACCATACGCCATACAGATACGCCGAATCGTATCCTCCACACGCCCAACTTCCGCACCACAGCTAAGAAGCTGCTCCCCGATCGTCATCGCATAATACAAATACTTTTCTGCCTCTTCCCGCGTCATCCCTCGACACCTCCTCATCCATAAATTAATTACTCATCTTCATCTATTTTAGGCTACTTAAATATTAAAATCAACACAGTTTCTTCCGTCTGAATATTCATTTCTTCTATATTTCTTCAAACCTCACTCATTCTCCCGGGCATCCCCATATAAAAAAAGACACCCAGACAAAAAGACCCACATCCTTTCATCCAGGCAGCTTCCCACATCATTTATTACCAAAATTTTTACTTATAAATCATACTCCTTATACAATTCATTTCTCCTGTCAGCATCTGTCACCACTCTCTGTATTTCATCTGTTCGATTATCCAGAATCAGCCTGTTAATCAATGTGCTCAGGCGAACTTCACCCATAGCTTTACCTCTGGCTTCTCCGCGTGCTTCCCCTCGCGCTTCCCCGCGCGCTTCGCCTTCCGCACGCAATCTCTCTGATTCCAGCTGCAAAACCTTTCCACCCATAACCTCACCTATTCCTTTCCTGATTTTTTCTTTATTCCTGAAAATATAGTCTGCTATTCTGATGATCAGTTTATCCAGATCCATATACAATTCTGCTCTTCCGGAATTTGAAATCTCCTCTTCCAGTTTTTTCCGGATGTCTTCGAATTCTTTTAACATCTCCTGCAATTTCACCGAATCCCGCTCTATGTTATCAGCCATCTGCTCATATTTCATAATATAAAATGGAAGCAGCATCAGAAGTTTTCTCTCAAAAATATTGTCTTTCGTATACTTATTCATTTTAATTACCGGAACCTTATACTCGCACAACTTTCCATCTGGAAGTACCATCTCCACTTCCAGAAAATCCGGAGTATTTCTTCCACATCTTAAGTATAGCACACACGACTTGGGAAATTCCACACGATATTTTCGTCCAAATTTCACTGCTCTTTCCAATGCAACAGCAAAATCATACTCCACCATCCGAATCGCCATACTTGTATCATCTGTACTCTGACATTCAATATGATAAACCTTACCTTCAATCAGCAAACTGGCATCCGTAATAATCTCTCCATCCTCCAGTTGATGCTCATTGCGAAGCTGTATAATCTTCACATCATCCGGATACGACGTATGAAACACTTCATTGATAAGCGGAATCACCAGATATGTCATCTTTTCCATCATTGTACGGAAAACATCGTCAAATATTGTATTATTAGTCATTCATACTCCTCTGGTATCTACATTATACCACACACAAAAACATAAAAATCCCATAAACCGGATTCTCTATAATCTCAAACACCCAAATGGAAAAACGCTCCGGAAATCGAAGCAAAAAGAAGTCCATACAGACAAACATCTTATAAGATATGATAACTTTACCACATAGTCCCAAAATATCCAATCAAATTTCATCCAAAAATTATCTCATTATTCGACACCCTCAAAGCGTCCAGCACCGCGCCGACGCCCATTCCCCATATAAAAAAAGCCACCCAGACAAAAAGACCCACATCCTTTCATCCAGGCAGCTTCCACAAAAAATCCAATGCCCAATTCAGTTTTTAATTATATCCAGAAATCCTACGCCAGTTTTCCGCCCAGCTCACGGCAGGCAGCAAGCCCCTCATCATCAGGAGTATTATTTACAATAAGTCCCTCATCCTCAACAAGCTCTGCACCAGCATCTTTCGCTCTGCCGCACCATGTTCTCATCCAGTCACCATCGCCCCAGTCATAGGAACCAAAAAGCGCAACCTTCTTACCGGAAAGCTTGCCTTCCAGATCAGAGAAAAACGGTTCAAACTCGCCATCCTCAAGCTCCTCATCTCCCATTGCCGGGCAACCCAGTGCCAGAACATCATAAGAGAGAGCTTTATCTACATCTGCATCTGCAACTTCCATGATCTCAACATCAGCACCAGCTGCTTTTGCACCTTCCTCAATAGCCTGTGCCATTGCCTCTGTATTACCTGTAGAAGACCAGTAAATAATTCCTACCTTGCTCATCTTAAAAACCTCCTGTTTTTAACTTTATTTATACATACATCTGAGATGTACAGAGATGCCTCATGCCAATTACCTGCAAAATCGAATAACCCTGACGGATCTGCGCCGCAGTAAATTCCCGACAACGGTCATAGCTTGCAAAAATCACTCGCGCCTGCTCCACGTCATCATAAACCTTCCAGTAACCACAAAGCTTACAGTCACTGCCTCCAAACCTGCGAAAGCCCTTAACATCCTCAATAGGATACCCGAGAAATAATCCGATCTCATGCGGAAATTCCGTTTTATGAAAAAAACGCTCCTTCAGATGAGCGATCATCTCATCCAAAGTCCCATTTATATCATACCCATCCTGGAGTAAAAGTTTCCTGGCTTCTTCCTGTTCAAGATATTCCTGCAACATATCCTGCCGGTATACCAGAAGAAGATAATGCTTTCTGCATCCACAGATGATCTCCATATGAATACCTTCCCGCTCAAGACCCTCTTTATAATCCGAAACGATCTCCGGCAGCTCCGGCATTTTTTCCTTGGAAAAGGATACAAGATTCGCCGGTTTCATTCCCATTAATACAGGGGAACAATGATAACCTATGACAGATTCAAATTTTGCACAAGTCATTTGCATTCTCCTTTTATACATTAGTTAGACCTCTCTAACTACCGCAATCATATCACTTGAGTTAGTCTCTGTCAACTTATTTTTAAAATTTTTTCAATAAGCTTTTTTATTGATAAATTGCTATCATTTACAAAATCCCTGTATCATTTCCTATAAATAAAATATCGCAATCTGTACAAAATATCCTAATAAAATTAGTATATATTTTTTTCACAAAACTCATTGACAAATCCTCTTCTGTCGGTTATATTAATATCAGTAATAATTACTATTACTAACAGGGAGGAATCATTATGGCAGCACTTAAATACAGCCGTCAGAGAGAATCCATCAAGGAATTTCTGAGATCCAGAACAGATCATCCAACGGCAGATACAGTATACGAGAATCTTCGACAAATCTATCCTAACATCAGTCTCGGAACTGTCTACCGTAATCTTTCTCTTCTCAGTGACATCGGCGAGATCCGGAAGCTGACCAATTTCGGAAGCGCGGACCGCTATGATGGAAGGGTCGCACCGCACTCACATTTCATGTGTACGAAGTGCAACCGGGTGATCGATATGCAGTCAGACAGCCTCAACGGAATCCTGGAACAGGCCGCTGCAGAATTCGTCCATGGCAAGGTCTTTGATGTAGACGCAAGCTTCTACGGAATCTGCAAAGAATGCCTCAAAAAAGAGGAAAAACAGTCTTGACAAAATAAAGATCACATGTTATTATAAAACAGTAATAATTACTATTATTAATTTAGGAGAAACAAAAAATCAAAATAAATTTTTATAAGAAAAGGAGATCATCACTATGGCAAAATGGGTATGTAATGTATGTGGATATGTTTACGAAGGCGAGCAGGCACCGGAAGCCTGTCCAGTATGTAAAGCACCAGCTTCTAAATTCACGAAACAGGAAGGCGAGCTCACATGGGCAGCTGAGCATGTTGTAGGAATCGCTAAAGGTGTAAGCGAGGACATCCTTGCAGACCTGAGAGCAAACTTCGAGGGCGAGTGCTCTGAGGTTGGTATGTATCTTGCAATGGCAAGAGTTGCTCACAGAGAAGGATATCCGGAAGTTGGTATGTACTATGAAAAAGCTGCTTACGAGGAAGCAGAGCATGCAGCTAAATTCGCAGAGCTCCTCGGCGAGGTCGTAACAGACAGCACAGAGAAGAACCTTCAGATGCGTGTTGACGCTGAGAACGGCGCTACAGCAGGTAAATTCGATCTTGCCAAACGTGCGAAAGCAGCTGATCTTGATGCAATCCATGACACAGTACATGAGATGGCTAAAGACGAGGCCCGCCACGGAAAAGCATTCGCAGGTCTTCTTAAGAGATACTTCGGTAAATAATTTTAAACAAAAAGCGACCTCCGCATGTCAAACTTGCGGAGGTCATTTTTTTGTTTGTAAAACTTATTTCACTGTTACTTTACAGCTCATCTTTTTCGAACCGCTTTGTACTGTGATCGTTGCAGTCCCTTTGTTCACACCTTTGACTACGCCTTTTGAGGTTACAGTTGCAACCTTTGTGCTAGATGATCTATAAATAATGTTCTCATCTGTATTCTTTGGTGCTGCTACTGCTTTGATAGTAAAGGTTTTTCCTTTGGAAATTGTCTTGTTTTTTGGAACTCCGGAAAGCTTGGTAGTTTTTACCAAGGTGTTCTTTACAGTAACCTTGAAAGATTTTGTTGTCTTACTCTTCAAGGTAACTGTGACTGTAGTTGTGCCTGTCTTTTTTCCTGCTGTCAGCTTGAATGTTCCATTACTTTTTACGGATGATACTTTCACGATCGCAGAATTCTTTGAGGTAACCTTTGTCACATAATCCCCTTTTGCAAAACCTGTTGCTTTAAAAGCAGACGTGGACTGACCTTTTTTCAGTTTCAGAGAAGATGCAGTCAGACTAATGGCCGGTTTCAGCTTTGCTGTGCTCTTCTGCTTTTGAATCACAGTTCCACATACCTTACAATGGCTTCCTTCTGTCTTTCCTGTCTTAAATACGGTTGCCGCAACTGCAGCATCTTTTATTTTTGTATGTCCTTTAGCCGAAATACTTACCTTTTTTTCTTCACCACAGATCGTACATCTCTTGATCTGACTTCCTTTTACTGTACATGTAGCTTTTTTTATAATGGTTTCTGTCGTCCAAGCGTGAGTATGCTCTGCAATATCGATATTATATGTTTTACGAATAACCTGATTCCAGTTTCCATCTCCGGTTTTCTTCATAAGTGTCAATGCAACCCATGTCGAATCAACTTTTTTTCTGGTGAGGATTGGAAGATCTTTACCTGCTACCTTTTTCAGAGTCCATGTATTACTGTCATAATCATACTCTGTCTTTCCGGTACTTTCATCTTTCCATGAGTTTATTGTCACTTTCATATTGGAGCTTGTTACATTAATCGGGTTACCCTTTCCTTTCTTGTACTGCACGATCTTTATTCCCAAATTTGAAAGATCGACACTTTTGCCAACAGCCGGATTGATCGTTTTTCCTGATTTATCTTTCAGAGTCTTTGGCAGGAGCACATATTCACTGACTGTAAACCAGATATCCTTTCGGAATGCTTCTTTATAGCCTCCTTTTCCGTTCGGAATCTGTACTGACACATAACAACAGCCACCACCACTGAAGTCACCGGATTTGAGCAGAAGATTTTTCCCATCCTGGGAAACAGATATTTCGCCCAGCTTCGACGTTTCTATAATCTTCAGCTTATAATTTTTTACACTCTGATAATTCTTTGTTTTATCTACCAAATCCGTTTTGATCGTCATCTGACTGTTTGGCAACATCGAACTATCTCCAGTACCGTTTTCCAAAGAGGTCCCCAAAGCATAAGAGCTCTGTTCTTCACTGTTATCGTTATGATCCTTTTCGTAAATATTATCGTCTTTATATTCCGGCAAAATATCCAGATTATACTGACGGCTGGCGATCTGGCTCCATTTTCCATCCGCATCCTTTTCCATGGCGGTCAAACTAAACCATGTACCATAAGCAGATGCTCTTTCCAGGATTGGAAGCTCCTGGCCCGGAACACTGATCCATTTCCAGTTTACATTGTCATAATCCCATCGTGTTTCGCCCGTACTCTGATCTGTGTTTGAAGATATCACGATCTTATAATTATTTCCAGTTACCGGAATTGGATCGCCTTTTCCGTTTTTATAACGGACAAGCTGTGGTTTCATATCTTTTACAATATCGATCTGCTGCCCTATTTCAGGATTGATCACATTTCCACTTGCATCCGTGATATCTTCTGGCAGGATCACATATTCACTGACTTCAAACCCGATATCCCTCCGGAAGGCTTCCTGATATCCGCCATTTCCATCCGGAAGTTGTACCGATACATAGCAGCATCCCATGCCGGTCCTTTTGCCGGATTTGATCAGAAGGTTTTTTCCATCCTGGGAAACAGAAACATCTCCCTTCTTTGACTGGCTTAGAATTTCCAGTCTGTAATCACCTATCTCCTCATAATTCATTTTATTAACCAGCCTTGTTATAACCGTCATCTGACTGTTCGGCAGCATTGCTCCATTTCCGGTCGTGCCCTCAAATCCACACTGCAGATTATAAGTACTTTTTTCCTCACTGTTATCGTTATGCGCTTTATCATCGGTCTGTAAGCTTCCAACTCTATACCGACGGCTGGCGATCGTGATCCAGTTTCCGTCTGCATTTTTTTCTTTTGCTGCCAGTGTAAACCATGAGTCATTCTCTGCTGTTCTTTCAAGGATGGGAAGCTCCTGGCCCGGAACATCAATCCATTTCCATGCACTGGTATCATAATCCCATACAATTTCATCCATGTTACTAATTGTCCATGATTCTATTACAATCTTATAATTATTTCCGGTTACCGGAATCGGGTCGCCCTTTCCATCTTTATAACGGACAAGCTGTGGCTTCAGATCTTTTTCAATGTCAATCTGTTCTCCGACCTCCGGGTTAAGCTCATCCCCGCCAGCATCTCTGAGATTCTCCGGCAGGATCATGTATTCACTGATATTGGCTGATAAATCATACATGCCAAGATCTGTTCCGTCCTTCGTAACCTTTACTTTAAATGAAATAGGACCCGTTATATTATAAGATTTTATGACAATGTTATTACCATCCAATGATATATCCGCTTTCCCAACATAATTCAAGTCGGAATCGTACGGTGGCAAAATCTCCATCTTATATTCAGCCGAGGGATCATCCTGCCATGAACCATTCGCTGTTTTGTGCATCATCCAGGTGTTGATCGTTATCTGACTGTTTGGCAGCATCGGATCACTTTGTGCTCTGTCCACATAATCATAGTGAAACTGATACTCTTCTGCAATTGTACCTGCCGCTTCCGAAGCTCCCGAACCATCACTGAAACTCTCACCTTCTTCGTCCGAAAAAATCTCTGAAACAGTGTCATCTTCTTCCGGTTCTTCTGCTTCCACCACTTCCCCGGCTTCTTTTCCGGTCAGGTCTTCTTCCTGAATATCTTCTGCTTCATCCGGAAGTTCTGCCGTTTCATTTCCGCTGTTTTCCTCACCTTCTGTCATATCTGCTTCTGTTGTCTCTGCCATCTCTGTCTCTTCATTGTTCTCACTCTGACTCTCTACCAGTCCGGCATCCTCTGTGAGTTCTTCTGCTGTCACCGGCATTACTACGCCTGTACTCTGCGAAAACGTAAGTGCCATTGCCAGAAGCACCGCTATTTTCTTTTGTTTCATAAGATTCCCCCATTTCTTAAAATGCTATAATTATAAACAAAACGCCTCAGTCAATTGCTGCATCGAAGTAGATGTGTAAATGTTTTGAGGCGTTATGTCTATAATTAATCATTATTTAATTTTTCTGAAAATTCATGTAGAATTATTGTAACTTATAAAATGATCCGTGTAAAGGTTATTTTCTTCCATCTATTTTTCAATAACTTCCCCTGCCATGTCAACCAGCTCATCAGCAGACAACTTACCATCTAACTGCAGAAGCTGATACTGTATGCCATCTTTTTTCCAGGTGACACTCTGAACCTTCAGCACTTCCACTTTGGAAGAACCACAGCTGAACACAAGTTTTCCGCTGGCTTCTGCCGCCTTATCCTCTTCTGTCAGTTCATAATCTGCAGGTACAGTTTTGTTTATATAATGTGTATAGTATATTTTTGTACCATTTACATCTGCAATATTTTCACCGAACGGAGCAACTTCCGAATTAAATTTTTCCTGTGAAAAAATAACCTCGTCATTATCTTTCTGATAAGTAAAAGAAACGGATCTGAATTTTTCCACCACATTATTGTTATCATCCTGCAGTCTGTTTTTCACGATATTTCCATCTTTGAAGCGATATCCATTTTGAAATGTGTCTATCAGTACAGGCTCATAACCGATATCTTTTCTGACCTGCGCTTCCGTTGGAAGTGTTCTGTAATCCGGTCTGGATAAAGATGAACCTATCCAGCTTGAAATCGTTCCTGTTGCCGCAAAAGCAGTTACTCCGATCGTCAGCGTCGCAGCTATTAATAAAGGTATCAGTTTCTTTTTAGATCTCATAGTCATCTGCTTCCTTTCACTATCTGCGAAGTCAAGCTTTGCATGCACGCTTCGCCTGATATTTTCTGTGTCAATGTCAAGCGCACTGCCGGAAATATCTGTCTGTTCATTTATCTTTAAGTCTCTGAGCAAATCCTGTTTCCTCATAATCTTTCCTCCGCTTCTGATAAAATTTTTCTGAGTTTTCTTTTACCTCTCGAAAGCCTGGTCTTGACTGTAGAAATATTAAGTCCCATTGCATTTGAGATGTCTCTGATCTTTTCATCAAATTTATACCGTCTTACAAAAATTTCATTATCCGGCTCGCCTAAGCTCATAACGGCATTCCACACCAGATCTGTTTTTGATGTCTCTTCTGCCAGATTCCTTTCATCCGGTATTTCAACATCCTCAATGGATGTGTGATCCTTTTTTCTGTTCAGCCGTTTCAGCCCAAAATTACGCGCCACTGCTGCAATATATGACCGCAATGTACCTTTTTTCAGATCTATGTATTCCGCATTTCTCCAAAGTGTAACAAATACATCTGATATGATTTCCTCAACATCCTCTTTTGGAAGTCCGCTCCCGGCCATATTGTACAAAACAGTACTCAGATAAGGAGTATAAATCTCGATCGCTTCATCTATAGAATTCTCTTCTCTGTTTCTAAGGCGCTGCAAAAGTACCTCTTCATCTGCCATTTTCAACCTGCTTTCTTTTCTGATATCCGGCGAAAATAATCATTTATTTCGCCATTTGTGTTCAATTAAAAGCTTTTAATCTTTACACTCTCATATATCCTGCAAAAACATAAAAAGTTTCACTTCACCATTTATTTTCAAAAAAAGTATAACAAAAAGAGGTCATCATTTCGACAACCTCTATTTCTATACCAATTCAAAAAATCAATGTATCAAAAGGCAGAAGCTCATAGCATCAATTGCTGCGTCATGAACAGAAATTTCATCTCCGGGCATCCCTGATCTTCTTCACACTGTCCTCTCTTACCTGTTCACGCAGCTCTGTCAGATATTCTGAGAATTTTACCTGCTCATTTCCATAAGTCATCTGCAGATCATACTCCAGCGGAATCCAGGTTTTAATATCGGATTCATTGTGCTGGATCAGGGCTTCCAGCTTGTCCAGAGCTTTATAGATCCTGGCCTCCAGAGTCTGCTGCTCTTCCATTTCCTCATAAAGCTCCGCCATCTCTTTGCAAAACGGTTCCGGCAAAGATTCTACCCATTCTCCCAGCACATCCGCCTCTTTCTCAGAATCTGCCTTTGTCTTTTCGAACGTCGGGATATCCCCGGTAAAAGCTTCTCCCAGATCATGAATCAGGCACATTTTCATAAGCTTCAGAAGATCCGCCTCCGGAAATTCATCACTGACCAGATACGCCATCAGCGTGATCCGCCAGGAATGCTCCGCAACACTCTCACGCCTGCCGCCGGATGTATAGCAGTGGCGGACGGCATCTTTTAAGTGTTCTGCGAGGGAAAGAACTTCTATTAGTTTTTCCGGCTTCATCTTCGCATATCCTCCCTTTGTTTTATATTAACGGTTCCCATTATACCATATCTTATCAGCATTAAAAAACCCCGGAACAGCACTCTGCTGTACTCCGGGGTTTTTACTTCACATTTCTGCGATTTTAATTTTATAATTTGTTTACTTTACAGTAACTTTGCATTTGGCAGTAAATTTTCCGGCTTTTACGGTGATCACTGCTGTTCCTTTTTTCTTTGCGGTAATCTTTCCCTTTGAGTCTACTGTTGCAACATTCTTATTGCTGGTTGTATAAGTAATTTTTGCAATTGCTCCTGAAGGATAAAGCTGTGGTTTTAATGTATAAGTTTTACCATTTGCGATTGTTTTACTGCCCGGAACATTTCTGATTGCTTTTAATGCCGGTGCTTTCTTTACAGTTACTTTTACAGTTGCTTTCTGTTTTCCGGACTGTACTGTAATTGTTGCACTTCCTGCTTTCACAGCTGTAACAACACCCTGGCTGCTTACTGTGGCAATTTTTGTATTACTGCTCTTATAAGTTACCTTCTCCTGAGAATTGGATGGTGTTACAGCCGGTTTTAATGTATATTTCTTTCCGGCTGTAATGCTCAGTGTCTTCGGCACATTTGTAAGCTTGGTTGTTCTGATAAGTTTTACAGTAACTGCTACTTTTGCCGTCTTTCCACTTGCCAGTGTCACTGTAATCGTTGCCTTACCTTCTTTTGCTGTTGCTGTAATCTTTCCGTTTTTGTCTACGGTTGCAATGCTCTTGTTGGAGGATGTCCATTTCTTAACTGAGTCTCCTCTTGCAAGTCCGCTTGCTTTTACTGTTACAGACTGTTTTGTTTTCAGAGTAAGTGTGGTCTTGGTAAGCTTGACTGTTGGTGTCAGTTTTGTACCAAATTCTCTGGTTATTTTTCTGCCACACAGATTGCAGGTACTCTGCCGTTTCTCAGGGGCAAATACAGTTGCTGAGCTTACTTTGGTCCACTTGGTGTAAACATGCTTGGTCTCTTTTACAGTTACTGCAATCTGCGCTTTCTTTCCACTTGCCAGTGTTACTGTAATTGTTGCTTTGCCTTCTTTTGTTGTTGCCGTGATCTTTCCGTTTTTATCTACGGTTGCAATACTCTTGTCAGAGGATGTCCAGCCCTTAACTGAATCACCCTTTGCAAGTCCGCTTACTTTTACTGTTTCAGACTGTTTTAATGTCAGTGCAACTGTTGTCTTTGAAAGCTTAACAGTTGGATCCAGTTTCTTTCCGACATCCTTTGTTGTTTTCTCTCCGCAGAAATCACAGGTGCTTTCCTGTTTCTCAGGAGCGAATACCGTTGCGTCGCTTACTTTTTTCCATGTAGTGTAGCTGTGCTCATGTGCTTTTGCAACTATCTGGGCATCTACAGGAATATAGTACTCATAAGGTGTTTTTGTGATAACAGCTGTATAAGTTCCTTCTGCCGGTACATTAAGTGTTACATTTCCGTTCTCATCAGTTGTTCCTGTCGCTGCTGCCTTGCCTTCACTGTCACGTAATTCTACTGTGATGTCTTTCTGTGCAACTGACTCATCACCCCATGCTGCTGTAAATCCTTTTACATTCAGGGTAAAATCTTTCTTAGCCATGATATCGGAAGCAATACCGTCAAAATACAGATATTTGTCACTCCATCCTGTTGTATCATGATATAAAACTACATTTAAGATGTCTCCACTCTGCAGAACTGCCTCATTGCATGTGCTTCCATATCCGGTATCTGCAGAAATCGGCATTTTGTTGTTTACAAAGAAACCTACACTGGCGGTAGTAACACCGAATACTTTATTGATCCAGCCCTGCTCACTGACTACCAGGTAATCTTCCGGTGCTGCCTTAAATGCATCTCCGTACATTGCTGCATGAAGGTCTGCAAGTGCATCAAGAACAGTTACCTCTGCCTGTACGGATTCCGGTTTTGTATATCCGTAAAGCGCTGCATCTGTAGCCTTTACTGTAAGAGCCTGTGTTTTTCCGGATGTATTTGCTTCAGTTGCAGCGATAACTGTTACATCAGCGCTCTGCGGAATTCTGGAATCCTGACAATCTTTCATAGCCTCGGTAAGAGCTGTGATTGCTTCTGTCTGCTGAGCTTCTGTTGCCTCTGCATTATCGGAAACTGCCTGTGCGGCTGCGATTGCCTCAGTAAGCGCTTTCTTTGTTCCTTCCGGATACTGTCCTGCTTCTGTTCCCTCTGTGATGCTCTCAAGAAGTGTATTTGCTTCCTGGATCTTGGCTTTCAGAGCTTCACTTTCTGCTTTTGTTCCTTTTACGGTTACAGTAACAGATGCTTCCTGTTTGTAAAGTTTCTGAAGTTTTGCGTTATCCGGATGATCTTTTGCAAACTGGCCGTATTTCTCACTGGAAAGAAGAGAACTGATGGTAATCTGTGTATTGCTCTCCGGTCTGTTCACAACAAGGTTTTCATGCTGGATCACTGCGTTATTGGAAGATTTAAAGTGATTATATCCCTGTCCTTCCATGATCCACGGATCATCAAAATAATCATCTGTGATGATACCTGCGCCTGTTTTGTCATCTGCGGTATATACCCATACAGCTTTTCCTTCGTTATCCAGATACATTTCCTGGAATGCGTGAAGGTTTGTGGTAATGCTGTCCGCGTCAGCGTTGTCCCCTTTGATACCATCGAAATAATGGGCTTTTGCGTAATCCATCATAGCAATTTCTGCGTCCAGTTTTTCGTTGATATCTTTTACGGAAACTGTGATCGGGATCTCTTTTGTGGCAGTTACGCCTTCTCTTGTGAAGGTAACGATAAGATTTGCTGTTGTATCTTTATCATATGCAAACAGATCCACCGCTGCTCTGTATCCATTGATCTTCATCAGGTTAGCATCACTGGAAGTTACCGTGATCTCTTTATTGTTAAATACATACTCACCGTTTTCATCTTTGATCCTTGTGTAACGAGGAAGCTGAATGTCACCGGTGCAGTTCGCTGTATCAAGCTGTGTCTGCGTTGTAAAATCTTTCAGCTGATCTGCTGTATAATATTTATCCAGGATCGCTTTTAATTCTTCCTCAGTCGGTGCCTGGCTTCCGCTTCCCTTTACAGTTACTTCGAAAGTTTTTGTAATGGTTCCGAAGCTGTCAGCTTTTTCAATATACTCATTAAGGAGTGTATCGTTTGCCTTAAAGGTAGCTGTCAGAGTAACCTCTGTGTCCTCTGTTTTCGGGTTGATCTTTCCGGTTCTCGGATAGATTGGGGAATCGATGGACGGATTCTGGATGGAGATCACTTCCGGATCGGAAGATTCCCATGTTACGGTAGACCATATATTACGCATGCTGGTACCCATGCAGCCCGGAAGTGTCAGATCAGAAGTTACTTCCTCCTGTGACGCATTATTTCCTTTAATGCTGTCCCAGGTAAGCTGGTCAGCCTCTGCCTGCATTTTGCCTCTGAAATATTCCTGATCCCAGCTGACAGTTACTCTGCGGCTCTCAGATACTGCAGACGCGTTGTTGCAGGTAAACTTAAAGGTGCAGTCCAGGCTCTTGGAATACACACCCATGCTGTTCAGATCACTCTTTACATAATGAATGGTTCCGTCAGTGCCGATATAATCCGTATCCTCAGATGTTGCAAGAGAAACCTTTACATTGGATACATCTACATCCAGATTGTACTTTTTGACTTTTGCCAGTACCATGTCCGCAATGTTAGAATCGGTTCCGTAAACAGGACGTAAGGTTCCGAATTCTGCGTCAAAGGCTTTCTTTACTGCGTCTACCGCTGCCTGATCTGCAGGATCGATATTGGACTGAAGGGTGACAGGGAAGGTATAATCGCCTGCCTCATCCGGTACGGTGAAGCTTCCGGATGCTTCTTTATATCCGTCTTTTGTGATGGTATATTTGTACTCTTTGCCTGCCTGGAGCTTGTAGCTTCCGTCTTCCTGCGGTCTGAGAGTTGTATACCAGCCTTCTTTTACTGTGATATCCGCGTCTGTGATGGTTGCTCCGTCATTTCCTGTCACTGCGAAGGTTGTATTTCTGTATACGATCGGAGAAAGCTTTACTTCTATATCTCCGCTTGCAGATGGAAGGATCGTCTGTGTATATTTATCGTATCCGTCTGCGGTTACTGTCAGTGTATACTCGGAACCTTCTACCAGTGTATAGCTTCCATCGTCTGCCGGAGTAAGGGAACTCCAGTCTTTCTGAATATCTACGGTTGCGCCTTCAATGGCTTCCCCTGTTTTTGCGTTTACCGGTTTGATATTTACGGTATAGTTCTTCTTTTCCGGAGCCAGAACGATGGTGAAGTCCTGTGTTGCAAGCGCTGTTGCAGTTCCGTCGTTGATCGCTGTTGTGTCTGTATCAAGGGCGAAAAGTTTCAGGGTTGCTGTGAAGGTGTATGGACCCTGCTCTGCGGTAGGTCTTGTGATACTTCTGCTACCGTTTGTCGCCGGAGCTTTATAGCCAACATACGGATTATCCTTATCAATGTACCATCCTGTTTTATAAACAGTATTCACATATTTTAATCTCATACTTCTGATAGCATATCCGCTGGTCGGGATCGTAAGGGCAACATTGTAAGTAAGACCATCCTCACTTTTTGTAACGCCTGTACCGCCACTGGTTATGATCTTATTGCTTCCGTCAATAAAGTTTTCTTTCAGATAAGCCTGGGCTTTTGCCTGCTCGTCCTCTGTGCTTCCTTCGCTGCTCTCCTCAGCCTGTACAGCCGGAACATCCTCAACTACTCCGTTTTCGTCTGCACTACTCTGTTCTGCAACGGCTTCTCCGTCCGAAAAATCATCTCCTGTGACCTCCTCCGTCACTGCTTCCCCAGCATCAGAGAAGTCTTCAGCAGTCACTTCTTCCGGAAGTTCCCCGGCAAAGGTAGTAGCCGGTGCACCTACGGTAGTAAGTGTCACAACAGCTGCCATTGCAACTGCCTGCATTTTTTTCTGCAGTTCTTTTCTAAGCATCTTTTTACCTCTCTTTCTTTTTCTCGGTACAGATTTCTGTGCCATTTATTTACATCTTGTGAAAACTGTCAGTAAATCCGGTCTTCACAATAATGCTCACACTTTTTATTTCTTTCTCTTATAACGGATCTCACCCACGATCTGTAAGCCCATAGGCAAAAGCAGCAACACTGCGTAAGCCGCATAAAATACAAAAGACATGGGCGTAACCGGATTCATAATGATCTCCGGATTATAGTAAATTTCCGTCTGATCCAGAAGAATAGCTGATGCCACAAAAGTCAGACATAGGAAAATCATCACAACAAAACTTCTGTCTCTGTTATCAAAACGATATATGGAAAAAGCAGTTCTTCCTTTCAGTGAATACCCCCGGCTTTTCATGGAAACACTGCTGTCTACAAAATCTTCCAGGGTCCAGGTAATCACAATTGAAATCAGACCGAGACCATGCAAAAACCGCTGAATGATATTTCCCTGTCGCACACCTTTTCCGATTCCTTCTCGAGATATTTCGATCTTCCGTCCTCTCTCCTTGATTCTCGGCACACTACGCAGAAGAATCGAAAGAAACAATGACAACCTTGGTGATATTCTTCCAAACAGGTACACCACTTTATCCGATGAAACCACCGCAAATACACAGGAGAAAAACATGATCACCGCTGCCACTGTGGTTCCCCTGACAATTCCGTATACGACCGATTCCAGTGTGATCTGATTTCCGATAAAATTCTGACGGAGATTTGTCACACCAAAATGATTGTAATAGGAGTACCAGGCCGTATACAGAAAAATCAGCGGAATCAGACACAAATTGAAGATCACCGCTCTTTTCCCGTTAAGCTTCACGGAATATACAAATGCACAGACATAAGATATTCCCAGGAATACCGGATGATGAAACCATATGGTACATACGATCGCTGCCGCAAAATAGATCAGGTTTATCACCGGATGATAACTGTCAAATCTCATCTTCCTCACCCATCATTCCGTATTTGATCCGGATTCTCTCAAGTTTTTCCATCATAGGTTTACAAAGGATCAGAAGTGTCAGCGCCGTGGCAATTCCATGAACAATATTCACCGGAAGCCCCGACATATAGATTGCAGCCACCGAAGCCCTGGTAAAGTTTGTCACCATGGTAAAAACAGAACAGGTGTCAAGAAGCGGTCCCACAATGCACAGAATGATCAGAAAGCCGATCACAGCAGTGCGGATTCTCTTTTTCTCTGACATGATCCCTTTTCTCGCCAGAAGTCCTGCAAGCAGTCCGCCAATTCCATAGGCGAACATCTGCCACGGTGTCCAGGGACCCTGTCCGAAGATAAAATTACTCACAAAAGCAGCAAGCGCTCCTGTAAGAAATCCCGCTTCCGCGCCAAATGCCATTCCTGTGATCATAATGATTCCAAGCATCGGCTTAAAATGCGGAAGCATGATAAATGCAGCTCTGGAAGCCACCGCGATCGCACACATTACTGCGATCGTTACCAGCTCTCTTGCCTGTGGTTTTCTTTTTTCGTAACTGAGCAGAAACGGAATGATAGAATAAACGATCAGTATCAGGCTGCACAGATAATATTTTCGATCTCCGAAACGCCAGGACACCATCAGGGTCACAGGCATCAGAATCAGGATCAGCACATAGCTTAAAATTCTTTTTAAAGTCCAGTATTTTACAGATTCTGTCTGCATAATTCGATCACATCCTCATTTGTAATAGCGTTTTCAAATATATGGCGGCTCATTCTGTTTGCTGCCGTTGTATAGAAACTGTTCTGCGAAAAGAAACGGTTTGGTGTATTTGTCGTGATGATGCTGCCATCAAAAAACATGCTTACCAGATCTGCGTATTTTGCACAGAATTCCACATCATGAGAAACCATGATAATCGTTACTCCCTGTTTTTTGAGATCCTTCAGGATCTCTGCAAATTCCAGTTTGAAGAAATTATCAATTCCTTTGGTTGGCTCATCCAACAGAAGGATTTTAGGTTCTGTAAGAAGCACTTTTGCCAGTGCTGCTCTCTGCTGTTCTCCTCCGGAGAGGTCATAAGGATGATGTTCCAGAAGATGTGCGATGTGACAGGTTTCTGCCACTTTTTCGATTCTGCTCTTTTTCTCTTCATCCTTTCCGTGAACCATTTCTTCCAGATCCTCACGCACTGTCTTCTTCACAAAAAGGCTCTGCGGATCCTGGGGAAGCATTGCCAGCAGATGGTCAAAAAGTTCTCCTGACTTATATTTCTTCACAGGTTTTCCCTGGATAAAAACTTTTCCGCGATAAGGCCTGCAGATATTGCTGATCGCTTTCAGCGTCGTCGACTTTCCTGCTCCGTTTCCGCCAACAATGGCAAATAATGAATTCTGCGGTACCTGGAAGGTAATTCCTTTCAATACATCCGGGGTATCTTTTTCATAGCGGAACCAGACCTCTTTTACCAGAACTGCCGGATCTTTTACTTCATCCGGATCTGTAGTGATCTTTTCCTCAACCTTCGTGATATCCGGAGTTTTTTCTTCAAACATGTGGCTTAACCAGTCACCGCCTTCGCGGACTGTAAGGGGACACTTTACAGTTTCTTTCTCCGGATCGGCTTTCTTCTCTTCCTGGAATTTTTTTACCCCGTAATAGATCTGCACCGGCGTGGGCATAGCCGCAAACATATCATTGTTTCCGTTTTTCAGGAAATCGCCGATCTTCCTCGGTTCGTCGTCTGCGATGATCTTTCCGTCTTCCACCACCACAACTTTATCGGATGCATAAAAAATGTCTTCCAGTCTGTGCTCTGTAATGATGATCGTTGTCCGCAGCTCCCGGTTGATCTTTCGCACCGTATTCAGAAAATCCGTAGCCGCAATAGGATCCAGCTGACTGGTAGGCTCATCCAGAATCAGTACGCTTGGCTGCATCGCCATGATCGATGCCAGATTCAGAAGCTGCTTCTGACCTCCGGAAAGCTCGGTCACATTTTTGTGGAACCAGCTCTGGATGCCAAAATAGCTCGCCATTTCTGCCACCCGGAGACGGATGGTTTTCTGATCCATGCCAAGACTCTCCAGTCCAAATGCCAGTTCATGCCATACCTTATCTGTGACAATCTGGTTATCCGGGTTCTGCATAACATACCCGATCCTGGATGACTGGGTACGAAGATCCGCGTCTTTCAGAGGTTTTCCCTCAAAAAATATCTCACCCTCTGTTTTTCCGTGAGGGGCAAGTACGCTTTTCAGGTGTCTTAAGAGTGTCGTCTTGCCACTGCCGCTTTTTCCGCAGACTGTGACATACTGACCTCTCTCAATCTTTAAATTGATATGTGAAAGAGCCGGCTTCTTTTTTTCTGTAGGATAATAGAAACTCAGATCTTTGATCTCAAAATGTGCCATATGATTTCCTCCGTAATATTAACTGCTGTAGGAAGAGCCAGAAACGCTCCATAGGCAACTGCTCCTACAACTGTATATGGGCTCATTGCCACCAGAATTTCCGGTGTGTACTGTGCACTGCTGCCGCCCATGATACAGCAGAAGATCACGATGGCAAGAAAACCAGCCATGATCGCCAACAGAATCTTATCTCTTTTTTCAAAACGGTACAGAGAAAACGTCGTTCTTTTTCCTGTTCCGAAACCACGGCTCCGCATACTGTCTGCCATGATGATGCCACCCTCCAGTGCCCATGAAGTCATCGCTGATACGATGGTCAGACCATGCTCCGCTTTCTCTTTTGCATTTCCATTATCTGCGGACATTCCGATGCTCTTCCTTGCATTGCCGATCTGCGCGATCTTTTTTTCATAGTTGGGAAGAAGACGCAGGATCATCGTCAGCACCAACGAAACCGACGGCGCTGCTTTTCCAAACAGATACAGAAACTTGTCACTTGTCATTACAAAGCTGTAGGAGGCAAACCATAAGAGAATAGTCACCACCATAGCAGCAAGACAGGTTCCGTATGCAAGAGCTTCCAGTGTATAGGGTCGCCCGTTCCACCAGGTAAACAGAATTCTGTCTCCGTAAGTGTTAAATAAAGGATTTATAAATGACAGCATAAGAAAAAGCGGGATCATTCCCAGCAGAAAGCTCTTTGCCTTCCTGCCTTTTACAGTGATATAAAAGGACGCGGCCGTAACGGCCGATACTGCCAGAAATACCGGATGAATCAACATCATTCCCAGAATAAATGCCCCGATATAAAAGGTAAAATTAATCACCGGATGAAAGGTGGAAAAGGTATCTCTTTTTTCATTCATTTTTATTTTTCACTCTTATCCTTCTTTTTTCCGGAAGCAGCTTTTGCCTTACGGCTGTCAGCAAGCTGCACACCTCCCAGGATCACTACCAGAAGTAACGCTGCTCCGCCACCCACGATCCATGGCCACACAGGTTTTTTCTTCTCCTGATCAGAAAGTATCTCATTCGAATCTCCCATAAAACCTACGATTCCGTAAGCGGAAAATTCTGCCGCATCAAATGTAATATAGCTGTCTGATACTTTTCCTTTCAGGAATTCTACTTTTCCTTTGTCTGTGATATGTACAATCATACAGCTCTTGTAATCTCCCAGATCTGCCATGGGAAGCTGCACATTCAGAATATCCTTCGGTTTCCAGCTGTCGCCGGTAAGAGTATCTACGAACTGAATCTCGTTAAGAGAAAGCACTTCTGACTCCTCGCCCAGAACCTTCTGAATTGTTTTTATTTCATTTTCATCAGCAATCTTTGGGTTTACTACCATCTGAACATACCATGGAAGTGCATCTTCCTTATTATCAGCCAGATTGGTTCCTGTTGCCTGATCAAAATGATACTTTTCTCCAAGAGAAGTCAGAAGTTTCCGGAAAGCTTTATACGTCTGATCTTTCTGAACTGCTTTTTTCTCTCCTGCCGAAAGTTTTTCGTAGTTTTTCCATGTTTTTCCAATCTCTTTGATCTGTTTCTCTGTATAATCATCGACCTTCGACGGATATGGATTTTTTCTCTTTTTATCAAAAAAAGCTTTCATTTCGCTGACAACTTTTTCTGAAGCAGTTGTCTTGGTTGCTTTCACTTCCGATGTTGAAGTTTTGGAAGCAGTTTTTTTGTTTTTTGTATTTTCTTTTTCTCTACTGCTTTTGCTTTTTCCATCTGCTGTTTTCGTATTTCCGGCAGCTGAAGAAGATTTTTTGCTGCTTATTTTGCCTCCTGAAGATACTGACTTCGTTGATCCGCCTGCCGATTTTGTTCTGGACGGATTCGCTCCGGAAGTCGGAGACGGTGTTGGCGTCTTTGTCGGTTTTGATGCCTGTCCCGGAGTTGGTGCCGGTGTCTTCGCCGGTTTTTGTGACTGACCCGGAGTTGGTTCCGGTGTCTTTTCTGATTTCGGCGGCTGCGTTGGCGTTGGTGTCACCATATTTACAGACTGTCCCGGTTTTCCTGACGGTTTTGACGGTTTTTCCGTCGGATCTGCCGTTGGTTTTGAATCTGGCGTCGGTGTCTTTTCCGGTTTTGACGGTTTGCCTGGCGTTGAAGTCGGTTCTGACTCTTTTTTCAGTTTCTGTAATTCTTTTTCCGCAGCAACCAGTACTGAATAATTGCTCACCTTTTTTTTCTTGTCCTCAGGCAGTGAGTTATAAGCGATTTTGGCATCTGTGATCTTTTCCTCACTTTTAAGTGTTACCTTTCCAATTCCGGCAATCAGCTTTTCTACATTTTTTATTTCTACTTCCTGAGCTGCCTTATAAGCTTTCAGAAGTTTTTCCTGATCTTCTTTCGTAATAACTGATTTCTGTGCTGAATTCAGTCCGTTATAGGCAGCATAAGCAGTAATCACCTGCTGAAAATTATTCATTGTAATCTCTTCCGGTAAAGCTTCAATCAGCTTAATCACCTCAGAAGCTTTTTCCCTGTCTGACTTTATCGCTATATCAGTCATATCATAAAGTGAGTTCTGTCCGTTCTTCATACGGCTGTATGCAGTCATTGCATAATACGCCTGCTCTGTAGCCATCTGATCGTATCCACTGCTCATTACATGCCGGAATCCGCCCTCACCGGTATAATAGCTTAAAAGTCCCTGTAAAAGAGAATTGCCGTTTTTAATAAAACGCGAATCTTTATCACAGTCGATTCCCATTGCAGACAAGCCTGCCACAACCTGAGAACAGCTCTCTGATGTGCTGTGTCCCATGGTTCCAAAAGTTCCGTCTGAAAGCTGCATGGAAGAAAGCTTCGAAACAGCTCTGTCCACAGCTGCCTTTACAGATGAATTGCTGTTATAATATGGAGCCAGTGCCTGCAGTGCCATTCCTGTCATGTCGCTGTCTGCTCCGCCGAAAATACTCCATCCTCCGCCGGATACTTCATTTTTCAAAATGTCATCAATCAGTTTTTCCCTTGTGGTCTGATTCTTTCCTTCCTCAGCTTCCGGAATCTCATAATCATGACTGTCAAAAGCAATTAAAGCCCATATAGTTCCATTTACTCCCTGCCATATTGTCTGATCAAAATCCGATAATGGCTGCAGAAGATTATAACCGCCTACATCAGTAACATCTTCTCCGATAGCAGTCAGGCCGAGAATCGTTCTGGAATATTCACTGTATTTTTTTGCATGAAGTATACCCTGTTTTTCTTTAACTGTGTTTACCACATTTGAAAGATAACGATTGTAAACGGATGAATCTACAGGCTGCCCGCTTCTTTTAAGCCCTATGATCATCCATTCACCGTAAATACTTGCATTTTCCGGAGCACTTTTTTCCGCCATGGAAGCCAGATATTCACCAGTTGCTTTATACGTAACTGCAAAATTTACTTTTTGTGAAGAAGCCACTTCAGCTTCTCCGGCAGAAAAATCCTCCTCGGAATCCATCGCATATGTTTCTGTCTGTTCTTCCTGCGAATCATTTTTCTTAGTGAGCGTTATCGCATAAATTTCGCCATAACCTTCCTGATCCTTCGCCGTGAAAATATAAGTCTCCTGGTTTTCTTTCAGATGACAGAGATAGGAATTTCCATCGATCTGAGTCCACTCCTCATCTCTTTCGCCTCTTTCATAATAAGTCATCTGATCGCCATCCGGATCCCGGAAGATTTCATCAAGTAATACATTCCAGTATCCTTCTGTTTCATATGTTTCATTTTCCGGAATGTTTTCCTGGCGTACCGGGAGATGATTAACATAATCCAGTGACTCTGCTGTTTCTTCGTTTTCATCATCTGCACTGTTATTTTCCGCATTATCCTCATCAATATTTACGTCATTGCCTGCGCTGTCACTTTCAGGTGCAGCCAGTTCCTCTGTTGCATCAGCGTCCGTATCTTCATTGGCGGCATCTTCCGTATAATCTTCAACTGTACTGGGATTTTCAGCTTCTGATGTCTCTTTATTTTCTGCAGCACTTTCACTTTCGTCCGGACTTTCCAGCTGTTCTTCCTGCCCGTCCGCAGAGTCGGTACTATCATTATCACCCGGTTCTTCCTCCAGCACCTGTATGCAGACTGTCCTGCTTTCTATATACGCATTCTCATCTGTTTCATCTGCATTCCAGACTCTGACCTTATAATAAAAGGTTCCTGCTATATCTGTAGGAGGTGCATATTCCGCTTCTGTTTCGTATTCTTCTGTTTTCTCTGACTGGTTTTCCTGATCCTCCTGCTTCTCTTCCTGATCGGTTTTCTCTGTGTCTGATTTTTTTATTTCCTGAAAGTTCTCATTATCTTCACTTTTCAGCCACAGGTATTTCAGATATTCTTCATTTTCTGTCCTGATCTTTAAAGGTTCTGCCTCTTCATTAAGATAATAAGTAACTGTTTCTTCCGGAAGGTCTTCTGAAATCACAGGTATCTCATTCTCTTCCGGTTCCAGTCCGGAAGCAAAATCTTCAATCTCTTCCGTATTCTCACTGGATGCCATAACCGGCATAACTGTCACAGACTGTCCAAAAAGGGTAGCCGTCAACATCAGTGCCAGAAATCTTTTTCTCTGCATATCTTTTACTCCCTTTGCTGTCATTCACCGTTATAGTCTGCGCCAACATCAGCACCAAGACCGTTACAGGTGAAGCACCATACAATATCATCTCCGTCTTCCAGTGTATATTTGGAGCATCCGTAATTAGGGAACCATCCATTTACTTTAAACATCCAGCCTGACTGTGCACCACAGTCAAATTCATAAAGATTATTAATTCCCTGAATATAATAACTGTCATACATTGGTGTCCAGGAATATTCCAGCTGGATTCCTGCATAATCGCAGACTCTCTGGAGTACATCAAAAACAGTTTCTCCTTCTGAGAACTCTACTGTGCTGGTATCCAGGATAATTCCGTTTGACGGTACGTATGCCTCTTTTCCGGAAGTAAGATCATCCATATTATCAAGAATGGTATCGCAGCGAATCGTGATCGTACACTGCCGGATATCTGAAGAGTCGGTATCTGTATCATTATTGTAATCATCATCTGCTGTGTTATCCGTATTTACATCATCATTTGTATTGGCATCTGCATCCGCATTGGTGTCTGAGCCTGCATCTGCACTTTCGTCCGTATCCGCAGCAGATATATCTTCTCCATTTTCTGTCGAACTGTCTGTAGTGTTCTCAGATGCATCTGGTGTGTATTCCTCTACGGAGCTTTCCCCTACACTTTCATTGGCTGTGCCTGCATCTGTGCTCTGATTACCAGATTTATCACTATTTTTATTACTGTTATTTTTATTACTGCTTGCTTTATTTTCCGATTTTCCAGAAGTTTTGGGGATCTTGTTTGCAGAGGACAGACTTTTTTCCAGAGCTGCTTTTTTCTCTGCGGCTCTGTCATCCAGTACTTTCTGAAGTTCATCTGCTGTGAAACACAGTTCCTCTTTGTCCTGGCATCCCATCAGCTGCTGAATCATGTATTCGTTTAATGATCCTGCCGAAATTTTACTTGTTTCGACTTTCCAGTTTCCATCTTCGTCTTTGGTTATCTGGGCACTTTCACCGGCATTTACAGTAGCAGTACTGCCATCTGCTCCATCCAGTTCCAGCTCATCTTTAAAAACATAAATAACGCCGCTGCCAGACTGTGCACTGACAGAAAAAACGCCCTTTTCAAAAGTAATCTTATTTTCATCAAAAGTAAGCTCTGTCTTTCCGACTGAATCTATAAAATCCGAAAAAATCTCTCCCTGTTCAACTGAAAATCTGAGATTATTTTTTTCTACGGATTCTGCAGTAAGCTTTGTATTGGCATTCAGCGAAAGAATATTTTTTTCACCGGCTGAAAGCTCTGCCGTGGTTCCGTTTTTGGTTTCAATCGTATCTCCGTCTCTCAGCGAAACATTTTTTTCAAGTCCGTAGCCGACTCCGTTTCTTTCGATATTCGCTACACCTTTTACATCTTTTGTCATCAGAACGCTGTCTGTGCCTTTATCAAACCACCCTTTCAGGTTTCCTACTGCCATAACTCCGCATCCGGCAATAACCAGGATCAGCACTACCATAATCACATTAAACAGCGTCTTTTTCTTTTTACTTTCCATTTTTCCTCCTTTTTTCTGCACAAAAGAGCAACAAAAAAGGTAACGGAAAATAATCCCTCTTTAAAGGGAATCCGTTACCTGATAGACGTTCCTATGCGCAAACAAATGCTTCTACCTTACACATAAAGAAAAACGGCCTGCCGACTATACGACATCGCACTTATATGTACAGGAATTACGCCTGTTTGCCTGTATTTCTCCCTGTATGAAATTTATACTAAAAGTATAGTTCATTTCCTGTTATCTGTCAAATAAAAAGCGTCAAAAACAATTGTATATAATTCTTTTCTGTGCTATAATAATCAGACACCCAAATAATAAATTTAGACATTTTCAAGTATTTATTAACGATTATACTATATCGTATGAAAAGGAAATAAGTGTAACTGTATAAGTCAGGAGACTTGCTTGGAAATATTGCCTACCATTACACGTGTGATAAACAAAGAAGTCTTTTTTGGATATCGTATCTGCCTGTGATGCGGTGTCTTTTTTATGTCAAAGGAGTCTTTTTATGTCAGGTACTTATTACAGATCCAACCGCGTTATTTCCAAAACCAATGCCAGGAACTATCTTTCCCAAAATGTAAAGATTCCTGCGCCTGTTGAATATATCGCTTCCGAAGCATTTCAGAAGAAAACCAAGATTTCTTCCGTCTGTTTTCCGGATACACTGAAGAATATCGGAGCCAGAACCTTTCAGGGCTGTTCTCTTCTGACAGAGGTCGATCTTCCCACACAGGTGGAGACTTTAGGTTCCAACGTTTTTTCTCAGTGCAATTCCCTGGAAAAAGTCACTCTTTCCCAATCACTTTCCTCAATCCCAAAAGCTGCCTTTCAGGAAAACCGTAAGCTTGGATGCATAATTTTTCCGGATAATTCCCAGATTTCCCGTATTCGTTCCGAAGCTTTTTCGCAGTGTACCTCTCTGGAATCACTGGATCTTCCTCCCGCGCTTACAGAAATTGAGGCTCGCGCTTTTTACAAATGCAAAAATCTCTCCTCTGTAAATTTCCCGGAGGGACTGAAGCAGATCGGCAAAGAAGCTTTTTACTTCTGTGCAATCGATCATCTGAAGCTTCCTCAGTCTCTGGAAGTACTGGAGGAAAGTGCCTTTTTCAAATGTAAGAATCTTACTCATGTCTGTCTTCCTACAGGTATCCGCTATATCGGCAAATGGGTCTTTCACGGCTGTAACCGTATGAAGTATCTGGAGATTCACCATAATCCGGATTTTATCGGTTCCTGGATCATCAACCGTGCATGCACGATCCGATGCTATAAGGGTTCTAAAGTAGATGACTACTGCAAAGAATTTGATTTTAACGTTGAATATCTTTAAATAAAAAACGGCTCTGCTTCACATCATTATTTTCTGTGAAGCAGAGCCATTTTTTGTTCTTATTTTTCTGTTTATTTAACAGTTACCTTACATGTTACTTTCTTGTTACCACTCTTAACAGTAATTGTTGCTGTTCCTTTTTTCTTTGCTGTGATCTCACCTTTGCTGTTTACAGTAACTACATTTTTATTTGAAGTTGTGTATGTGATCTTCTCAGTGGAAGTAAACGGACTGATTACCGGTTTCAGTGTTGTTTTCTTTCCTTTTGTCAGAGTAAGAGAAGATTTTACACCGGAAATCTTAGTTGTTTTTACAGCTGTTTTCTGTACGGTTACTGTAATATAACCTTTTTTTCCACTCTTTAATGTTACTGTAATTTTAGCTGTTCCGGTTTTCTTTCCGGCTTTGATCTCGCCCTTGCTGTTTACAGTCACAATATTTTTGTTGCTGGATGTCCAGGATTTTACGGAATCACCATTTGCAAGACCCGTTGCTTTTACTCTGGTTGTAAGCTGATCTACCTTAAGTGTGAATTTTGTTACATTCAGTTTCAGAGTCGGAGTAAGTTTTTTACCGTAAGGTCTGGTTGATTTTGTCTTATATCCGCATTTTGAGCATACCTTTGTCTGTACTGCCGGTTTGAATACAGTTGCCTTTGCAGTTGTTTTCCAGGTGTAAGTATGTGCAGTTACCGGGATCTTTTCTGTTTTTGTCTTACCGCAGACGCTGCAGGTATATGTTTTTACACCTGTTGTCTTGCAGGTTGCTGCCTTGGTTACTTTTCCGTTGTTCCATTTATGCTGGGATGTTACCGGGATCTTTTCTGTTTTTGTCTTGCCGCAGACGCTGCAGGTATATGTTTTAATGCCTGTGGTCTTGCAGGTTGCTGCCTTGGTCACTTTTCCGTTATCCCATTTGTGCTGATGCGGAACTACCGGAAGTTCTTCTGTCTTTTCATAGCCACATACTGTACAGGTGTATGTTTTAGCACCTTTCTCTGTATAAGTTGCTTTTTTTGTTACTTTACCTTCATCAAAGGTATGTGCTGCGTATCCGTTCTTTCTTTCGTTGCTTGAAATATTACACCATCCGCCATCAGTGCACTCATGCCAGTGTGCATTTTCATCTGATGTCCAGGCTTCTGACCAGGTGTGAACGCCCTCTTCTCCATACCAGTCTGTATAGTGAAGCACGATCTGGTCGTTATTCTGTACTTTCTGTTCAGCAATTCCAACCTCTGGATAAACGCCGTTTATCGTGTCCATCCAACCGCTGTTTTTACCGTTTGTAAATTCACCAAGTGTAACACCATCTTTTGTGATAGACGCGATGTAGTTTCCGGATGGATTATCGCATGTCATGTTATTCGCAAGCAGTGCTGCGTCAATAACATCTTTTGCTGTAGATCCCTCTACAACGGTATACTCGCTCTGCTCAAGCCAGGTTTCCAGATTTCCTGCATAATATGTATGATACTCATGATCTGCATCGCTGTCATGAACATAATCACCTAAAATTGTAAGGGAAACCTTAATCTTCGGAGCAACCAGTCTTGCAAGCTTATCTGCGTCCACACCAAGAGGATCATCTGTACGGTTCTGCTGTGCCTTGGTTGCACCGGAAATACCGCTTGGTCTTCCGTTTTCTGAGCTGTAATAGGTTACACCTTCAACAGGTGCAGGATTTGCGTAGCTTGTATCAACAAAATCAACTGCGCCGATACCTTTTACGCCTTTACATGTATACTCATTATTCTCAATAACATTGTATTTATCAAGGCCTTTGATATAACCGATCACGCCGCCGACACGTGTTCCGTCTGTTGCGCTTACGGTTCCCTCAAAGGAATTGTTCTGTACATACTGAGTGCCGTTCTCCCAGCACTGTATCATACCTGTCTCGGAACCAAGGATACCGCCTACATAGTCTTTTCCTGTGATCGTTCCGTTGGAATAGCAGTTCTGAATCGTTACGCCCGACGTATTCGGTGCGCTCGCTTCACCCCACATGGTTCCGCCGTATCCGCCGCCGGAAATACCACCTGCATAATTACCGCTTGCAGTTACTGTTCCATAGAACTTACAGTCTTTCAGTGTATAATTTCCCATAGACTGGCCTTTGTTTCCGCTGATACCACCTACATATTTTGTTCCGTAAACGTCTGCGTAACTTACACAGTTCTCAATCGTTCCGTTGAAGTCACCGCCAAAAGAGCCGATATTGGACTGCGCTTTATCATATCCAATCACGACGCCTTTCTCTACAGTACTGTTGGTGATCGTGATCTGATTATTTCCGGATGCGTATCCTCCGATAAATCCGGATTTCAGAGTCTGTGTTCCTGCCTTTAAAGTTACGTTGTCGATCTTGATCGGATTGTAGGAACTGTAATCAACCTCATAATTACAGACAACACCGTCAGACGCGATCTGCTCTCCATAGATATTCAGATTTTTCAAAGTAGAATCTGCCACATAGCCGAAAAGACATTTCTCACCTTTCGGTACTGTCAGCAGATGGTTGTCACCATCCAGATTTCCCTGGAATTTGGATGTTTTTATTCCGATCGGAGTCCATCCTTCCGGAAGTGTGATATCCTCTGTAAATTTCAGATACTGATTTACAAAGGTACCTTTTCCATTGTTTACATAATCTGCAACTGCCTGAATGTCAGCTGTGGATGTAACAAGATACGGATCTGCCTCTGTACCTGTTCCTGCCAGTGTCAGATCTCCGCTTGCCTGATTATCATCAAATGTTACTGCTGCTTCTCCATCAGAAAACGGATCCGCATCCTCCTGTGCATAAGTCTCAACGCTCTGATCAGAATCTGCAATATCCTCTGCCTGTGAAAGCTCTTCCGCATCTGTCTGCTCTTCATCGCTTTCTGCAATTTCTGCTACAGCATCTTCAGAATCATCTGCTTCCTGCTGCTCCGAAACGTCCTCCTCTGCTGCTTCTCCTTCTGTTACATCTTCTGCCATGCTGATATTTTCATCTGTGAAATCAGCTGCCCAGGCTGAAGCCGGAGCTGTACCGATCATGGCACCTGCAAGAAGAATACTGAGAAGTTTTTTTCGTTTCATAACCTTTCCTCCTTTTAATTTTTCGGTGACAGCTTTCTTTTTCGCTGTTTTAATTGAAAGATCATGATGCCAAAAAGGCAACAAAAAAGGTAACAGAAAAAGCCCCGCATGGGGTTTCTGTTACCTGATAGACGTTCTTTATGCGTAAACTGACCAGTTTCAGTCACTATCTTTTTTTAAAAGTTCCCGCCCGCCGACTGTACGACAACGCATTTTCCTGTACAGGAATCTCACCTGTTCGCCGGAAGCTTTTCTCATTCAATTATTCACCTGGTTTCATTATACAAATGAAACCAGGTGTTGTCAAACCAATATTTCTTAGTTCTCTTTCACAACAACCTTATCCAGATGCCAGATATCATCTACATACTCCTGGATGGTTCTGTCGGATGTGAACTTACCGCTGCATGCTGTGTTGAGAAGTGCCATCTTAGCCCAGCGTTTCTCATCTTTGTATGCTTCCTCAACACGCTTCTGTGCCTCTGCATAGGAACGGAAGTCGCCAAGGATGAAGTACTGGTCAGGTCTCGGCATGTTGCGTTTGTCGAGAAGTGAATTGTAGATGTCACGGAACATCTCTGTATCGCTGGAGAAGGTTCCGTTGATCAGCTGCATCAGTACCTGACGGATCTCCGGATCTGTGTTGTAGATGAAGTCCGGATCGTAACCGCCGTTATTCTCATAGTTGATGATCTGGTCGGAACTCATACCGAAGATAAATGCGTTCTCCTCGCCAACCTCCTGTACGATCTCAACGTTGGCACCATCCATAGTTCCCAGTGTCGGAGCACCGTTCAGCATGAACTTCATGTTACCTGTACCAGAAGCCTCTTTACTTGCTGTGGAGATCTGCTCGGAAACATCTGCTGCCGCAAAAATGATCTCAGCGTTGGATACACGGTAATTCTCGATAAATACAACCTTCAGCTTGCCGTTGATGGAAGCATCATTGTTTACAACATCTGCCACACAGTTGATCAGCTTGATGATCTTCTTTGCACGTGCGTAAGCTGCGGAAGCTTTTGCACCAAAGATAAATGTTCTCGGATAGAAATCCATCTCCGGATGTGCCTTGATCTGGTTGTACAGATAGATCACATGCAGGATGTTGAGAAGCTGACGCTTGTACTCATGAAGTCTCTTAACCTGGATATCGAAGATGGAGTGCGGATCAACCTCAACACCATTGTGCTCCAGGATATATTTTGCAAGACGCTCTTTGTTCTTGAACTTAATGGTCATGAACTCCTGAAGTGCTTTCTCATCGTCTGCATAAACCTTCAGTTTGGAAAGCTGGGAAAGATCTGTGATCCAGTCCGGTCCGATCTTATCTGTTACCCAGTCAGCCAGAAGCGGGTTTCCATGAGCAAGGAAACGTCTCTGTGTGATACCGTTTGTCTTGTTGTTAAACTTCTCAGGCATCATCTCATAGAAATCCTTCAGCTCCTGATTCTTGAGGATTTCTGTATGAAGGCGTGCAACACCGTTTACAGAGTAGCCTGCAACGATCGCAAGGTGAGCCATCTTAACCTGTCCGTCATAGATGATCGCCATCTTCTTAACCTTCTCAAAGTTTCCAGGATATTTCTGCTGGATCTCAAGAATGAAACGACGGTTGATCTCCTCGATGATCTGGTATACACGCGGAAGCAGTCTGGAGAACAGCTCGATCGGCCATTTCTCAAGTGCCTCGGACATGATGGTGTGGTTGGTGTAAGCACAGCATTTTGTTGTGATATCCCATGCCTGATCCCAGCCAAGACCTTCCTGATCCATAAGAAGACGCATCAGCTCTGCAACAGCTACAGTCGGATGAGTATCGTTCATCTGGAATACAACCTTCTCATGAAGCTTTGTGATGTCATCGTGTGTTTTCTTATATTTGGCAATCGCTGCCTGAAGGCTGGCAGATACGAAGAAGTACTGCTGTTTCAGACGAAGCTCTTTACCTGCCATATGGTTATCATTCGGATAAAGTACCTCAACGATAGTACGTGCAAGGTTCTCCTGCTCTACTGCGTTGTGATAATCACCCTTGTCGAAGGAGTCAAGGTTGAAGTCTACGATCGGCTCTGCATCCCAGATACGAAGTGTGTTTACAACATCGTTATTATAACCTGTGATCGGCATATCGTAAGGAACGGCCTTAACTGCCTGATATCCCTCGTGGATAAATTTGTTCTCGTTCTTCACCGGATCCCACTCAACGCGTACATATCCGCCGAAATGAACTTCTTTTGCATACTCCGGACGACGGAGCTCGAAAGGATAGCCGTTCTTCAGCCAGTTATCCGGTGCCTCTACCTGATAACCGTCACGGATCTCCTGCTTAAACATACCATAACGGTAACGGATTCCGCATCCGTATGCACAGTAGTTCAGAGTTGCAAGAGAATCCAGGAAGCATGCTGCCAGTCTTCCAAGTCCACCGTTTCCAAGAGCCGGATCCGGCTCCTGGTCTTCGATGCAGTTAATGTCAAGTCCAAGCTCCTCAAGAGCCTCCTTAACCTCGCCGTATGCACCAAGGTTGATCAGATTGTTTCCAAGGGCACGGCCCATAAGGAACTCCATGGACATATAATATACAATCTTCGGGTCCTGTTTTTCATACGCCTTCTGGCTCTTGAGCCAGTTGTCAATGATCACGTCCTTCACAGTGTAGCTTACAGCCTGAAAAATCTGCTCCTGTGTAGCCTCTTCCAGTGTTTTTCGATAAAGGAATTTTACGTTTTCTTTTACGCTTTTTTTGAATTCCTCTTTCTCAAACTGCTTGTCAATCATTAGTTTTCCTCCTGTACTTTGGATACTCCCAGTGTTACAGCCTCTTTGTTGATGTTCCATTCTTTGGTGTAACCCTCTGCTTCTCCCAGAACAATGTTTTCTGCCAGTACTTCACGTTTGATCTCATCCTGGTTTGCTTTCATGATATCCATGATCTTGTCGTTATCTTTTGCATAGACAATAATCTTGTCCATGACTTCGAAACCAGCCTCTTTACGCATGGTCTGAACCTTGCTGATGATCTCGCGGACAAAGCCCTCCTGGATCAGTTCAGGTGTCAGGTTTGTATCAAGGACAACGGATGTCTCACCGTCTGTCTCTGTAACATAGCCCTCGCTCTGGGCTGTTTCGATCAATAAGTCTTCCTCTGCAAGCTCGACCTTGTTTCCGTCAATGTCAAGAACGAGAACACCATTGTCTCTCAGCTCTTTCATTGCAGCGGTTCCGTCGATCTCGGAGAGTGCGGTACGGATGCCATTCAGAAGCTTGCCGTATTTCGGTCCTACTGTACGAAGCTGTGGCTTGAAGCTGTAGGAAATGAAAGACTCTACATCATCTGCGAATTTCACTTCTTTTACATTGAGCTCATCTGCGATGATATCTGTGTAGAATTTATCCATAGCTTTCTCAGCTTTTACATACATGGTTCCGATCGGCTGACGGTTCTTGATGTTTGCGGTATTTCTGCATGCACGTCCGAGAACAACGATCTCAAGAAGCTCTTCCATGTTCGCCTCAAGATCCTTGTCGATCCATGCCTCGTTTACCTCCGGGTAATCACAGAGATGGATACTCTCCGGAGCGTCTGCATCAATGCTTCTTACAAGGTTCTGGTAGATATCCTCAGTCATGAACGGAATCATCGGAGCTGCAGCCTTGGCAACAGTTACCAGTGCTGTGTAAAGTGTCATGTAAGCATTGATCTTATCCTGCTCCATGCCCTTTGCCCAGAAACGCTCACGACTTCTTCTTACATACCAGTTACTCATATCGTCAACAAATTCCTGAAGTGCTCTTGCAGCCTCCGGAATTTTATAGGAACCAAGATCCTCATCGACAGTCTTCACCATGGTATTCAGCTTGCTGAGCAGCCATTTATCCATAACCGGAAGCTTATCGTAATCTAAAGTATATTTAGTTGCGTCAAAATTGTCAATGTTTGCATACAGTACGAAGAATGCGTAGGTGTTCCACAGAGTGCTCATGAATTTTCTCTGTCCTTCTACAACTGCCTTGCCGTGGAAACGGTTCGGAAGCCATGGAGCACTGTTGATGTAGAAATACCAGCGGATAGCATCTGCGCCGTATTTGTTCAGTGCGTCAAACGGATCTACGGCATTTCCCTTGGACTTACTCATCTTCTGTCCGTTCTCATCCTGCACATGTCCCAGAACGATTACATTCTTATACGGAGCCTTGTTGAAAAGCAGTGTGGACTCAGCAAGAAGGGAGTAGAACCATCCTCTTGTCTGGTCAACAGCCTCTGAAATAAAGTCTGCCGGGAACTGCTGCTCAAACAGGTCTTTATTCTCAAATGGATAATGATGCTGTGCAAAAGGCATTGCTCCTGAATCGAACCAGCAGTCAATTACCTCCGGTACACGGTGCATGGTCTTTCCGCAGTCCGGGCACTTCATGGTGATGTCATCAATGTATGGGCGGTGAAGCTCGATAGTCTTCGCACGCTCGTCACCACTCTTCTCATAGAGATCCTGGCGGCTTCCTACGGATTCTATATGTCCGCACTCACACTGCCAGATATTCAGTGGTGTTCCCCAGTAACGGTTTCTGGAAATACCCCAGTCCTGAACGTTCTCAAGCCAGTCACCGAAACGTCCCTTACCGATGCTCTCCGGAATCCAGTTAATTGTATTATTATTGCGGATCAGATCATCCTTTACTGCTGTCATCTTGATAAACCAGGACTCACGTGCATAGTAGATAAGCGGTGTGTCACATCTCCAACAGTGCGGATAATCATGCTCGAATTTCGGCGCATCAAAAAGCTTGCCCTCTTTGTCAAGGTCTGTGAGAACCATCGGGTCCGCTTTCTTTACGAATACACCTGCGTATGGTGTTTCTTTTGTCATGTTACCCTGTCCGTCTACGAACTGTACGAACGGAAGGTCATACTCACGTCCGACACGGCTGTCATCCTCACCAAATGCAGGTGCGATATGAACGATACCGGTACCATCGCTCATGGTAACGTAGTTGTCACAGGTTACGAAATGGGCTTTTTTACGCTGTTTTGCTGCTGCCTCGCCTGTGCATGCAAAAAGCGGCTCATATTCCTTACGCTCAAGATCTGTTCCTTTATATTTCTCAAGAATCTCATATGCAGGCTCATCATCCTTTGCAAGCTTGCCGAGAACCTTATCCAGAAGTGCTTCTGCCATGTAATAGGTATAGCCGTCTGCTGCTTTTACCTTACAGTAGATCTCATCCGGGTTTACACAAAGTGCAACGTTGGACGGAAGTGTCCACGGTGTTGTTGTCCATGCCAGGAAGTATGCGTCCTCACCAACAACCTTGAAACGCACGATCGCAGAGCGCTCTTTAACAGTCTTGTAGCCCTGGGAAACCTCCTGTGCGGAAAGCGGAGTTCCACAACGCGGGCAATAAGGAACGATCTTGAAGCCTTTGTAAAGAAGACCTTTGTTCCAGATTTCTTTCAGTGCCCACCACTCGGACTCAATGAAATTGTTATCGTATGTTACATAAGGATGCTCCATGTCGGCCCAGAAACCAACAGTAGAGGAGAAGTCCTCCCACATTCCTTTGTATTTCCATACGCTCTCTTTACACTGCTGGATGAACGGCTCGATTCCGTACTCCTCGATCTGCTCTTTTCCGTCAAGACCAAGCTTCTTCTCAACCTCAAGCTCAACCGGAAGTCCGTGAGTATCCCATCCTGCTTTTCTCGGAACCATGTAGCCCTTCATTGTACGGTATCTCGGGATCATATCCTTGATAACTCGTGTCAGAACATGTCCGATGTGCGGCTTACCGTTAGCGGTAGGCGGTCCGTCATAAAATGTGTATGTCTCGCCCTCTTTACGGCTGTCCATACTCTTTTCGAAAATCTTGTTGTCTTTCCAGAATTTCTCAACTTCTTTTTCGCGGTCAACAAAATTCAGATTCGTGTCAACTTTACGATACACAACTTTTCCCTCCTGTGTCTGATTACTGATTACTGTCCCATAAACCGGACAGTAACTGATTCTTTTCTCACAGATACTTGATCGTGCCAGTGTTTCGGGCACTTATAAAAAAAGACCCCATCCTGTAAAAGGACGAAGTCTGATTCGCTGTACCACCTGTTACATTATACGGGCCTGTTGTCCGGCCTCCCTCAACTCTATCCTGTGGGGACGCCATTATCCATGTCTCTGCATGGCGGACATCTTTGTATCTGCCGATATATGTTCCCTGTAACGGAGGAAATCCGTCAGCTCTTACTTAATCTCTTCGGAACTGAAGCTCGGGAGTGATATTCTGCCATACTTATTCACCACGGGCTCACACCGTCCCCGTTCGCTGAAAGCATCTGCTGTAAGGCTTTCCGTATAACATACTGTCTCCGTCATTGCTTTTTCTATATACGGTGTATATTATAGGTTGGGGAAAATCCATATGTCAAGTCTTTTTGACGGATTTCAGCGGTTTTCCTCTTATTATATATATGTTCATTCCCTCTTAATGGAAATTTCACAGACTGCAAGTGGTTTTTCCGAAAAGAAAGTGGTATACTACTACAGAATCTCGCAGATGCTCCCTGCGTCTGCTTTATTATCGGGCAAAAAATTTCTGCCCGGCTCTACATTGAAAGGTAATTTATGATGAACACTAAGAAAAAACGATCCCTGCGCCGGATCTTTGCAGGTATTCTCTGTGTAGGAGTCCTGTTTACAGGCGCTGTTCCCTGCAGTGCTTCCGCACCGCTTGGTTACGATGAGTATGGCGATCCTATCGTCACTGCAACACCTGTTCCGGACAACAGTGGACAAAGCAGCCAGACTATCGCAGTCGCACCTGCACATTCCAGTTACTATTCACAGGCCGCTGACACAGATTCCATTGAAGGCTGGCCTACAGGCCCGAATATTGAAGCCCAGGCTGCAGTACTTATGGATGTGAACACAGAAGCTGTTCTCTATTCCAAAAATGCTGATACACAGATGTATCCGGCCAGCATTACCAAGATCCTGACCACACTTCTGGCCTGTGAAAATTTAGGTTCAAAGGATGACATCACAGTTTCCGAAAGTGCTTCCGCCAGCGTATCTGCCGGTGACTCCAGCATTTACGCAGCTCCCGGCGAGAAATTCACAAGAGATCAGGCATTGATGGCTGTCATGCTTCAGTCTGCCAACGAAATGTCCGTTGCCGTTGCCGAGAAGGTTTCCGGTTCTGTAAAGAAATTCACTGAACTTATGAACTGGCGCGCGAAGCTTTTTGGCTGTAAGAACACGCACTTCAACAATCCAAACGGCCTTCCGGATGAGAATCACTATACCACAGCTTCCGACATGGCAAAGATCGCAAAAGCAGCCTGGCTGAATCCGCTTTACCGGCGCTTCTGTACCAGACGGTATTATGAGATCCCGGCCACCAACAAATTCGCGGAAGCACGTCAGCTTCTGAATCATCACAAGATGATCAAGAACGGCGAATATTATTACGAAGGCGTCCTCGGAGGAAAAACGGGCTACACCGATGCATCCGGCAACACTCTTGTCACTTACTGTAAGCGTGGAAATATGACTCTTGTCGCAGTCATCCTGAATTCTACTTCTGCAGCAAATGCTTACGGCGACACGGCTTCACTTTTTAATTATGGTTATGATAATTTTGAGAAACTGGATATGAAGGTGTCCATGGATCCAGTCCCGTTTAAGGTACTCCCATGCGACAAATATATCCTTAAGAATAACGGAAATACTTATCCGTTCTATTATAAGAGTAAGGTTTATGTGACAGTGCCAAAAGGCACCAAAAGTTCCAGCCTTGCCAAACGCCAGGCCGTTCTCCAGGATGCTGTCGGCCCGCTGCGTCTGAAAAGCAAATATTATTATAATAAACAGATGGTTGGATGGGGAATGCAGTACGAACGAAATGTTGTATCAGACCTGCTTCTCCAGGCTTCTTCTTAAAAGTTTCTTGCGGCGGAGTGATTCGTGTTTTTCGCGGATCTCATCCGCCGCTTCTGTATCCTGTACTCTCAGGGTTTTTACTCCGAAATATTTTCCGGCGTCGGTTTTGCGGATGCGGATCTTTCCTGCAACCGGTCCATGCTCATGGCAGAGAGCAAGGCTGTAATATACCTTGGAATTGTTGGTACTGAACCAGCGGATCTTCCGTTTTGCAGGACATCTGCAGATGGGACACATGGTACTTATCATAGTTCGGTCCTTCATCAGACGTTCCTTTGACACAAATTCCCTGGATACGAATTTATCATGATCTGTATAGGAAATGTATATTTCCTTAGCCTTTGATTTCGGATTCTGGTATACATCCAGAGAAGGATGACGAATCATACATGCTTCATCAATTTCCAGAAGAATCCTTGCCGTATAACTGGCATCTGCCAGTGCTCTGTGAAAATCCCGGTTTTTTGGAAATTTCAGATAATCAATAGCATATTCCAGAGAACGTCTGGAAATCCCGTCTTCAAATTTCACACTGAAAAGCTTCTGTACATCATAATAATGAACAGGTCCGGGGATCAGCTTCAGAAGATTATAGTACTTCATGTTACGCTGGAGCTCCATCACATCCTGATCTCCCCAGGTAAAAAATCGATATTCCGGTCCACACCATTCCAGGAAATTCCGAATCGCCCTCGGAAAAGGAATCCCGTTCTCAAGCTCATGAAAATCCACATGGATCACTTCATGAATGCTGTCATGAATCCAGTGGTACACCTTGGGCTTGATCAGGCACTGAAAAGTGTCTATGATCTCTCTTTTTTCATTTAATTTTACTGCCCCGATCTCGATGATCTCAAAAGGGAGCCGGCTGTCCGGATGCTTTCTTCCATCCGGATTCTGGTTCCATTCCAGGTCAAATACTATATAGTTCATGGGTTTTCTTTCCTCTTATCTGACAGTGTGCACAGATATTTTTATGAAGAGCAGGCACTGTGTTCTGCTCCTCTATATCTTATGAACGCAGCTGCTTCATGGTCTGATCCCGGTTATTTCCCGGTTCTGCACTCAGAAACAGAATAAATCGCTTCGAACAGCTCCTGCTGAAAACGCTCTGTATCTGCGTCTGTCAGAATCATATCTTTTATTTTTTCTTCATCGTGAAGCCACCAGCGGAAATCGCATAATGTGGCACCCCGTCCGGCACCGTCAGAGCAATCCACATCCAGGAGCACTTTTTCTGTCTTAAAGAACTCCGGATGAAGGAGATACATAAACGGTACTGCATCGTGAATACTTGCCACACAGCGATATTTGGAAGAATTTTCAAGTATATAGCCAGCCATATCTCCACAGGCTCTGGCTGTCGGATCACCGGACTGACATAATTTCATGATCTGGTTTCTGGTAAGATTGCATTTCAGGGTAGCATCCAGTCCGCACATTACCAGTGGGATACCGGAATCGAATACGATCTTCGCAGCTTCCGGATCTGCATAAATATTGAATTCTGCTGCCGGTGTGATGTTTCCGCCTTTTGCTGCGCCGCCCATAAATACAATTTTTCCAATCTTATTCTTTATTTCAGGAAAAACCTTCAACAGAAGTGCGAGATTAGTCATCGGCGCAGTTTCGATCATTACTACCTGTTCACCCTCCGGAAGTCTGTTCAGAAGCTCACGGCTAAAAAGCACTGCATTGTCAGATGCAGTCTCTGATTTTGCTTCCGGCAGCACACAATGGCCAAGCCCTGTCTCTCCGTGAAATTCTTCCGCATGAAGTACCTCTTTCACAAGAGGACGTTCCTGGCCTCTTGCCACCGGAACCTTCAATCCGTAAAAATCTACCAGCTCCAGTGCATTCTTTGTCACTTTATCAATGGTATTATTTCCTGCAAATGTTGTCACTGCAAGAAGTTCCAGCTCGTCCTGATGCGCTGCCGCATATGCCAGCGCAATACCATCATCGATTCCCGGATCACAGTCCATGATAACCTTGATTCTGTCTCCCATATATTCACCTCTGTAAAAACTCTTTCCCCAATTTTATAGTATTGCTGAATTTCCGCTGTTTATCTGTTCCAAGTATAACAGAGTGAGGATGTAGTGTAAAGTTAATCAGAATTCACCTCTGTACTTCAGGCTGAAACATAAAGAACCCCTCTGCCGGGCATTGACAGAGGGGTGGAAAAAAAGGGGGTTATATTCATTTATATAAACAAATGCAATGTGCAATTTGGAGTTTTAAGTCAGGCGGATAAAATCATCCGCATTCGGTCAACCAGCCATTATCTGGTTATCTCTGCAATATCCGTTTGGGTTGTTCCGGATATTGGCTTCAAAGTAAATGCCGATCAATCAATAGAAACAAATTTCTTCTCTTCTGCTTCTTTCTTGGTCTCTTCCTTCGGGAAGGTTACATAAAGGATTCCGTTCTCATATTTCGCATGGATATCTTCATGCTTAATGCTCGAGCCTACATAAAAGCTTCTGTTGCAGGTTCCTGTATAACGTTCTCTGCGAACATATTTACCTTTATCATCCTTCTCGTCCTTCTTCTCTTCCCTGGTGGCCTGAATGTTCAGATAACCATTCTTCAGCTGGATCTTCACATCCTCCTTCTTAAATCCCGGAAGATCGATCTCCAGTTCATAATTGCCATCTACATCACGGATATCTGTCTTCATCATATCCTTCACCTGAGGATAAGCATTGGCAGCTGCCTGACGGCCTGCAGGATATCCCATAAAATCATCAAATAAATCTTCTCCGAAAATACTTGGCATTAACATAACTCATTCCTCCTGATCTATATTCGCTGCGTGCTACGCAACCATTTTTAATTTACTGTTTCAGAAAACATCTGAAAATTCTGTACGAACTTTCTCCGGAAGATTTCTCTTTTCTCTCTTCCTTTGTTCTGTATGTACTATAACACGCATTATTAGCACTGTCAAGAGGTGAGTGCTAATTTCACACTTTCTTCACATTTCCCGTACATGGTGGCAGTTACTTTTTCATTCAACCTCTTCACATTTTTTCCCTTCACATTCTTCTCCACAGGTCTGACTGTTTTTTAACGCTGTTATATAACTTCAGATTTTTCTTCCGGATCAATACGGTGAATCTGTCGAATAATACATCTGATCGATACCGGGACGGTAATAAGGCAGGCTACCGCACCAGATAACATGACTGCAACATCCTGGAATAGGAACTGGGAATTAAGAATGATCTCTAGGCTATATTGCTGTGTCTGAATGTATGAAAATAATAAAATAGTTCCTCCAAGATAAGCAAACAGCAACGTATTTACCGTTGTACCGATAATTTCTTTCCCAACCTGATAGCCGGAAGCTGTAAGCTCTTTCGCTGTCAGACTGTTTTTATGAGTCCAGACTTCATATACAGAAGATGTTACAGATAATGCTGTATCGATAACAGCCCCAAGAGTACTGAAAACAGTTACAAATATTCCTACATGAAGCATGTTAATATGAAGGTCCGTACTGTAATAATACATAAAATCGTCTTCCGAAATCTGCAGCTCATTTAACCCGTAACTTCCTGATCTCCATGTAATAATATAAATCGGAATAAACAAAAGTAACATTACCAGCAGTGTAGCCAGAAAAGCCGCCCGCGTCTTTGGATTATTTCCGTTCTGATAAAACAGAGAAATATAACAGACACCTGCACCTGCCACCAATATCAGGAGCAGTACAGGAAAACCGGCAGACATCAGCATAATTGAAAAAAACAAAATTACAATATTCCCCGCCAGTGTCATAATTGACATGGCTCCACGCTCTCCGCCAATCAAGATCACCAGAAAAATTAAAATCAATGCAAGAAAAATGATCATTCTCTGACACCCCTTTTCCGTGATGGTATTTTCATAATCGCTGAAGCAATAAAAACAGATACCGGTATTGCCAGTACAATTCCAATACTTTCTATCAGAAAACGACAGATATCATATGGAATGTGGTATTTCACGATCGTTATAAAACTTATATCATTATTCATCTTAAGTATAAACATGGGAATCATACCGCTTGCCAGAACAAACAGCAGTACATTTATCATGGTTCCCATAATATCATATCCGATTTCACGGCCGGAATGTATCAGCTTTCTCAGAGAAACTGAAGGATTTTTCCGCACGATTTCTCCTATTGCTGCGCTGATCGTCACCGTCACATCCATAATTGCACCAAGTCCTGTCAGCATAATATCTGCCCAGAATATATCCGCAGAATTGCCCATACTTCCAAGGTATTCCAGATTGGAATAATCCAGATCTCCGTACATATAAATAGAAAATTCAAACAATGCCATGATCAGAAACAGAACACACAGTGTTGAAAGAACTGAGGAAAATGTTTTTCTGTGAATTCCATTTAAGCAGATCAATGTAGTCAGTGAAAAAAGAACTGCGATGACATTACAGATATTTAAAATATTTTTTCCCCCTGTAAAAGCCTGAAATCCATACGCAAATATGACTGTATTCAGTATCAGTGATATGATCGTGTAAAATCCCTGCTTTCCTGTAATGCAGATCAGAAGAAAAAATAATCCTCCTGCCAGTAAGGCCAGATACCCATCCCTTTTTACAGAACGTATCGTTTTTCCGGGGCTTTCCTTTGAACCGCTTAAAAGAACGGTGTCTCCTTTATGATATTTCTTGGTCTGAACCTGAGAAGATGTATATTCATTAGAGACCGTTATTTTTTCCCCTTTATGCGAACCGTTTAATATCCGTGCTGTAATATTCTGAGTATAGTAATATTCTTTTGAGCCCCTGGTTCCTTCTCTGCTCAGAGTCTGTTTTTCTGTTACGGAACATATTTTTGCCAGCGGTGTATGATAAAATCGGGAATTACAGCAGGTAAACAGAACAAAAATAATATATATGCCGGCTAAAAGATATTTTTTGTGAAATATGCAGGATTTCATTAACTTCATTCCCCCTGTAGAAATATTGCAATCGTAAACGCACTGACCGGTTGCCTTTTATCGAAGTAACATTGTACGCTTTTTGAAAGTATCGGTCAATATAAGGTATACAAAAAACAGCAGCAGAACCGTTTTCACAGTTCTGCTGCTGCCCCCATAATTATTTTAACAAGTACCTGACTTCAAAAAAGCCATTATTTACAAAGCGCAGAAAATGCATCTGCAACAAACTGAACCTTGGTTCCGATAATAACCTGTACAGAAGTTTTTCCAGGTTTGATCACGCCTGCAACACCTGCAGATTTGATCACCTTATCATTTACAGCTGTAATATCCTTAACCTCAAGTCTCAGTCTTGTGATGCAGTTATCGATGCTTGTGATATTCTCTTTTCCGCCACAGCCTTCCAGGATCTTCGCGGCAATAGCAGTATAGTCATCATTTGCAAGCTCGATATTCTTCTCTGCCTCAAGATCGTCATCGTCTTCTCTTCCCGGAGTCTTCAGATCAAATTTCTTGATGGCAAAAAGGAATACAACATAGAATACGATAAATGCTGCAATTCCAAGAGGAAGGATGAGCAATGTCTTCTGTGCTGCCGGAAGTGAGGATGAGAAAAGTAAATCCATCGCACCGGCGGAGAAACTGAAGCCTGCACGGAAGCCAAGAGCAACTGTGATCATGGTAAAGATACCGTAAAGTAATGCATAGATCACATAGAGGCCAGGAGCAAGGAACATAAATCCAAACTCGAACGGCTCAGTTACACCACAGATAAATGCACAGATCGCTGCGGATGCAACAAGACCGATGGCAACTTTTTTCTTTGCAGGTTTCGCACATTTAACCATTGCAAGTGCTGCACCAGGAATACCAAACATCATACATGGGAAGAATCCGGACATGTACATTCCAAGGCTCCAGGATACATCTGCAGAGGTTTCACCTGCCCAGAAGTGCTGAAGATCACCAAGTCCGATGGTGTCAAACCAGAATACATTGTTCAGTGCGTGATGTAATCCGGTAGGGATCAGCAGACGGTTCAGGAATGCATAGATACCTGCACCAACAACATCCATACCTGCGATCGCTTTTCCTAATGCTACAAGTGCACTGAAAAGTAATGGCCATACAAACAGTAATACAACAGATACGATAATGGAAACCACTCCTGCGATGATCGCTACACAGCGCTTGCCGCTGAAGAATGACAACCAGTCAGGAAGCTTGGTGCTCTTGAATTTGTTATAGCATGTAGATCCGATGATACCGGCAAGGATTCCGATAAAAGGATTCGCAATTTTGTCAAATGCAAGAGTTTTTGTTGCACTGTCAGCGATTGATGGCATGATGGTTGTAACAAATCCTGTAGAAAGAAGTGTTGTGAGCATCAGCCAGGATGCAAGTGCAGCAATTCCGCCGGTTCCGTCATTCTTTTCTGACATACCGACACCAACACCGATAGCAAAAAGGATTGCCATGTTGTCGATCAGAGCTCCGCCTGCCTTAACCAGAAACAGACCGATCAGATTGGCTGCGCCATGAATGTCTCCACCCTGCATAGTTGCCGGACATAACCAGTATCCGATACCCATGAGGATACCACAGATCGGCAGTACTGCCACCGGAAGCATTAACGCTTTTCCCAGTTTTTGAAGAAATTTCATATATTTCCCCTCCCTTAAAAAATATATTTGACCGGATCACTCCGGTTATAACACCCCGAAAATTGCTACTATCTCCGGGCTGTTATGAGCCTGTCAGCTGCATGCAGATGATCACGAAAGCTTGAGGACTGCTTCATCTGTCGAAACATCCCCCTCTTTCTGGAGGCTTATCTTTCCGTAATCATCTGTGTTGCAAATCAGAACCGGGATAATTGTGTTTAAACCGGCTTTCTCAATTTTGTCCAGATCAGCTTCTATCAAAAGGTCACCTTTTTTAACCTTGTCGCCTGCTGCAACATGGGCTTTAAAGGGTTCTCCCTTAAGTGTGACCGTATCCAGTCCGATATGTATCAGTATTTCCGCTCCCTGAGTGCTTGTCAGCGTAACAGCATGAAGAGTATCAAATACCATTGCCACCTCACCGTCTGCCGGAGCATATATCCTGCCGTCTGCCGGGATCACGGCAAAACCGTCACCCAGTACCTTATCCGCAAAGACCGGGTCCGGAACCTCCGCAAGGGGAACCACTCTTCCCTTGCAGGGTGCATAAATTACATTTCCTTTATCTTTTCCTTTAAAAAATTTCAACATAATATCTCCCTCCCGTTATTTCCCCGCTGCTTCCTGTATTGATATACCCGATGTTGTTTTGTAAATATATCTATATATTTTTTATCAATAGTGAATTTATATTATATATTTCGCATAGTTTTTATATTTGGTTTTTTGAGCATGTGTATATATTAACCATTATTTTTGGTTTTGTCCACATTTTTATTGTTATTTTTCAAAAAAATTGAGCTTTCGCACATTAATGTGGTATCTTGCGCAAGAATATTCTGTATATTTCAGCTGTTTTTTTTCACTCATCTCGTCTGCCTGCGTATCCTGTTCATTCATCACTTTCATATTTCAATATGTTTTTCGCAGCCTCTTAACGCAAATAAAACTATCCTGTCAGGTACAAAGCTTCTCAACTTTGCAATTTGTTCAGGATAGTTTTATTTATTGAAAAAAATATTTAATTTTCGTCAGATATATTTTTATCTGATAATCCTGATCTGGCACGCCTCCATGGCTTTCAGTGCATTCTCATGACTCTCCGGTGTTACGCCAGCGCAGCATGTAGCATCAACACAGATTGGCACTTCCGGAAGTGATGCCTTGATTAGAAGAGCGTTGGAAATCACACAGATATCTGTACAAAGTCCGACCAGTGTGATACTTTCGATTCCCTGGTCTTCATTAAGTGTAACCAGTTCGCCCGCCAGATCTGTTGAGCCGAAAGTCTCTTTGTCGATCGGCTCCGTTTTTCTCAGTATATCCAGCTCTTTTCGGATCTGCCAGCCTTCGGTGTCACGGATACAGTGCTTGACCGGAAGGTTTTTTCCCTCCTGCGTTTCCAGATAATATGTCTCATGCGTATCTCTCGTGAAAAATACTTCTCCGTCAAAATTGCGGATTTTCTCTTCCACCTTCGGCACGATCGCAACTGCTTCCTTTGTGCCTAAGGCACCATCGATAAAATCATTCTGCATGTCCACTACGATAAGAATTTTTTTCATTTTTAACTCCTTTATCGTTTTCTTTCAGTATAACACAGGATTTCTTTCATGTGCACAGTAAACCGTTTTTCCCCGTCCCCAATGGTTAATCTTCTGAAAAAATCACATTCCTCATCATTACAACGTTTTGCAGCTTCTGACTTCATATTTAAATGAAAAACATGCTGCAGCTTTTCTTTGTCACTGCTATAATCATGAAGCTCACAGGCCACACCTTTTTCCTTCAGCTTCTCATACATCACCGGTGCCTGTGCCCGCAGAAAATCCTCCTCTGCGGTCATAATGTAAGCTGGAGGAAATTTCTCATTGACATAAAGTACCGGAGATAAATGCTTCAGTTCTTCTGCCGTTCCTTTTCCGGGAAGATATTCCGCCATCAGCTGCTTTGTCATGTTCTCCGGATTTTCAAGACTGTACTGTCCACAGTTTAATGCCACGGCCTTTATATGAATTCCATCCGGAATCTGGATCTCACAATTCGCCGCATATTCTTCATTCGTGCAGATATCCGCATACATGGAAAGCATCTGTGCACCTGCGGAATCTCCCACTGCAAAAAGATTCTCCATGTCCATTCCATATTCATCCTTATGTTTGAGAACCCACGCAAAAGCAAGATTGGTATCCTTCAGCGATGCCGGAAACTGATGCTCCGGTGCCAGTCTGTAACTGAAATTAACAACTGCAAAACCTCTCTGTGCAAGACTCATACAATAATACTGATATCTTTCTTTGTCACCATATACCCAGCCGCCGCCATGTACACTGACGATCACCGGAAGAATTCTGCCCTCCGCATCCTTCGGGCGATATACGTCCAGCACCTGCATTTCTGAATCTTTTCCATAAGCAATATCATCATAACGGATCACATCTTCCGGAGTTGTAAGACCTGCATCACGGATGTCATCTCCCTCTTTAAATTGCCGTCTTACTATGCTGCTCATTTTTTCCATTTCTGCACCTCTTTTAAGGGACGGAGAAAAATGGCTTTTTTATCCGTCCCCTATGGTTTTATTTTGTTTTATTCTATTTTGTTTTATATCGATATACCGTCTTTATCGCTTTGCTGTCTTTCTTTGATGTCCATCCACTTTCAGATGTTATTGTATGTGTCTGTAATTTTTTATTCTGATATTGGTTCATTCGATACCAGGCCTGTCCCCTGCTTCCATGACTTCCATTAGATCCATCACAGGTGGTTCCGCTGGAACACCATACACGGTTTCCATTCCCATTCCAGTTAAGCAGATAATATGCAATACTTGGATCGTCTCCATCTGCACCGGACGCTGCTACTGTTACCTGATTTGCAGCTACACTGTCAAAATGTACATAAGCACCTGTCTGTGCAAAGTTAACATTATTTCCTGTACTTGGTCCGCAAAAATGATAATAATAATAACCAACTAACTGTCTGGCAGCTGATGTATCCAGTGTTCTCACAGTCTCATAAATGCTTCCGTCATTAACATATTGGGAAGTTGTTTTCTCATAAGTATGTTTGTACTGGATAGTATATTTACTCGATGTAACATTAGCAGGAAGCTTGTTTGTATAAACCCAGTTTTTCGGTTTTGCCTTAATTTTAAATGTTTTGGTTAATGTTCCTGTATAATTTCCTTTAAAACGAATCGTTACTTTATAAGTACCGATCTTTTTTCTTCCCCAGGAATACGATACACTGTAATTACCCGAGCTGATTTTTTTATTATCTGCACCAGTCACAGTTACTTTTGGCGTTTTTACTTTTCCATCATATACATAGCTTGTAGCAGAAAGCTGCACTTTTTTTGGATAATAAATCGTTTTCTGATTTGTAATATTTCCACAGGAGCAAATATAGCGAGTATATCCATTCTTGCTTACCGTTGCTTTTTGTACCTGTTTTTTATAATTATGTTTATGGGATTTTCCGGTAATCTTAAAAGTCTTTGTTACCGTTCCGGAATAATTGCCTTTGAACTGAATCGTTACTTTATAAGTACCCACATATTTTCTTCCTGCAGAATATGTCACCTTGTAATTTCCTGCACTGATTACTTTATTGTTGCTGCCGATTACTTTTACTGTCGGTTTTTTTGTTTTTCCATCATAAACATAATTTGTTTTGGAAAGTTGTATTTTTTTCGGATAATAAATCGTTTTTTTATTCCTGGTTTTTCCGCAGCTGCATTTTTCCTGCGTATATCCATTTGCTTTCGTAGTTGCTTTCTTTGTAACTTTTTTATAATTATGTGTATGTGCTACCGGGGCTGCCTGTACTGTAAAGTTTACATAATCAGAAAATGTATATGCGTACTTTGCATGATTAACGGATGCTACCGTCATTCTGTAGTTTCCAGCTGGCAATGTACATGCCCAGCTTGTTCCGGTAACTTTAGACTGACATTTATATATATTGGACTCACCATCTTTATATATGTATACATCATAATATTGTGTGTTACTTGTGGCATTCCATGTGAATGTAGTAGTCTGCCCGCTTTTTCCCGCGTTCACACTTGCATATGGTTTTCCAGGCATTCGACATCCAGGATAAATAAAACCAAGCAAAATCTTGTTGGAATCATAAGGTCTTCTTCCACCTACCGAATTTGTCAGTGTATAACCATATGCTATACCGTGTGATGAAGTCTGATCCAGATCCGTTCTTCCGCCTTCATCAACTGTAAAAGTATCTCCTGAACCACCAGTCACATACGCTACATGTCCATAATAATCTCCACTCCATACAGCAATGGATCCTGGTAACGGATCATTTCCTACAGCATATCCCTGGTTGATAGCATTTTGCCACCAATTTACCGCATTTCCCCAGGCTGGTAATGCAATGCCCTGTCTCTCATATACACATTGCCATGCAAAACGTGTGCAGGGAATTTCATATAATCCATCCTGATCTACATCCTGAGTCGTCGGATACGGATTTCCTGCTGCCGCTACAGTTGTCGCCGGCACAGAACTTAATACCGTTGCTGCTGATAATGTAAGAATCATAAATTTCTTCAAAAATCTTTTTTTCATACTCATACCTCCCAACTGAAATAAAAAAACCTTGAAAATAGAATACAAGAATATACAGCAAAATGAATACTTACCATCTATTTTTATGCTATCATCCTTATCTCTGATTTTCAAGGCTTTTTTGCCATTGGGGGACAGAACTGAAAGCCAGTTTTCTCCGTCCCCAATGGTGCGTTTATTTTCCTTCTGCGATATCCTTTGTGATCTTCAGGAATTTATCGATATCGTCTGTTCCATGGCAGTGAAGCGGTGAAACACGAAGTGCTCCCTCAAGTCCAAGTGTCTCAACGATACGTTTAGAATACGGACTGCTCTTTACACGCTCGAACAGTGTTACGCCATGCTCAAGATATCTTCTTGCACACTCTGCATACTCAATTCCCTCGATGCCCATAGCAACGATCAGGTCCTTGTATGTAAGATCTTCCATATCAACATAAACCTGTACTCCAGGAATATGACGAAGTCCAGGGACTTTCTCGGTACCTTCAAGCATACGGTACAGAAGTGCTCTCTCCTGAAGGTGAATATGATTCATACCTTCAACAAAAAGCTCTCTCTTATTATATTTCTGTGCGGAATCGCCCAGGAAATGCTTACCGATGCTGCATACATAATCAATAACAGCCATCATAGCTGCAAAGTTAGCCGGAGCCGGTGTTCCAAGTGCCCATACATTGTCATCCTTGCATGTCAGTTTGATATGCGGCATTACAGAAACACGATCGGAAACATAGCAGTAACCACATCCACGAACACCAAAGAATTTATACGGTGCAAAGTTGCAGACATCAACACCCCAATCCTCAACATCGATCACTGCATGCGGTGCATGCTGAACTGCATCACTTACAATATAGATATCCGGGTTGATCTCTTTTGCACGACGTGCGATCTCCTTGATATCCATGATATTACCGGAAATATTGGAAGCCGCCATGATGCTGAGAAGAACGGTATCCTTATCAACATATTTCATGATCTCATCCGGATCAAGTCCGCCTGTTACTTTATTAGCCGGAACCTCACGGAACTCTCTTCCTGTCTTTTTGCAGTAGTACTCAACTGCATCGTGTGCAGACGGATGCTCCAGTGCAGATGTAACCGCATTCTTACCCCAGTCAACACCTTCCATAATCGTACCTACTGCATGAAACATTGTCTGGGAAGCTGTCAGCTCTGTAATAAGCGCACCGCTCTTCGCGCCAAAAATAACCTCAAGGATCTCCTGAGTACCATTCTTAACATAATCTGCCAGGTCAAAACCTCTTCCTCTTGCACGCTCCGGGCAATCCGGGAATTCCTCGATAGCAGCCTTGGCTTCAACGGCTTTTTTAAGTCTTAAAGAACCACCTGAGTTCTCGAAGAAAAGTCTCGCACCATACTGAGGATCCTTATCTGCATAATAAAACTGAGATTTCAGCTTCTTCTGATATGTATCTGAAAACAAAACTCCATGTTTAAATTCCATAATAGTATCCTCTCCTTCATCGCATAAGCTCCGGTTTTTTCCGGATAGCTAATTCATTATATCTCTTTCATCAGAAGATAGCATAACACATTTATAAATAGTTATAAAATGAATAATATAACTGTATTATATTAACATTGTTTATATTTTAACACAGTACAGCAACAACGTCTACAAACCATACTCCCGTCAGACACTATCAAACTCAGCCTTTCCTCCCGGGCGTCCCCCTTCCCACAAAAAAAGCCAAACCAGTCACCCCCAGGCAACCAGTTCAGCTCTCCCAAAAAACCATATTTTTTATCTATCACACCCGCTTATACTCAACACCATCAACCTTCGCCAGCAGCTTCCCGGTAAACACCCTGTTAAAGAAATGAATCACCGGTCCCAGCCCAAAAGCCGTCACCAGCGTACCAATTCCAATAACACCACCGGCAAAATAACAGATCAGCGCACAAATCACATCATTCGACATCCTGTGCCAGAAATAAGGAATCCTCGGCCATTTATCAGTCATGATCAGAGAAAGACTGTCATACGGCGCAACACCCTCATCCGGCATCTGATACATAGACAGACCCAGACAGATGATCAGGACACCCACACATAGCGCAATCAGTCTCACCGGCATAGAAACAAGCTCCAGTCCCATAACACCCGTAAAAATATAATAAAAAAACGTACAGATATAAGCTAGGAACACTGCATTCACAACCGTACCCACACCCAGAAACTTCCGTCCAAACGCAATCTGAACAATCAGCAATACAATATTCACCAGCAGCTGAAAATTACCATAAGCCATACCGATCTTATCCGCAACCGCCATGTTCATTCCACTGAACGGATCCGTACCAAGCCCTGCAAGCTTAAAGATCGCAATACCCATACCAGCCAGAATATTACCGATACACATGATCAGAACATGCTTCCAGTTGATGTTCCTTAAATAATCCCCCATAGCGCCAATACCTCATTCTCTTTCGTTTTTATTTTTTCAAAATCTTCATAACAACCCGTTTATTTTATCATACCCCACTATACCTGTAAAACGCAAAATGCAAAAAAACACCCGGCAGACCACATATTTTATGATCTGCCGGATGCCTTATTATTTCATCACGCGCCGTTATTCACCATTCATCCCGGAGCCCTCATGGCAGAACTCCGAACTTCTCAGTAATATCTCTTATTTAATAAACTTGACCTCAGGATAAATCGCCTGCTTTGCAGCCTCTTTTCTCTCATTGAAAACAACCTTATTCTCTTCAAAAAGGTTACGTCCCTGTGCGTCGATAGATACGATCAATGGCCCAAATTCCTTAACCTTATTGCACCATAAGGTCTCCGGCATACCAAGCTCATCCCAGTGATGCTCAACGATCTTCTCAACCTCTGTAGCAGCAACTACTGCACAGCCTGCCGGGAATACACAGTGAATCGCACCAAACTCCTTACATGCACGTTCAGTATTCGGACCCATACCACCTTTACCAACGATCACTCTCACACCAGTCAGTTTCGTAAACTCATACTCGAATTTTTCCATACGCATGGAAGTTGTCGGTCCTACAGAAACCATTTCATAATCATCCTCTGTTCCCTCGATCTTGCGGACGATAGGACCTGCATGGAAAATTGCTTTATCTTTAATATCATACGGAAGCTCTCTTCCGTACTCAACCAGACGACGATGTGCCACATCACGGCAGGTCATCAGATCTCCGTCCAACCATACGATATCGCCGATTTTGATATCAGCCAGGTCTTCTGCGCTTATAGGTGTAATAAGAACTTTTTTATCTCCTCTGATTTCAATCATGATTTTTCCCTCCGTTTATGCGTTGAATTTCCATGTGGAATGTGTATCACAGGTTACTGTAAGATCCGGATTTACAACAAGATGTCCACGACGGTGAGACCAGCAGCCCACATTTACCGCAACACCGATAGTAGACGGATGACGGGCTGTATTCTCGATATTAACACCCATTACAGAATATTTTCCGCCCATACCCTGCGGTCCAAGGCCGATGGCATTGATACCATCCTCGAGAAGCTTCTCCATTTTTGCTGCGTTTGCATTGTCGTTATGAGAACCGATCGGGCGCATCAGCGCTTTCTTTGAATTAAGTGCAGCTGTTTCCACAGAAGTTCCCACACCAACGCCTACCAGAAGCGGAGGACACGCATTCAGTCCGTAAGTTGTCATCTGATCAAGAACGAAATCGGTAACACCCTCATATCCGGCACCTGGCATCAGAACCATTGCTTTTCCCGGGAGAGTACATCCGCCGCCTGCCATGTATGCGTAGATCTCACATTTATCGCTGTTCGGAACGATATCCCACCATACAGTCGGAGTTCCTTTTCCAACGTTTTTCTTTGTGTTGTACTCGTCAAAAGTCTCAACGGAATTGTGTCTCAGCGGAGCTGCAAACGTAGCCTGCACAACAGCCTCCTTTAAAAGTCCCTCCAGCTCATTGATATACGGGAAATTCGTTCCGCATTTCAGCCAGAACTGAAGAACACCTGTGTCCTGACAGCTTGGACGGTTCAGCTCTACAGCCAATCCCTGGTTTTTTGTCATTGTCTCATAGAGAACTTTCGGAAGTGCTGCTGTTTCCTGGGAGCCAAGCTCCTCCAGTTTGTTTACTACATCATCCGGTAATTTTTTTCCAATGTGGGCAACAAAATCTGCTACCATATCTGTTAATACTTTAACTCCATTTTCCTTAGTCATGATTTACCTCCTGATACGGTTCGATGGTTTGTGTTTTGGTTGGTTGTTTCATCAATTAATTGGCTGATTAATTGGTTAAGATGGAATATGTATTTTTTTCCACTGCTCATTGCATTTCACAATGTGCAGAAGAATTAACAAAGTTTAAGGTTTACGGGTAAAACGGGAACAAAATCGGTAACAGGATCATACAGATCACGAAAGATACCAGGATCAGCGGCAGACCGGATTTCACATAATCCTTGAATTTATATCCGCCAAGTCCTACCACCATTGTGTTCGCCGGCATTCCGATCGGTGTTGCATAAGCACAGGAGCCTGCAATAACAGTTGCGATAACAACGGCTCTCGGATCTGCTCCGAGGTTGTTTGCAAGAGATACCGCAATAGGGATCATCAGTGCTGTGGTTGCTGTATTTGACATGAAATTTGTCAGCACACAGGTTACAATAAAAATCACCAGAAGAAGAAGGATCGGACTCGGATCTGCTCCAAGAAGTCCTACGATCTTATCTGCGATCAGCTCTCCGGCTCCGGTTGTATCCAATGCTTTTGCAAGTGTCAGAGAACCGCCGAAAAGAAATACAACCTTCAGGTCAATAGACTTCAGTGCGTCTTTCTCGGAAATAACTCCTGTCAGAACCAGGAGGATCGCTCCGATACATGCGGAAACCTCAATGCTGATGCCGATCTCTTTCTCAAAGATCATTGCAAGGATCACAAGGATCAGTACTACCAGGGAAACAGTCTGTTTCCATTTCGGTACATGGCTGAAATCCTGCTGATCTTCAAGAGCTGCACCGGATGCATTCTTTCCATCCGGAAGGAATTTATATCCGATAAGGACAAAGTAGAGGATTCCGATCAGAAGCATCGGAACTCCAACCGGCGCATACATAAAAAAGCTTGTGGAAAGCCCCATCTCCTGAAGTGCATTCACACCCATCAGGTTTCCGGGTGCACCGATAATGGAAAGGTTTCCGCCAAGTGCTGCGGCAAATACCAGCGGCATCAGAAGACGGCTTCTGGAATAGCCGGACTCATCGGCTATTCCACAGACTACCGGAATCAGCACTGCTGCGGTACCTGTATTGGATAAAAATCCGGACATTACACCTACGATCACCATGATCGCAATGATCAATGTTTTTTCTGTTCTGGCAAATTTCGTGACCAGTCCTCCGATCTTATTTGCCATTCCTGTTTCGAACAATGCCTGGCCTACTACAAACATGCCAACGCAAAGGATTACGTTACTGTTTACATACTGTGAAAATGTTGTTGTTGCATCCACAACTCCTGTGAGTGTCAGACCGATGGCACAGATTGAAGCAGTCAGTCCAAGAGGAATTTTTTCAAGGATGAAACTGATAATGGTGAACACAAGAAACAGCAATGTTATAGTTGTCTGAGACATTTCTGTACTCTCCTTTCACTGTGTTGTGATTTCATGTTTATTCTGTCTTTATTTTCCGTCTTATTTTTTCTGAAAAGTATAGGCCATACACGTTTCTTTTGATGACTTTATTATAACTGGTGTACATATAAAAAAACAAATTAATGAAACACATATCCCCATAAAAAAAATTTATGTTCTCAATTTTTCGCCCGATTTTTTATGCAATATTGCTATAAAACAGTCTGTTTATCAAAATAAACATAGAAATTATACCATGCCTGTGATATTTTTATGATAACATTTAAACGGAGAAAAACATCCGAACACCATATTAAAGGAAGTATTTTATTATGACATTGAACCAGCTTCGATATTTCTGCACCGCCAGCCGCTGCCACAGCATCACAAAAGCAGCTGAAGAATTATATGTAACCCAGCCAACCGTTTCCATGGCGATCCGTGACCTGGAGATTGAATTCGGAATCAGTCTTTTTTCCAGAAAAGGAAATCAGCTGATCCTTACCCAGGAAGGTGAAGCCTTCTATGAAAAAGCCACCTACATCCTTCAATACTGCAACGAGCTCCAGGCTGATTATTCCAGTATGTCCAGGGTAAAGCCCCCTCTCCGTATCGGGATTCCACCAATGCTGAGCACTGTATTTTTTCCGGAGCTGCTTACTGCTTTTCATGAAAAGCATCCGGAGATCGCTGTTGTTCTGGAGGAATACGGTTCCGTCCGCGCCTGTCATCTGGTTCAGGATGACACTCTGGATCTGGCATTGGTAAATATGGAACAATATAACATTGACAAATTTCATAACACGGTCCTTGCCAATGATCAGGTTGTTTTCTGCGTGAACAACGATCATAAACTGGCCGGCAAAAGTACTGTCACAACAAAAGAGATGTCACAGGAGCCTCTGATCTTTTTCAACGCAGACTCTGTCCAAAACCAGCTTCTCAAAATGCGTTTTGAAATGGATGGCTACACTCCAAATATCGTCATGCGAAGCAGCCAGATCTATACGACCCTGCAGTTCGTAAAAACCGGTAAATACGCCTGTTTTCTCTATTCCAGCATGACCGATAAATTTTCTGATTCCAATATCACCGGAATTCCACTGAATCCGCCTATCCGCATAAAGATCGGTATGATATGGAAAAAAGGCAAATACATCAGCGGTGATATGCTGACATTTCTGCATTTTACCCGCATGTATTACAAAGAACATCCGCTCACCGGAAAGTAAAATTTCCCGGAAGCCTGTCGAAAAATGTTTGATTATATGTTGATTAGTTTTTCTAATAAATCAAATTTTTTTAATAAAACCCATTGAAATCCGTCAATTCATGTGATACTCTTTCTTACAGTGTATTTCTACACAAAACGAATGACCGCCACTACCGTACACAAGGAGGTTCCGGCACTCATTCAAAAATAAAAAACTCAGGAGAGTCTCTTCAAATAAAAAAGAAGAGCGCCGAAGGTGTAAGCAGCATAAAATGCTGTAAATCTCTCAGGCAAAAGGATGGAGGAAAGAGTAATGTTTACACAAATCAACAACTTTATCACATGGTTTGACGGAGTCGTTTGGGGACTTCCGCTGATCATTCTGATCCTGTTCACAGGAATTCTGTTAACCGCTCGGTTAGGTCTTTTACAGGTAAGGCACCTCGGAAAGGCACTGAAATTCATGGTAAAAAATGAAGAAGGCGGCGATGGTGAGGTCACAAGCTTCGGAGCTCTGTGTACTGCACTTTCAGCAACCATCGGAACCGGAAATATCGTAGGTGTCGCAACTGCTATCGCAGCCGGCGGACCAGGTGCACTTTTCTGGATGATCGTAGCCGCATTCTTCGGGATGGCAACCAAATACGCAGAAGGACTTCTGGCGATCAAGTATCGTACCATTGACAAAGAAGGCCACGTTCTCGGCGGACCATTCTACTACATCGAAAACGGTATGGGAAAACAGTGGAGATGGCTTGCCAAGATCTTCGCATTTTTCGGAGCAGGTGTAGGACTTTTCGGTATCGGAACCTTCACACAGGTAAACGGTATCGCGTCTGCAGTTACCAATTTCTTTGACCCGGATAAAGCACATACAGTAGCACTTTTCGGAAATACATATTCCTGGGCAACTGTAGTTGCATGTCTGGCACTTACAGTATGTGTAGGACTTGTCGTTCTCGGCGGAATCAAGAGAATCGCAAAGGTATCCCAGGTCGTTGTACCGTTTATGGCAGTTCTCTATGTTGCACTGGCACTGATCATCGTGATCACAAACATCACTGCAGTACCTGCAGCGATCGTAACTATCGTAAAATCTGCTTTCACAGGAAGTGCACTTGCAGGTGGCGCAATGGGAACCATGGTCGTAGCTATGCAGAAGGGTATCGCCCGCGGTATCTTCTCCAATGAGTCCGGTCTTGGTAGTGCCCCGATCGCAGCCGCTGCAGCTCAGACAAAGGAGCCGGTACGTCAGGGTCTTGTATCCATGACAGGTACATTCATTGATACCATCGTTATCTGTACAATGACAGGTCTTTCCATCGTCATCACAGAAACATGGAACACAGGTCTTGAGGGTGTTGCCATTACAACAGCAGCTTTCCAGAAAGGACTTCCTTTCCCGCCGGTTGTCGCATCCTTCTCACTGATGCTGTGTCTGGTATTCTTCGCATTCACAACCATTCTCGGATGGGATTATTACGGTGAAAGATGTCTGGAATACCTGTTCAACAGAAACAAAGCCGCAGTTACAACATACCGCTGGCTGTACATCATCTGCGTATTCATCGGACCATATATGACTGTAGCAGCAGTATGGAACATCGCAGATATCTTCAATGCCCTGATGGCATTCCCGAACCTGATCGCTCTTCTTGCCCTGAGCGGTGTGGTCGTAAAGGAAACAAAAAATTTCTTCAAGAGACATAAAAACTACGAATTCTGATAAAAAAGACGCAGCTTTTACATTTTTGCCGTGTAAAAGCTGCGTCTTTCTTTTCGGAACCACTGTCGCTTTTGAACTTACAGTTTCCCACCGTAATTCTTATAATTCTCAATATAATCCAGGATCTCCTCCGGATTCTTCATAAACCTGCAAAGTCCCACAACATCCCGTGACATAAATTTCTCAGCTGCCGTATATTCCAGCAGTTCTCTCATACTGTCATAATAGCCTTCGATGTTATAGAGAACGATCGGACGATCGATCCGCCCCAGACTCTTTAATGTCAGGATCTCAAAAAATTCCTCGTATGTACCAATGCCTCCGGGTACCACGATCGTAGCATCGGAACGGCTTTCCAGGAGATGTTTTCTCTCCCTCATAGTCTCCGTAAAAATAAACTCTGTGCAGTGCTGATACAGCACTCCCGGCTCGTCAAAAAATTTCGGCGAAATTCCAAGGATATACCCTTTTTCATGTGCAACTCCCCGGGCAGCTGCGCCCATCAGACCAGTCTCACCACCGCCGAACACAAGCCCGTGTCCTCTTTTTGCCATCAGTCGTCCAAGCTCTTCTGTCTTTTCATAATAGATTTTTTTGAGCTCCTCACTGGATGCTCCGTATATGCAGATATTCATGATTTCGTCTCCTCTTTTTTTCCAAAATGACACCATCTCAGAAATATTTTACCTCAAATCCATTCTTCCTACAATAGTCATCCACCCTGGTATCTTTTTTACATAAAATCTTTGTTCCTCTGTTGATGATCCACTCTCCAAGAACCTCCGGATCTCCGGAAAATTCTACTGTTTTCAACATACTGCATCCATGAAACGCCCATTTTTCCACAGTTTCCACACTTTGAGGAATTCTGACATATTCCAGTTCTTTGCATTTCAAAAAAGCACTCTCTCCTATAAAATGCAGATTCTCCGGAAGTTTCAGGTTTTTCAGACCAGTCTGATAAAAAGCTTTTTCTTCTATTTTTTCCACAGACTTCGGTATCTCTATTTCTGACAGCTCTATACATCTGTAAAAGCTCTGTCTTCCAATCTCTCTTACAGTTTCCGGCAGAATAATCTGCGAAAGCTCCCTGCATTCCATAAATGTTTCTTCCGGAATTCTGAAAATCTTTAAATTGTCATCAAAAGAAACCTGCTGTAATCTTTTGCATCCGGAAAAAATCCCTTTTCCCATGCGTTCAACTGTTTTTGAAATCTGAAATTTTCTCAGATTTACGCAACCGGAAAATGCTCCGTTTTTTATTTTTTTCAGTTTTTGCGTATCTACCGTTCTTAGTCTCGTACACCCCGAAAAACTTTCCTTCCCGATTTCTCTTACACAGTCTGAAAAAACTGCCTCCTTGATCCGAATGTTATTTTTCAGTGCCTCATCACCAATCTTTGTATATGGCCATGTGATAACGAGCCGTCTGTCTCCATGCTTATCTGCACAGCCTCTCAGAAATGTTTTTTCTTCATCCTTCTGTAACCGCCACACCAGTGTTTTCTGCATTTTTTACCTCTCAAATAAAAAAACAGGTGCAATATCCCGAAAGATATCGCACCCGTATTATAATCATGTTTTTCTCAAACAATACCATCTGCTACCGCAATATCTCTGAATCCGGAAGCTGTTTTCTCTCCGTAACCCGAAAAAAGGTTCACAAAATAAAACAATCTCCCACTCCATTTATCATTGCGTGTAATAACTGGTAGCAGCTTTAAGCAGGTATCCTGGCTTATGTAATCACGGTCTTTCTCCTTCTCATACAAAATATGTACAATGGATGCAAAAAACCTAAACAAATACAGTAGCACGACTGCCTGGGATTCTAACCCTGTTCCCTCTTGGCTCTGTCGATATAACAGAGAACTTAAAACCGGTAATTGTTGAATTACTTTTCCATATTTAACTGTGCCGAAATTATAACATAATTCTCTTACCGTGGCAATCCTGTATTGACGCAGCCGGATTATTTATTTTACTGTCACCTTGCATTTATAAACTGCTTTTCCTGATTTTACAGTAATAACTGCCGTTCCTTTTTTAAGTCCTTTGATTACTCCTTTAGCATTTACGTAAACAACTTTTTTATTGGAAGAAGTGTATGTGATCTTCTCAGCAGAAGTAATTGGTTTACGTACAGGTTTTAATGTATCCGTTTTTCCTTTTTTCAGAGTAATACTGGATTTCAGGCCTGTAATGGCTGTTGTTCTTACAGTTCCTTTCTGTACGATTACTTTTACTTTTGCTGTCTTTTTACTTGCCAGTGTTACAGTAATATAAGCTGTACCTGTCTTTTTCTGTGCAGTGATCACACCTTTGTTATTTACTTTGACAATAGCTGTATTGCCTGATTTCCAGGATTTTACAGAATCTCCTTTTGCCAGTCCGCTTACTTTCACTTTGTTTGTGGATTTTCCCGGATTCAGCCTGATCTCATATGCATTAAGCTTAATTGTTGCTTTCAGCTTGCTTCCTGAGCTTTTCGTCTCCTTTTTGCCGCATACAGAACAGGTTCTTGTAATCTGTTTTGCTGCAAAGACCGTAGCTGCTTTTGTTGTCTTCCAGGAGCTCCATTTATGAGTCACATGTGCTGTCTTCTGCACAACTACTTTTACTTTTGCTGTTGTCTGACTTGCCAGAGTTACGGTAACATAGGCTGTTCCTGTCTTCTTCTGTGCAGTGATCACACCCTTGTTATCTACTTTCACAATAGCTGTATCACTTGATTTCCAGGATTTTACGGAATCTCCTTTTGCCAGTCCGCTTACTTTTACCTTATCTGTGGACTTTCCTGAAACCAGTTTAATTTCATATGTACTGAGCTTAATCGTTGCTTTCAGCTTGCTTCCTGAGTTTTTCATTTCTGTTTTACCGCATACAGAACAGGTTCTTGTGATCTGTTTTGCAGCAAATACTGTAGCCTCTTTCGTTGTCTTCCAGGAACTCCATTTATGATCTGCAAGTGCTGTAGATTCTGTCTTTTTCTCGCCACACCAGGTACAGGTAAATGTTTTACTTCCTTTTTCCTTACATGTGGACTGCTTTGTAACCACACCTGTATTCCAGCTGTGTTTTGTATGCTCTCCTTTATCCTTAAGATCCCAGTAAGCTGTCTTTTTATTTACAAAACGACTGTACGCATCCAGAGCCTCAAGAGCCTGTACCGTAGACATTTCACTGGATTTCGTCATGGACATGGAATGTGAAAAACCATTGTCACTCTGAATATAGCCGGTCAGATTGGTGATCAGATTCATATTTACAGTTCCAAAATCACCGCTCAACGGATCAATTCCCATAGATGTCAGAGCAAGAAGCACCTGGGCAGTACTTTCTGAAGTTCCATATCCGAAGTCATCACCCATTGTATTTTTCAAATAGGTAAGTGCCTGATCGGAGATTTTTTTTGCTGCTGTATTATGATTTCTGTAAACAGAAAGTGCCTGAAGAGCCATTGCTGTAATATCAGAGCTTCCACCTCTCGCATCGGAAAGACCGATTCCTCCACTTGCTGAATTCTGGAACTTTGCAAGTTCCGCTATAATAGCACCGCGATTCCATTTTGCACCGGAAGGTATCTGAATATCTGCCGCATCCAGTGCAATCAGTGCATAGATCAGTTCATTGGATCCGTTTTTCAGCTTCGGTGAATTATATATCATCTCTGCCAGATTAACACCATTTACATTTGTGATGTCTTTTCCCATGGAAGTTAAAGCAAGTGCTACGCGCTCAATATCCGTAGGTTTCTGGTCTGCGCTCCAGGTTTTTACTGTCTCGCATACAGAGTTATAATATGCATCCAGTTTATCCTGTGCGATCGTCTTTCCGCTACGCGCAAGTGCATATACAGCCCACTCATCTCCATATTTGTAGCCTTTTGTTTCATGAATATCTGCAAGGTATGACGCTGCCTTTTCGATTCCTTCTGAAGCAAGTTTTGTATTATCGGTATCCTGTCCGTCACCTTTTGTTACTGTGATCTTAATTGTCACCGGTTTCGGAGAATTTGTCTGATCCACCGGTGTACCGGTTGCTGTTACTGTGCCTTCTCCAATTCCTGTAATTCTGTAATCGGTTCCGATAAAGTAGCTGTTTGTATCCGGTGCACCATCCTCACGTTTCCAGTAGCCACTTGTTTTCTTTGTGATAACTGCGACACCTTTTTTATCAAATGTCCATTTCATGGACGGATCTGTCACGTTATACCCCTGCTCAGAGAGCTCTCCCACAAAGCTGAGATCAATATCCTGACTCTCTCCTGCTTTTACCGTAACTTCTGTCACAGGTGAAGAAACAGCTGTCAGCGGATTTTTATATACATACTCAACTTCTGAGCTTCCTGTTACAGTACGGGTCTTTCCTGTTTCCGGATCTGTATCTTTAATTTCTGCTGTATAGGTTACTTTTCCGGCCTGCTTGGGAACAAATACCTTAGATCCGTTGCTGTAATATCCAATGGTATCATCACTGCTTTTAATCGTCCAGTCGGAAGCAAAGCTTGCGTTTTCCGGAGTCACTACCGCACTTCCCGGAATCGGATTGAAAGCCACTCTTCCGTCCTCTTCCTGGCCGTCACTGTTTGCGTTTCTTCCGTGGATCACCTGCTGTCCGGACATTCCCACAACAATGGATTCTACCGGCACATAGGTAGATGTCAGGGAAACTGTGGCGGAAATTTCCGGCTGTGCTTTGGAGCTTACCGTGATGGAAGAAGTTCCCGGTTTCACAAATGTGAAAGAGCTGTAGCTTTCTTCATTTTTGATCAGGGTTTCATCAGCTGCTTTGTAACGGAAACTGGAGAAAGCCATATCACTGAATTCTTCTTCTCCCTCATATCTTCCCTGTACCTGAATCTTCTTTGTTTCGGAACCGGCTACCGTATAATTTCCGTTTGTTACATCCTGACCGTCAATGAGAAGACGGACTGCGTCGATTTTTTTCGTTGTTGCAATCACGGAAGCATACGCCACAATCTCACTGGAACCGTCGCTGTTGATCTGTGTTGCTGTAATAACGGCCTTTCCTTTTTTATAAACAAAAAGCTCTCCGTCACTTAAACTCATCGCCATACATCCGGCTGGTTTCATCTCTGTACAGTTCCACTCCAGGGAACTTCCCTCCGGTGCCTGATAGTCTTTCAGGCTGAAAGTTCCTGCGATCTGGTATGAGTTTACCTGATCAGGAGAAACCTGAATACGGGAATCGGTCAAAGTCTCTTTTTCACTTCCGTCAAAAGAAGTAAACTCTACCTGATATTTGCTTTCCCCCGGAAGCTCCGGCCAGACCTCAGTGTCCGGTTTATAGGACTGGTTTTCTCCGAAATATGGGAATCCATCACTGCTCTGTCCCCATTTTGACCCACTGTCGCCACGGCCGTTGTTTAACAACTCCACAAGATCCAGAGTTTTCATTTCGGATTCTTCTCTGGACATGGAATTTACAAGAACTCCCTCCGGCACGGATGGCATGGTAAGGGTATCCAGCCAGTAGCAGTTTTTCACCAGACCAGCTCCGTTTACATCTTCATACTGGGCAAATAATGCTCCGCTTGGGCTCTCGCCAAAAGCAATACTGTTTGCGATCACACCACCGGATAATTTCTTTGCAAAACCGCAGGCATCACTTCCGGAGATCTCAACGGAACAGTTCAGAACTGCGCCTTTGATACTTCCGCCAAGAACGCCTGTATTTTCCCAGACATTACCGATTGTTCCCTTAAAAGCAATATTCTGAACAACACCGCTTTCCCCGACTCTGCTAAACAGCCCCTGGGAATCTTTAAACGTAACGGTATGTCCCTGTCCGTCCAGAACACCGTTAAATTCACAGAAATTCATATAATTTTCATCCAGAGTGATATCATTATCCAGAACATAATACTGTCCCTCTGTTCCGTCCCAGATATTTCCAATCTGATCTGCGGAAGTGATATGGGTAACTGTCACGCCTTCCGGAATTTTTACCGGTGTTACCGGTTTCTGTTTTTTCAGTGCGCTGATGGCATCACTGAGATTTTTTGCTGCCTCGTTTACTTCTGCCTGAGAAGCAGTCCCTGCTTCCAGCATTTCTTTTGCCTTAGCCAGCGCATCGGAAACTGTTTTCCAACTGGATTCTGTATAATCTGACTCTGTAAGCTTTTCCGCAGATTCTATGGAAGCTTTCAGTCCATCCCAGTTCACCTCTGCCGGAGCCGGTGTTCCCTCTGAAAGTACAGGAAGCCCGTTATTTCTTCCGTCAGAAGGCAGTACCCAGTAAAAGCCTGTAGTCGGAAGATCCGTATTCAGGATATCCACATTGGCTTTGATCTGATCTGCTGTCATCTTTTTCTTGCTGTCTTCGGAAATGTTATCTGTTCTTCCCATACCAACTGTAGACATTCCGGCAGTCCACAGCGCATGGCTGATCTTATACGCACCACCGTTGGTAGCCGCGATTCCGCCTCCGAACATATCGGTGTTTCCTGCAAAATAACAGTTTGCCACAGTTCCCTGAAGGCTTCCCACAAATCCGCCGATGGTGTCCATATAGTCGCTTGCAGCCTGAGAAGATGCTGTAGAATAACAGTTCTGGATCGTTCCCGTTACTGTATTTGCCACACTTCCCTGTCCGTCGCTTAAACTCAGTGTACTGCTTCCTGCAACACCGAGGTTCTGAATCGTTCCGGATACCTGATCTGCAAGAGGTTTATCCGCAAGGGTGATCACATGGCCTTTTCCATCCAGGGTACCAGCGATGGAACTGATCTGCTGTCCTGCTTCCAGTGTGATATCCGCTGCCAGTTCGTAAGTCTCACCGGCCGGAATTCCGTCAACAGGAATATCAGCGGCTGTATTTATCACATGAGAATCGCTCTGTGTCTCCACACTTTCAGCTTCTGCTGTTTCTGTGGCATCTCCTGAAGAAAACTCTACTGTCTCTTCTTCCTGTCCGGCAGAAAAATCATCCTCACTACTGTCTGCCCCATCCTCTTCTGTCACAATATCTTCTGTGCTGTTTTCCTCTGCATTACTTTCTTCGTCTGCAGGATAAATCTCTTCTGCTGTACTTTCTTCTGCGGCCTGGTCTGAAAACATATCTGCTGCCTGTATCGGAGCAGTTCCACCAAGCATAAGTGCCATCGACAACGACACACTCAGAGCTTTTTTTCCATACCCTTTTTTAGTTTTTTTCATCCTTTTTCCTTTCCTTTTTTGCACAAAAAAAGTCCTCCCACCGAAGTGAGAGAACTGTTTCTGCTGTTTGTTAGTTATATTTAATTTTCAGCTGAATATTCCAGACAATCTATTCCCTCTGCGGAAACCATGTCAGTAAATATACGATATCTACTGAGCTTGCTGATGATATGGCGGAAACATGATTCAGACCTCTCGCTGTAATCTTCCTTTAAGAACTGAAACCGACAGTTCACCTTATCTGAAATATGCAGTTGTTCTATTGATCATTCTAACAGTTCGATAATTTTATGTCAAGTCATGAACACCTTTTCATCGCCGAAATCAGAGTCTTTTTGTTACCCGGAAACAATATTTTTTAATACATGAAAGGTTCGCGACACATCTTCTTTTGTGCAGCACTCAACCGTCCAGGTTCTTTCCTCTGTCTCAGGAAGCAATCCCAGAACTTTTTTATATGGAATATTTCCTGCTCCGAGGGACGCATGGGAATCCCTGTCACCGCAGTTGTCATGAACATGCACATGTGTCACATAAGGAGCCAGTTTTTCTGTCCATTCCAACACCGGTATCTTCGAATAGCAGTGTGCATGACCCATATCAAAGCATAAATGAAAGTTCGGATATTTTTCCCCAAGTATTTTGTAGACATCCAGAACAGGCTCGATCTGCGGATCAAATACATTCTCCATTACGATCTCCAGGCCTTTATGTTCTTCCAGGAATTCTCCGAAAAATTCTGTCACACGTTCCGCCCAGCCCTGAAGATAATGAACATATGGATTCATACAGGTATGATAGACGATCTTTTTTGCTCCCAGTTCCTGCCCCGCAATATAGGTCTGATGAAAACGCATTCCTGTGATCTTACGGACTTCACTGTCAAAAGCCGCCGGATCAAGATTCATAAATGGTCCATGGAGCGTCAGTCCCGGACAATTCATATCTTTCAGACGTTTCCGATAATTTCGGATAGATTCTTCCAGATTATCCAGATTATCCGAAATGGAAAATTCAATGCTTTCGATTCCTGCTCCTGTCTGCTCAATGATTTCCCTCATTTCGTCATCAGGCAGAAGATGACTGACATATATCATGCTTTTACCATGGCAAGCCTCTGTGGCTTTCCTTCCTTTCCCCCAGATATTTTTTTATATCTGAATACAAGTTTTGCCGGCCTCTGCTTCTGTTGGCAAAGACCGGCTTTCTTTCATTTCCATGCTGTCGTTCATACAATGGAAATGCCTTTTATTTTATTATAATCAGACCAGTTTTTTTATACAAGAACTTTTTCTACAGCGTTTTTCCAGCCACTGTATTTCTGATCTCTTTCCTGTGCGCTCATAGACGGAATGAACTGATTGCGGTTCTTCACCTCAAAAATACTTTCCATCTTATAGATTCCACAGCTCAAGCCAGCCATAAGACCTGCTCCGAATGCTGAGGATTCCTCACATCTAGGAAGACTTACTGTTGTTCCGAGGATATCACTCTGGAACTTCATCAGATACTGATTTCTTGTAGGACCTCCGTCTACACAGAGCTCTTTTACTGTCATTCCATCTTCTGCCTTCATCATCTCAACAATATCGGTGATCTGATATGCGATGGATTCCAGTGCGGCTTTTACGACCTCTTTCTTTCCGGTAGTTCTGCTCATTCCATAGATAATGGCTTTTGCATCGGATTTCCAGTAAGGTGCTCCCAGACCGGAAAATGCCGGAACCAGATAAGTGGTATCATTTTTATTTGCCTGATCAGCCATCTCCTGTGTTTCTCCCGGAGAGGTGATCAGTCCCATATCATCTTTCAACCATGTGATAACTGCGCCTGTGTAGTTGATATTTCCTTCCAATACATAGGTGACTTTTCCGTCAAGTCCCCATGCAAGAGAAGTTACAAGACCAAGGTCTGACATGATTGGTTCTGTTCCTGCGTTCATCATAACAGAAGAACCTGTTCCGTATGTAGCCTTGACCATTCCCTTTTCAATGCAGCCCTGTCCGAACAGTGCTCCCTGGGAATCTCCGATCACACCACAGATCGGAATCGGAGTCTGGAAATATCCTTCAAAATCAGTTGTTCCGTACTGCATGCTGGAATCACATACCTCCGGAAGCATATCTGCATTGATACCAAACCATGTGCAGATCTCTTTGTCCCATTTCAGGTCATGAATATTAAAAAGCTGGGTTCTGGATGCGTTGGAATAATCCGTTGCATAAACCTGGCCTTTTGTCAGCTTGAACAGAAGCCATGTATCAATGGTTCCCAGGCAGAGATCGTTATCTCTCTTCGCCTGTTTTACCTCTTCTACGTTCTCCTGGAGCCATGCGAATTTCGCTGCCGGAAAATACGGAGAAAGATGCATTCCTGTCTTCTGACGGATGATCTCTGCCACACCGCCGTTCTTCTTCTGTTCACGGTCAGGATCGATCATCACATTTGTCTTGATCCGCTCACAGATCTCGGAAGCTCTGGAACACTGCCATACAATGGCAGGTGCCAGAGGCTCGCCTGTGTTGCGGCTCCAGGCTGCGGATGTCTCTCGCTGATTGCTGATTCCAAGACACGCTATCTCTTCTTTCTGGATTCCGGCTTTTTCCACCAGGTTCTTTACGACCTGGATCGTATTGCTGTAGATCTCGGAAAGATCATGGGAAACCCATCCCTTTTCATTGATCAGCTGTCTGTGAGGAAGGTCTGTTCTGCAGACCAGATCACCGTTCGCATCGAACAGGATCGCTTTTGTTCCCTGGGTACTCTGATCAACCGCAAGAACATATTTTTTTTCCATAATTTTCACCTTATTTCAGCGCGTCTTTTACAGTTTTTGCGATTCCCTCTGCATTCATTCCGTAATAGTCAAATACCTCCTGGGAAGTTCCTGTTATTACCGGTGCATCCGGAAGTGCGATATTAACAACCTTACGTGGGCACTCAGCGCCAACAACCTGGCTTACCATAGAACCAAGTCCGCCGAATGGAGAATGCTCCTCTGCTGTAACAACAACCTTTGCGTTGGATGCTGCTTTTACGATTGCTTCTTTGTCAAGAGGTTTTACGCAGTACATATCAACAACAGTTGCGTGGATTCCGTCTTTCTCGAGGAGTTTTGCAGCCTCAAGTGCCGGACGAACCATCTCACCACATGCGATGATCGCTGCGTCTGTTCCCTCTGTAAGAACAGTTGCCTTGTCCATCTCAAACGGGCAGTTATCCTCTGTATAAATATCCTCAACCGGGTTTCTACCTACACGGATGTATGCCGGTTTCTCATCTTTCAGAAGTGCCTCAACCAGTTTTGTTGTCTGGAAACGGTCACTTGGAAGGTAAACTCTCATGTTCGGAATTGCAGACATAGCAGCGATATCCTGTGCGGAATGGTGGCTCATTCCAAGAGCACCGTAGCTGACTCCGCCACTGATTCCGATAAGTTTTACATTTGTGTTGGAGTATGCAACATCGATCTTGCACTGCTCATAGCTTCTTGTAGTAAGGAAGCATGCAGGAGAAGCTGCGAAAGCTTTTTTGCCACAGTGTGCAAGACCTGCAGATACGCTGACAAGATCCTGCTCAGCGATTCCCATCTCAACGAACTGCTCCGGATATGCGTCTGCAAAAGGTGCCAGAGATGCAGATCCTCTGGAGTCACTGCAAAGAACAACGATATCTTTATCGGTTTCCGCTTCTTTTAAAAGTACGTCACAAATTGCTTTACGGTTTGGAATCTTATTCATAATTACAGCTGCTCCTTTCTCTCTTCAAAATCTTTCATGATCTGGTCATACTCTTCCTGGCTTGGTACATGATGATGCCATGCAGCCTTGTTCTCCATAACTGCAGAACCTTTACCCTTAACTGTATTTGCGATCAGAACAGTCGGCTGTCCTTTTGTCTGTTTTGCTTCCTCGAATGCTGCGTGAAGCTGCTCAATGCTGTTTCCGTCAGCAACATCAACTACATGCCATCCGAAGCTCTTAAATCTCTCGTGAAGGTCGTCATGTCCCATAACGTCCTCTGTATTTCCGGAGATCTGAAGTCTGTTACGGTCAACAACTGCACACAGGTTATCCAGTTTATACTGGTGTCCTGCCATAGCTGCTTCCCATACAGAACCCTCTGCAAGCTCACCGTCACCCATTACTGTGTATACACGGTAATCTTTCTTGTTCATCTTTCCTGCAAGAGCCATACCTACACAAACCGGAAGGCCATGTCCAAGAGAACCTGAGTTCATCTCAATTCCCGGAAGCTTGTTGTTCGGATGTCCGATATACTGTGATCCAAATTTGCTGAATTTCTCGTTTACTTCTTTAATATCAAGGAAGCCCTTCTTTGCAAGTACTGCATAGTAAGCTTCTACAGAATGTCCTTTACTCATAACGAAAAGGTCTCTGTCCGGATCATTCATATTCTCCGGGGAAATATTCATCTGATCAAAATACAGTGTAACCAGAGTCTCCATAACGCTCATATCACCACCGATATGTCCGCCCTTACCGGCAACGATCATATCTACTGTGTCTTTTCTGAGATCATACGCAAGTTTGCTTAATTCTCTAAAATCCATGCTGATTCCTGTCCTTTCTTTTTTCGATTCTATATTGACTTCGCAGCTCCCGGCACGCTTCCCTTCCGGAAAAACGTGCCGCTGCTTTTTTTATTTATCATTCTCCGCGAAGATAAGCCTTCACATCTTCCTCGATCGGGTCATAGAGATCCGGTTTTACGCCGATATATTTGCATGCCTCGTAAAGTACCGGAACAACATTCTTGTGGATACCGACACAGTGATGGATGTATGGTCCCTCAACCAGTTTAGCCTCAAGACGTTTGATGTTCTCAACCTCAACCCAGAGGTAAGTTCCCATACCTTTCGGTCCGTCGATACCTTTTGCATTTCCAAGAAGAAGTGAATACTCTCCGTTGTCTCCGTCAAAACGTACCAGAGAAACATCGCCGTGTTTTGCCTCAGCTGTGATGCTTCCCGGATGCTCGAATGCCAGCGGGTAAGTAAGCTTCGGAGTTTCTTTTGCGATGGAGATCGGCCATGGTCCGCAGTGCTGAAGAAGCTCGCCGTTCTCTACGTCAGGATGGCGGATTGTCCAGTCAGCAAAGAAGCTTCTTGTCTCGCCCATACCTGCTGCCTCTACCATAAGTGCTGTGATCGCACCGTGGATATCTGTCTCACATACAGTCGGGATTCCCTCATCATTTAACAGGGAGTTTGCTGCACATGGCATGATTCCAAGCTCGCTCTGAAGCTGGTTCCAGCACTGGATCGCGATTGCTTTGCAGCCATATTTCTCTGCCAGATGTTTCATGGCAACCTTAAGAGCTGCTACGTTCTCAAGCTCATCCTCTTTGATGCAGATCTCCATGTTGTCACGGCAGTACTGCATAACTTCCTGAACCTCTGTCTGCTCAGCTTTCGCTTTCTTTACCTCATCAGTAAGCTCCGGCATCGGGATCGGTGCAAGCTGGATGTTGAATTTCTCAAGAAGCTCACCCTCGTTGCACATAGTTGTCCAGAAGTCGAACGGTCTTGTGGAAATCTGAAGGATACGGATATTTTTGAATGTTTTTACTACATTACAGACAGCAAGGAAATCTTTGATTCCTCTTTCAAATACCGGATCATTCAGTCTGCAGTTTGTCATGTATGTAAACGGAACACGGAATCTTCTTAAAACCTTACCTGTTGCAAAAAGTCCGCACTGTGTATCACGAAGTCTTGTTCCATCCGGCTCAGGTCTCTCATCCAGAGGTCCCCAAAGAAGAACCGGAACATCAAGAGCTTTTGCAAGTCTTGCACACTCATACTCTGTACCAAAGTTACAGTGTGGAAGGAAAAGTCCGTCAACTTTCTCTTCTTTGAATTTAGCGATGATCTTCTCAAGACCCTCGTCATTGTAAAGAAGACCCTCATCGTTGATATCTGTGATATCTACGAAATCAACGCCAAGCTCCTCAAGTCTCTTAGCAGTAAGACCACGATATTTTACTGCATCCGGTGCACTGAAAATACTTCTTCTGGTTGGTGCATAACCAATTTTGATCTTGTCCATTTTTGAACTCCTTTCATGAATCCTGTTTACTTGTTTATATGTGATTCGTTTTTATGTTCTATCTTTGTTATCTGTATAATATCTTGATATGCACTTTATTTCTATAAAAAATAAAGTGATTTCTACTTTATTTTTTACTTTATTGTTGTAAGTGGGGGGAAAACATCCTATAATTAAAACAGTTCAGGAAATTCATATAGCAACCACAAATGCCACTTTTTTATTACACCACTTCATATATAAATACAATCATCCAGTAAAGATCGGAGGAAAACACTCATGGGAATCACAGCAAAAGAACTCGCCGCCAGATTAAATCTCTCTGCCACAGCCGTCTCCATGGCCTTGAACGGAAAACCCGGAGTCAGCACCGAAACAAGAGCCCTCGTTATCCGGGAAGCAGAAAAAGCCGGCTACGATTTCAGCCGACTTTCCATGAAAAAAAATGTGACCGGCGACATCTACTGTATCATCTGCCGCGCTCACAACGCCATCTTAAATTATACCCCAATCTTCTCCGAGCTCACCGAAGGAATCGAACAGGAATGCCGCAAAAACGGCTATCACCTGAAAACCTTCCAGCTCTACGAAAAAGCCGACGAACTTCAGAAATACATCGAAGAACTCCGCATCTCCCAATGTGCAGGCGTCATCCTTCTGGGAACCGAAGTCTCCGCTTCCGTATGCCATGAATTTCTCCAGCTGTCCGTCCCAGTAGTCCTCCTGGATTCCTATTTCGATTCCGCAGACTGCAGCTGCATACTCAGCAATAACGCCCAGGGCGCTTATCTCGCTACCAGCTACCTCATTGACCGCTGCGGCCGCCAGCCAGGACACCTCTCCTCCTCCTACAAGATCACAAACTTCCGCGAACGCCGCCACGGCTTTCAGCGGGCAGTCCGCGAACACGGCATGTCCACCGCCAAATCCATCGTCCACGAACTCTCCCCTTCTATTGAAGGCGCATTCTCCGACATGCTGGAGATCATAGACAGCGGCTCACCCCTCGCCGGTTCCTACTTCGCAGACAACGACCTCATCGCCATCGGCGCCATCAAAGCCCTAAAACTCCGCGGCTACAAAATCCCCGAAGACATCGCCATCGCAGGTTTCGACAACATCTCCGAAGGCCGCATCATAGACCCCTCCATCACCACCGTCGACGTCCCCCGAAAATTCATGGGCCAGACAGCCGCCGCCCAACTCATCCGAGAAATAAAAAGCCCCGTCCCCCACTCCGTAAAAATAGAAGTCTCCACCACCCTGATCAAACGCTTCTCCGTATAACAAGGTGTCCAGCGCAGCGCCGACGCACAACCTCCCGTCAGACACCATCAAACTCAGCCTTTCCTCCCAGCCATCCAGCGAAGCGCTGATGGCCCATCCAACTCCCACCAGACCACACACCCCAACCACTCGGGAAAGCCAGCCCGTGAGGCGTGTGCGCCCTGTCACTGGACTCTGCAGGAGGGGAGCTGATTCTTGGCTGGCGGGAATCTGCGTTGTTTTTCAAAAAGCCGCTGTCTGAGCGACATCCGGAGCGAGTTCGGCTTTTTGGAAAACGCTTTTAGCAGAATCCCGGCAGCCTAGAAGCCAGCCCCCGACGAAGCCCCAGTGACAGAGCGCACACGCCTCCCGGGCGTCCCCTTCCCCGAAACCCTACACAAAAAAAACGAGCCGGCAAAAACACCGACCCGTTCGCACCAAACGCTCCACTGAACCTCAGAAGCACTCCCGATAAATCTTATAAACCCTCTCCCGATCCAGCTTCACAAAATTATTCGCCATCAATCTCCCCTGATTCTCCATCACAGAATCCGTAAATTCATCCAGCTCCTCCTCAGACACCCCATACTCATGCAGCGCCTTCTTCGGAATCATCACATTCAGAAGCCTCTCCAGCTCATCATAAACAACATCCACCTCGCACCCAAGAATCCCCGCCATAAACGCATTCAGCCGCGCGATCTCACCATCACACTTAATCTCCATATAATTCTTAAGCACACCCGTAAACATCGCATAATTCGACTCCCCATGCGCCACATGATACTTCGCACCAAGCGGATAACTCAACGCATGAACAGCCGCACATCCAGCATTACCAAACGCAATACCCGCATAATTCGCAGCCATCAGAAAATCCTTCAGAAGCGGAACCCTCGCCTCCTGACCATGATCCCGGATCTCCATATACCCCTTCAGGATCATCTCAATCGCCTTATACCCAAACAGCCGCGTCGTCTCATTCCCCTTCGGAGAAAGACTGGACTCCACAGAATGAACCAGCGCATCAATAGAACTCGTTGCAAAAAACTGAAACGGCAGATCCTCCAGAAGCTCCGGGATCAGAACCGCCGCATCCGCATAAAGCTCATCCACAGCCAGTCCCTTCTTCGTCCCCTTCGTCGTAAGCGCAAGAATCGAAATATTCGTCACCTCAGAACCCGTACCACAGGTAGTCGGAACCAGCACCAGCTCCTTGTTTTTTACAACCAGAATCTTCCCATCATAAAGATCCGTAACCGGAGAAACATTCTCCAGTGCAAACAGCTTGGAAAGATCCAGAATACTTCCACCACCCACAGAAACAACCCGCTTCGCATCCTTCGGAACGTCCTTCCAGATCGCATCCGCCATCACATCCGTAGGCTCACCCTTTCCGTAATCCTCACGGAAAATCACATCACACTTCAACCCCAGCGGCTCAAAAGCCTTCTTAAAAATCCGGCGGTTGGTAAACAAAAGATCCCCCTCGCCAAGTTTAAATTCCTCTGCAAACTGCCGACAGTTATCAAAACTGTAGATTGTCGGCCTGATCATCAGTTCCTGCATTTTTCATCCTCCAGTATCTTAATCCTAATAAATCTAACATCCATGCGTCAGCAACGTACCATACATCTCCGGTCTTCTGTCACGGAAAACGCCCCACTCACGTCTCTTCTGAGCGATTGCATCCAGATCAAACTCCGCCGTGATCACGCCCTCCGTCTCACGGTCAGCCTCAGCCACCAGTCCGCCGGTCTCATCCGCAATAAAAGAAGAACCATAAAAAGTCATCTCAGAATCCTTCTGTACCTCATGGCCAATTCGGTTGGAAGCGATCACAGGCATGATATTTGCCGCCGCATGTCCCTGCATACATCTCTGCCAGTGCGGTTTTGAATCCGTCTGAAGAACCGGCTCACTGCCGATCGCAGTCGGGTAAAAAAGAATCTCCGCGCCAAGAAGCGCCATACATCTGGCAGCTTCCGGGAACCACTGATCCCAGCAGATACCCACACCGATGGTACCATACTTTGTTTTCCAGACCTTAAATCCCGTATCACCCGGAGTAAAGAAAAATTTCTCCGCATAAGGCATTCCATCCGGAATATGCGTCTTTCTGTATTTTCCCAGAACCGTACCATCCGCATCAATGATCGCAATAGAGTTAAAAGCAGCATTTCCGGCTCTCTCAAAAAAGCTCACCGGAATCACCACATCCAGCTCCTTTGCCACCTCCTGAAAACGTTTCACAGCCGGATTCTCCTCCAGCGTTGTGGCAAGCTCCATATATTCAAAATCATGTCTCTGGCAGAAATACGGCGTTTCAAAAAGCTCCTGTAAAAGAATGATATTCGCACCCTTCGCAGCTGCCTCCCGTACCAGTTTTTCTGCCTTCGCAAGTGTTGCCTCTCTGTCCCAGCTACACGCCATCTGCGTCGCTGCTACTGTCACCTTCCGCATGATCCATCTGTCCCTTCTGTTCTTTTTTACAACAAGCCTCTGCCGTTTGTTCTTCCGGCAGAACGCTTCTTTTTACTCTACAGCTGAAATTTTCTCTTCACAGCATCCACCAGAAAATCCGCTGTACCTTCCACATCAAGGAAGCTGCTGTCCACAAGAATACTCTTATGATTCTTGTCATCCGGATGATATCCGGCATACTGCATATGATAAGAATCACGCGCCTCATCAACAGCCACGATCATTTTTCTTGCTTCCTCGATCTCAATGTTCAGATCCTTTACGCAATGCTCCACTCGCACTTCATACGGCGCATAAATATAAATATGCATGGCATTTTCCATTTCCTCAAGCGTAAAATCCGCACATCTTCCGACGATAACACAGGTCTCTTTTTCTGCCAGGAATTTAATGATATTCTGCTGTGCCTCAAAGATCTTATCCTGTGTATTGTTCGTTCCTTTTCCTAGAGGAAACATCATTCTTGCAAAAGGACTCACCTTGACCTTTTTCGCCGTTTCCTCTACTTCATCAACTACAGAAACCGGAAGATTCAGCTTTTTTGCAGCCTGATCCACAATGTCTCTGTCATAATATTCAATTCCCAGCTTCTCGGCCATTTTTTTTGCAATAGGACGTCCCATGCTTCCGAACTGTCTGGTGATCGTAACTACATATTTACTTTTTCCCATCTGGTATTCCTCCTCAATGCTCATACCATCCGACGATTCCCGGATTGAGGTTAATGTTGATCTGTTTGATCTCCTGATATTCCTCAAGTCCCTGAACACCCAGGTCGCGTCCGATTCCTGATTTCTTGTAGCCACCCCACGGAGCTTCATTAAATGCAGGATTGTAGCAGTTGATCCAGGTAATTCCGGCGCGGATCTCTTTGATCACACGGAGTGCCCTGGAACCATCACCGGTAAATACCGCGCCAGCCAGACCATACTCCGTATCGTTTGCCATGTCAATAGCTTCCTGCTCTGTTTTAAAGGTCTGGATCGTAACCACCGGTCCGAAGATTTCTTCTCTTACGATCGTCATATCCGAAGTACAGTTATCAAAAACTGTCGGCCTTACATAAAAACCTTTCGCGCACTCGCCCTCTGTGTAACGTTCGCCGCCGCACACAAGAGTCGCGCCTTCCTCAACACCTTTTTTGATATATCCGAGAACTTTATTCATATGGCTTTCCGATACCAGCGGACCCATATCCGGATTCTCCAGAGGGTTTCCGATGGTGATCGCATTTGCTTTTTTCACAAGACGTTTCACGAATTCATCCTTAATGCTCTCCTCGATGATGATTCTGGAACCTGCGGAGCACACCTCGCCCTGATTCAGAAAAATTCCGATCATAGCCCATTCCACTGCACCATCCAGATCCGCATCCGCAAAGATCACATTCGGAGATTTTCCGCCAAGCTCAAGTCCGATCTTTTTCACATTGCCTGCTGCCGCACGCATGATGCTCTGTCCTACCTCTGTACTTCCGGTAAACGTAACCATATCCACATCCTTGCTCTCTGCAATACGGTTTCCTGTGATTCCGCCAGGGCCAAGGATCAGGTTTACACTTCCCTTCGGCATTCCGATCTTTTCAAAAATTCCGAACAGCTTCACACAGGAAAGCACGCAGTTGGAGCTTGGTTTAAATACCACGCTGTTTCCGGCTGCCAACGCAGGAGCCAGCTTCCAGACACCCATAAGCAGCGGATAGTTCCATGGTGTGATCAGTCCGCACACACCGACCGGCTCATGAACGGTATAAGAGTGCATTTTTCCAAAGCCTTCATTTACTTCGTAAACTCCGCCCTGCGGCATTTTTAAGAGTCCGGCATAATAACGGAAACAGTGGATGGCATCATCCACATCTGCCTCAGCCTCTCTTAACGGCTTTCCATGATCCATGCAGTCCAGCTTCGCAAAATCCTCTTTTTCCGCATCAATGGCATCTGCGATCTTCAGAAGAATATCCGCCCTTGTCTGGGAATCCATGTCGCGCCATTCCCTTGTCACATAAAAAGATCTCTTCGCTGCCGCGATCGCTTTATCTACATCCTCCACATTTCCCTCTGCTACCATGGCAAGAACTTCACCATTTGCAGGATTCAATGTTGGAACTGTTTTTCCTGTACTTCCTTCCACCCATTCACCGTCAATAAACATTTTCTGAAGCTCCATAAGCGTGTCCTCCTTTTTTCCGGATCATTAAATCAAACCTTCATGCACTGTGATTCATCGTATCTTCTTACCTTCAAAATAATTGGATTCCACTTTCATCCCCCGGATTTCTTCTTCATTTACATCAAAAAGATTTCCGCTGAGAACAATGATATCCGCCATCTTTCCCGGCTCCAGCGTTCCCATGGAATCCTCTGTGTGGTAAACACGGGCTGCGCCGATCGTATAAGCCTTTAACGTATCCTCCATGGAGATCTTTTCCCATGGATTTGTTGATGTAAGTTTTCCATCATCATCCTTCCGGGTAACTGCTGCATAGATCGTTGTAAAAGGATCTATAGTAACAACCGGATAATCCGTTCCCAGAGCAAGTGCCCCGCCATGTTCCAGCAATGTCCGGAACGGCCACTGAAGTCTTGCCCTTTTTTCCCCGATCTGGTTCACCTTTCCATTAGCTGCCAGTGTCACATGATAAGGCTGAACTGACGGGATCACATCCAGTTCCTGAAATCGGTCCAGATCATCGGGATGAATATTTTCAATATGCTCGATCGTGTTTCGAAGTCCGTGTTCCCCGTTCACCTCTGCCGATTTTTCAAAAAGATTCAGTGCCATCCGCACCGATCCGTCGGCAATACAGTGAAGCCTTACCTGGATTCCGGCTTTGTTTGCCGCGACGATCTCCTCCTGCATTTTTTTCTCCGGCCAGAGCGGAAGTCCCTCGCCGCAGGTTTCCGGCTTATCTGTGTACGGCTCCAGGAGAAGTCCTGTATAGGTTTCCGTCACACCATCGATAAATCCTTTTACCCCCGCAATATGAAAATGCGGGGAATCAAAATATTTCTGAAATTCAAAGCATTTCGAAAAATCCGTATATCCAAACAGCTTCATATAAGAAAAGATCTGAGCCTTCAGCCCCTCTTCTTCATCCAGCCTTTTCAGGATATCGTATTTCTTCTTCGTGTCTTCTGTATAATCATCCGCAAACATTTCGCTTGCAGCTGCGATTCCGTAATCTGCCAGTGTATTCTGAAAATCTCTGTGGATTTCCAGCATTTCCGCTTCCGAAAACTCCATGTATTTTTCCTGTGCAGGTGCACAGGCTGCGGGCTCCAGAAGAAGACCGCTGAGCTCTCCGTTTTCGAACTTTACATTAACACCGTTTTCCATTTCTTTGTCCGGATCGATCCCTGCCTCCTCCAGTGCCCGGGAGTTCAGCCACATGCTGTGGCAGTCCGCACACCAGAGATACACCGGCCTGTCCGGAATAGCTTCATCCAGAAGTTTTTTATCCGGAAGCGGCTCATCGCCCCAGTTGGTGATAAACCAGCCGGATCCCCGGATCCTTTTGTAATCTGGATGTGCATCAGCGAATTCTTTTATGATCTGCACACATTCCGCCTGGGAGCGTCCTTTTCCCAGATCAGAGCAGACATATCTGCTGCCGCCAACCGCTCCGGAAAAAAGATGTGTATGCGCGTCCAGAAACGAGGACATGATCATTTTTTCACCGTAATCATAAAGCGGCCATTCTGCATAGTCTTTATTTCTGTGATAGTCCCATGGAAGAAGTGCCTGAATCTTTTTATCCTCCACTGCGATCGCAGCCGGTACCGGGAAATCTTCAAGCCCTGTAAAAACATTTCTGCTTCTTAGAATAAATTTTCCCATAGACCCATCCTCCTACATCACAAATCCGCAGATCAGAAATCCCACAACAGAAAGAACACTTGCAATGATAACGTATGGAAGCTGTGTCAGCGCATGCTCCATATTGTCGATTCCTGCACTCTGTGAGGAAAGAAGCGTTGCATCTGTATAGAAGCAGGCATGGCTTCCGAATGCACCGCCGGAAATGATCGCTGCCATAATCAGGATCGGGTTTGCGCTGATGGCTGCACCAAGCGGAAATACGATCGGTGCGACAACTGCACTCATACCCCAGAGAGAACCGGTCGTAAAGGTAAGTGCTGCTACCAGTACAAAAGCGATTGCCGGGAACACCGGACCCCACAGAAGCGGTTTTGCAACTGAAATGATGAAATCTGTCATTCCCATTCCTTCTGTTACTTTCTGAAGAACAAAGGCAATAACAAGAAGGATCAGGATCGGAAGCATATCCGCAAAGCCTCTTACGATCAGGTTAAAGAAATCATCCAGTGCAACGACCTTCTGCGGTACATAAAGCACGAAACATACGATCAGGGAAACTACAACTGCCAGAAGCAGATTGCTTGTGGCAATGGCGATCGCTACCAGCACACCCATGGGAAGAATGAAGTTCCAGATGTTTCCATCCTCCTCATAACCTTTTCTGTCGTCATGATTGTATTTTCTGCTGGCATCGCTGTAGACCTTTCCTGTCTCCTCCACACGCTTATAAGCTTTTTTCATGGCACCAAGCTTTGGCATGACACCAAGTGCAAAGAGAAATACGATCGCGATCGTCAAGATCGGATAAAAGCAATACGGGATCGCACGTATGTAGGCCTGAATTCCGGTTTTGAATCCCAGTGCCTTTACGCTTGCCTGATCAATAAAAAGACTCGCATAAAAAACAGCCCATGTGGAAAACGGAAGAAGCACGCATACCGGAGCACCTGTTGCATCCAGCATATACGCTAGTGCCTCTCTCGGGATCTTACGTTTGTCGCAGACGCCCTTCATGCACACACCAATGGAAAGCACGTTCAGATAATCATCCACAAAAATGAGAATACCCATAACAAATGTGGTGAGAAGTGTTTTCCTTTCCGTATTACAGAATTTCGAAACCAGCTTCTGAAAACCGAAGGTTCCTTTTGATTCCTGAAGAAGTGCGATCAGACTGCCGAACAGTCCACATACAAGAACGATCCATACGTTCTCAGCAAGCACATCCTGGATCAGTGTACACCATTGCGGCAGAAAATCCTTTCCATACATAAATATCGCCGCCAGAAGTGATCCTCCGATCAGAAATTCCACACATCTTCTGGTTGCGATCGCACCTACAATGATGACCAGAAGAATTAAGATCGCTATCAAACCTGTGTTCATTTTTTTCTCCCCTTTCTCTCTGCGAAAGCAAAAGGGACATACCCGTTTAACGGATATGCCCCTTCGCATAAATCTGCTGCCCGCAGCTTTTTTTAGAAAAAATCTGAAACAAAAAACGGCGTATTCACTGCGTTCCCGCAATAAATACACCGTTGTATGCTTCGTATTTTCTTTTTTTGATACTGATATACTATTCTTTTTCTGTTTTTTATACAATGCTTAATTTCAGGAGTGGATTAATTTTTTTCAAGTATATATACTTGATTTTAAGTATATCGCATAGTATACTGAACGCAACATAAAACGCATTCTCTGAGAAAAAGGAGTATCTCTATGGAAAAAAACAGCTTTCTTATGATAAACGATCTGATCTATGATCTCTATTCCTGCACCAGCTTAAACGAGATCAAAGCCAAATTTCTTCTCCGTCTGAAAATGGTGATCCCCTACAGCTATGCAAGCATTCTTCTCAGGGATACCACCGCGGAGCCTGACACCATCCGGCTCACCAGTCCTGTCTGTATTCCAGATTCCTTCTGTGAAGCAGAAAACGAATATATGAAAGTTGCTGATGAAGATCATCTTCTGTGGCTTCTTCATTCCAGAGAACCGCGCCTCGTCCGGGAAAGCGATCTCCTGGAGGACCAGCAGCGTCTGAATTCTCCATTATATGTTCACTGCTACCGTAAGTTCCAGATCTTTGATTCCATGCAGTATGCCATTGTCTGCAAACAGGAGCTTCTCGGCATTCTTACGCTTTTCCGCACCGAAAAAGACGGCCCGTTCACAAACGACGATATGTTTTTCCTTCAGGCTCTTGGTATGCATCTGAATACGGTCCTGTATCAGATACTCCACCGACAGCCAGAAGCCACCGATCTTTCAGAGCTTCTTTCCTGGCTGAAAAACGAATTTCATCTTACAAACAGAGAGCTGCAGATCTCAGAACAGGTTTTCCAGTTCCGCAATAACGACGAGATCGCTGCCTCTCTTGATATCCGGGAAAATACCCTGCAGAAGCATCTACAGAATATTTTCCGCAAGACAAATGTAACCTCTCGCTGGGAGCTCCTTCGTATCAGTCGTTCAGACCATTCTGCTCAAAATCTCTGAACAGGCTTGCTTCTCCATCATTTGCAAAAGCATTCTCTTCATCCTGCTCGGAATTATCCTGCTCAGAACCGTCCTGAGAATCTGAGTTCTGCTCATCCTGGGCAGAGCTCTCATCTGAGCTGCTCTTATCAGAGCTGTCATCCTTACCAAGTTTTACAGTCACAGTTTTCTCTTTATATTCATTGCCATCCTGAACGGCAACAACTACATCGATCTTTTCCTTCGGCTCATAGTACTGAAGCAGCTCTACCAGCTGATCGATACTTGTGATGGTCTTTCCGTCAAACTCTGTGATGACCATGTTTTTAGTGATACCGGCCTTATCGGCAGGACCATCCTCTGTTACCTGGGATACGAATACACCCTGTGGGATGCCGTAGATCTGAGCAGCCTCATCACTGACTGTACTACCTGTGATTCCAAGAATACCATGATTATCAACCTTATCTCTTGCCTTTGCGTTCATCATATTTTCAAGAGAATCTGCAACATCGGAGATGGCAATGGAATAGCCCATACCCTCAACCTCTGTGGATGCAAGCTTGGAAGAGTTGATACCTACGACCTCGCCATCCATATTCAGAAGAGCACCACCACTGTTACCAGGGTTGATCGCTGCATCGGTCTGGATCAGGTTGACACCTTTATTCAGGCTACTGCTGTTATCTGTAGAATCACCGGATTCTACCTGTCCTGAGGAATCGATCTTACGGTTTTTGGCACTGACGATACCAGTTGTAACTGACTGTCCATAACCAAGTGCATTACCGATTGCAACAACCTGCTCACCGATCTTCAGATCATCGGAGCTGCCGATCTTTGCAACAGCGATCGCATCCATCGTGTCATCAGAAACATCCTTTGTTGCAACAGATACAACTGCCAGATCTTCATTCTCATCGAAACCTTTTACAGTTGCCTCATACGCACTGCCGTCAGCAAAAGCAACAGATAATGTATCTGCTCCGTCAACAACATGATAGTTTGTTGCGATCAGAAGCTCGGAGTTTGTTTTTCCGATAATAATACCGGAACCACTTCCCTGTACCTCCTGCTCCTGGCTCGGTGCATACTGGGAACCGAACATGCTGTAGTAATTCTGAACCTCCTGAACGGATTTTGTTGTGATCGCAACTACGGAAGGCATTGCCTCCTCAGCAACATCGGATACATCCAGGCTGCCCTTTGTGTCAGAGGATTTTGTATCCGCTTCTTCTGTATCCTCAGATTTCTTCTCGGATTTCATAAGCGTAAGTTTCTCGGAGCTGTCTGTTGCGGCCTGTACGGACTGTGCACCAGAAAAATAGTTTACACCCTCATATGCTCCCACACCAATACCGCCTGCAAGTACTGCACACAGGCTGATGGTTGCACCTTTCTTCATCATTTTCTTTATTTTTAATTTTCTGTTATTGTTCATGATTAAGTCCCTCCCTGGAAAAAATCTTCTCTGTTTCCTTTTGATACTTCAAAGTATAGATTTTAATTGTGTTGACTTTGTGGGAAAAATGTGTTTTATTTGTTAAAACTTTTCACAGTCATAACCACCACAAACCATGCAACCTCAAGAAGGACGATCGTTCCTCCCGGTTTCAGCCCTGCATAATAAGAAAGAAACAGTCCTGCGATTGTCGTACATACAGCTACCAGAATTCCGCACACCAGCGTCCCCTTATAGCTTTTTGCCATCTGCATTCCGCATGCAATGGGCACTACCAGCATGGAAGAAACGATCAGGGTTCCTACTGTACGTGATGCAATGGAAACCGTCAGCGCTGTCAGGATCGTAAACAGAAAATTGATATTTCTTACGGAAACACCTGAGATCCTTGCCGCATTCTCATCGAATCCAATATAAAAAAGCTCTCTGTAAAAAAACAGCACAGCTCCCAGAACCAGAACACTGATCACAACAACCAGTGCCAGCTCTCCCTCGCTGATCGATACAATACTTCCAAAAAGAAAGCTGTTCAGACTTGCGCCATTTTCCACAAAACCGGATAACACACCGGCCAGTCCGATTCCGGCAGACATGACGATGGAGATTGCCACCTCCGAATACCGGGGGATTTTTTTTCGGATCGCTTCAATTCCAAGTGCTGCTACGATACACACTGCCACAGCTCCGGCAACCGGATTGATCCCCAGGATCAGGCCAAGCACAACGCCCGCCAGGGAAGAATGAGAAAGCGCATCTCCGATCATGGACATCCGCTTCAGCACAATGGTGATCCCGATGCAGGGAGTGATCACTGCCAGAAGGATTCCCACGAGAAAAGCCCTCTGCATAAATCCATATTGTAAAATACTCATACCTCGTCAATTCTCCCTTCTTCCGCTTTGAAAAACCGGTTTGCACCCTTAAACTCATTGGAATTTCCATGCGTAACCATAAGAATAGTCAGGCCCTGTTCTTCATTACGTTTTTTCAGAACTCTGGCAAGTGCCTTCACAGAAACGGTATCCATTCCTGTAGTCGGCTCGTCCAGGATCAGGATCTTCGGATTTCCCACCAGTGCACGTGCCAGCATGACCCTCTGCTGCTGCCCGCCGGAAAGCTCTCCAATCCTGCTTTTCCAGTAATCCTCCATCTCCATCTCGGCAAGAGCAGCCTTCAGCCGGGGGATTTCCTTCTTTATCCGGAACCGCTCTCTCCATGAAGAAGTATAAACGCCTGTCATCATGATCTCTTCCACCGTGGCCGGAAAATTCTGGTTTCTGCTGATACTGTTCTGTGGAACATACCCCAGCTCTCCCTTTCCGAAGGTGGCAGAAATATCTTTTCCATTTACTGTAATGCTTCCCTCCTGCGCTTTCAGTTCACCCAGAAGAAGCTTCAGAAATGTACTTTTCCCACTTCCGTTTTCACCGGTAAGAATGGCATAATCTCCATCCTCCACTTCCAGATTTACCTGTTCCAGAACAGGCGTCCCTGTATAATGAAACGAAAGATTTTCTATTAAAATTCCCATAGATTTCTCTCCTGCTTTTTCTATCTCAATTCAACGCTTTCTGCAAAGCTTCCAGATTTTTTCTCATCACGGAAAAATAATCCTCACCGGCCTGGATATCCTCTTCACTTAACCCCTCGATCGGATTCAGCACTGCAGTCACCGCGTCCACTTCCTTTGCCACTGTCTTCGCCACTTTGGGGCTTGCCAGCTCCTCAAAAAAGATGGTATGGATGTCGTATTTTTTTGCATACTTAATAACTTCTTCCATCTTCGCAGGATCCGGCTCCGAATCCGGTGTCAGACCTTCGATTGCCAGCTGTGTCAGATCATAAGCATTACACAGATATCCGAAAGCCTCATGTGCCACAATGATATCCCTTTTCTTCACATTCGCAAGACCATCCCTGATCTCTTTATCCAGCTCATCGAACTCACCGGCATATTTTTTATAATTGGCTTCATAATAATCCCTGTTCTCCGGATCTGCTTTCACAAAAGCATCTCGGATATTCGCCATCTCCTGTTTTGCACGCATGGGATCCAGCCATACATGAGGATCCTTCCCATCGTCTCCATGGCTATGATCCTCGCCGCCCTCAAGAAGCTCTACACCATCCGATGCTTCTGTCACCACAAGATCTTTATTCTCCAGTGTTGCAAGCACATCCTCAGCCCAGTGCTCCAGATCCGCGCCATTGAAAACAAAAACATCCGCATCCTCAAGATTCCGGATATCCACTGCCGCAGGTTCCCAGTCATGAGGCTCTGTTCCCGCCGGAACCATATCCTTTACCTCGACCTTATCGCCGCCGACCTTCCGGGCAAAATCATACATGGGATAAAAGCTTGCCATTACTTTCAGCCTCCCGTCATCCTCGAATGTCTGGCTTGCCGCTCCGGCTCTGTGCAGACCATATCCGGTCACGCCACCCACCACAAGGACAGTCGCCGCAAGGACTGCTGCAGCTGCAATTTTTCCTCTGTCAAAGCTCATTCTTTATATCCTCCTTGCCTGATCTTCGTCTCTATCGCCAGGCATCACCGTATTCGCCGTCCATAATCTCCACTTCTTATGCTATTCCAGTCATTCACATACACAGCTACTTTCTCTTACGCCTGCATTTATCACAGTATCCGTAAAAGATCGTCCGGCTCTGATCGATCTCAAAGCCGTGTTCATCCAGCACATGTCCTACAAAATGGTCGATGCATCCGCACTGCAGAGGAATCGTATGCCCGCACTCCAGACACACAAGCTTTCCGTAATTCTTACGCTCCTCATCCCGGATAAAACGGTACTGCGCCGGTGCGCCCTCTACAGACGGAACCTTCAGCACGGCGCCTTCCTTCTGTAATCGCTCCAGACCTCTGTACACGGTTGTCCTTCCTATACGAATGTCTTTTCCGCGGAGAATATCCATAAACTGATCGATCGTATAAAAAGTATCTCCATATTCCTGCAGGCATTCCATAATTACTTTCTGCTGCTTTGTACTGTATTTTATTTTTTCTTCCATATATTTGTCACCTATTGTTATATCGGATATTCGCAATCCGCTTTCGTTACCTGATTCAGTTAAATTGAATTTGAAAACCGTTTTCATATTACATTCAAAAAAGAATTCCGTCAAGTTGTTTTTTCGTATCATTTGTTACCGATTTTTTATACAGCACATGATATTCTTTCTCCGTCATATGAAACCAGGCATATATTTGCCCCAAATCAATCACACTAATTAAGCGGGATTTTTTTCTCCGCACGCTTATTACAGGAGGTATATATAATGGAACAGAAAATGTTTTGCTATCAGTGTCAGGAAACTGCCGGCTGCTCCGGCTGCACAATATCCGGTGTCTGCGGAAAAACTCCGGATGTGGCAGCCATGCAGGATCTTCTCGTTTATGTAACAAAAGGGCTCTCCGCCGTCACCACTGCACTTCGCAGCGAAGGAACGGAAATCCCTTCTTATATTAATCATATGGTAATTCAGAATCTTTTCACAACTATCACCAATGCCAATTTTGACAAAAACTCCGTTGTCGCAAAGATCAGCGAAACCATCTCCGCCAAGGAACAGCTCCTTGCACAGCTTTCCAGCAAAAAAGGACTTCCGGCAGCTGCACTCTGGCATCCAAAAAGTCCTGCCGACTACGATTCCATGGGATACGTTACCAGCATCCTTGCTACAAAAAATGAAGACATCCGAAGTCTCCGCGAGCTGATCACTTACGGCCTGAAAGGTCTCTGTGCTTACACCAGCCACGCCAACGCTCTTCTCCGTGAGGACCCGGAGCTGGATGCTTTTATTCAGAGTGCCCTTGCAAAAACCCTGGACGACAGTCTCACTGCAGATGAGCTGACAGCTCTCACTTTGGAAACCGGAAAATTCGGTGTGCGGGGAATGGCACTTCTGGATCAGGCCAACACCGATACCTTTGGCAATCCGGAGATTACAAAGGTTAATATCGGAACCAGGAAAAATCCGGGAATTCTTGTTTCCGGTCACGATCTTCACGACCTGGAAATGCTTCTGGAGCAGACCCAGGGCACAGGTGTTGACATTTACACGCATTCCGAAATGCTCCCTGCCCACTACTACCCTGCTTTCAAAAAATATCCAAACTTTGCGGGAAACTACGGAAATGCCTGGTGGAAACAGAAAGAAGAGTTCGAAAGCTTCAACGGTCCTATCCTGATGACCACCAACTGTATCGTTCCTCCGAAGGACAGCTACAAAAACAGGCTTTATACCACAGGTGCCACAGGTTACCCAGGATGTACTCATATTTTACCAGGTCCTGACGGCAAAAAAGACTTTTCACAGATCATCCATTATGCAAAAACCTGTGCCGCTCCAACAGAGATCGAGCAGGGTGAAATCATTGGAGGCTTCGCCCACAACCAGGTATTATCTCTTGCAGACCAGATCGTAGACGCCGTAAAATCCGGTGCCATCCGGAAATTTGTTGTCATGGCAGGATGCGACGGCCGTGCAAAATCCCGCAGCTACTATGAAGATTTCGCAAAAGCGCTTCCAGAGGATACCGTGATCCTCACTGCCGGCTGTGCCAAATACCGCTACAATAAACTGAACCTGGGAGATATCAACGGAATCCCACGTGTTCTGGATGCCGGACAGTGCAATGATTCTTATTCCCTTGCCCTGATCGCCATGAAGCTCCAGGATGTATTCGGTCTTGATGATATCAATGAGCTTCCTATCATTTACAATATCTCCTGGTACGAGCAGAAGGCTGTTATCGTTCTCCTTGCCCTCCTCTCCCTCGGTGTAAAAAATATTCACCTGGGACCGACACTACCTGCTTTCCTTTCTCCAAATGTAGCCAAGCTCCTGGTCGACAATTTTGGAATCGCGGGAATTCAGTCTGTGGAGGAAGATATGAAGCTCTTCTTCGAAGAATAAGTTTCACTCACTGCTTATTGTTCTTCGCAACTCTGCAGGAAATTTACTTGCTCCGGTAAAGAAATCGGATTACATGGTCTTATTTTGTTGTAATTTAATCATAAATTCTTTCAATATATTTTGTATTATGATATAATATACTCATAATTTACTCATCAAGAAAGAAGGTATGCATTCATGAAATCACAGCGTCTTGACCAGATTGAAGACTATGTACTGGAGCATCGGAATGTCTCACTTGATACCCTGTGTGAGACATTCCATGTGTCAAAGAATACAATTCGAAGAGATATCGAGCTTCTTCTGAAGCGCAGCAGCATCGTCAAGGTTTACGGCGGTGTCGCTGCGCTTAAAGCAGCTCCGGAGTATCCGTTTCTGTCTTATAAAGAACACAACGAATCTTTTATCAGTGAAAAGCGGGAGCTCTGCCGCCAGGCGGCCAGCCTGGTAACAAATGGAGATATTATCTATATTGACAGCGATTCCACCTGTCTGGATCTGATTGATTTTCTTTCAGACAGCCGCTGCACGATCCTCACCAACAGTCTCCTCATCCTCAACAAGGCAGTATCCTGCCCCAGCCTGGATGTTATCTCCGTTCCCGGAAAGCTGAACCGTGAGACGCTGACCTTTACAGGCCCTGATATCCAGAACTATCTGGAAGCTTACAATATTTCCACAGCCTTCATCTCCTGCACCGGCGTCACCATAAAAAACGGTCTTACCACCGCCAGTACAGAAGAATACATTACAAAAAAAACAATCGCCGATCGCTCCGAAAAACTCGTTCTTCTTGCCGATCACTCCAGATTCGGCCGGGTTTCTCTGATGACCTGCGCTCCGCTGAAAGCTCTGGACACCCTCATCACAGACCAGAAGCTCCCCGAAGATTATCAAAGCTTCTTTCAGGAGCAGAACATTCGCGTTATCACTCCAGAACAGTGTGTATAATTATTCATTATTTCACGAATAATTTGTTGTTATATTTCATCATAAATCGCCCATAATTTACTCAACGTTCATAAAAATATAGCAATTATCCCGAGAGAAAAGAAAGACATTTGTTCGCGCACAAAAGACAGTGTCATTGGGGACGGGGATAAATGGCTCATTGCCAGTGCCTCATTTCCAGCGGTTAAAGCCCCTCTATTTCTACACATAAAATTCCGCCTGTTTTTCCTGCCGGTGGCTTTTTTCCTTCCGGGAAGATAATGAACGGCAGAAAACGTGTCGTCATCGTTCCCAGAACCACCAGCGCAGGCTTATGATCCTCTGCCTCTTCCCACTGGTTAATAAACATAACTACAACCAACGCCGTCATAACGAATTCAATTCCCGTTGTGTTAAAATGGATCACGTATCCCAGGAGAGCTCCTGCTATTGCTCCTGTTACCCAGTAAAACTGATTCAAGGCATTGACCCAGAACATGAACCAGCCCCTGTCCACGCCTTCCGGCGGATCTACTGTACAGTTGTTGACTGTAAAAGATTCGTCGCACATTCCAAGAAAGAGAAAACCCGCGCAGATCGGAAGGGTATACGGAAAAGCTGCCTTAAATGCCTTTTTCTTCATACCTCACATTAGTTTCCTTTCTTTAGTTCATTTTTCTCATCCAGCATGACCATATCACCTTCATTAATATCCCGTTCATACAAAAGCCTGTCATCATGTCTCAGGCTCATCTCCCGTCCATTCTCGTCTTCCAGGATGACCACAGACATCAATGCCTCTCCAGGCTGTCTTTCCTCACATCCGAAGTCTATATCTTCTTCTATTCTCAGCACCTTATACAGCACAGCAGACGCTCCTCCTAAAGTTCTTCCATTATCACATCGCTGACTGCATCGTAAGCGTCCTCAAGGGCATCCAGTGCCTCTGTAAGCGTATCCATTTTTCTGCTGCCCGCATTCTCTTCTTCGTAAGCCTCAATCACTTCTGCCATAACATCTTTCAGCTCTTCCAGTGAATTGGCAATGTCCTGAAGCTTCTGTTCCTTGTCTTCTTTTGATGTAATATTCACAATCTTGCTCATATATCATCCTCCTGTTCTATATCATCCGCATTATTGTAGCATATACCTCTCCATAAAAAAAGAAGCTCAGATCTCTCCACCCATCTGGTCAATAATGCTCTTTACAATAGGAAATCCCAGCCCGGTCTCCATTTCTATTGCCTGTTCCCCTGCTCTCGCCTCCAGGATATCCAGAATATCATTGATCAACGGCAGTAAATATTCCGATGCCATCCGGATCTTTTTATGATATTTTTTTACCATTTCCGGATCATCCACATATCTGTCCGCAATATTAAGCATTCCAATAATTCCATTCATCGGTGTACGGATATCGTGCGACATTCGCGTAAGGAATTCACTCTTGATCTGATTGGCTTCCCGAAGTTCCTCGTTCTTCTTATGTATCCGTTTTGCGTGAAACAGCATGGAACATGCCACAGCCACAACAGCTGTCATCATAACAAACACAAGGATCACTTCAACCGGATGAACCCTCATATAGCTTCTCAGGGGAGTCTTATGTTCATGCATATTTCCATCTTCCAGAAAGGCTGTAAATATAATCATTAACCAGCCTTATAAACTGCAGATCACTGTCTCTTGCGATAGCAATGCAAACCACCTGCGTACCTCCCGAGATCAGGCTTGTAACCAGCGAACTGTAGCTGTCATAAATATAATCCTCCAGACCTTTCTGAACTACCACCCTTTTACGGCTGTTATTCTCGGAATCATGCACATATGCCAGATTGGATTCCATGATCGATTTGCTCCGCACAAAACCATTTTCTGCACAATATCTGGAAGTAAAGCTCATTCCTACCATAAAATCATAATGCTGCTTCTTAATCAGCTCTTCCGCTTCCTCGCTGTTTTCACAAAAAGTATATTCAAGCGTCACATCTGCCTTCTTCTCAAAATCCTCCAGAATACTGATGAGCATTCCTGCCGGCTTACCGTTTTTCTGGTAAACATACGGTGCATCATGATCTATACACAATACCTTAAGTGTATCCAAAGAAGCCAGATATTTTTTCTGCTTTTCCGTGGGTGCAAACGTATATCTTCCATTCCGGAAATACCGTTCAAAAAGCACATCCTGAAGACTTGGCTGCACCTTATCAAGAGTTTCGATCGCCTGCTCCAACTCATTCACCAACGCCGTATTTCCCGGTGCGGCCGCAAAATAATATTCCCTTGGTGAAAATTTCTCAATAACTCAGCTTATAATCGAATTTTTCAGCAGCGGCCCAAGCAGATCAACCTTTCCTGCTTCCAGGTCGTCCATGGCATCCTGGATATCTTTATTCTGATCTCCGCTGTTATAGGGCACATATTCTATCTTCCAGCCCGTATACTCAGATCACTTTTTCCGCACCTGATATATTTCTTCTTGCACATATGTTACAACTATCATCAGAATTTCTCAAGATTTTTTCTTTTTTCCCCAAATATAAAAGACAAACTCAGCCTTCCTCTGGTATAATATTTTTACAAAAATTACATATGCAGCACTTATGACACCGCCTCATTTCAAGGAGGGATTTACATGAGAGAAAAATTCTTCGCCCTTGGAAAAGGGAAACAATACTTCTTTTATATTCTGATGGTCGCCATTTTCGGCTGGTTTCTTTTCATGCAGTTCTTTGGTAAAAACGAACGTGCCATAGAGAATGCTCCCAATTCTGTTGTCTATACCGGAGCCTTCACATGGGAGAAGCCCGACGGAACCAGTGAGGAGATCTCCGTCCCCGGCAGATATGACATTCCGAAAGGTGAGACTATGGTTCTTGTCTCACAGCTTCCGGACGATCTGAACGAATCCTCCATTGCGCTTCGCTCCTCTCTGCAGGATGTGAAGCTTTATGTAGACAATGATCTACGTGTCAGCTACAGCACAAAGGAGACACGCCTCGCAGGCAAAAATTCTGCCAGCCGGTACATATTCTGCCCTGTATCTTCTGACGACTCGGGCAAAGAACTCCGCATTGAACTGACAACCTACACTTCCAACTATTCCGGCGTAGTCAATACGGTTTACTGCGGTGACAAAACAGACATCTGGCTGTCAATCTTCAACGATCATGGCCTGGAAACTTTTATCGCGTTTTTTATTCTGTTCGCCGGTATTGTCACGATTCTGTTCAGCTTTGCCCTGGGAATCGTTTACCGGACAAATTTTGACATGGAATATCTCGGCTGGTGTATGGTCATGGGCTCTGTATGGATGATCGGGGAATCAAAAATGCGTCAGCTTCTGGTTTCCAACGCGTCATCCTTAAGTTCCTTATGTTTTGTCATGATCATGTTGAGTCCGATTCCTGTTGTACTTTACGCAGACAGTATCCAGAAGCACATTCATCATAAGCTGTATGCCTGCATCGGATGGATCGCGATCTTCAATTTCACAGTCTGTTCCGTTCTGGCAATTACGCGCAAAGCAGACTACATCGAAACGCTTCCTGCCGGTCAGATCATTCTGGCATGTACGCTTCTGATCGTGTTTATACAGCTTTTCCGCTACATGAAAACCACAAGCAATGGTGCGGATCACCTGCTGCTTCTAGGACTTATGTTTTCCATTCTGTGCATCTTGATCGAAGTAGTTTCCATGTATTTCGTAGTTTCTATCTCCGGTCTTTTTATAGGAATCGGAATGCTTGTCCTGCTTTTTGTCAACATTGTACGCACCATGAAAAAAATCCAGGATATCGAGCGCCTTCGCCGCCGGACTGAAATTGAAAAGAATAAAAAACAGACAGAAAAAATGTCTCTGCAAATGATGCAGACACTTTCCACAACAATCGAAGCAAAGAATGAATATACAAGAGGACACTCCTATCGTGTTGCCGAATATTCTGCTCTGATTGCCGAAGAACTTGGCTGGGCACCCGAAGAAGTACAGAATCTGAAGCATTCAGCCTATCTTCACGACATCGGTAAAATTGGTATTCCTGATTCAATCCTGAACAAACCTTCCCGGCTTACAGATGAGGAATACAGTCTCATCAAACGCCATACCGTGATAGGTGCTGAGATTCTTAAAGATGTTACTCTTATTCCTAATGTTATTGCAGTCACCAGAAGCCATCACGAACGCTACGATGGCAAAGGCTATCCTGACGGTCTTTCCGGTGAGAAAATTCCGATTCATGCCCGGATCGTGGCAATGGCAGACAGCTACGATGCCATGAATTCCAGGCGTATTTACCGAAATTCTCTTCCGCAAGATGTTATTTACGAAGAAATCCGCAAGAACCGCGGCCTGCAATTCGATCCGAAAATCACAGATATTTTCCTGAAGCTGATGGATGAAAATCGACTTCCTGTGTGGGATTCTGATTCCGCAGCTGCCGATTCCTATAATTTTCCAGATATGCAGCTTACTGTCAGCAAATTCATCTCTGACGTTGTAACCACCATAAAAGCTCAGGAAGATTCCAAAAATTATGACTTTCTTACAGGCCTTCCTATGCGAAACCTTGGCGAACGACTTACTGCAGAACTTATGCAGCAACACAACGGATGTCTGGTATTCCTTGATATGGACAACCTCAAAAAAATCAACGATATCTACGGCCATACTGCCGGTGACAGAGCACTCAAACTTCTTGGCAATATGCTCACCCACTATACCGAAAACGGAATTGCCTGCCGTCTTGGTGGTGATGAGTTCCTACTCTTTATGCCGGATGTTACTCACGATTCTGTTTCTGAAAAGCTTAAAAAGCTTTTCCAGGAATTCCATTCTCTTGTAAAAAATGACGTAGAAATCCAATGTGCAACAATTTCCGCAGGATTATGTATGTGTACCTCTGAAGATTCCTTTGAGGACTGCTATCTCAAAGCAGACAAGGCTCTGTACTACGTGAAACAAAATGGAAAAAACCAGTTCTTCTTCTATCAGCTGATAGAACGAAAAGACATATCCATTTCCAGCGTAGGCAAAGATCTTAATCTGATCGCAGATTCACTCCGTCAGAGTGGCAGCTATCATGGTGCACTTGATCTGAATTACCGTGATTTTGCCCGACACTATGAATATCTCAGTCAGCTTATGATCCGCAGTCAATGCCACTGCTATCTTGTAATGGTTACTATGACAACTGCCTCAGGTACATTGCCTGATATTGAAGCGATCGAACAGGCTCTGGAATATATGGAACAGTCAATCCGCCAGAAAATCCGGCGGGTAGATATCTGTACGCGTTACAGTTCCATGCAGTATCTCATTATATTATTTGAGCCTATTGAAACAAAAATTCCAAATATTATGGAACGTATTTTCCTTCAATATTATCGCCTGTGCACAGATCATGATTTTCGTCCAACTTATGAATACATATCCATGAGCGAAAAGGCTCCAAAGCAGTAATCTTGAGGATACTTTTTCAGATACAGAAAAAGCCGGAAGGCGAATGTTTCACGTGAAACAATTTCACCTTCCGGCTCTTTTATTCTGCTCTTACCGTTTTCTTCTTTCTTTTCCGGAGCAAGTATAATATTTCTCTTTTGCCTGATACATTCTGATATCTGCTTCTCTGGAGATTTCCTCAAGCGATCTCCATTCTTTTTCCTTCGAATATACATATCCGCTTGATATCGTAATAGAATTCACCAGTTCTCCCTTCCAGTCACTTACCGTTTTTTCAAACGTTTCCCGAATTTCCTTCAGCTTATCCTCATTTACAAAAATAATGCTTACAAATTCATCTCCGCCGGTCCGGTAAACCTTTCCATATTTTCCGAAACACTGCCGCATACATTCTGCCGCTCCCTGAATCAGTTCGTCCCCGGCTGCATGTCCCTGCGTATCATTCACACATTTCATCCCATTTACATCCATCGCTGCGTAAACAAACTCGGATCTTATGGACATTTTTTTAATATCCTTTTCATAAACTCTTCGATTCAGGCACTGAGTAAGCTCATCTATATTAGATTTTACCACTTTCACAAACATGTAAATAATCCAGACTGCCGCCAGAAGAAGATATACACCAACGATCACCAGCGCGATCATATTCATCTCACGATTCATTTCTGTTGAACAGACAACACCCACTGCATAGTCTCCTACTATCCGGAAGGTGCATCGGTACTTCACGCCATCGGTCCAGTTTACCTCTGTAAACAACGTATCTTCGTCATCACCCTGTTTAATGATTCCAAGATCATCCAGTTTTTTCCCTATTTCCGAAGAATCTGTCGCTCCGTATATCTCACCAGTTTTCTTTTCTGCCACATATATACGGATTCCCTCATATGCCGGCATATTATCAATGAGCGCCGGTATCTCATTCTGCTTCAGTTCTTTCATCAGACGCACCGGTTTAATACCAACCTGAACCATATATGAGCCTGTTTCATCCCAGGTCATTGCATACATCATCTCTTTACCCTCCGATGTATTCGGCGTAATGTCCTGGCACATGGTAAGCTTCTTGTCTGTCAGCATTGGTTTAAAATAAGATATCTGTTCTCCAGAGTCAAAGCTGAATCCATAATATCTTGGTATTGTTCCGCCATATATAGTTCCCGTCGAATCAAAAAGATGAATTTCATCTACATCCATCAGCTTTGCGATTTTTTTCAGCTCAGAGGCTCTTTCACCCGCCTCCGGCTTTGCATTGAGAATATAGGCAACCGCCTTCGCACGGATAATATAATCGCTTTTCAGATCTTCGACCATATCTTTCTCCGATTCCTCATTCTTCTCGATCACGTTGACAACACGATCCAGCAAAACCTCTGATGTTTTCGAAATATTACGGTTATTGATCATATTAAGGATCTCCGTTTGAATCAACAATGCCACAAGAATAATCCCAACTGCAAGAAGAATAACTTTAACGACCCTGTTCAGTTTTCTTTTTTTATTATATTTTCCTTTCTTTCGCATCTCTGCTCCCTGCCAGCCTGTGTTCTTCCATATTATAGCATCACATATAACAAAGGAATTCCTGTTATGGATTTCCATGCTTAATGTAATACTTTCCTGAAGTGCTATATTCAGTTAAGCTACTGTAAGCAAAAAATACATGCACTATGGTAGTATCTCTTTTTTACTATAGTGCATGCTCGTATTATAAACTCAGTCAGTGAAATCTTCTCTCTCTAAATATCCACTTAACATTCTGCAACTGGCTGCCATTTTACAGGCCCTATAGCTTTGCGTCGCAATCTTTCGACTGCTTTGCCTTTTATTCTCTATTTTTCAAAGACTATTATAGCTCATTGTAACCTGTCTTTTCAATAAAAGTTTACATTGTTCACAAAAAAGACCCAGAAAAAGACAATTCCCTTAACTGTTCCCGGTCTGCCTCCGGCACCAGTTAACCCTCTCAGTCACAGTGATATTAATTTCCTGCTTCAATAGACGTTCGCATTATTCACAAAAAATCCCGCTATAATCATTTACTGTTCAGCAATATTCCCCCACACCTCTCCCACAACTCCTTGTGAATATAGGCAATTAAGGTTATAATCAAACAAAGGCGTCATCAATTATGTTAAAAAAGTCAAAAGCAACAAAACACATGTTTCACTATAAATTTCTGATCGTATCCTGCAGTGTCTGCCTGCTGCCCCCTCTCTTAAGCGGCTGCGGCACATCTTCCGCCGATATCTCCCAGGAAACCAGCAAACTTCCGGTTATCACGATCGGCTGTGATACCTACTCTCCGTTCTCCTATCTGGATGTAGACGGAAATATCACAGGCATCGACGTCGAACTCGCTGATGAAGCATTCGGAAGAATGGGATATCAGCCCGAATTTCAGATCATCAACTGGGAAGAAAAGAAAGACCTGGTAGATACCGGTGCGATTGATTGTATCTGGAGTTCTTTCACCATGGATGGCTGTGAAACCGAGTATAACTGGGCAGGTCCATATATGCAGAGCCACCAGGTAGTCGCAGTCAATCCTGACAGCGATATCCATACCTTATCCGATCTCAAAGACAAAATCAGTGCAGTCCACCACAAAACCGGAAGATATCATTCGTTCTCATAACGGTACCCTGCCTGAATTAAAAAAAGTGATCTCTGTTCAGAAAAGAGAGCTTATCTTTATCCTGACCAGCAAAGACTATGTGGATGCCCTGGCAGCCCATGATACCTCCGTTGAGCAGTTTATGTCCGAAAGCGGTCTGAACTTCCGCATTCTGGACGAACCACTCCTTACAGTAGGACTTGGAGTTGCTTTCAGTGTAAATGATACCCGCGGTATTGATAAGGAGCTTTCAGAAACTCTGGATGAAATGCGTAAAGACGGAACAATCAGAAGAATCATAGAAAAGTACTTATCTGATCCGGACAGGTATCTGAATGACAAGGGTGACAATTATGAAAAATAAAAAAATCAATTTCTGGAAACATCATATCTTGATAGAAATATTTGTCAGTCTGGTCATTCTGACAATCGTATCTTTTATTGCCATCTCCGCAGATCTTAACGCTGCTGAGAAAAAAATAAATACAACTGTTGAATATCTGAAAGACTCCGCAGATAACTGTTATCTTAACGGCATTGCACTTTTAAATACAGACGGAAAAATCCTGGCCGATTACAACTCAACCAGTGTAGCTACTTCGGATATTCTGGCAGAGATTGATACCCCTTCTCTTCTGGATGTAGCCCGTTTTAAAGAAAAACATTATTCTATCCGTATTCCTTTTGACAATAGATCGCACATTGATGTTGCAGCCATAAGTCGTTCCGATCAGCCGGGAATTATCGTAGGATTCTTCCAGACTTCTGCTGAATATGCCCACACCTTTAACAACGGCATTATCTCCCTTGTTAACGGTTTTGTACCGGAATACGATGGCACGATCATTATCAGCTCCGGAAATCAGATCATTGCTTCAAACAACAATTCTCTGATCGGTACCAGCACAAATGATCTTCCTATTACGAAACGTATCATGAAGGATTCTACAGGTAAAAATCTTATCCATACCCAGGATGCGGAGAATTCTTTCCAACGTTTTTTCGGTCTGATGGAAAAAAGCCAGAATTATTACATCTACGCATACCTTCCGGAACGCAGCGTATTTACTTCCACACCTGCGACCCTGCTGTTTACTCTTTTTATCTGTGTAATCGTTATCGCACTTCTTCATCTGTTGAAGTGGCATACAGAACGTACTTCCCAGCAGGCACAGCTTCGTATGAAGGAGGAATATACCAGACATCTGGAAAACAAGAATCGACAGCTTGAACATGCTGTTCTTCAGACCAAACAGGCTAATGAAACCAAAAGCAGATTTCTTTCCAGTATGAGTCATGATATCCGAACACCGCTGAATGGAATCATCGGTTTCCTGAAAATTGACGAAGCTAATTTTGATGATCTGGATGTTCTCCGCTCAAATCATGAAAAGATCATGATTTCTGCAAATCATCTGCTCTCTCTTATTAATGATGTTCTGCAAATGAGCAAACTGGATGACGATGCCGTACACCTGGCACATAAAAAAACAAATCTCAGCCAACTGACGATCGAGATTGTTACCATCATAAAACAGCATGCAGATGAAAACGGTCTCCAATGGAACTTTGACAGAGAAGCTTCCAGCTCACCGATTTCATATCCATATGTTTACGGAAGTCCGCTGCATCTTCGTCAGATTTTCCTGAATATATATGGAAACTGCATTAAATACAATAAGCCTAATGGTTCTATCACTACAAAGATTCATTCGCTCGGCTATAAAGACGGTATTGTCACGTATCAGTGGATCATTTCCGATACCGGTATTGGAATGAGTGAAGAATTCCTGCAGCATATTTTTGAACCGTTTTCGCAGGAAAATTCGGATGCAAGAACCAATTATAACGGCGTTGGGCTTTGAATGTCTATCGTCCGCTCTCTGATTGAAAAAATGAACGGTACACTAGAAGTAAAAAGTCAGAAAGATGTTGGTTCCACATTTATCATCACTCTTCCTTTTGAGGTTGCCGAAGAGCCCGATACTCCGCTTTCTGTCTCTTCTGAGTCTGCCAGTATTCACGATCTGCATCTGCTTATGGCAGAAGATAACGAGATCAACGCTGAAATCGCCAAAACGCTTCTTACCGAACGGGATGCAACTGTAGTTGTTGTTCCAAATGGGCTGCAGGCTGTACAGGCATTTAAACGCAGCAAGCCCGGTTATTACGATGCGATTCTTATGGATATCATGATGCCTGTGATGGATGGAATTACCGCAGCCAGAGAGATCCGCAGTCTGGATCACCCTGATACAAAAACGATTCCAATCCTCGCCGTGACCGCCAACGCCTTCCAAGAAGACGCTCAGAAATGTATTGATGCCTGCATGAATATGCACTTCGCAAAGCCATTGAATATGGACGATGTGGTCGCGGCACTTTCTCGACTGTGTAAGAAACATTAACCAGATAGTTTCTCTTCCATCTGCGCAAAAAAACCCCCTGCCTGTTACCTTTTGGTAACTACGGCAAGGGATTTTTTATAATAATGTTTCACGTGAAACATTATTTTTATATCTTATTTATCCTTCACAACCACAAATCCAACGAAATAAAACACTGCTGCCACGATCATGGCATTTACAGCTGCGATTCCCGCCGGAATAAGGTTTGCTGCTATCGCTCCCACTACAACACCTGCCAGGTTAAACCAGTTTACAGACTGTAATGGTACAGGTAATGCCGCAATCATCTTTTTTGTTCCATCTGATTCCTCATTGAATCTTAATTCATAAATCTTTCCATCAATCATACATTGTGTATAAAGCTCATGATTTTCTTCATCATACCGATATCCTGTCATATCGATATCAACATCGTTAAGCGCCCGAATGATTCTTGCACGATATGTCTCATCCTTTGAAAGCATAATCTGCCTATCTGCAATTGGATTCGCATAATTTCTAATAACGCATGACTCAAACCACCTTTGAACTTCTACAATTACAGGTATATCATAATTGATTGCCAAAAAAGATAAATATGGCATTTTGGGATTTACTGATCGATTTATACTTCCTCTGCAATGGTCTTTCCAATGCCCTGCGCGCCTCCCGTCACAATCACTACTTTATTTTTAAACTCCATATAAAATTCTCCCCAAAAATCCGCTTTCTATTTCTGTTGCCACAACATTGTGTATTCTTTTTCACCAGTAGCTTCATCTAATCCTTCAGATTGAATATCGAACCCTTCTCTTTGATAAAAAGAGAGGGCTCTGGCATTCTTCTGGTATACGTTTAATCGTAATCTAACTTTTTTATTCTTGATATAGTCTAATAAAAGTTTACCTATACCACATGACTGCATTTCATCAGAAACAAAAATCCCTTCAATGTATTCGTTACTTAGTCCTACAAATCCATGAATCATTTTATCATCTTCATACACATAGACTTCCGCTTGTAACATCATTTCTTTCACTAATTCATAATTACTTGTCCAATATTGCTCAGGAATAAAATAATGTGCTTTTAAATTAGTCTTTAACCATATATCGGCAACTCTATTAATATCTATGTTCTGCATCTTTCTGATCATAACGATTATTCTCCATCAACTCCCGATTTCAGAGCTTCATTTCTAATACCGATTTTACCGTACTTTTTAGGAAGATAAGCGGGAATCCTCGGTAATTCAATTGCCGAGATGAAAGCGTA
>OLNJ01000055.1_pt1 | contig 110068 bp, 96 predicted proteins | sample 1672191 | NCBI WGS metagenome assembly OLNJ01 (sample SAMEA3136657, study PRJEB25190) | human gut metagenome | biome: human gut; feature: human-associated habitat; material: faeces | place: Austria | collected 2013
CAGAAACCCACTGCTATGATTTCTCCATATATTATAATTGGGATGAGTGTGATCCCGGGTATGATTCGGAACTGGATATCAGGATTGCCAGAGAACAGCTTTCAGAAACAGATGAAGTCAGCTATTACCTTGGTCTTGGGATGGCTCTGTGGTATACAGGTACTGAGGAGTACATTGAAGGAAGAAATTGTCCGGTATTTATTCTGGGAACGGATCATGAGAATCATTTTACAAAAGAACATTATTATGCAGTAGGAGACAATGTGGTTTATTATTATGATCCGTCAGGTGATGCATGGCTTCTGCTGGGGGCAGGCTGACAGAAGCTTCACCAATATATTATAGAATTTTGATTAATCAGAGAAAGAGGAAACAGACATGAATGATTTTTTGACAGAAAAAAATAAAAAAGCAGGGGTGTTGGGGAAACTGAAGTGGGTTCTTTGTGGCTTCTGCATACTTTTATCCCTGGGAGCCATTGGTGCATCGGAGAAGTATATTGGTGAAGGACGCTGGGGAATGGCAGCAACAGAGATTCTGCTCTGTCTGTTATTTTTATATCCGACTTTCAGGGAAGTTCAGAAAGCATTACGGAAGAAAAAAGCCAGGGAAATTGCCTGCTGGTTTGAATCTTATGCCCAGAATACAGTCTCATTTGAGAAACTTGAGCAGGAACTGGGAAAAGGCGCAGTAAAAAAACTGGAAAAATTTATTGCCAAGGGATATATCCGGAATATCCAGATAGACAGAGAAGGAAATTATATTATGATTACTGCACCAAACAGACGTGTAAATGAAAAGATTTATATTACAGTTACCTGTGCCAGCTGCGGTGCAAAAAATCAGGTAATAAAAGGACGCCTGAGCAATTGTGAATATTGCGGACAGCGCCTTAACTCATGATAAAAGCTCTATGAGTGAGAGGAGGAAAATGGTTATGTAACTAAAGAAAGGATTCAGAAAGGAGAAAGCTATGAAAAGTTTAAAAAGAGTGATGCTTCCGATTGTATTTTTGTGTGTTTGTCTTTTGTGTGCATGTGGTGAGAAAAAGCCTGAAGAAGCAGCGCCCACAGCAACTCCTGCACCTACGGCAACACCCACACCGCTGCCGGAGTATAAAGAATATGATTATGTGGAGGGGAAATTTACGGTTACTCTTCCCTATGAAGCAGAAGAACCGACAGAAAAAGAGAGCTATCTGGAATTTACAGATCCAGATGGGAAATGGACAATGACACTTGCTCCCATAACAGCGGGACAGCTTTCTAATCGCATTACGGAGCTTGAATATGCACAGAATGCCCGTGAAGGAGGCGCAAAGCAGGTAAAAACAGAAGAAACCACCATCAGCGGTATGAATGCAATTGTATTCAGCTCTAATCTGGATGAAGCTAAAAACGGACCGGATCAGACAGCAGTATATCTGGGAAGCGGAGAATATGCTGCAATTCTGAAATATGAGGATCATTATGTAGGAAACTGGGATGGTCTGAAGATTGAAGTAAAAACAACAGAGCGTTTTGATGATATCTATACTGTGATGGAAGATAAGCTGATACAGACTGTGATGAAGGGAATAAAATTCCAGGAAGGAATTGAGTATGAAGAGGTGACTGCCAAAGGAATTTCCGTGAAACTGCCAACCCGGTGGCAGGGCAGAGAATATGCAGAGTTCTTTGTGAATGGAAAGATTCATTGCGCTTATGAGGGTAACCTGAATATTCAGATCGTCCACTTCCCGGATGCAAAGAAAAATGCAGAAAGAAAGGCAGACGGAGAAATAAAAGAAACAGATGTGGGAGAAAGCCATTACTATGTGGCATGCCGCAGGGAGGAAGGAGACATTACTCTTTACAGAGATCTGACAGATCAGTATATTTTAAGCATACTGGTGAGCATTCCTGATTGTCTGGAAGAAGAACTCTGGAAATTCCTGGACAGGGAAGAGATGAAAACATTGCTGGAAAGTCTGGAGATTGACCTGGAACAGCTTGAGGAGGAACAGCAGGATAATGGCGGCTATGAGAAAAATGGCTATGAGGAGCTGAGTGGTTATACAGGAGAAGGAACGGAGCTTGTTCTGCCTTCCAGCATTGAAGACACGGTAATGAATGGTGTTGCTAGACTGGCATTTAAGGATAATACAAAGATTACTTCTGTTGAAGTTCCGGAAGGAATGCGCTATATTGACGTTTCAGCATTTGAGGGCTGCACCGGTCTGAAAAAAATAACACTTCCGGATTCTCTGACCTGGATTGGAGGCTATGCTTTTTCAGGCTGTACCAGTCTGGAAACTGTGGTTTTCGGTAATCAGGCAGTAGAAATTGACGGATCTGCATTCAGAGATTGTGTAGCCTTGAGAGATGTGGAACTGCCTGCCAGTGAAAATTATCTTTGGGATTCCGCTTTCAGTGGGGCAGGAGCCGGGGGATACATACATATAGGAGATGGTTCAACAGTAAACGGCTGTTGCTTCATGGACACTGGATTTGAGGAAGCTGTCTTTGGAAAGGAATGTATTTTCGAAGGATTCGGAACCTTTTCCGGATCAAAAATCAAAAAGATCACATTGGGTGAAGGGATAACGGAATTACCGTCAGCATTTGCTTCCTTCTGTGATAATCTGGAGCAGGTAGATATGCCGGAAAGTCTGACGAAAATACCGGATGACTGTTTTTCGGCAAGTCCAAAGATGGAAAAAGAACAGTAGATTTATCAGATGTGCTCAATCAAAAATAGCGGCAGTGTTGCCGCTATTTTTATGTGTGCGCCTAGCGGCGCACGTTTCTAACGGGTTAAAATCCCGAATCCGCCCGGTAGTGGGAAGGATATAGCCGAAGGCAAGGGTGTCCATCGAGAGATGGAATCTGAAGGAAGCTGGATGTGAGGAACATACTAACTCACGGGCAAATCTCTGGTCTGACGAACAGAAATCTCATATGAGGTCATGCATGAGGGTAAGATTGCAGCTCAAATTGAAGCCCAATAACTACACGGAATGGAATGTAGAATATTTATTGAAAAACCAATGTGCTTTAATTCATTTATAAAACTGATATTTAATAATTTTTATCCTGATTGCAAGATTTATTTGGACCCCAATGATTATATATCTTTTGAGGTTGATGATAATTACGAATATGTAGAAGGTTTGACTAAAATTGTGTGTTAAGAAAAAAGAAGATAGCCAGTTTTATAAAAGTGGAATCAATATAGAATATATACAAAATAACGTCAGAAAATCATTGGTTAGAGAATATACATATTTAAGAAAGTTAAAAGGATTAACTCAAGCAGAGGTGGCAGAGAGAGCAGGAATTTCGAGAACAAATATATCAAGATTCGAAAGTGGGGAATATAATCCAACATTAGAGATGTTGGTAAAATTAGCAACAGCGATGGATTTGGATATTTTAGTTACATTAAAACCTAAAAATAATAATGATACAGAATGTGACAATGACGTAACATCCTCCCCACCAACTTTGTGACAATTATATAACGTCCTCTATACAGAAATATGCGGTTTTAAGCCATTTTCATGGTAAAAAAGCCGCATATTTTTTGTAGCAATGACTTGACATCCTCGGGGAGCCTGTGTATTTCGGAGAGTATACCAAAATGAAGATGATAGATGTTGTAACAAATGAAAAAATATGCTACGATATATACACAATGTGTAAAATATAAGGGGGAAGAAAATGGAAACAAAAGATGAAATTAGGAAATTACGAGAAAGTACCGGAATGAACAGAAAAGAATTTTGTGAATATTTTGAAATTCCGTATAGAACAGTGACAGAGTGGGAACGAGGAACCAGAAAGATGCCGGATTATGTATTACGTTTGTTAGCATATAAGGTAAAGATGGATAATCTTATCGTAAAGGAAGGTGTGAATGAAGAATAAAGTAATTGAAGTACAAAATGTGCAGATTTCTATTTCGAAACAGGAATTAGATGATTACATTTGTATTAAGTGCAGCGGAATGGATCAATAAAACAAATGCCATTGGATTATATGTAAAACGTGGGAAATATGGTGGTACATATGCACACAAAGATATTGCTTTTGAGTTTGCCTCTGCAATCAGTCCTGTGTTTAAGTTATATCTGATAAAGGAATTTCAGCGGTTAAAGGAAGAAGAAAACAACTCTGAACAAAAGGAATGGGATGCAAAACGTTTCTTAAGTAAAAATAATTATCTGATTCAGACGGATGCTGTAAAAAAATATTTGCTTCCTCAAATGAATTACAGGGAAAACCTTCAATGGTTGAGGTCATGTTGCCCAACGGAAGTACGGGACAGCTGCTAGATATTATGGATTATATCAGCAACAGTTTTATGATGCCGTTTATTGCATTGCTGTCGGCCATTTTTATAGGCTGGGTTATGAAACCTGACTGGATCGCAGAAGAGATGGAACGTGGTGGAAAACATTTCGGGCGTAAGAGGCTCTATGTGGTTATGATCAAGTATATATTGCCGGTTATTATGCTGATCTTGTTCCTGCAATCCACAGGTATACTGAATAATTTTTGATTTGAGAAATCTGTCTGCACTCAGAAGAAAATTCCCTGTGTAATATTAGTCCGGGGTGGGACGACCAGAAACTGGGAGTCCCATTTACCGGACACTAATTTTTCCAGAAGGATGTTGCTGCCCGGAACGAAATCCAGTTCCGAATGGATCCGGTCAGCATCCTTCTGGGCTTTTTTTACGAAATCCAGATCGTAACAGTCATAAAGACCGTTATCTATGATATCTACATGATAGTAATGCTCAAAATACATATCGAAAACAATATCTGCCATTTCTTTATCATATTTTTCCAGGAGACTGTCGTAAATAGAGTGGATGGAAAAGCCACTGTTATCTTTTCCAAACAGATACATATGACCGGGTTCTTTCAGATCCGGTGCATATCGCTCCGGAGTGATCAGGGCAAGTGCAACGCAGTCGGCAACTTTGGGGATGACTACAGTCTGTGAGCAGGAAACATCCTGCCAGGAGCCGCCGCAGAAGCCCATAGCTACAAGGACAGTATCAATGTCTGCGGGCAGCAGAGAGAGTGTTTCTAAAATATGAACTCGCATTTTTGCAGGATCCGAATGATATTCCCGATTGAGCTCAACGATCGGAAAATCAGTATGGCAGGCCAGTTGTGCCTGTCGGACAAATTCAGTCAGTGTCTGACAGGAAAGGATGACAGGATTCATTAATGAAAAACCTCCGATCATATAAAAGTGGTAACAGATAATAACATAGTAAATGCAGCAGTCTGAAAAAGCAACAGAAAAAGTACAGAGGAACAGCAACATTAAAACAGGAAAAAAGTTTTATATAACTAATACATGTTCCATAACAGTTGATGTACGAATATTAGTACATTCATAGACGGAACGGAAAAAATTATAGAAAAAATTTATAAAATTAGCCAATAAAACTAGATAATGCCACCATTTTGTGGTACATTTAATGAGAAGTACGTAAGAACTTATTTATCTGGTTTTATTGGTCCTTTTTTTGGAGTGCAGAGAAGGAGGGAACGGATAAGGGCAGATAATCATAAGGATATAATCTTTATCATAAGGAAGGTGAGCAATTGGAAAACTATACTAAGTACAAGCTGAAAAGCAGTGATGAGCTTACATCAGTGCTGAGCGGCAAGGACAACCTGTTCGTGATTGCCTGTAACAAATGTTTCAAGGAATTTGAGACTGTTGACGAACCGGATTGCGATGAGTTCCTGAAATTCGCCAAAGAGCAGGGAAAAACCATCACAGGCAGTGCGAAATTTGATTTCCTGTGCAATAAGATGCACACAGAAAGAAAATTACAGGATCTGCTTCCGGAAGGTACAGAGAATGTAGTAGTGATTTCCTGCGGTCTTGGTATTCAGACTGTTGCAGACCTGGCTGGCAAACCGGTCATTGCGGCAAGCAATACCCTGAATTACAGAGGCCATCACGGCATGGCACTTACGAAGAAGAGCTGTGATGCATGTGCACAGTGTTATCTGAACGTTACCGGAGGTGTCTGTCCTATCGTCGACTGTTCCAAGAGTCTTGTCAACGGACAGTGCGGCGGAGCTAAGAATGGCAAGTGTGAAGTAGACCCGAACAAGGACTGTGCCTGGGAAAAAATCTACCAGAGACTGGCGAAGCAGGGCCGTCTGGAGGAATTCCTCAATCAGCCTGTACAGGTTCGTGACTACTCCAAGGTTAACTTCAAGGTAATCAATGATTATGTGAAGTCCATCAGAGAAGACAGACTGAACGGATACTATGGCGGTGTTCATCCTTCAGAGCGTAAGGAATTCAGTGAGCACATTGCCCTGAAGAAATTCCCGGATCCGAAGACAGTTGTGATCTCCATGTCACAGCATCTTGGTGCACCGGCGAATCCGATCGTTCAGGTTGGCGATACCGTTAAAGTAGGTCAGAAGATCGGTGAAGCTGCCGGATTTATCAGTGCACCGGTACACTCAAGTGTAAGCGGAACCGTAGTTGCTGTTGAGCCACGTATGCATGGCACAAGAGGCAGCGAAGTAATGGCTGTTGTTATTGAATCAGACGGAAAAAATACTCTGCACGAATCCGTACAGCCACATGGCGATCTTGACAGCCTTACACCGGACGATATCATTGATATCATTCGTGAAGCAGGAATCGTTGGTATGGGCGGAGCTGGTTTCCCGACATGTGTTAAGCTGAAACCGGCCAAACCAGTTGACACTATTCTCCTTAATGGATGTGAGTGTGAGCCGCTTCTTACAGCAGACCACAGAGTTCTTCTTGAGTTTGCAGATGACATTATCTTCGGTCTGAAAGCAATCCTTAAGACAACAGGTGCCGGGAAGGGTATCATTGTTATTGAGGACAACAAGCCGGATGCGATTGAGTTAATGCAGGAAAAAGTTGCCAATATCGGTAACATGGAAGTTTTTGTTGCTAGAACCAAATACCCGCAGGGTGCTGAGAAAACCCTCATTAAACGCGTTATGGGCAGAAAGGTTCCAAGTGGCGGTCTCCCGGCAGATGTTGGCGTTGTTGTAGATAATATCAGTACCGTAAAAGCGATCTCCGATGCGATCCAGAAAGGCATGCCTCTGGTTGAGCGTGTTGCAACTGTAACAGGTGAGAAGATCAAGAATCCTGGCAACTTCATTATCAAGATCGGTACCAGCGTAAAAGAGCTGATCGATTACTGTGGTGGATTTACAGATGACGATGTTCAAGTCAAGATGGGCGGTCCGATGATGGGATTCCCTCTGAATACACTGGAAGTACCGATGATGAAGGGCTCCAACGGTATCATTGCCATCGATACAGACGAGACAAAAGAGCAGCCATGTATCAAGTGTGGACGCTGCGTGGATGTCTGTCCGATGGAGCTTTCTCCTCTGTATTTCGTGAAATATGCGAAGGAAGAGAACTGGCAGGGCATGAAAGACATGAATATCATGGATTGTGTCGAGTGCAGATGCTGTCAGTATATCTGTTCTTCCAAGATTCCGATCATTAACAGTATCAAAGCCGGAAAAAATGCAGTAAGGGGGATGAAGTGATATGTTGATTACCCAGTTAAAAGCAAAAGAAACGATCACATCACTGACAGCCGGAAAGAAAGTTTTTATCATCAACTGCCATGGATGCAAAGAAGTTCGTTTTCCGGAAAAAGAAGCTGTCAGCCTTCAGAAAGAGCTTTCTGCTGAAGGAAATGTGACCGGGATCATGACAACGGATTACATCTGTAATCCTGAAAATATGCAGTTACGTCTTCAGAAACACATGGATAAGATCCAGGCGGCAGATCTGGTTCTGGTATTCTCCTGTGGTGTTGGTGTACAGACAGTGGCTGAATATCTGGAAGATAAGATGGTTTGTGCAGCCTGCGATACATACCCGGTACCTGGTTTCCAGGGTGTGACACCGTTAGAGTATAAATGTGACCAGTGTGGGGAGTGCTATCTGAACCTCACCGGCGGAATCTGCCCGATCACAGCATGTTCCAAGAGTCTTGTCAACGGCCAGTGCGGCGGTTCCAAGAACGGTAAATGTGAAGTGGACAGTGATATGGAATGCGGCTGGGAGCGTATCTACAGACGACTGAAAGAGATCGGACGTCTTGACGCACTGAAATGCCCGACACAGATCCATAATTTCGCAACAGATGATGAAGTGAAATAAAACGGAGTGAACATATCTCAAATTTTAAATGATTGGAGCAATGTATAATGAAGATGAAAGAATTATTCGACCGTGGTGAATTCGTAGTTTCAGCAGAAGTAGGACCGCCAAAGGGAATCCATGTAGATGAGCTGGTAGAAGAGGCAAAAACATATCTCAAGGGTGTTCATGCAGTGAACGTAACAGATAACCAGTCTTCTGTTATGCGTCTTGGTTCTCTTGCAATGTGTAAGGTTCTCAAGGATGCGGGTATGGATCCGATCTTCCAGCTTGCATGTCGTGACAGAAATCGTATTGCTCTGGAGTCTGACCTTTTAAGCGCAGCAATGCTGGGCATCGAGAATATCCTCTGCCTGACAGGCGACCATACCAAGATGGGTGATCATCCACAGGCAAAACCGGTATTTGACCTTGATTCCGTATCTCTTCTTCACACAGTGAAGCTTCTGGAGTCTGGTGTAGATCTTGGTGGCAATCAGCTTGTAGGCGAGCCTCCGAAATTCTCCAAGGGTGCAGTAGTATCTCCATGCAGCGATTCCGTTGATGCACAGCTTGCAAAGATGGAGCGTAAGGTTGCAGCAGGTGCTGATTACTTCCAGACACAGGCTGTATTTGAGCCGGAGAAATTCATTAAATTTATGGAAAAAGCGAAACAGTTCGGAAAACCTGTACAGGTTGGTATCATCATCCCGAAGTCCGCAGGAATGGCAAAATTCATGAATAATAACGTTGCCGGTATCCATGTTCCGGATGAGATGATTGAAGAGCTGAAAGCAGACAAGGAAAAAACAAAAGCAGGTATCACAGGTGTTGAGATCGCAGCACGCATCATCAAAGAGTGCAAGCCATACTGCCAGGGTGTACATATCATGGCACTTGGCTGGGAGTCCAAGATTCCGGAGCTGCTGAAACAGGCTGAGATCTAAACATAAAAAATTCTGACGGGAAACAATTGTCGGATCAATTGTCAGAAATATTATTCAGGAATAACAGGAAAGAGCTTTCCGAAAACGGATGCAGGAGCTGCATTCAGAACGAAAGGCTCTTTTTTTGTAAGAATATGTAGAATGTTGTAAAAAAAAACTTCTCTACAGTACAAATTTATGCTATGATTTTCATACTGGGCATATTATGGTCCTGCAGCAGTTTCAGAAATTACTGCATCCGAAGCGGCAGAAGCGGGTACAGTAATTTCCGGGACTTCTGTAAAAAGGATAAGAGAATAAATAACGGAGGAAAGACTTCAGCCAGTGAAGATACGGGAAGCTCTGAGTACAAAGTTTGTATGATCACGGATGCTGCGGATATTACAGACCAGTCATTTAATCAGACAACGTATGAAGCGTACAGAGATTACTGTAAAGCCAACAATATTGACTTCACGTATAAGAAAACGGACGGTGATACAGACTATGCCAGAACAGCCATGGTGGATGTGGCAGTTGCGGAAGGGTACAACATTATTGTACTTCCGGGCTATGTATTCGCGCAGACAGTCGTGGACACTTCTTTTAAATATCCGGATGTTAAATTTATTGCACTGGATATGAATGCCGGAGATATCGGAGCAGCGGCAGCTACCGTATTTGTCAAAGCCATCAATATGGCGGAGAATCCAAACAACGTATCATCCACGATTCAGTACATTCACCAGAAAAAAGCGTTTTCTATTGTGAAGATCGCAGGTTTTGAGGTGAACTGGTTTATGATCATCACGATCGTACTTCTGATCGCGGCGAACATTGTATTATACCGTACTCGTCTGGGACTTCGCCTGATGGCCTGCGGTGAGCATCCACAAGCAGCAGATTCCGTTGGAATCAATGTTTACAAGATGCTTCCGTATATTATTTTTCTGCTTGTGCTTGCTGTTTCTTCCAAGAAATCAAGAGCACCGAAGGCAGAAGGAATCCCTTATGATAAGGGACAGAGATAAAGGAGGAAAAGGTAATGGGAATTGTAGTGATCGGAGATGTTTTTATTGATGTCAAGGGCTATTCTACATCGCCATATATTCCGTATGGACGAAACGCAGGGACTGTGGTTCAGATCCATGGCGGAGTAGGACGAAATGTGGTAGAGGATATCGCCAACGTGGAGCTGGAGCCTACATTTGTCAGTGCCGTAGATGATGACAGTATGGGCGAGGATGTGATCCGTAAGCTGGACCGCCATAAGGTAAATACCCAGTATATGAAAAAAGTTGAAAACGGAATGGGAACATGGCTTGCAGTTTTTGACCATGAGGGAGATGTAGTTGGTTCCATTTCAAAAAGACCGGATCACAAATGGATCGAGCAGATCCTGGATGAACACGGAGACGAGATCTTTAAGGATGCGGACAGTGTTGCAATCGAGATCGATCTGGACAAGGACATCGTAAAAAAGACATTTGCCTATGCTGAGAAATACAACAAAAAGGTCTATGCCCTGGTTTCCAATATGAGTATTGCCATTGAGAGAAGAGATTTCCTGCGGAAAACAGAGTGTTTTGTATGCAATCAGCAGGAAGCGGGAATTCTTTTTTCAGAGGACTATGAGAATGTGTCTCCGGAAGATCTTGCAGATATTCTTCTGGAGCGTATCCGTTCCGCAACGATCTCAAAGATGGTAGTGACCATGGGTGATAAAGGTGCTGTGTATGCAGATGAGAATGGTGATAAAGGTGTCTATCCGGCACTGAAGGTCGACGTCATTGACACCACCGGAGCAGGAGATGCGTTTTTCTCCGGTGTATGCATCGGGCTTACATACGGAAAAACCTTACGGGAAGCCTGCGCGATCGGCACCAGACTTTCTTCAACTGTAATCTGTACATCAGAGAATATCTGCCCGAGATTCATGCCGGAAGAGTTCGGGCTTACGAGGTAAGAGAAGATGGAAAGTATTATTATCGGAATTGCCGGAGGATCTGGCTCTGGTAAATCTACATTTACAAACAGACTGAAGAAACATTTCGGAGATGATGTGGTAGTGATCTATCATGATAATTACTACCGCAGACAGGATGGAATCCCTTTTGAAAAACGTGTAAAGGTAAATTATGACCATCCGGATTCTCTGGAAACAGATCTTCTGGTGGAGCAGCTGAAGCAGCTGAAGGAAGGCAAAACCATTGAATGCCCGGTATATGACTACAGTCAGCATAACCGCTCAGACAAGGTAATAAAGATCGAGCCGCGCCCGGTCATTCTGGTAGAAGGAATCCTTCTTCTTGCAGATGAGAGGATCCGGGATCTTCTGGATATCAAGGTTTATGTGGAGGCTGATGCAGATGAGAGGATCCTGCGCCGTATCTCCAGAGATGTGGAGGAGCGTGGAAGAGACCTTAACGGAATCATCGATCAGTATCTGACTACGGTGAAACCGATGCATTATCTGTACGTGGAGCCTACAAGAGCCAAGGCAGATATTGTGATCAACAGCGGTAAGAATAATGTAGCGTTTGATCTGTTTGTATCCAAGATCGAGCAGCTGCTTGAGGAACTGAAAAAATAAAACAACCGACAGACAGAAGCATTTCAGAGATCAGAAAATACAGGATCTCTGAAAAAATCTGGTGTCGGTTGTTTTTTTGTTTTAAACGCTTCGGATAAACTGATCCACATAAAACAGTGCAGCGCCGATCGCAGGGGTATACTGTCCGTGTGTGCCAACCAGAATCTGCGATCTGCCAATCGGAAATGGCGAGGAAGAATTAATATGCTCCAGCAGCTGGTTAATATCTTCTTCTGTGAAATATGGTGCCAGATATCCGCTGATAATGATCGGCGCGTCCACGATCAGGTTCAGGTTTCTCATGGCAAAGGCCAGATGCCTAAGATAATCTTCCCAGAGACTGGTAAGCCGGGGAGATTTTTTTTCGCGGAGAAGAGGGAAAAATTCTTTTACAGGCATGCCAGCAGACTGCTCCAGGGAATTGGCGGAACAGTAGGTTTCCAGGCAGCCGTGGTTTCCGCAGTAGCATAAAGGACCATCCGGATCCATGCACATATGCTCCAGAGTTCCGCTGTGCATGGAGCTGCCCTGATGGATCCTGTGATCAGTAATGATGGCACCGCCCAGGTTGCGGTTCAGAAGAAAGACCACAGCACTGTCAAGCTCCGGATGATTCCACAGCTCCAGGAAGGCTGCTGACTTGGAATCGTGCTCCAGATGGCAGGGATAAGGAAGATGACGGGAAAAATCCTCCAGGCACATGCCGGTATTGTTCATGATATTTCCATAGATCACCGTGGAGTTATCCGGTGAGGTGATTCCCTGAGTGGCGATGGAAATGCCGAGGATCTTCTGCTCGTCGTAATGATGTTCTGCGATAAATCCGCGGATTTTATCCGTAAGCTTTTTATAGTAATCCTCTGTATTGGAATATGGCAACGGAATAGTATCTGTGTAAAAAGCATTTCCATACAGATCAATAGCTGTGATATGGAACATGTTTTTCAGGATTCCGATTCCGATGGAAATGCGGAAATCTGCGACGATCTGTATAGCCTGAGCCTTCCGCCCGCCTGTGGAATCAAAATATCCGTTACGGTCAATCAGCCCTTCTTTTTCGAGGAGATTTAGATTCTGGCTTACAGTGGAAAGTCCCATCTGAAGATCCTGTACGATCTGCATTTTGGAAGTCTGCCTGTTTCTGTAAATATATTGATAAACCTTGGAACGGTTTATTTTCTTTAAAGTGATAGTGGTTAATCCTTTTTCGCTCATAAAATTCTCCCGATTCTGTTAACAAATATGATTCTTTAATAGTGTTAAAAGATATGATTAAGTCTAAATTGTATTTTATATGAAAAAGTCTGAAAATGCAATGACAGCACTTTCTAAATACAGGACAGGGTGGAAACAAGTAAAAGTGTACAAAAAAAGATTTAAAAAATTAGAGCTTCTGTCAATGGATTTTTAAAAATGAAAGTTATATACTCTACTTAAAGTTAAGATATAAACATAAGTCAAAGACGCAACTATAATATTAAAGTGAAAAGCGAAAAACAGGGAGGTTTCAAAATGAAATTAACAAGAAACGGAATCAAAGAACATGAAGCATGGGAAAAAGCAGGAATCGATCTTCCGGGATATGACGTGGAAGCAGTTTCCGAGAAGGCAAGAAGAGAACCGGGCTGGGTACACTTCGGAATCGGAAATATTTTCCGTGTATTTATTGGCGGGATCGCAGACGGACTTCTGGAGGAAGGCGTTCTGGACCGCGGCATTACCTGCGTGGAGACTTTTGACTATGATGTAGTAGATAAGATCTATGAGCCATATGACAATCTGGGACTGAACGTGATCCTTCACGGAGACGGAACACGTGAATATAAAGTACTCGGAGCACTTGCAGAGGCAGTGAAGGCACAATCCTCAGATCCGGCACAGTGGAACCGCCTGAAAGAGATCTTTGCAAGCAAGTCACTGCAAATGGTTTCTTTTACTATTACAGAGAAGGGCTATGCACTTCAGAAAGCAGACGGAACCTGGTTCCCGTTTGTGGAAGCAGATATTAAAAACGGTCCGGATAAGGCAACAGGAGCAATGGCAGTTCTTGTGGCTATGCTGAATGAAAGATATAAAGCAGGAAAATATCCGATCGCTCTGGTATCTATGGATAACTGCTCACAGAACGGTGCCAAGCTCCGTGAGTCCGTGCTGACAATGACAGAGGAGTGGCATAAAGCAGGCTTTGTAGATGATGGCTTCGTAGATTATGTAACGGATGAGAAGGTGGTTGCATTCCCGTGGACCATGATCGACAAGATCACACCTCGTCCAAGCGAGCAGATCGCAGCAGACCTTGAGAAGCTTGGAGTTGAAGACATGCAGCCGGTGATCACAGGAAAGAAAACATACATAGCACCATTTGTTAATGCTGAGAAGCCACAGTATCTTGTTATTGAGGACAGCTTCCCTAACGGACGCCCTGCTCTGGAAAAGGGCTTCGGCGTATACATGGCAGACAGAAATACCGTCAATCTTTCCGAGAGAATGAAAGTAACCGTATGCCTGAATCCAGTACATTCTGCAACCGGCCCTCTTGGTGTGGTACTTGGATATGATCTCTTTGCACATATGCTGAACACCAACGAAGATATGATGAAAATGGCACGTATGGTTGCTTATGACGAGGGACTTCCGGTAGTTGCAGATCCTGGAATTCTTTCCCCACAGGCATTTGTGGATGAGCTTTTCAATGACCGTTTCCCGAATGAGTATCTTGGAGATACCAACCTCCGTCTGGCTGTAGATGTGTCCCAGATGGTAGGTATCCGTTTCGGTGAGACTGTAAAAGCATATGTGAAGAAATTTGGAGATGCTTCCAGGCTGACAGCAATCCCGCTTGGAATCGCGGGATGGCTGAGATACATGCTGGCTGTAGATGATGAAGGAAATAAATTTGAGCTTGCACCGGACCCGATGAACGAGGAGATCACAGAGCAGCTTGGCGATATCGTGATCGGAAAACCGGAAACCTTCAAGGATCAGCTGAAGCCGATCCTTTCCAATGAGAGACTGTTCTTCACAGACCTTTATAAAGATGGTGTCGGAGAGAAGATCGAGGATATGTTCCGTGAGATGATCGCAGGACCCGGAGCTGTAAAGGCAACTATTCATAAATATGTAAAATGAAACATCAGGGTTACGAGAACAGTTTATCCAATGCGTCGTAAAACCCCTTGCTTCAGTTATGGGGATATAAGACGCGTCCATCGAATTTATGCAAGTAATTGAAGATGGACAAAATAGTAATTGTATTAACTAATGAACTATAGTATAATACAAATATGAACACAACATATAAATCAAACAACAATGTCGTCTATTCCTGTAAATACCATGTAGTATGGTGTCCAAAGTATAGACGAAAAGTATTAATTAATGGTGTGGACGTCCGGCTGAAGGAGCTGCTCACAGAGTATGCTGCAAATCTTTCTGTAGACATTCTGGAAATGGAGATCATGCCAGACCATGTTCATATGCTTTTGGAAGTAGATCCTCAGTTTGGCATCCACAAAGCTGTAAAGTCATTTAAAGGCTATACGTCCAGAATTTTAAGACAGGAATTTCCCTATCTTAAAACGAAAATGCCGACTCTCTGGACAAACAGCTATTTTGTATCGACGGTGGGCGGTGCTCCGCTGGAAACAGTAAAACAGTATATTGAAAACCAGAAAACATCGCAGAGACAAAAGGATAAGATGGGATAATGCAAAAAGGAATTAAATTTAGAATCTACCCGAACAGAGAACAGAAAAACTTCATCCATCAGACCCTGGGATGCTGCCGGTTCATCTACAACCGGGGATTTGCCATGCGTAAGGAAGGCTATGAAAATGGGGAAAAGATCGGCTATTCCCAGACTTCCGCCATGCTGACTGAACTGAAAAAGCAAGAGGAGTTTGCCTTTCTGAAAGCAGCAGATTCCATTGCATTACAGCAGTCTTTGCGGGATCTCGACCGGGGATTTGTGAATTTCTTTCAGAAACGAGCTTCCTATCCAACCTTCAAAAGTAAACATAACCGGTTCCAGTCATACAGAACGGTAAATCAAAAAGATAATATTCGTATTGTGGGAAGATATATCAAACTTCCGAAACTTGGATTTGTTAAAATACGGCAGTCGATGGAAGTGGAAAAGATTAATCACGTGATCATTGAGCACACACCGGCTGGAAAATATTTTGCGGTTTTAAATGTTGATTTTGAACCGGAACCACGCTCAAATGCTGGCGGAACGATAGGGATTGATGTCGGAATCAAAGCGTTCTACTCCGACAGTAATGGAAATACGGTATCAAATACCAGATATCTGGAACGCTCAATGCGAAAACTCATAAGAGAACAGCGCAGGCTTTCCCGAAAACAAAAAGATTCCTATAACCGCGAGAAGCAGCGGATCAGGGTGGCAAGAGTGTATGAGAAAGTAACCAATCAGCGGAATGATTTCCTGCAGAAACAGTCAACGATGCTGGTGCGTGAAAACCAAACCATCTGTATTGAAGATCTGAATGTTAAGGGGATGATCCGGAATCATAAACTGTCAAAATCGATAGCGAGTGTTTCCTGGGCAAAATTTTTTGAAATGCTGGAATATAAAGCTGGCTGGTATGGAAATGAAATTCACAGAGTACCAACGATGTATCCGAGCAGTCAGACCTGCAGCTGTTGTGGCTACAGAAATCCACGGATAAAAAATCTGGGCATTCGTATCTGGGAGTGTCCCAAATGCCATGCGGTTCATGACCGGGATACGAATGCAAGTATCAATATTCTGAAAAAAGGACTGCAGATGCAGCCTGCATAAAGATAAAAACTGTACCGTAGGGCATACGGGAACAGTATAAATATAGCTTGTGGACACTGTGTAAGACATTGCAGTACCGTAAGGTGTTTGCCAATGCAGTAGTGGGAGAAGCAAGAATCCCCCTGCTTTAGCTGTGGGGAGTGTCAAGAAAGGATGGGGTTTTGAAATGAATTTAAAGGATCAGATGAATGGAGTTCAGCACGTAGGTGTGCCGACAAATGACATTGAGACAACTATTAAATTTTATGAAGCACTGGGCTTTGAGGTCGCTTTCCGAACAGTAAACGAGGCTGCAAATGAGGCAGTTGCTTTCCTGAAGCTTGAAAATCTTGTGATCGAGACTTACGAGAATAAAGCAGCAAAAATGGAATCCGGTGCTATCGATCATGTTGCCATTGATGTGAAGGATATTGAGAAAGTCCACGAGCTGGTGACAGCAGCAGGACTGAATACCACCAATGATGAGGTGCATTTCCTTCCGTTCTGGGAGAATGGCGTGAAGTTCTTTACTATTGAAGGCCCGAATAAGGAGAAGGTGGAGTTCAGCCAGTATTTATAAGAAGTAAATGAAATTGTGTTCATGAGTGTGGAACAGAGTACAATACAGAGGTTCGTTTTGTGTTGCATACAGCCTGTCAGATATAAGATGATTAAAGATCATCGTGTATCCGGCGGGCTGTTTTATGTATCAGACAGAATTTGGGGCCGTGGGAAAATTTCTTGCATGAAATGGATAATGAGACTACAATGAGATGCAGATGTGCTATAGAAGATCAGGATTAGCAGTAGATGAGATGATTCCTGAAGAATAAAAACGGGAAATGGATTTCGGATATCTGTTTCTCGGTATGATGGAGAATTATGAAAATACATTACAGAGTCAAAAATAATACAATAGAAATTATCCGTTGTTACGGAACAGACAGCCGGGTGGTGCTGCCGGAAGAGATCAACGGCATTTCGGTAGTCAGTGCGGCACCTTATGCGTTTTCGGCACATAAGGACGACGAGGAAGAGGCGGAAGTCTGGGAGAGCGAAGAAGCATTTTCGTTCGGAGAGGAACGACTTCTTGCCGGCGAGGAAGTGCAGGAGATCGTTTTTCCCGATACACTGAAGGAAATTGGAAGATATATTTTTTATGGGTGCAAAAAACTGGAACGGCTGGAATTTTCGGATACGCTGATGCAGGTGGGAACCGGGGCGTTTACGGGCTGCAGCGGGCTGAAGGAGCTTGTGATCCATCAGAAAAAGGGAATCAAATCCTGTGCAAAGGAAATCCTTGGGGAACTGTGGCAGAAGATCGATGTGGATTTTCTGTATGAAAATGGCGAGGCCGCAGGAAAACGGGCGCATATGGTTTTTCCGGAGCATTACGATGAGGCAGTGGAAAATACGCCTGCGAGAATTCTGTTTACGGAGTATCATGGCTCGGGGACCAATTACCGTCAGTGTTTTTACAGTAAGGAACTGGATTTCGCAGAGTATGACAGCCTGTTTGACATGGCAGTGGTGATGGATAAGCTGGAAGTTTTGGTGGATATGAGCTTCGGGCGGCTTCGTTATCCGTGGCAGCTTGGCGAAAGGGCGAAGAAGCAGTATGAGGATTATATCCGGGGAAATCTTAATGACATCGGTGAATATCTGGTGGAGAGCGGAAACTTAAATGGTCTGGAGCTGCTTTCCCGGGAAAAGCTCTGGAATAGAGAGGGCCTGGAACATAGTATTGATGTGGCTTCCAGTAAGAAAGATATGGAGATTTCGGCGTTTCTGATGAATGAGCGAAGCAGGATGATTGAGGAAGAACAGAAGGTGGCCGGGGAGAAGGAAAATGAGGGGTGCCCTGTTAAAAGGAGAAAGAAGTTTCAGTTATGAGTGACATAGAAACAATTGAAAACAATAAAAATAATTTCCTGACCGGTCAGGAATCCAACTCCCAGGATGCAGCCCAGCGTCTCCAGGACATCGGCAGCAGCATTCTTCAGGCAGCAAGAGACGAGCTGTATCTTGGCATGCGTTTTCTGGACGTGGCGCTGAGCAGCTTTATTTATCGGATGGATGGTTCGGTCAGTCCATTTGGAACAGACGGGGCTGTGATATACTTCCATCCGGCGCAGCTTGGCGGGCTTTATAAAGAAAACAGGATTCTTGTGAACCGAGGATATCTCCACATGGTATTTCACTGCATTTTCCGGCACTTCGGGAAGCCGGGAACAGAGAAGCGTCTGTGGAATTTAAGCTGCGATATTGCAGTGGAGCATATGATCGACGGGATCTACCACCGCTCAGTCCGATATTCCAGAAGTCTTCTCCGGAGGGAAACCTACCGTCTTCTGGAAAAGGAAAAGAAGACGCTGAATGCAGAGAGAATCTACAAGATTCTGAAAGAAGAATTTCTGAAGGAAAAAGAACTGGCACAGCTTGAAAAAGAGTTCTACGTGGACGACCATAAATACTGGGCAAACCAGCAGCCCGACCGGAAACCCAATCCCCTGATGAGCAAAAAATGGGGAGATATCAGCGAAGGAATCGAGACAGATCTGGAGACCTTTTCCAGGGAGGCAGGAGCGCAGGACGGAGATTTTCTGGATCAGCTGAAAGTGGAGAACCGGGAACGATATGATTATCGGGAATTTCTGCGGAAGTTTGCAGTATTTCGGGAAGAACTGACTGTAGATCCGGACAGCTTTGATTATAATTTTTATACCTACGGGCTTTCCCTTTACGGGAATATGCCGCTGATCGAACCCCTGGAAACCAGAGAAGTGAAAAAAGTTTCGGAATTTGTCATTGTGATCGATACCTCCATGTCCTGTTCAGGAGAACTGGTACAGAGATTTCTGGAGGAAACCTATGGGATCTTAAGCGACAGCGGGAATTTTTTTCAGAAGGTAAATATACATATTATCCAGTGTGATGAGAAGGTGCATTCGGATGTAAAGATCACCGGTGCAGAGGAATTGCAGGAGTATATGAACAGCCTGGAACTTTACGGTGATGGAGGTACAGATTTCCGTCCGGTTTTTGCTTATGTGGAAGAACTGATGGAAAAACGTGAGTTTGAAAATCTTAAGGGTCTGGTGTATTTTACAGACGGATACGGGATTTTTCCGGCAAAGATGCCGCCATACCGGACAGCATTTGTATTTATGGAGCAGGAGCCTGAGGATGTGGATATCCCGGCCTGGGCCATGAAGCTGGTGATCACGGAGGAAGAATTGTAAAGAATTATGTTCGTATCTTATGTCATGAATCTGATATTTTAATCTTTTATTTTGTATATTGCTATCTGCATATCAGTTATAGTGTAGAAAATAGGTAACAACAGACAATGTTACGGAAAATATACAGAACAGGAGATTGCATGGCATGAGATATGGGTATTTTGATGAAGAAAAAAAGGAATATGTGATTACTAGGCCGGACACACCTGCTCCGTGGGTGAATTATTTGGGATCGCCGGAATACGGAGCAATCGTTTCCAATAATGCAGGGGGATACAGCTTTGCAAAATCCGGGGCGAACGGCAGAATCCTGAGATATATTTTTAATCAGTTTGATCAGCCGGGAAGATATATTTATCTCAGGGATAATGACACAAAAGATTATTGGTCAGCATCCTGGCAGCCGGTTGGCAAAGATCTCAGTGAGTATAAAAGTGAATGTCATCATGGCACAGCCTATACTAAAATGATGGCAGATTACAGCGAGATACATTCAGAGGTGAGATACTATGTACCGCTTGGGCAGTCCTATGAGGTATGGAATCTGAAAGTTACCAACTGCTCAGACAGAAAACGTGAGATCAGTGTGACTGGATATGCAGAGTTTACAAATAACAGCAATTATGAACAGGATCAGGTGAATCTGCAGTATTCCCAGTATATTACAAGAACAGTATTCTGTGGAGATCGTGTACGTCAGATGATCCATGCGAATCTGGACGGCCTTAAGGATGGGGAAGAGGTTGATAACAAGAACGTGTTCAACCGATTCTTCGGCCTGGCTGGAGAGAAGGTTTCTTCCTGGTGTGGTGACAGGGAAAAATTCCTTGGAAGATATCACGGATACAACAATCCGGCAGGGGTTGAAGCCGGTGTATTATGTAATGAGGGAAATTATAATGAAAACAGCTGTGGAGCTCTTTCAGCTGTAATTACTCTGGAACCGGGAGAAAGTCGGGAAATGGCTTTTCTGGCAGGAATGAAGGAGGATAATGAAGCAGCGGAGATTATAGCACATTATGCAGACTGTGAAAAAACATGCGCGGTGGAGCTTGAAGAACTGATCAGTTACTGGCACGGACAGCTTGCACATTTTCAGATCAGAACACCAAGTCCGGAATTCGATACCATGATCAATACATGGAACGCATATAACTGTTTTATGACATTTATCTGGTCACGTGCAGCATCTTTTACTTATTGCGGACTTCGTAACGGATATGGATACCGTGATACTGTACAGGATATCCAGGGTGTGATCCATCTTGCACCCGAAATGGCACTGGATAAGATCCGTTTCATGTTGTCAGCACAGGTAGATAACGGCGGCGGTCTTCCACTTGTGAAATTCACACATAATCCGGGACATGAGGATACACCGGATGATGCGTCCTATGTACAGGAAACCGGTCATCCGGCATACCGCGCAGATGATGCACTCTGGCTGTTCCCTACTGTATACAAATATATTTCAGAGACAGGAAATTTTGCATTCATCGATGAAGTGATCCCGTTTGCAAACAAGGATGAAGGAACTGTATACGAGCATCTGAAAAGAGCTATTGACTTCTCCATGAACCATCTTGGCAGACATGGAATGCCGGCCGGCCTTTATGCAGACTGGAATGATTGTCTGAGACTTGGAAAGGATGGGGAATCTACTTTCGTTGCATTACAGTTCTATTATGCAATGACTATCCTGAAAGAGTTTGCAAAGTACAAAAAAGATGAAAAATATATAAAATACCTGGAAGAAAAACAAGAGCAGCTTGGAAAATTGATCCAGGAACTCTGTTGGAATGAAGATCGTTTTATCCGTGGGTTTACGGAGCGGGGAGAGGTTATCGGAAAGAGAACTGACCCGGAGGCAAATATGTGGCTGAATCCACAGAGCTGGGCTGTGATCAGCGGCCTTGCAACAGAGCGGCAGGCAGATATGGCTCTTCAAATGGTTTATGAAAGATTGAATACAGAATACGGTGCAATCCTTATGGATCCTCCATATCATGCAAATGCTTTCGACGGAGCACTTGCGGTTATCTACAATGCAGGAACAAAGGAAAATGCGGGAATCTTTTCACAGTCACAGGGATGGCTCATTCTGGCAGAAGCACTTTGCGGACATGGTGAGCGTGCATTTAATTATTTCCTGGAGAATGCTCCGGCAGCGCAGAATGACAGGGCTGAGATCAGACAGCTGGAGCCATACTGCTATGGACAGTTTACAGAAGGAAAAGCAAGCCCGAATTTCGGACGATCTCATGTGCACTGGCTGACAGGAACAGCATCTACTGTGATGGTAGGATGTGTAGAGGGAATTCTTGGCATGCGTCCGGATTTCTATGGCTTACGTATAGCACCATCGATTCCAAAAGAATGGGAGAAGTTTGAGATAAGCAAGGATTTCCGTGGATGTCATCTCCATATCACTGTGAAGAATCCGGGACATGTGGAAGCCGGATGTAAAAAACTCTATGTAAATGGAGAAGAACTTCCGGGTAATTATATTCCGCAGGAGAAACTTACCGGTGAGACAGAAATTGAATTCTATATGTCATGACATAATGGATATAAATTGCGAGGAGATCACATTTATGAATACAAAGTAAAATGGAATATAAATACCGTTTTATTTTGGCAGGAAGGAGATCACAGAATGAAATATATAAAATTTCAGGATAAAAATGGAAGTTTTTCCATAGAAAATCCGGAGAATTACAGCGGTTTATATATACCTCTGGCCGGAGAAAACGGATTGAAATCCGCGATCACCCCTTCTCTGGGAGGAGACAGCAAACTGGATCAGAATCATTTTCTGCTGGAACCGGTAAGCATTGAGAATCTTCATAATAATCGAAACACCAGAAATTTCTGGTGCAAGATAAAAGGAAAAGGTTACTGGTCAGCATGCGGAGTTTCGGCAGAACAGGAATTTCAGAAATATACTGATAAACAGGATAAAAGCAGCCTGGAAGCCGGATTTATGTGGCAGAAGCTGCACAGAGCTTCTGAGAAATACGGACTTCAGTCAGAGATTTTGTCTTTTGTGACAGTGAAAGGTGATGCGGAGGTCCATCTTGTAAAGATTACCAATATTGAAGAGGAAGAACAGGAGATCACACCGGTTGCTGTAATACCTGTATATGGAAGAAGTGCAGACAATCTCAGAGATCACAGGCATGTGACTTCCCTTTTGCACAGGATAAGAACAACGGAGTACGGTGTTGAAGTAAAACCGGTGCTTTCTTTTGATGAAAGAGGTCATCAGAAGAATAATACTGCATATTTTGTATATGGATCTGAAGGCGAGGGAACGGAACCGGAAAGCTTTTATCCTGATGTGGAAATGTTTATCGGAGAAGGCGGTTCTTTCCTGATTCCGGAGGTGGTCAGAGAAGAGAAAAAAGGTGTTCCGGCAGGAACAGAAATTGAAGGAAAGGAAGCTGTCGGTGGTATTCGTTTTGCATCCAGGGTTCTGAGACCACATGAAACAGCTGTATATGTTGTGACAGCGGGAATATCTGAAAGAAATCAGCTGCCGGAGGAGACTGCACGGTTTTACAGAACTGAAAAACAGGTTGCAAGAGAATTTGAACATGTAAAAAAACACTGGACAGAAAAAGTGAATGTTTCTTTTGAGACAGGTGATGAGGACAGAGATAATTATCTGAAATGGATCTGTTTTCAGCCGATATTAAGAAGAATTTACGGTTGTTCATTCCTCCCGTATCATGATTATGGAAAAGGTGGAAGAGGCTGGCGTGATCTCTGGCAGGACTGTCTAGCACTTCTGATCATGGAGCCTTCTGTTGTACGTCAGATGATTGTCGATAATTACGGTGGAGTACGCATCGATGGAACCAATGCCACGATCATCGGAAACAGACAGGGTGAATTTATCGCAGACCGCAACAACATTGCCCGCGTGTGGATGGATCATGCTTTCTGGTCATTTGTGACAACGCAGCTTTATATGGATCAGACCGGGGATATGAATGTCCTTTTTGAGAAGATTCCATATTTCAAGGATCTTCAGACAAAAAGAGGAACTGCGCATGATGAAAAATGGAGCAGTGCCTATGGAGAAAATCAGAAAACAGAATCCGGTGAGATTTATTACGGAACGGTTCTGGAACACATTTTGCTGGAAAATCTCTGTGCTTTTTATGATGTAGGAGAGCACAACGAGATGAAACTTCACGGGGCAGACTGGAACGATGCCATGGATATGGCATGGGAAAATGGTGAGAGTGTGGCATTTACCTGTGCATATGCTGGAAATATGAAGAACATCGCAGAATATCTGAGAAAACTTCAGGAAAAGGAAATGTTTGACAGGATTGAAGTTGCGGAAGAAATGGAAATCCTGTTTACCGGAGACCGTGAGCTTTATGAAAGCCCGGAGAAAAAGCAGCAGCTTCTGAGGCAGTACACAGAAAAATGTGCACATGATATCAGCGGAAAGACTATTGTGATCCGTCTGGACCAGCTTAGCCGGAATCTGGATGAAAAGGCAGACTGGATGATGGAAAACATCCGCAGAAGAGAATGGGTAAAAGACGGAGAAAACGGCTGGTTCAACGGATATTATGATGATCATAAACGTCCTGTGGAAAGGGCAGAAAACAGCCAGATACGTATGATGCTTACCAGTCAGGTATTTGCGATCATGAGTAAAACCGCACAGAAAGATCAGATTGAGTCTATCTGTAAAAGTGCGGATAAATATCTTTTTGACCGTCAGGCAGGAGGATATCGCCTGAATACCAATTTCCATGAAGAAAAATTTGATTTGGGAAGAATGTTCGGGTTTGCTTATGGAGAAAAGGAAAACGGAGCGGTATTTTCCCATATGGCTGTTATGTATGGCAATGCACTGTATAAAAACGGCTATGCAAAAGAAGGACATAAGGTTCTGGAAACGCTTCTGGACGCTGCCATGGATTTTGAGAACAGCAGGATGTATCCTGGAATTCCGGAATATTTTGATAATCAGGGAAGAGGATTGTATGCATATCTTACCGGTGCTGCAAGCTGGTATATGCTGACCATGATCACAGAGGTATTTGGCGTCAGAGGAGATCTTGGAGATCTGGTGATCGCGCCGGCACTGATGCCGGAGCAGTATAATGAGAATGGACAGGCATCTCTTACTATGGAATTTGCCGGAAGAAAGCTGGAGATCTGTATCTGCAATCCGGAGAAAAAACTTCCTTCAGAATATAAAATAAAAACAGTATGGTGTGATGAAAAGGAAATGAAAAACGAACAGAGTACCTGTGTACGTATAGATCGGGAACTGCTCGAAAAGCTTTCTGTAAAAGAAACACACAGGATCAAAGTGGAACTGATGTAACAGAAATCGGTTATACATAATTGTTAAATTACAGAAACAGAAGTATCAATAGGAAAACGGCATCCCACAGTTGTAAAAAGCTGCGGGATGTCGTTTTTGATGCTGATAAAAAATATCAGCCATAATAATAAGGATGTTTACCACATGGATTTGTAATATTTGTCACGGTACTTCTTTGGGGTAAGGCCGGTGAAGTTTTCAAAGATCTGGATAAAATGACTCTGTGAAGAGAAATTCAGATAATTGGCAATATCAACGACTGTTTTATCAGAGTATCGGAGCAGGTGAGTGGCTTTTTCGATTTTTTTCTCGCGAATGTAATCACTTATGGATACTCCAAGATTCTGTTTGAATACTCTGGACAGATAACTGGGAGAGAGTCCGGTATGTTCTGACAGATCCTGAATGGTGATACGCTCCTTAATGTGACCGTAAATATAGTCCACGCATTGCATGACCGGTCTGGAAAGAATAGAGCTTTTTTTCTGGAGGATCATTTTTCCGGTAAAATCTCTGGCCATAATATGATGCAGATCTGCAATCTGGCGTACAGTGGTGCAGGAATCCATTTTCAGAATGTAAAAATCGCTGAGACGATATGCCTGTTCAGGCTCCAGTCCACCGTCAATACAGTAACGGGTGAGCATGGCAGTAGTGACAACGAAATGATACTTCAGGTTGGTCAGAGGATTTCTGGAGAGGATACCGGTTCCCTTCAGATGCAGAAAAGAGTCTTCCTCGCAGTTTTTGTTTACAGCTTCCATATCACCGGCTCTTACGGCATTGTAAAAAGAATATTCCACAGAGGGAGAGCGATGAAGAGCTTCCAGTTCTGTATCTTCCAGTTCATTAGTAATCCAGTCTTGGGAAATGGACATATTGATATCCTCCTTATATGTTGATGTTTAGGGAATGTGTTGGTTTTTTATATTATGACATGAATCTGACATTTTGTTAAGATTAATAATATAATCGCAGATAAAAAAATGGTATATTTTCATCATCAAAGGTAAAGCATCGGGGATGCTACAGAAAAAGGAGGATTTATACTATGAAGAAAAGAGCGGTATCTATGATCCTTGCAGCAGCAATGGTTTGTGGAATGATGGCAGTAAATGTAAGCTGTGTATCTGCAAAAGGATCGGATGAGGGAAAAGTGATCAATATTTATTCCTGGAATGATGAGTTCCGTCAGAGACTGGAAGCTATTTATCCGGAAGTAGAGTCCACTTCCAAAGATGGTACAGTTACAAAACTGAAAGATGGTACAGAGATCCACTGGATCGTAAATCCGAACCAGGATGGCGTATATCAGCAGAAACTGGATGAGGCACTTCTCAACCAGGCTGATGCAAGTGCAGATGATAAGGTAGACATGTTCCTTTCTGAGACAGATTATGTGTTCAAATATACAGACAAAGATGCAGATGTTGCAATGCCTCTTACTGATCTTGGCATTGATCCGGACAAGGATCTTGCAGATCAGTATGATTTCACGAAAACAACAGCTTCTGATGCGGATGGAGTACAGAGAGGCGCCACATGGCAGTGCTGCCCGGGTGTCCTTGTATATCGTCGTGACATTGCGAAAGATGTTTTCGGTACTGATGACCCGAAAGAAGTTGGCGAGAAGATGAAAGACTGGGATACAGCCAAAGAATCAGCGGCTCAGCTGAAAGAAAAAGGATATTATACATTTGCTTCTTATGCAGACACTTTTCGTTTATATGGAAACAGCATTGAGAATCCGTGGGTAGAGTCCGGTGATTCTGTGATCAAAGTAGATTCAAAGATCATGGACTGGGTAAAAGATTCCAAAGAGTGGCTGGATGCAGGTTATCTTAACAAAACTGTAAAAGGTCAGTGGAACGATGACTGGAACAAGGCAATGAGTTCTGGGTCCAAGGTATTCGCATTCCTCTTCCCGGCATGGGGTATCGACTTTACTCTGAAACCAAACTGGGATGGAGCAGAAGGTGACTGGGCTGTTACAAATCCTCCGCAGGAATACAACTGGGGTGGTTCTTACATTCAGGCTGCAACAGGAACAGATGATCCGGAACATGTCAAAGATATTATTCTGGCAATGACGGGAAATAAGGATAATCTTCTTAAGATTTCCAAAGAATACTCTGATTTTACAAATACAAAATCCGGTATGAAAGATGCAGCTACAAATGCAGATTTCGCATCTGATTTCCTTGGTGGACAGAACCCGTTTGAGTATTTTGCACCGGTTGCAGAGAATATCAAGATCGCACCGCTTTCCGCATATGACCAGGGTTGTGTAGAGCTGATCCAGAACGCTTTCAGTGATTACTTCCAGGGTAAAGTAGACTTTGACAAAGCAAAAGCCAACTTTGAGACAGCTATTCAGGAGCGTTATCCGGAGATCACAGAGATCCAGTGGCCGGAATAAATACCACATGAGGATAATTGTTGATGCTGCAGGATCTTTGGATCCTGCAGTTTGCTGGAAAGGAAGAGCATTATGAAGAAAAAGAGCGTTAATTACGGAAAATGGGGATACATATTTATTCTTCCGTTTTTTGTGATCTATTTTATCTTTTCGCTGATTCCGCTGTTTGATACAGTGAGATACAGCTTTTTTGAATATTTCCGTTCTGGAATCAAGCAGATTGGTCCTAATTTTGTAGGACTTGCCAATTATGTCAGTCTTCTGCATTCTGACATGCTGAAATACGGACTGAATACACTGATCCTTTGGGTGATCGGATTTGTTCCGCAGATCGTTGTTGCACTGGTGCTTGCATGCTGGTTTACTGATGCCAGGCTGAAGCTTCATGGCAAGCAGTTTTTTAAGGTTGTAATTTATCTGCCGAACCTGATCATGGCATCAGCATTTGCACTTCTGTTTTTTACCATGTTTTCCACAAACGGACCTGTAAACTCCATTTTGTGTTCACTGGGCTGGATAAAGGAACCGATTGATTTTCTGGGCTCTGTTCTGGGAACAAGATCATTGGTAGGTTTCATGAATTTCCTGATGTGGTTCGGAAACACGACCATCATGCTGATGGCAGCAGTAATGGGAATCAGTATGGATATTTTTGAAGCATCGGATCTGGACGGATGCAACAGCATTCAGCGTTTCGTCTATATTACGCTTCCACTGATTCGTCCGATTCTTTCCTATACTCTGATCACTTCCATCATCGGTGGCCTTCAGATGTTTGATGTACCGCAGATCCTCACAAACGGACAGGGTAATCCGGACAGAACATCCATGACACTGATTATGTTCCTGAACAGCCATCTGAAGAGCAAGAATTATGGTATGGCCGGAGCATTGTCTGTATACCTGTTTATTATCAGTGCAATCCTCTGCTTCTTTGTATATCGTATGACTAACGACAATGATCCGGACGGATCTAAGAAAGCAGCGAAAAAGAGAGCAAGAGCAGAAAGGAGAAAAACAAAATGATGAAAGATAAGACAGTCAGCAGGATCAGAAGTATCGTGGCACATGTGGTACTTATTATTCTTTCCTTTATGTGTCTCTTTTTCTTTTATGTACTGATCGTGAATGCGTCTCATTCTCATGCAGAGCTTCAGAAGGGATTTTCTGCTCTTCCTGGAAAATATTTCTGGAAAAACCTGATGAATGTTGCAAATGACGGAAGCTTTCCGATGTTCAGGGGAATTCTTAACAGTATTATCGTGTCCGGATGCAGTGCAGTATTATGTACATATTTTTCCTCACTGACAGCATATGGTCTTTATGCCTATGATTTCAAGGCAAGGAATGTAGCGTTTACATTTATCATGGCGATCCTCGTCATGCCGACACAGGTAACTGCAATGGGCTTCCTTCGTCTGATCACAAAGATGGGATTATATGATTCCCTGCTTCCGTTGATCATTCCGTCTGTTGCGTCACCGGCCGTATTCTATTTTATGTACAGCTATCTGCAGTCCTCACTGCCGATGTCACTGGTAGAAGCAGCCAGAATTGACGGCTCCGGAGAGTTCCGTACTTTCAACAGTATTGTCCTGCCAATCATGAAGCCGGCAATCGCTGTACAGGCGATTTTTACATTTGTAGGCTCCTGGAACAATTATTTCGTTCCTGCTCTGGTTATCCAGTCTAAAAGCAAGATGACTGTTCCAATCCTGATTGCAACACTTCGTGGAGCAGATTATATGAATTTTGATATGGGTAAGATTTACATGATGATCACAGTTGCCATTGTGCCGATTATTATCGTATATCTCCTTCTTTCCAAGTTTATCATCGCAGGAGTGACACTTGGAGGCGTAAAAGAATAACAAAAGGTAGCAGGTAAGATATGACAGTTAAGAAATGGAAACACAGCGGAACAAAGAAACACAGCATGTCAGACCGTGAAATACGAAACGGTCTTCTTTCGGAAAAAGCAGCAGAGGAGGGTATTGTACTGCTGAAAAATGATAAAAAAATACTCCCTCTGAATATTTCCACGAAAATAGGTTTATACGGCGCCGGTGCGGGAAAGACAGTGAAAGGCGGAACAGGTTCCGGTGATGTGAATAACAGAAGTAACATTTCTATTTATCAGGGATTGAAAGAAAACGGTATTCAGATCGTAAGCGAGAAATGGCTGGCCAATTATGAGTCAATATACGCAGAAGCACGCCGGGCATGGAAAGAAAAAATACTGGAAGAAGCAAAGTTTGTGGAAAATCCTTTTGATGCCTATGCGGAAAATCCCTTTGCAATGCCGGAAGGCCGTGCAGTCACAGCAGAAGATACTGTCGATGCCCAGACAGCAATCTATGTGGTAAGCAGGATTTCCGGTGAGGGAAAGGATAGGCGCAGGGTCGAGGGAGATTATTATCTGAGCAGACGGGAGCGGGAGGATATCCGGTTCCTTGATGCACAGAAGATTCCTACAGTACTTATCCTGAATTCCGGCGGTCCGGTAGAACTGACAGATATTCTGGAAGAAACAGAAAATATCTGTGCTGTCCTAAATATTTCCCAGCTTGGACAAAGAGGCGGACTTGCCCTCGCCGATGTCCTTCTGGGAAAGGTAACTCCAGGCGGCAAGCTGACTGCAACATGGGCCAGAAGGTATGAGGATTATCCGTGTGCAGAGGAATACAGCTATCTTAATGGCAAGCTTGAAAGAGAAGAGTACAAGGAAGGAATTTATACAGGATATCGTTATTTTGATACTTTTGGTGTAAAACCGCTGTTTCCGTTTGGATATGGACTTTCTTACACAGAAATGCAGATACGCTTCCATGGGATGAAAACATCAGGGGATGGCGTTGAAGTTGAAGCAGAGGTAACGAATACAGGAGAAACTTTTTCGGGAAAAGAGGTCGTGCAGGTCTATGTGTCTCTTCCACAGGATGAATCAGGGAAGGAATACCGTCGGCTGGCTGGCTTTGCAAAAACAAAACTTCTGAAGCCGGGGGAAAAAGAACTGCTGAAAATCAGGATCGACAGAAAGACACTGGCATATTTTTCCGAAGAGCAGCATGCCTGGATTGCTGAAAAAGGTTATTATGCTGTATGGGTCGGAAACAGCATTGCATCGCTTACGCTGGCTGCAATGCTTGAAGTGCCGGAGAGTGTGATCCTGGATAAAACGAATATCCTTGAGAATCAGACTGATATTACTGAAGAAGTTTATGACCGCCAGAATCTTTCTGCCAGAACTCTGAAATGGAAAGAGAAGGCAGAGAATGAGAAGATTGGAAGATATATCTATTATCCTGAACCAGAGAAGAGAACAGAATGCACCTGCCAACCGGAAAATAAGATTCCTGCAAAGGATCTGCTCCCGCTGTTTTATGGGAATATTGCTGGAATCTCCAGTAATCTGGGGGCGGCAGGAATCCGTGTTCCTGGCTCTGCCGGTGAGACCACGGCTGCTCTTTATGAGCAATATGGCGTTTCCCCACTGATCATGGCCGATGGGCCGGCAGGACTGAGACTTCAGCAGAATTATGAAGTAGACAGAGAAACAGACACAGTATATGGAATCGGTGTTCTTGGATCTCTGGAAAACGGATACCTGAGAACAGATGAGATTCACGAAAACGCAGACAGATATTATCAGTTCTGTACGGCATTTCCGGTTGGAACTGCACTGGCTCAGACCTGGGATACTGCCCTTGTGGAAAAAGTTGGAATAGCAGTGGCAGAAGAAATGGAAGAATTTCACATAGATCTCTGGCTAGCACCTGGTCTTAATATTCAGAGAAATCCTCTGTGCGGCAGAAATTTTGAGTATTATTCCGAAGATCCGCTGCTTTCCGGAACCATGGCAGCAGCCATGACAAAAGGAGTGCAGAGCCGACCTGGCTGCGGTGTTACCGTTAAGCATTTTGCCTGCAACAATCAGGAAGATAATCGTATGGGCGTAGATGCACAGGTATCAGAACGCGCCCTGAGGGAGATTTACCTGCGTGGTTTTGAGATTGCAGTTAAAGAAAGCAGACCGGTGGCAATCATGTCTTCCTATAATTTACTGAATGGTGTCCATGCTGCAAACAGTGTTGATCTCTGTACAGCCATTGCCCGAAAAGAATGGGGATTTGACGGTGTGATCATGTCAGACTGGAATACAACGGTTCCGGAAGACGGAAGTATTCCGTGGAAATGCGTGACAGCAGGAAATGATATTATCATGCCTGGTAATGCAGCCGACGCAGAAAATATCCGAAAAGCTTTTGAAGACGGAAAGCTTTCGGAAGAAGTTGTCAGAATGTGTGCGGGACGTATTCTGAACCTGATACACACACTGACAGCAGAATAAAAAAAATTATATAGTAGTGAAAAACTTGCCTGAATTCAATTTTCGATTTATTATTGGATTCAGGCATATTTTTTGCAGATGTCGCGCAAGGCAACCCGTTTTAGGCGGAGGATCCTGCAGGCAGTTTTTTATATGCCGTGAAAAGGAGAATACCATGAACATAAAACGAGCAAAGCAGGAGATCAGAGATTCCATAGAAGCATATCTTTCAAAGGATGAATTCGGTGAGTACCGGATCCCGGCGATCCGACAGAGACCGATCCTTCTTATGGGCCCTCCGGGAATCGGAAAGACACAGATTATGGAACAGATAGCAAGGGAATGCGGGATTGCTCTTGTTTCCTATACCATTACCCACCACACCAGGCAGAGTGCTGTGGGACTTCCTTTTATTGTAAAAAAGAATTACGGTGAGGAAGAATTTTCTGTCACAGAATATACCATGAGTGAGATCATTTCGTCCGTTTACGATAAGATGGAAAAAACAGGCCTGAGAGAGGGAATCCTGTTTATTGATGAGATCAACTGTGTATCCGAGACACTGGCACCGATGATGCTGCAGTTCCTTCAGGGAAAAACCTTCGGAAACCAGAAGGTGCCGGAGGGCTGGGTGATCGTCACAGCAGGAAATCCGCCGGAATATAACAAATCTGTCCGGGAATTCGACGTGGTTACGCTGGATCGTATCAAGAAGATCGATGTGGAGGCAGATTTTGATGTGTGGAAGGAATATGCCTATCAGCAGGGAATCCATCCGGCAGTGATTTCTTATCTGGAGCTTCGCAGAAAAAATTTCTACAGGGTGGAGAATACTGTAGACGGAAAGATCTTTGCCACAGCCAGAGGCTGGGAGGATCTTTCCCGTCTGATCCAGGTTTATGAGATCCTTGGAAAAACCGTAGACCGTGAGGTAGTCAGCCAGTACATCCAGCACCGGATGATCGCAAAGGATTTTGCAGGCTATCTGGCTCTTTATTACAAGTACAGAACTGACTATAAGGTAGAGGATATCCTGCAGGGCAAATGGGATTCCATCACACTGGGCAAGATCCGGACAGCATCGTTGGATGAGCATTTAAGTATTGTAAGCCTCCTCAACGGAAAGCTTGGCGAGCTTTTTACGGAGTGTTATCTTACAGACCAGTATCTTACGAAGCTCTATGAGTATATGGTGCATTTTCGGGAGCATGGGGAGAGCCTTACGGCAAAAGATCTCCTGAAAAAAGCAGTGGAAGATCTTGAGCGGGATAAAAAGAGCGAGCTTCTTACGAAGCAGCAGGAACGTATACAGAAGCGTGTTGTGTCTTTCTTTGAACGGGCAGCAGGAGCAGATGGAAGCTATGAATCTGTAAAGCGCGCCTTTGAAGAAGAAACAGAGCGATACGAGAACCGTACGGATGAAGTTTCCCTGACTTTGCAGAATGTATTCGATTTCATGGAGGCTGCTTTCGGGGACGGACAGGAGATGGTTGCGTTTATCACAGAGCTGAATGCCAGCTATTACAGTCTCTGGTTTATCCGCGAAAATGGTTCGGACCAGTATTACAGACATAACAAGGGACTGCTCTTTGATGACCGGCAGAAGCTGATCCTGGGGCAGATGGAGGAAGCGGAAAATCTTCTTGGTAACGGGATAAAATAAGCGACACAAAATTTGTCATACCAATTTTGGGTTTCCTATTGAATAATCTGGGGAATTCCCGTATAATATTGACAATAAAAGGCCATGACAGGGGATGCACATCTGTGCAGGTTCACAACTGATGTGGCCTTTTGTCATGACAAGAGTGCGAAAAAAAGGATATTAAAATATTAAAAAGGAAGGCGGCCAGAACGGACGACATGTTTACGAAAATTACAGAGGAAAGAGCATTTGACGGAATATTGAGACAGATCATAGATAATATCCGACAGGGAGATTTGGAGCCGGGAGATACTTTGCCTGCAGAACGTGTTATGGCAGAATCACTGGGGGTTTCCAGACCTGCTGTTCGTGAAGTCCTGCGGGCACTGGAACTGATGGGAATTGTCACAACGGTCCGCGGTGGAGCCAACTATATTACCGAGAATATGGATCAGTGGCTTTCTGCACCACTGGCCCTTCTTTTTCAGCTGAATAACAGCCATGTACAGCAGGTACAGGAGCTTCGTTCAGCACTGGAGCAGGAAGCAGCTCTTCTTGCAGCCGGGAATTGTACAGAGAAGGACGCATTAGATCTGCGTTCCATTCTGGCACAGCTGGAGAGTTCAGAGGATGAGAAAGCCCGTGCAGGTCTTGATAAGGAGCTTCATACGAAGATCGGCAGGATCGCAGGGAATCCTATGATCTACAATGTCCTGGATGCGGCAGCGCACCTGACTGAGGAGATCATTTCCGGCACCCGAGCCTATATTATGCAGAAACATAATTCCGCTCTTGAGGTAGATGACCAGCACAGAAGGCTGGTGGAAGCCATTATTTCCGGAGACCGGAACCAGGCGGAGAAGCTGATGCGCGAACATATGGAAACCATTGAGAAATATATACTGGAGATTGCGCAGCAGCAGGGTGAGAACAGCCTTGTATTTCATCGCTGATCCACCTGAAAAAATTAAATAAAATTTCAGTAAAAATCCCGTTAATCTGGTAAGACCACTATTGATTTTGGTAAGACCGCGTGCTATAATAGGAATTGTATTGGTAATACCAAAAAAAGTTTGATATTATGGCAGCATCCTGCCGGAAATATCAGGAGAAAGGACTTGCGATCATGGGATATGTAAAATGGAGTTATGACACACTGAACCATTTCTGCGGAGACGTTTTCAAAGCGTTTGGCTTTTCTGAGGAAGAAGGAAATATCATTAAAGATGTTCTTCTGACTGCTGATCTGTATGGAATCGAGAGCCACGGAATGCAGAGGATGGTTCGTTACCATAAAGGAATCGAGAAGGGGACTATTCATCCCCAGGCGAAACCGGAAGTTGTTTTTGAGACACCGATTTCTGCCGTGATAGACGGACATAATGGAATGGGCCAGCTGATCAGCCATTTTGCCATGGAAAAGGCAATTGAGAAGGCAAAGACAACTGGTGTGGGAATCGTAAGTGTACGAAATTCCAACCATTTCGGTATTGCAGGATATTATGCGAACATGGCCTGCCATGAAGGACTTCTTGGAATGGCATGTACCAACTCCGAGGCGATCATGGTACCGACTTTTGGAAGAAAGGCTATGCTGGGCTCCAACCCGATCGCAGTCGCTATGCCTGCAGACCCGTATCCGTTTTTCTTTGACTGTTCCACAACAGTTGTAACCAGAGGTAAACTGGAAATGTATAATAAGATGGGCAAGCCTCTTCCGGATGGCTGGGCACTTGACAAAAACGGTCATGCCAGCAATAATGCACCGGATGTACTTGCAAACATCGTAGCCAAGAAGGGCGGCGGAATCATGCCTCTTGGTGGAAACGAGGAAGTCAGCGGAAGCCATAAGGGATATGGCTATGGAATGCTCTGTGAGCTGTTCAGCTCTATTCTTTCCATGGGCGTTACCTCCGACAAATGCTGTACATTCCCGGATAAGACCGGTATCTGCCATGGATTTATGGCGATCAACCCGGCGGCATTCGGAGATCCGGATGCGATCCGTAAGCATTTTTCAGAATATCTTGAGGCACTTCGGGAGAGTCCGAAGGCAGACGGTCAGGACAGGATCTATACACACGGCGAGAAAGAGGTAGCTGCTGAAAAAGACAGAAAAGAGAATGGCATTCCGGTCAACGACAATACCATGGTAGAGCTTGCTGATCTCTGCAGTTATCTGAAGCTTGATTTTGGCTCTTATTTTGAAGGCTATGAGCTTCCGAGGGACAGTAAATTCTTCAATGGTAATTATTAATTCAGGTAATCCTTTTGAAATGAAATATATCATAATTATCCAAGGAGGAAAAGAAAATGGATTATGCAAAAGAGTCATTAAGACTGCACGGAGATTGGAAAGGTAAGATTGAAGTTGTTACAAGAGTACCGGTTGAGAATAAAGACGACCTTTCTCTTGCATATACACCAGGTGTAGCTCAGCCTTGCCTTGAGATCCAGAAAGATATCAATAAATCCTACGAGCTTACAAGAAGATGGAATATGTGTCTTGTTGTAACAGACGGTTCTGCAGTTCTTGGTCTTGGTGACATCGGACCGGAAGCTGGTATGCCTGTAATGGAAGGTAAATGTGTACTTTTCAAAGCATTCGGCGATGTAGACGCATTCCCGCTTTGCATTAAGAGCCATGACGTAGATGAGATTGTAAATACTATTTACATGATCTCCGGATCCTTCGGTGGTGTAAACCTTGAGGATATCTCTGCTCCAAGATGCTTCGAGATCGAGAAAAAACTGAAAGAGAAATGCGATATTCCGATCTTCCATGATGACCAGCACGGAACTGCAGTTATCACACTTGCAGGTCTGACAAATGCGCTGAAGGTTGTCGGAAAGAAGAAAGAGGATGTTCGTATCGTTATGAACGGTGCAGGTGCAGCTGCTATTTCCATCTGCAAACTTCTTCTGAAAGCAGGTTTTAAGGATGTTACACTCTGCGACAGAAAGGGTGCCATCTATGAGGGACGTACAGAAGGAATGAACCCGGTTAAGGAAGAGATGAGCAAGCTCACAAACCTTCAGAAGAAACAGGGTACTCTTGCAGAGATGCTGGTTGGTGCTGATGTATTTATCGGTGTTTCCGCTCCTGGAGCAGTTACAACAGAGATGGTTAAGACAATGAACAAAGATGCCATCATCTTTGCATGCGCAAACCCGACACCGGAGATCTTCCCGGATGACGCAAAAGCAGGCGGAGCCAAGGTTATCTCCACAGGAAGAAGTGACTTCCCGAACCAGATCAACAACGTTCTTGCATTCCCTGGAATCTTCCGTGGTGCATTCGATGTAAGAGCAAGTGATATCAACGATGAGATGAAGATCGCAGCTTCCAAAGCACTTGCAGATCTGATCACAGATGAGGAGCTTTCTCCTGAGTACATCATCCCGAAGGCATTTGATAAGAGAGTCGGACCGGCTGTAGCAAAAGCTGTAGCAGAAGCAGCAAGAGCAACAGGCGTAGCCCGTATCTGATAGGAAATTTACCTGAAAGACCAGAACAGCCCTTCATAAATCATATAGCAGACACCTGTACCAGGATTGCCCCCTGTACAGGTGTCTTTCTTAATATTGACAGGCATTAACCTTTGACAAATGTCCTTACAGTGAGTACAATAGCAAAGAACGGGTCAGACGCGAAGAAAAAAGCGTTTATGAACATAACTGACAGGAGGAAATGCATAGCATGAAACCATGGGAAGCAAATATAAGAAAAGTAGTGCCATATACTCCGGGCGAGCAGCCAAATGAGACAGGCATGATCAAACTGAATACAAATGAGAATCCATATTCACCGGCACCGGGAGTTGAGAAGGCACTGGAAGCTCTTGATACCGATACACTGAGACTGTATCCGGACCCGACAGCAGGGGATCTTGTACACAGCATTGCACAGTTTTACGGGCTGAAGGATGAGCAGGTATTTACAGGTGTGGGTTCGGACGATGTACTTGCCATGTGTTTCCTTACATTCTTCAATTCAGAGAAGCCGATCCTGTTTCCGGATATCACATATTCATTTTATGATGTATGGGCAGAGCTTTTCCGCATTCCGTATGAGCGCCCGGCGCTGGATGAGGAATTCCATATCCGTAAAGCGGACTATTTCCGTGAAAACGGTGGAATTGTTTTTCCGAATCCGAATGCACCGACCGGTGTGGAGATGCCTCTTTCTGAGATCGAGGAGATCGTAGCCAAGAATCCGGAGAGCATTGTGATCGTTGATGAGGCTTACGTGGATTTCGGAGCAGCATCTGCGCTTCCGCTGATCGACAAATACGATAACCTTCTTGTTGTGCAGACATTTTCCAAGTCCAGATCTCTGGCTGGAATGCGTATTGGCTATGCTTTCGGTAATCCGGAGCTTATCAAGTATCTTAATGATGTGAAGTATTCCTTCAACTCCTACACCATGGACCGTACCACGATTGCAGCAGGTGTGGCATCCATGAAGGACAGAGTGTATTTTGAGGAGTGCTGCAATAAGATCATTGCAACAAGAGAATGGACAAAGACAGAGCTTAAGAAGCTGGGCTTTTCCTTCCAGGATTCCAAAGCGAACTTTATCTTTGCAACCCATGAGAGCTGTCCGGCAAAAGAGCTTTTTGAGGCCCTTAGAGAGAAGCATATCTATGTAAGATACTTCCCGAAGGACAGAATCGACAATCATCTTCGAATTACCATCGGAACCGATGAAGAGATGAAGAAACTTGTGGAATTTCTGACAGAATATCTGAAATAAAAAAGGAGGTACTATGGAAGTACTGGTACAGTGGTTTTCGAATCACCTTGCACAGTTTATCTCTCCGGAGGGAGCTGTATTCATCATTTCCATGATCCCGATCCTGGAGCTTCGAGGCGGCCTTCTGGCGGCATCACTTCTGAAGATTCCGGCATTAAAGGCAATGCCGATCTGTATTGTGGGAAATATTATTCCAATTCCGTTTATCCTGCTTTTTATCCGGCAGATCTTTAAATGGATGAAAAAAACGAAGCTTTTCCATGGGCTGATCACGAAGCTGGAGAACCGGGCCATGGGAAAAAGTGACCAGATCAAGAGATACGAATTTCTGGGACTTCTGCTGTTTGTGGGAATCCCGCTGCCAGGCACAGGTGCCTGGACAGGAGCGCTGATTGCTTCTCTGCTTGAGGTGGATATCAAAAAATCCTCCATCGCGATCCTGTGCGGACTGTTTCTGGCAAGTGCGATCATGTACATTGTTTCCTATGGCATCGTGGGAAATGTAGTGCACTAGAATTTATAAAAATACGGATAATATAAAAATGCCCTGTCACTGGCTGTATGATGTGAAGTACAGCTGTGATGGGGCATTTTTCTTAATATTACAGAGTTTGCATAAAAGTTTACATAAGTTTTCGCTTCAGCATGTCCGGATTCAGGGCATATTTCAGGGCAGTGTCGCGTGTGATCCTGCCTTTTTTGTACAGCTCCAGAAGGCTCTGATCCATGGAACGCATCTGCTCCTGACTGGAGGTGGAGATCACACCTTCGATCTGATGTACCTTATTGTCGCGGATCATGTTCCGGATGGCAGGGGTGAGACGCATGATCTCAAATACGGGGATGCTTCTGCCTTCAATATCCGGGATCAGCTGCTGGGAGATGACTGCCTGAAGAACCATGGAAAGCTGAATGGCGATCTGGCGCTGCTGGGAAGGCTCAAATACATCCAGGATACGCTCGATGGTGTTGGCAGTTCCCAGTGTGTGAAGGCTGGAAAGAACCAGATGACCGGTTTCGGCAGCAGTCATGGCGGTCTGGATCGTTTCATAATCACGCATTTCACCGAGGAGGATCACATCCGGGCTCTGGCGTAGTGTGGCACGCAGGGAGGTAAGATAGCTCTCAGTGTCTGTACAGATCTCACGCTGGCTGACAATGCAGCGGTCGTGGCGGTGCAGGTATTCCAGAGGATCTTCCAGCGTGATGATGTGGCCTTCCCGGGTGTGGTTGATCCGGTCAATCAGGCAGGCCATGGTGGTGGATTTTCCGCTTCCGGCAGAGCCGGTCACAAGAACCATGCCGCGGGTATAATCGGCGATACTCATCACATCGTCGGGAATGGAGAGTTCGGCAGGATCCGGCAGACGGAAAGCGATCACACGGATGACAGCGGCCAGGGAACCACGTTGTTTGTAGGCGTTGACACGAAATCGTGAAACGCCGGAAATGGAAAACGAAAAATCGTCATCACCGATTTCCAGAAGACGTGTGATATCACGGTTCCCTGCAAGCTGGTATATGATACGAAGCAGATTTTCAGTCTGTTCGGGCATCAGGCGGTCACCGCTGTTAAAAAGATGACCGTCGATCTTTTCCGACAGCGGGCGGCCTGCAATGATAAAGATATCAGAAACGCGCTTGTTGGCTGCTTCTGCTAAAAATTCAGGAATCGGGGTTTCCATATGTTTATTCTCCTTTAAATACATTCTGGCTGTTATCTGGTTTCCAGGTATCGGTAAGCTCTGTGCTCCACTGAAGGGGTTCAAGAACAGGACTGTTCTGAGAGTCTGGATAGAGAACCTTCAGTATGACAGAAAGCTGCTGGGTGTCTGAAATTTTCTGTGAAAAAGAAATGGTATGCTGATCGGAATCCCAGGTAAGTCCGTCCTGTTTTTCTGCAAGTTGTCCGGCCTCTGAAAAATAAGCGTCCTCATCGGATGTGTTCCGGACATTCTGTGCCAGAAGATTTTTTAACGTTGTTATTGTTTCGGTGGCTTCCCGGCAGGCTGTGTAATAGGCCTCGGTCTGATCCAGAGAACGTCTGGCTGTATTCAGACTGCTGCGGGAATTACCAAGCGTAAGCAGAGAGAGAACAGCAAGAACTAACACAGAAAAGATCAGAAACAGAGAAGGAATCCCGGCTGTTGCAAAAAAAGAGTGTTTTTGTTTCATCTGGAGTCCTCCTTTTCTTCACTGTAGGCAGGAAAGCTTAAGTTGATCTGATAAAGCTCCTTGTGATCCGTAGTGCGGTAAAAAGTCAGGGAGCCGGATTTTTCCTGTGAGGAAGTAGCCGGGGTAAAGACCATCTCATAAGCAGATTCGCTGTCTTCACAGTTTTGCCATGCCGCATCGTAGTACCAGACGAGATCTGCGGATTTCCGGCTTCCGTTCGGAAGAAGGGATAAAATCTGCCCGTTTGAACCGTCTGTACCCTCCAGTGCCTCGCCCATGGATGTGGTCAGAGCCTGAATCTGATTCAGCTGCTGTGCCCGGAGCCGGTTGGATCTTGCAGCTGCAAAGACCTGAATACAGGCAGCACAGGAAAGGGAAAGAAACAGAAGCGCAAGGATCATTTCCATAAGAAAGAGGCTGTTTCCGGAATTATGCTGCAATTTTTTCATGATGTGGGCTCCTTTCCGGTTCCGGTATCAGCAGATGCTGCGGAAGCTGTGCTGTGAAGCAGAAACTGCGAGGTGATCTGTGAGGTGTTTTTCAGTGTGATGCGGTAAAAACCATCGTTCAGAGCTTCCGCCTGAAAATCAGAAAGCTTTGCGATCGCAGTACCGGCAGCAGAGCCGGCACTGGAATTCGCAGCAGTGAAAAGCTCCATAAGGCTGTTATCTTTCAGATAAATATAGGTGATATAGTCTGTTCCTTTGATCGTATCCCGGAAACAGAGGGCATTGACACCGTCCAGAGTGCCGGTAAAGATCCCATCTGTCTGGTCATGCTGCCGGAATTTTGTGGTGAGATAGGCAGTGGCAGTTCCCAGGCTGTCATTGGCTTCGGTCTGTTTCAGGGTCTGCTGGTAAACTCTTGCAGAAAAAAGAAGCATCAGCATAAGAAACAGGGCAAAGATTCCAAACAGCAGGAGTGAAAAAAGTGAGGAGACGGAATGACTGTTGTTTTTCTGAAGCTTCATGAAACGGCGCCTCCTTTCATGCCGGAACTGTTTTTCCGGGTAATGACACTGATAGACGGCAGAAGGTTGGAACCGTTTGGTATGTATTCTACCAGGAACCGGTTTCTGTCATAAGTGATATGGTAGTCATCAAGAAGCTGCGAAAGATCTTCCGGGTATTCTCCGGTCATGGCGTATGTGCGTATGGCGCTGCTTTTTAATGTCTGTTCCAGAGCAGAACGTTCTTTTGCAACGGTCTGCTCAGAAGCATGTCCTATACCTGCAATAAACAGAATACAGATCAGAATCAGCAGAAGTGCAGGGAGGAGAAACAGAAGATTTCGCAGAATTTTTTTTCTGCGGCTTTCAAAAAGTTCCATTCACTCACCACCTTACACTGCAAAATCTGAGAGGATTCCCAGAAGCGGCATCATTACAGAGAGAAGTACAAGTCCGACCAGAAGCGAAAGCAGGATCACGATAGTAGGCTCCACAACAGAGACGGCCTGTGAGATCAGGCTTACAGACTTTTCTGTGTACTGCCGGGAAAGCGTGTGCAGAGTCTCGTCACTGGTTCCGGAATAAAAAGAAACAGTGACAAGCTGTCCTTCCATGCCGCTGAACAGGCCGGATTCTGTAAGAGCTTTGGAGAAAGCCTCTCCTTCTTCCAGCAGTGCAGAAGTTTTTTTTACGCGGGAAAGAAGCTCGGGCTGTGTGATAAGTGCCTGGGTAAGCTGAAGAGTGGTTTCCGGGGAAAGACCGCTCTTTAAGCCAAGGGACAGTCCCTGTGCCAGACGGCTGTAATCCATGGCAACCGGAATTTCGCGGAATACAGGAAGGTGTGTGACCAGTTTCCGGAGCTTTTGACGGCCTTTTTCTGTGAGACTGAAAAACAGGACGCAGCCGGTCAGCACAGCAGCCAGGATGAGAAAGAGCACAGAATAACGGCTGATTACATTTCCGGCGTTCAAAAGTCCCTGGGAAACGCCGTCCATTTCCATTCCCATCTGCTGAAATACCTGCTGGAAAACAGGAAGGACTTTTATAAGGAGGACCAGGATCACCACAGCCATCATACCCAGCATAATCAGCGGATAGATAACAGCACTGCGGATCTGGTCGGAAATTTCCTGTTCCTGCTCGTAATGGTCGGAAAGACTTTTCATGATCTCATCCAGACATCCGGTTTCCTCGCCGGTTTTTATGTAGGCGGTCATGGATTTCGGGAAGCAGCCTGCTTCCTCCATTGCCTGGGAAAGAGAGCCGTTTTCATCGATGGAGTGGATCAGAGAGTTAAGGATCTCGCGGTCCGTATCGGTCTTACTTTCATCGCAGAGGATATGAAGTCCTTCTGCTGTGGATATGCCGGAATGCAGAAGCATTCCCATCTGCCCGCAGAAGCTTGCCAGCTCACGGGCGGTAAGTTTATATTTCATAGTATTGTCTCCTTTTTGTGAATGACTGTCAGCGTATGAACTGTACCGTATAGTTGCTTTCATCTCCGATGTAATCCTGAATAGCGTCCTTGTCATCGCTGTTAGAATCAAAGGTGGGATCCATCAGCTTCCAGGTATCACCTTCAAAGGATATGGCTTTTGTGACCCAGCCTTTATTTCGGATGTAGACATCAATCCAGGCATGCTTGATCTCGCCGGAAAAACCGATCTCAAGCTTGCAGGGAATATCCTGACTTCGCAGCATGGCTGTAGTGAGTGCAGCGTAATCAAAACAGATGCCGGTACCCGTCTTAAGAGTATCATCCACATCCGGAAGATATCCGGCTTCTACAGAATCTGCCTTGTCATAGTCGTAGGTGATGTGCTCGGTAACGTATGTATAAATGGCGTTCAGGATATCCACATCTTTCATACCTTCTGTGACGAGAGACTGTGTTTCTTTGCAGGCCTGGCTTTCCGGCGAAAAATCCACATACTGGTTAGGATACAGAAACGGAAGAAATTCATTTTCAAGCTTCACAGAGAGCGTTTCTGTATACAGAGCTGCGTACTGGCTGCCTTCAACCTGCTGGTAGCAGGTGATGAGATAGTCGCCGGAGCCCTCCGAAAAAGGAAGGACAGCCTGTTCATCCGGTTCCAGAAAATAAGAATAAAGGACACCGGATGGAGTGGTAAGCTGTATATTCATACGGGAATCACCGGAATCGGACTGTGCAGTGAAGTATCCCTGAGCCTGATTGGAAATATCCAGGATCAGCGGAGAACTGCCGAGAGTCTGACTGCCAGGAGCTTCCGGAACAAGGATGCGGGCCGGAGAATAGGAAGGGGGTTCCCCACCGGAGCTTTTTGCGCTACCGCAACCTGTGAGACTGACCAGCATTCCGGAAAGTATTAGCACAAAAAGGAGACGGATAGATAAAAATTTAGACATGTTTACCGTTCTCCTGATATATAATGGCTTTTTTTACTTTTACAGACAACAGTATAGCAGATTGTGGAAAAAAAAGACAGAAGCAGGGGAGAAAATGAGGGGGAAAATATTGACATTTCGCGAATAAAGCAATATACTGTGTATATAAAGGCAAACCTGTTGAAAAGCAGGGACGCAAAGCCAAGGGTCTAAGGTCAAAATTGAAAGACTATGACAGCCGGTTGCCGCATTAAATTCCGATTTAGTGACGTACTGTAATCACATCCAGGTGAAAATAGGATTTATGTGTTGACGCGGCCGTTTATTTTAAGGGATAAGCGGTTTTTTTGATGCAATAAATCAGCGGGCACCATATGGATGATGGCAGGAACGTCCATTTTCAGAAAGGTGTGAAAAGTATGAAGAAAATGAACCTTATAAACTTTTTAAAGAAGAAAAAAATCGCAGCAGGGTGTGTTGCAGCAGCAGCGCTGATCACAGCCGGAAGTTTTGCAATGGTATGGCAGGATTCACAGGTACCGGAGCTACCGAATTATACGGATCCGGTAGTAGAACAGACGATTACGGATGATGATACTCCATTAGCTGCCAAGCCAAAAGTAACAACCAAAACAACAAAGCGGACAAAGACAACGAAGAAAAACATCAAGTTAAACAAAGCAGCTACGAAAACCTATACGAAGAATCTTCCGACAACAAAGAAAGTTTCCTCAAAGACAACAAAGAAAAACCAGACAACAACTGTAAAAACCCAGACAATGGTACAGACAGCTACAAGTCAGAAATATACCAAAAAATCCAAAAACGTTGTGCAGACACAGAAAGTTGTAACAACTGTAACAACAACGACAACTGTTGCAGCAGCACAGGCAACAAGTGCAAAAACCACAGCAACCAGTGCAAATGCGAAAAAAGAGAAATACACAGTCAGCAATGTAGCGTCTATTGCACCAAAGATGAACAGCAAAGTCCTGAATGCTTATACAAAAATGGGATTTACTGTAACCGTTGATCCGAGCGTTTCCTATGCGGGTTATTTTGATGCCAGAACAAGAAGTATCACACTTCAGAAACAGGATGATACGATTTACCATGAGCTGGGACATTACCTGGCATTTATAGCAGGAAATGTAGACAGATCGAGCTCTTTTGCAGCAGTATATAACAGTGAAAAATCTAAATTTACAGGTGTCAGAAAGGCATATGCAACACAGAATGCATCCGAGTATTTTGCAGAGTCTGTTCTGAACTATGTCGAGAATCCAACAGCATTGAAAAAAGAACGTCCGAAGACATATGAGGCAGTTGTAAACGCACTGGCTAAGGTTACAGATACACAGGTAAATAAGATTATGACGGTTTATAAGGTTATCTGGAAGTAATTAATTACATAGCTGAACACCCGGGAGAAATTCCGGGTGTTTTTGTGTCATAAATAATTTCCGCAATTGTTCATAGGAAAAAAACGCGAAAAAGAGATATTCAGGATAAAATTGTCGACAAAAATTTCTTGCATTGCTTCAAAAATGGTGTATATTATTATCATAATTATTACATTCAATGACGGTTCAGACACCAGATACAGCCATGTCAGGCTGTATAGGATTCCATTAATTTTAAAAATTACAATAAGAATAGAGGTATTTATGAGAGAAAAGTATGAATCATTATCTCTGGCTGTGCTGAAAGATCTGGCAAAGGCAAGAGGGATGAAAGGCATTTCCACTTTGAGAAAACCGGCGCTGATTGAAAGAATGCTGGAGGAAGACGCTAAAGAATCCGCAAAGGGAAATAGCACTGAAGTACAGAGAAGCACATCCGAAGAGATAACTGTAAAAGATAAGAAGTATGAGAGGGAAAATGAGGAATATCATACTCATTCCACATCGGAGAGTATGCAGGAACAAAGAGAAAATTATCGTATAAACAGGAATGATCAGGAACACAGAACAACAGCACGCAGAGAAAACATCAGAGAAGGATATAATAAGGACGGCTATAACCGTGAGAATTACCGGAGACCGATAAGAGAGGAACGTACATCTATGCGCGAGAATGCACATGAGACGGATCTGCGTGCCGAGAACGGGAATGTTCCGTCAGAACCGGCACAGCTTGACAGCGGTGAGAAGGCCAATGGAATTCTTGAGGTGCTTCCGGACGGTTATGGATTTATCCGCTGTGAGAACTATCTTCCGGGAGAGAATGACATTTATGTTTCCCCCTCTCAGATCCGCCGTTTTAACTTAAAGACAGGAGATATCATCCAGGGAAATATCCGGATCAAGACTCAGGGCGAGAAGTTCAGCGCACTTCTTTATGTTTCTTCTATCAACGGTTTTCATCCCAGCGAAGGCCAGAGACGATATAATTTCGAAGATATGACACCGATCTTTCCAAATGAGAGACTTGTCATGGAGCGTGCAGGTGGCACAACTGCCATGCGTATAGTGGATCTGATAAGCCCAATCGGAAAAGGACAGAGAGGTATGATCGTATCTCCACCTAAGGCAGGTAAGACAACCCTTCTTAAAGACGTTGCCAAATCGATCCTTAAGAACAACCGGGACATGCATCTGATCATTCTTCTGATCGATGAGCGTCCGGAGGAGGTTACGGATATCAAGGAAGCGATCCAGGGACCAAATGTGGAAGTGATTTATTCTACCTTTGATGAGCTTCCGGAGCATCACAAGAGAGTTTCCGAGATGGTTGTGGAGCGTGCCCGCCGTCTTGTGGAACATAAGCAGGATGTTATCATTCTTCTGGATTCCATTACCAGACTGGCCAGAGCCTATAACCTGATCATCCCGCCAAGCGGAAGAACCTTATCCGGTGGTCTTGATCCAGCAGCTCTTCATATGCCGAAGAGATTTTTTGGCGCAGCCCGTAATATGCGTGAGGGCGGAAGCCTGACGATCCTTGCGACTGCACTTGTGGATACCGGCAGTAAGATGGACGATGTGATCTATGAGGAGTTCAAAGGAACCGGTAACATGGAGCTGGTACTGGATCGAAAATTGCAGGAAAAACGAGTATTTCCGGCTATCGATATCCAGAAATCCGGCACAAGAAGAGAGGATCTTCTTCTCAGCAAGGATGAACAGGAAGCTGTCTATATTATGCGAAAAGCACTCAACGGAATGAAGTCCGATGAGGCTGTAGAACAGATACTGAATACCTTTGCGCGTACAAGAACGAATGCAGAACTGGTACAGACAGTAAGAAAACAGAAATTTTTATAAAGTCCTTGCATTTTAAGGAAAGCTATGTTATACTTAGCAAGCTGTTTAAAATGGAATTCGTCAAATGTATACGAATAATATTAAATTATATAGAGAGGTGAAAATCATGAGAGAAGGAATCCATCCGAACTACTATCAGGCAACTGTAACCTGCAACTGCGGAAACACTTTCGTAACAGGTTCCACTAAAGAGGACATCCACGTTGAGATCTGCTCCAAATGCCATCCGTTCTACACAGGACAGCAGAAGGCTACACAGGCTCGTGGACGTATCGATAAGTTCAATAAGAAATACGGCCTGAATAAGTAATTATTACGAATACAGGAAATGAGAAGGTTGAGGTTGGGAAATCTCAACCTTTCTTTAACTGAAAATATTTTTCAGCTGCACAGGAGAGAATGAATGAAATCATCGAATATCGGCGGACAGGCCGTGATGGAAGGAATCATGATGCGCCACAAGGACAAGTATTCCATCGCAGTGCGCCGCCCGGATAAAGAAATCGAGCTGAAAGTAGAAGATTATAAGTGCATATTCGGAAACGGACAGTTTTTAAAGAAGCCCATTATCCGTGGAGTAGTAAGCTTCGTGGATTCTCTTGTGGTGGGCACCAAATGTCTGATGTATTCGGCAGAGATTGCGGGCGACGAGGAGGATGAGGAAGAGGCGAAGAAAAATGCCCATCTTACCGACAAGGAGCGCTCTGCAAAGAAAGCAAAGGAAGACAGGCAGTTTAAGTGGCTGCTTTATGTGACGGTGGCTTTTTCCATTGTTGTATCAGTTGCTGCATTTATGTTGCTTCCTTATGCACTGGCCAGTCTGATCCGCAAAGTCGGGGCATCGGAATTTGCAGTCACAGTTGTGGAAGCTTTTGTGAAGCTGGCGCTGTTTATGGGATATATGCTTCTGATTTCCAGAATGAAGGATATTCAGAGGACTTTTATGTATCATGGTGCGGAGCATAAATGTATCAACTGTGTGGAGCACGGAATGCCCCTGACGGTTGAGAATGTGCTGAAGAGTTCCAGATTACATAAACGCTGCGGAACAAGCTTTCTGTTCCTGGTCATGCTGGTAAGTATTGTGCTTCACTTTGTGTTTGTACTGGTTCCGGTTTACTGGGTGAGGCTTTTCGGAAGACTGCTTATGGTTCCGGTAGTTGCAGGAATTTCTTTTGAGATCATTCAGTGGGCAGGAAGAACAGACAGTAAATTTGCAGATATCATGAGCAAGCCGGGTCTTGCCATGCAGAGACTGACCACCAAGGAGCCGACAGCAGATATGGCAGAGGTTGCCATTAAGGCTGTTGAAGCGGTTTTTGACTGGAGAGCATATCTGAAAGAGGAATTCGATCTGGATATTCCTTATGAGACAGAGGAGACATGCCATGCAGACTCTTGAGTCCCTTCTGAAAAAAGGCACAAATATATTGAAAGAAAATAGACTGGAAGAAGCCGGGCTGGATGCCTGGCTCCTTCTGGAATTTAAGACCGGAATTAATCGGGCATATTATTTTGCACATGGAGATGAACCGGTGTCTGATGAGACCGCAGCAGAGTATCTGGAGCTGATCGGCAGGCGTGCAGGCCATATTCCTGTACAGCAGCTGACTCATCAGGCTTTTTTTATGGGCTATGAATTTTATGTAAACGAGAATGTACTGATTCCCAGACAGGATACGGAGACGCTGGTGGAAGAAGCACTAAAGCGTATGGAAGATATGAAAGAGCCTGAAATTCTTGACATGTGTACAGGCTCCGGATGTATTCTCATCAGTCTTCTTCTGGAACGGGAGGATGCCCGTGGTGTGGGAGCAGATATCTCAGGAAGTGCTCTTGAGGTGGCAGAAAAGAATGCCAAAGTGCTGGGGGTGGAAAATCGTGCCCGGTTTGTGGAAAGTGATATGTTTTCTGCACCGTATTTTTGCGAAAAAGGTGGAAAAGAGGACAGGAAATATGATATCCTTATTTCAAACCCGCCTTATATAGCAACGGAAGAAATTGAGACATTAATGGAAGAGGTGCGTCTTCATGACCCGAGGGGAGCGCTTGACGGCAGGGAAGACGGGCTTTATTTTTACAGAAGCATTACATCTGAGGCAGGAAAATATCTGAAGCCCGGAGGATGGCTTCTGTATGAGATCGGCTGCACACAGGGAAGTGCAGTCAGTGATATGATGAAAGAAGCTGGTTTTACACACATTCAGGTCATAAAGGATCTGCCTGGACTTGATCGTGTGGTGATTGGACAGAAACAGGAGGAAATACATGTTTGATAAACTGGATGATCTGCTGGTGCGCTTTGATGAGCTTCTCAATGAGCTTGGAGAACCGGGAGTGACCGATGACCCGGCACATTTTCAGAAGCTTATGAAAGAGCAGAGCGACCTGCAGCCAATCGTAGACGCATATAAAGAATATAAGAAAAATAAAGAGACGATCGAGGACAGCCTTTCCATGCTGGAAAGCGAGAAAGATGAAGAGATGCGTGAAATGCTCAAGGAAGAGCTCTCCGATGCAAAGAAGAGAGTCGAAGAGCTGGAGCATGAGCTGAAGATCCTTCTTCTTCCGAAAGATCCTAACGACAGCAAGAATGTTATCGTTGAGATCCGTGGAGGCGCCGGTGGTGATGAGGCAGCACTTTTTGCAGCGGAGATTTACCGTATGTATGTGAAATATGCAGAGTCCCGCCGCTGGAAGACAGAGATGCTCAGCCTCAATGAGAACGGAATCGGCGGCTTCAAGGAAGTAACCTTTATGATCAAGGGAGAGGGTGCCTATTCCAGACTGAAATATGAGAGTGGTGTACACCGTGTACAGCGTGTGCCGGAAACAGAGTCCGGCGGAAGAATCCATACTTCCACCTGTACAGTAGCGATCATGCCGGAGGCAGAGGAGATTGATTTCCATCTGGATCTCAACGAGTGTAAATTCGACGTATTCCGTGCATCCGGAAATGGTGGTCAGTGTGTCAATACAACAGACTCCGCGGTACGTCTTACCCATATTCCGACGGGAATCGTTATTTCCTGCCAGGATGAGAAATCACAGCTTAAGAATAAGGACAAGGCACTGCGTGTACTTCGTTCCCGTCTTTATGAAATGGAGCTTGCAAAACAGCATGATGCGGAGGCTGAGGCCAGAAGAAGCCAGATTGGTACCGGAGACCGTTCCGAGAAAATCCGTACCTATAATTTTCCACAGGGCCGTGTGACGGATCATCGTATCAAGCTTACGCTTCATCGTCTTGAGAATATTCTTAACGGAGATCTGGATGAGATCATTGACAGCCTGATCGCAGCAGACCAGGCCGTGAAGCTGACAAAGCTTAATGAGCAGGAGTAACCGGATAATTACAAATATAAATTAAAAAAAACTATAATAATCAGGAGGAAACGTAACATGAAAAAAACAGCACTGGTAATTATGGCAGCCGGAATCGGCAGCCGTTTCGGAAAAGGTATCAAACAGCTTGCACCGGTAGGACCGAAGGGTGAGATCATTATGGACTATTCCATTCATGATGCACTGGAGGCAGGTTTCAACAAAGTTGTATTTATCATCCGTAAGGATATCGAGGATGAGTTCCGTAAAGTTATCGGCGATCGTATAGAGAAGATTACAGAGGTAGCTTACGCATTCCAGGAGATCGATGATCTTCCGGGAGACTTTAAGAAGCCGGCAGACCGTACAAAACCGTGGGGAACAGGACATGCTGTACTTGCAGCAAAGAAGGTTCTCTCTGAGCCGTTCGCTGTTATCAATGCAGATGACTACTATGGAAAAGAAGCATATGTGAAGGTTCACGACTATCTTGTACAGGATCATCCGCAGGATGGTCCGATGCATATCTGTATGGCCGGATTCCGTCTTGGAAATACCTTAAGTGATAACGGAAGTGTTACAAGAGGCGTATGCCATATCGAAGAGGGCAAGCTTGTTGGTGTTACAGAGACACATAATATCTTCAAGACAGCTGACGGTGCTGAGACAAGAAATGACGATGGTACAGCAGAAACACTGGATACAAAGAGCCTTGTTTCCATGAACATGTGGGGACTGACACCGGAATTCATGGAGATCCTTGAGAAAGGCTTCGTGGAGTTCCTTGGCGGAATCGAAGAAGGCGACATCAAGAAAGAGTACCTTCTTCCTGAACTGATCGACCAGCTTATCCATTCCGGCAGAGCGGCCGTAGATGTTCTTGAGACACAGGACGAGTGGTTCGGTGTTACATATCAGGAGGATAAGGCATCTGTACAGGCTGCATTTAAGAAACTGACAGATGACGGTGTTTATCCGGAGGGGCTGTATCAGTAATAAAGGAGAACATTATGGGCAAATATTTCGGAACAGATGGTTTTCGTGGTGAGGCAAATGTAAAGCTTACAGCAGATCATGCATTTCACGTGGGTCGTTATCTCGGCTGGTATTATGGCAGAGATCACAAGGCAAAGATCGTGATCGGTAAGGATACAAGAAGAAGCAGCTACATGTTTGAGTATGCTCTGGCAGCAGGACTGACAGCTTCCGGAGCAGATGCTTATCTGCTTCACGTAACAACAACGCCAAGTGTTTCATACGTAGTACGTACAGAAGATTTTGACTGCGGTATCATGATTTCCGCAAGTCACAATCCATTTACTGATAACGGAATCAAGGTTCTCAATGAGAACGGACAGAAAATTTCCGCTGAGATCGAGAAGCGCATTGAAGCTTACCTGGATGGTGAGATCGAGGAACTTCCACTGGCAACAGGAGAAGATATTGGACGCACAGTGGATTTTGCATCAGGAAGAAACCGTTATATCGGACATCTGATTTCCATTCCATGTCATGACTTTAAGAATGTCAAGGTTGGACTGGACTGCTCCAACGGAAGCTCATCTGCTATTGCAAAGAGTGTTTTTGACGCACTTCGTGCAAAAACATATGTGATCAACAATGAGCCGAACGGAACCAATATCAACCGTGGCTGTGGCTCCACTCATATCGAGGTGCTGAGACAGTTTGTAATCGATAAAGGTCTGGATATTGGTTTTGCATACGATGGAGATGCAGACAGATGTATCGCAGTTGACCATCGCGGAAATATCATTGATGGTGACAAGATCATGTACGTATGCGGTAAATATCTCAAAGAAAAAGGTCAGCTCAATGGCAACACAGTTGTGACCACTGTTATGTCCAATCTTGGCCTTTACAAATCTCTGGAGCGTGAAGGTATCGACTATGAGCAGACTGCAGTTGGTGACAAATACGTTGCTGAGAACATGATGGAAAATAATTATAGTATCGGTGGCGAGCAGTCCGGACATATTATTTTCAGCCGCTATTCTGCTACAGGTGACGGAATCCTTACTTCCCTGATGATCATGGAGGCATGTATGGACAAGAAGGCAACACTCTGTGATCTTGCAAAGGAGATGAAGGTTTATCCGCAGCTTCTCCGCAATGTCCGTGTGTCTGACAAGAAGACAGCACTGGACAATGAGAAGGTGAAAGCTGCAATCGAGGCTGCAGCAGAGGCACTGGGCGATGATGGACGTATCCTTGTACGTGAGAGTGGTACAGAGCCACTGATCCGTGTTATGGTAGAAGCAGGAACAGATGAGCTCTGCCATAAATACGTAGACAGTGTTGTTGATGTAATGGAAGCCGAAGGGCTTGTTGTAGAATAAGGTAATCCATGAAAAATACAAAGACAGTATTGATTCTTGCAGCCGTGACAGGGGCGTTGCTCCTGGGCGGCTGTGGCAGTGAAAAAACAAAAACATATGAGCAGGCAGGCAAAGATCTTTCACAGGGAAGTTACAAGTATGCGCTGGAGGAGTATCAGACTTCGATCCAGAACGGAGTGAAGCTGGCACAGTCTTACAGAGGAGCAGGAATTGCGAATCTCCGTCTTGGTAAGTATGAGGATGCTATAACCAGTTTTACGGATGCGCTGAACTGTGACAAGGTAAGCAAAAGTCTTCGCAAGGATATTCTGTCCTACCGGACAACTGCAGAGCTGAAAGCAGGTAAATACGAGGATGCAATGGCAGACTGTCAGACACTTGGAGTAGATTTTGAGATGGATGCAGGTACCTATTTCCTTACAGGAAAAGTTGCTCTTGCCATGGATTCCTACGAGGAAGCTGCTTCTAACTTCAAGCAGGCATATGGAGAAAACGCTACCTACGATATGGCTATTCAGATCTATGAAGCATATCTGGACAAGGATATGGAGGCAGACGGAACCAGATATCTGGAAGCTGCGCTTTCCTCAGAGGCGAAGGATGCCCAGGATCACTGTGACAGAGGCCGCGTTTATTATTACATGGAAGACTACAGTAATGCCAAGAAAGAGCTTCTGGAAGCTACCAAGAAGGACAACACAGAAGCAGTACTTTTGCTTGGCATGGTGTATCTGGCACAGGATGATGTGGATAATGCAAAAGCTATGTATACACAGTATATCTCAGCAGAGGGAGATTCGGCAAAAGGCTATAACGGGCTGGCACTGTGCGATATCCGTAACGGAGATTATGATTCTGCACTGGACAATATCACCAAGGGACTTCCGACAGCATCCACAGATGAGATGCAGAGTCTGTTGTTTAATGAGATTGTTGCCTATGAGAAGAAGCTGGATTTTGCCACAGCTCTGACGAAGGCTCAGGAATATATTGATATGTTCCCGGAAGATTCCGCTGCAAAAAAAGAGCTGGCTTTCCTTAAGACCAGAACATCTTCGGAGGGCTGATATGGAATATTTTGACGAGATACAGGACCGTGTGATCCTGATCGGCGTGCAGGCCAGTGCCGGAGATGATATGGAAGAATCACTGGATGAGCTTGGTGAACTTGCTTCTACAGCCGGTGCCTCCGTGGCGGGCAGGATCATTCAGAACCGGGAGGCTGTTCACCCGGGTACCTACATTGGTAAGGGAAAGATCGAGGAGGTTAAAGGTCTTCTCTATGCTTTAAATGCCAATGGTGTGATCTGTGATGATGAGCTTTCTCCTGCACAGATGAATAATCTGGAGAGGGAGCTGGAATGTAAAGTCATGGACAGAACTCTTCTGATCCTTGATATTTTTGCGAAGCGTGCGGTGACCAGTGAGGGTAAGATCCAGGTGGAACTTGCACAGCTTCGTTACCGTTCTGCGCGTCTGGTAGGACTTCGCTCCTCACTTTCCCGTCTGGGAGGCGGAATCGGAACAAGAGGACCCGGTGAGAAGAAGCTGGAGACAGACCGCCGTCTGATCCGTAACCGGATTTCCGCGCTGAAGCAGGAGCTTTCCCAGGTGGAGAAGCACAGAGAGCTGATCCGTTCCAGAAGATCGGAGGGCAATCTTAAGACTGCAGCCATCGTAGGCTATACCAACGCCGGAAAATCCACACTTCTGAATACACTGACAGGGGCAGAGGTGCTTTCTGAGGATAAGCTTTTTGCAACTCTGGATCCAACGACCCGTCTTCTCACACTGGATGACGGGCAGCAGCTGCTTCTTACAGATACGGTAGGTTTTATCCGCAAGCTGCCGCATAATCTGGTGGAGGCGTTTAAGAGTACTCTTGAAGAGGCGAAATACGCGGATTATATTATCCATGTGGTGGATGCTTCCAATCCACAGGCGGAGATGCAGATGCATATCGTATATGAGACCCTGAAAGAGCTAGGTGCCCTTGGTAAAAAAACGATCACGCTTTTTAACAAGCAGGACCGTGTTTCCGGAGAGAGTCTCCGGGATCTGCGGGCAGATCATACTCTGAAGATTTCTGCACGTACAGGAGAAGGACTCCATGAGCTGAAAGAACTTCTTTCAAAAATCCTGGCAGAAGGCCAGATCTATATGGAGCGGCTTTTTCCCTATGCAGAAGCTGGCCAGATCCAGCTGATCCGTGAGTACGGCCAGCTTCTTTCCGAGGAATATACAGAGGGCGGGATTGCGGTAAAAGCAAGGGTTCCGCGTGAAATCTACCCGAAAGTTACATAAATGTTAAAAACTAAGCTCAGTACCATATATAGTACCCTGAACAAAACGGACACTATATATGGTACTTTTTGTATTGACGTTCGATAGTGTGTCTGCTACAATAAGCCTACAGCGCTTTAAAAATATATGCGTGAGGGAGGCATTTTTTTTATGTTTCAGGTAGTAAAAAGAGACGGTGAATTAGACGAATTTAAGATGGGCAAGATCACAGCTGCCATTGACAAAGCCTTTGATGCGAAGGATAAGAATTACAGCCCGGATATGATCGATCTTCTGGGGCTTCGTGTTACCGCAGATTTTCAGAATAAGATCGAAAACAACAGGATCTCAGTTGAAGATATCCAGGACAGTGTGGAGAATGTACTGATCCAGGCAGGATATTCTGATGTAGCCAAGGCTTATATTCTTTACCGCAAACAGCGTGAGAAGATCCGTAATATGAAATCTACCATTCTTGACTATAAAGAGATCGTAAACAGCTATGTGAAGGTTGAGGACTGGCGTGTAAAAGAGAACTCAACAGTTACCTACTCCGTAGGCGGCCTGATCTTAAGCAACTCAGGAGCAGTTACCGCGAATTACTGGCTTTCTGAGATCTACGATAATGAGATCGCAGAGGCACACAGAAATGCAGACATTCATATCCATGATCTGTCCATGCTGACAGGTTACTGTGCAGGCTGGTCACTGAAGCAGCTGATCAGGGAAGGTCTTGGCGGAATCGAGGGCAAGATCACTTCTGCACCAGCCAAGCACCTGAGCGTGCTTTGCAATCAGATGGTCAATTTCCTTGGAATTATGCAGAATGAATGGGCAGGAGCACAGGCATTTTCATCCTTTGATACATATCTGGCACCTTTTGTAAAGGTGGACAATCTTTCCTACAGAGAAGTGAAGAAATGTATCGAATCTTTTGTATATGGTGTGAACACACCAAGTCGTTGGGGAACACAGGCACCATTTTCCAATATTACACTGGACTGGACAGTTCCGGATGACCTTGCAGAGCTTCCTGCTATCGTAGGCGGCAAGGATATGGACTTTAAATATAAGGACTGTAAGAAAGAAATGGACATGGTCAACAAAGCATTTATCGAGACCATGATCGAGGGCGATGCCAACGGACGTGGCTTCCAGTATCCGATTCCGACCTATTCCATTACGAAAGAATTTGACTGGTCCGACACTGAGAATAACCGGCTTCTCTTTGAGATGACTTCCAAGTACGGTACTCCGTATTTTTCAAACTATATCAACAGTGATATGAAGCCAAGCGATATCCGCAGCATGTGCTGCCGTCTTCGTCTTGATCTCCGTGAGCTTCGCAAAAAGAGCGGCGGTTTCTTCGGTTCCGGTGAGAGCACAGGCTCTGTTGGCGTTGTTACGATCAATATGCCGCGTATCGCTTACCTTTCCAGAACACCGGAGGAATTCTACCACCGTCTGGATCATATGATGGATATTTCAGCAAGATCTCTTCATATTAAGCGAGATGTGATCAGCAGACTTCTTGACGAGGGTCTTTATCCGTATACCAAGAGATATCTTGGAAGTTTTGAGAATCATTTTTCAACCATCGGTCTTGTGGGAATGAATGAGGCCGGACTGAACGCATGCTGGCTTAAGAAGGACATGACAGCTCCGGAGACACAGAAGTTCACAAAAGAAGTTCTGGAGCATATGAGAAGCCGCCTGTCCGATTATCAGGAACAGTATCCGGGTGAGCTTTTCAATCTGGAGGCAACACCGGCAGAATCCACTGCTTATCGTCTTGCGAAACATGACAGAAGCCGTTATCCGGATATCAAGACTGCCGGAAAAGAGGGTGACACACCGTATTACACAAACAGCTCTCATCTGCCGGTTGACTATACATCCGATATTTTTGATGCACTGGATATCCAGGATGATCTGCAGACATTGTATACATCAGGAACGGTTTTCCACGCATTCTTAGGAGAGAAGCTTCCGGACTGGAAAGCAGCAGCAGCCCTTGTGCGAAAGATCGCCGAGAATTACAGACTGCCGTATTACACAATTTCTCCGACTTACTCTGTATGTCAGGAGCATGGCTATATCAGCGGCGAGCACTTCACCTGTCCGAAATGCGGCAAAAAGGCTGAGGTTTACAGCCGTATTACAGGATATTACCGTCCGGTACAGAACTGGAATGACGGTAAGACACAGGAATACAAGAACCGTACACTGTACGACATTACACATTCCCAGCTTAAGAAGGTACACACCAGCATGATGACCATGAAGGGCGACGAGGTGGAGATCCAGCCGGTTGCATCTCACAAGTATCTTTTTACAACCAGCACCTGCCCGAACTGCCGTATGGCAAAAAAGATGCTGGAAGGTGAAGAACTGGAGATCATCGACGCAGAGCAGAATCCGGAGTTGGTAAAACAGTATGGGATTCGCCAAGCACCAACACTTGTGATTACCGACGGTGCACAGGTTAAGAAGTATGTGAATGCTTCTAATATTCAGAAGTATGTGGATGAAGAGCTTGATTGAAACGGGTGAGTTTTTCTTTAAATGAATTTTGTGGTACCCTTTTTGCTGAGTGGCAGCGAAGAGGGTACTTTTTTATATAGGTGGATATTTTTTTTGTTTTTGGTATAATAGAGTAAAGTGTGATTTGGGTTGACATTTCGTGGCGGGATGGTATACTGATATATGAAATTTAACGATTAAAAGCGTTACGCTTTAAATAGGAAAAGCTGCGGACAGCTTTGGAACGCCGGGAATTGTTTCCCGTGGAAATTTGCGAGGGGGAAAGCTCTCAGAGTTGCGAAGCTCGCATATTTCCCCCTCGCGCTCCCCCTTTCTGGGCACGCTTTTTTTAGGGCTACGCTGTAGAAAGTGTGAGATTATTGGTGGGGTGAGGGATGCGACTTTCGTTGAGCGTGTCAGGCTGAGCCGATGAATGCAGACGGACGGAAAAGCGGCTCGCGCAGCGGGCCTGTTCCCTGTTATTATGAAAAAAAGTTTCATTCCGGAAGGGGAACCTGCTGCAGCGAAAAGCCCCACCCGTGATGGAACAGAAGTACCACAGTCACCAGTATCGGCAGAACGCAGCCCCATTAGACAATCGCAGAATACATCTCCTCTCCAACCGCGAACCACAACCGCAACGCAGAACAGCGGCGTGGCCGGGAGGGGAGGAGCGCGAGGAGGGGACGATGGCCTTCGCAACTACGAATGCTTCCCCTCCTCGCACCTGACGCTTGCGAAGAAAGCTCCACCCCGGAAGGGAAAATAAATAAAAGAAAAGAGGACCCCAAACTATGGTAAAACAGAATATTGTCTTTGTAGAAAACACACCAGGAAGCCTGCAGAAAGTAACCCGCATTCTTGCGGAGAATCAGATCGATATCTACGGATTCGGTTGCTTCGACGCACCGGAATTCGCAAACTTCCGTATGGTATGCGACAACCCGGAAAAAGCAGACGAGATCATAGCAGAGCAGGGCTACATGACCCGTATCACACAGGCCATCCTTGTAGACCTTCAGGACGAGATCGGCGGTCTTGACAAGCTTTTAAGCGTCATGGGCGACAGCAATGTAAACCTTCATTACATCTACACATTCTTCCACAGAGGACTCAAGGTACCGGTAGCAATCATGCATTGCGAGGATCTTCTGGTTGCAGAGAGTGTTCTCCGTAACAATGGTTTCAGAGTTCTGGACCGTCTTGTAAATCCGGAGGGAGTACAGACAGAAGAGAAATAAAAAAAGGATGATCAGGAATGAAGTATCGTATTTTTATTGTAGAAGATGATGAAACAATCGCAAGTCTTCTGAAAAAACAGCTCAGTTCCTGGGAATATGAAGTTTTTTCTGGCTGAGGATTTTTCCAATGTACTGCAGGAATTTGCGGGGAAAGATCTGACGGTTCATCTGGGTGTGGACATTAAAGGTGACGATAAACAGAAGATCCGGTATGGAAATGTTGTTTATCAGACATTGAAGGATTACAGGCAAAGAGAAAATTTTTCCGAGAATACCATTTTGCTGGGAGGTGTCCGTCAGGTCGAATACGAAACCTACTATGCAGATAACGGAAGTCTTCTGTTCATCGGAATCTTTCTGGGCAGTCTGTTTCTGATGGGAACGGCGATGATCATCTATTACAAGCAGATATCCGAAGGTTATGAAGACCAGGGACGTTTCCAGATCATGCAGAAAGTAGGTATGAGCCGTGCAGAGGTGAAAAAATCTATCCGCAGACAGATCCTGATGGTATTTTTTATCCCGCTTGTGATGGCAATGGTGCATATTTCCATGGCATTTCCACTGATACGGCGGATGTTGCTTCTGTTTGGAATGGCCAACACAAAGCTGTATGTAGGATGTACGGCAGGAACGGTGCTGATCTTTGCAGTGGTTTACGGTCTGATCTATTCCATGACTGCCAGGGCATACTACCGGATCGTAGAAAAAACATAACGTTTTAAGGTAAAGTGTTGAAGTTTTAATGTCACAATGCTAAAATAAGAGAGCGTGTCGGGAAACTGTGAAGGGTTTCCGGGGCACGCTCTTATTGCGTATATACGGAAGAACGGTGGAATGGACACCGTGGGTATACAATGGAGGAAATCAATGAAAAGAGAAAGTTTCAGAAAAGGTATGAAGGATGGAGTACCCATTGCACTTGGATATTTTGCAGTGTCCTTTACCTTTGGCATGATGGCCGTTGCCGGAGGCTTAAGTATCTGGCAGGCAGTTCTGATCTCACTGACCAACCTGACATCGGCAGGACAGTTTGCGGGACTGGATATTATTTTTGTGGGAGGCTCCATGTGGGAGATGGCGATGACCCAGCTGGTGATCAATCTACGGTATTGTCTGATGTCTTTTTCATTGTCCCAGAAATTCCGGCGTGAAGAATCAGGAATTCTGAAATATGTGGCGGCTTTTGGTATCACAGATGAGATCTTCGGTATCAGTGCAGCCCAGGAGGGAAAAGTCAGCGTATTTTATAATTACGGAGCCATGTGCGTGGCAATTCCGGGTTGGACACTTGGAACTTTGGTAGGAGGTATCTCCGGAAGCCTTCTTCCGGATTTTATGCTCAGTGCCCTGAGTGTGGCTATTTACGGAATGTTCCTGGCGATCATCGTTCCGCCGTCCAAAAAGAGTAAACCGGTTCTGGGAGTTGTTGTGGCATCCATGGCAGTGAGCACCATTTTTGCGGTAACACCTGTGCTGAAAAAAGTATCTTCCGGATTTATGATCATCATCACAACATTACTGGTAGCAGGTCTGGCGGCTTATTTCTGTCCGGTGGAGGAGAAGGAGGAAGCGTCTCATGAGTCATAATGTATATCTTTATATTCTTGTAATGGCAGTGGTTACCTACCTGATCCGAATGCTGCCGCTTGCACTTGCGAAGAATGAGATCCACAGTCCGTTTATCAAGTCCTTTTTGTACTATGTTCCGTATGCCTGTCTGGCGGCTATGACATTTCCGGCGATTCTGAAAGCCACAGACAGTATGATCTCCGGTGCAGCAGGATTCTTTGTAGCACTGATCGCTGCCTACAAAGAAAAAAGCCTGATCACGGTGGCACTGCTGGCGTGTGTGGCGGTGTTTATTGTGGAAAGAGTGCTGGTATTTTTATAAAATCATATAAAATAAAAAAGGAGCTTTTGAAGCTCCTTTTTATTTTGGGTGGATGTCTGTAATCCATTTTCATTGTGTAGCTTTATACGGAATAACTGCTTACCGTTCAGCAGGGAATTGACTCGAATCGAGCAAATTTCCTGCTGCAATTGCGAATATCGGTTTAATTTAATTATTAAGAACTTACTCTCCAAGAAAAGCAAGATCGATCTCGCCGTCAAATACGGTAGTTGCCGGGCCGGTCATGTAGACCAGATTTTCGTCTCTTTCCCAGAAAATATTTAAGTCTCCGCCAAGGAGCTTGACAGTAACAGGTTTGGTTCCGTCAACTTTCTCATTGAGAATAGAAGCAACAGTTACTGCACAGGCGCCGGTGCCGCAGGCGAGAGTTTCTCCGGAACCACGCTCCCATACACGCATTTTGACAGTATTGCGGTCAATGACCTGAACAAATTCCGTGTTCACCCTGTCCGGGAAGCATACGTGATTCTCAAAAGATGGACCGATCTTTTCAAGGTCGAGGCTGTCTACATCATCTACATAAATGATCGCATGAGGATTTCCCATGGAAACTGCTGTCATGCGGTATTCCTTTCCGTTAACGGTGATCGGTGCGTTGATGACCTGTTCGGTTTCAGCGACTACCGGGATCTCTTTTGCAGTGAGGATGGGGGAGCCCATGTTGACTTTTACCATGGAAGCTTTGCCGTCACGGATCGTAAGATCTACATATTTAATACCGCTTCTTGTGGCGATGCTTAAGGATGTTTTGTCAACGATGCCGTGATCGTAGGCATATTTGGCAACACAGCGGATACCGTTTCCGCACATGGCACCCTGGGAACCGTCCAGATTGTACATATCCATCTCACAGTCTGCAATCTCAGACGGACGGATCAGGATCAGGCCATCGGAACCGATTCCGAAATGGCGGTCGCTGACGAATTTTGCTACCGCGGAAGGATCCTTTACAGTTTCTTCAAAACAGTTTACATATACATAATCGTTGCCAATACCGTGCATTTTCGTGAATTTCATAATAATAACCTCCTTATTTGTGAACATTATACTTGTTTTTTCCACAGGAGCACAAGCCCTTCGTGGAAAAAATACTCCAGGTTTTCCAGTTTCTTCCTCAGATATTATAGTATACTGGATAATTGTTATCGAAAAGTGAATTTTACCAGGGAAATATTTTATTCACTTGCATTTTACGAAAAACATGGTATCATAAAACAAAGAAATATGCACAAGCATGCATAAATATTCCTGTATTTCGCCGGACGCGGTGCTGATCATGAAGTGAACAGTAACATCAGGTGGTAAAGACAAGAAGAACGTGACCGGAGCGATATACACAGAATTCAGGAGGAAAAAAGAAATGAAGAGAAAATTTATGGCACTTGCACTTGCGGCCGCTATGACAGTATCCATGACATCTGCAGTTTTTGCAGCAGACAAGATCGAGAGCGCAGATGATCTGGAAGGTAAGAAGATCGGTGTTCAGCTTGGAACAACAGGCGATACACTTGCTACAGATGTAAAGGATGCAACTGTTGAGAGATATAACAAAGGAAACGATGCAGTTCTCGCTCTGAAACAGGGTAAGGTTGACTGTGTAGTAATCGACAGCGAGCCGGCCAAGAAATTCGTTGAGAAGAATGACGATCTTGAGATCATTGAGAACGTTTTTGACAAGGAAGAGTATGCGATCTGCCTTTCCAAGGACAATGCAGATCTTACCAAAGAATTCAACGATGCACTGAAAGAGCTTGGCGACGAGGGAACTCTGGATTCCATCAGAGATAATTACATCGGCGATGATGCAGGTAAGACTCCATATGAGACCCCGAAGGATGCAGACCATTCCAAGGGAACTCTTACAATGGCTACCAACGCAACTTTCCAGCCATACGAATATTATGACGGAGACAACATCGTAGGTATCGACGTTGATATTGCACAGGCAATCTGTGACAAACTTGGATATGAGCTTAAAGTTGAGGATATGGAATTTGATGCGATCGTAAATGCAGTAAAATCCGGTAAAGCTGACTTTGGTGCAGCAGGAATGACTGTAACAGAGGATCGTAAGAAGAGTGTTGATTTTACAGATCCATATACAACAGCAGAACAGGTTATCATCGTACAGAAATAATTTTTTCTGACAGAAAACTTCAGGAACTTCATTCAGGTTCCGGATATCCGGGGTATACTTCCGGGTTTCGGAACCTGTAGTTTTGGAAAGGGTGGAAATTTTGAGTCTTATTGAACAGTTTCAGTTTAACTTTCTGGACGACAATCGCTGGCAGTTCATTGTATCCGGTCTGAAAAATACGATCATCATTACATTTTTTGCAGTACTTCTTGGTATTTTTCTGGGCTTCGTGATCGCCATTGTACGTTCAACACATGACAAAACAGGAAAACTTAAGATCCTGAACGCGATCTGCAGAGTTTATCTGACTGTAATTCGTGGAACACCTACCATGGTACAGCTGCTGATCGTATATTATGTAATTTTTGCAACTGTAGATCCAGGTAAGGTTGTGGTTGCGATCATCGCCTTTGGTATGAACTCAGCGGCATATGTGGCTGAGATCGTGCGTTCCGGTATCATGTCCATTGACCAGGGACAGTTTGAGGCCGGACGAAGCCTGGGACTTAACTACACACAGACAATGACGAAGATCATTCTTCCGCAGGCGGTCAAAAATATCCTGCCTGCTCTTGGAAACGAGCTGATTGTGCTTCTGAAAGAGACCTCCATCAGTGGTTACATTGGTCTTACTGACCTGACACGTGGCGGAGATATCATCCGAAGCCAGACCTACAGTGCGCTGTTCCCGCTGCTTGCAGTGGCAGCAATCTATCTTGTGATCGTTTGTTTCCTTACCTATCTTGTAGGAAGACTTGAGAGGAGGCTGAGAACCAATGAGCGTAAGTAATGAAGTACTTCTTGATGTGCAGGGGCTTCAGAAGGCCTATGGCAGTAATCAGGTCCTGAACGGAATCACCACACAGATCCGTCGTGGCGAGGTGGTAGCGATCATCGGACCGTCCGGCTGCGGTAAATCCACATTTCTCCGTTCCCTCAATCTTCTTGAGGAGCCTACCGGGGGAAAAATCCTCTTCGAAGGAACAGATATCACAGACCCGAAGGTGGATATCAACCGCCATCGTCAGAAAATCGGAATGGTATTTCAGCAGTTCAACCTGTTTCCGCACAAAACCGTAAAAGAGAACATCATGCTTGCTCCAGTAACACTGAAGCTGATGAGCAAGGAAGAGGCAGAAAAAACAGCTCTGGAGCTTCTGAAGCGCGTCGGCCTTCCGGATAAGGCAGATTCCTATCCGGATATGCTTTCCGGTGGTCAGAAGCAACGTATCGCCATTGCAAGATCCCTGGCCATGAACCCGGATGTGATGCTTTTTGATGAGCCAACATCTGCACTTGACCCGGAGATGGTCGGTGAGGTTCTTGAACTGATGCAGGAGCTTGCAAAATCCGGCATGACCATGGTAGTGGTAACACATGAGATGGGCTTTGCCCGCGAGGTGGCAACAAGAGTTCTTTTCATCGATGAAGGAAAGATCCAGGAAGAGAATTCCCCGAAGGAGTTTTTCGCAAATCCGAAGAACAAGAGACTTCGCGAATTCCTTTCGAAGACATTATAAGAAACACAGCAGATTGGATGATCTTCAGTTCCTGCGTGAGGGCAGGATGAAGGTCATCCGTTTTTGGGGCGTGTCTATCATTATAAAGCGTGTGCATTGAGAGAAGCATATTGCCGGTCACAGAGCAAACAGTCATCCACAGGATTTTCTGCCACTGTCGGGATTACAGTAGGATCACAGTTGTTGCTGTAAAAGACTGAGAGTTGTGTTATAATCTCTGTAAGAAGGCAGAAATAATGAAGGTTCGGAAGGCGCTTTTGACTATAGCGATCGAAGAATAAGATCTGAGGGGGAAATTTATGATTATTTACAAAGGAAAAGATTATCAGGATGTAAGCAGAAAGGCAGCCAATATCATGTCTGCACAGATCATTATGAAGCCAGATGCAGTGCTGGGTCTTGCAACCGGTTCCACTCCGGTGGGAATGTATGCACAGCTGGTGGAATGGTACAAAAAGGGAGATCTGGATTTTTCGCAGGTGACGACTGTAAATCTGGATGAGTATAAAGGGATTTCCGGGGATAATGAGCAGAGTTACCGATACTTTATGAATAAAAATTTGTTTGACCATATAAACATCGATAAAAACAAGACCTTTGTGCCGGATGGACTGGAAGAGAACAGTGACAAAGCCTGTGCAGAGTACAATGCGGTTATAAGCCGGACCGGTGGTGTGGATATGCAGCTTCTGGGAATCGGGGAAAACGGACACATCGGATTTAATGAGCCGGGTGCAGCCTTTGAGAAAGAGACGCACTGCGTGGACCTGACAGAAAGTACGATCAGGGCTAACGCGAGGTTTTTTGACAGCATGGATGAGGTTCCGAAGCAGGCATATACCATGGGAATCAAAAATATCATGGCAGCCAGAAAAATCCTTCTTGTGGCAACCGGTGTTGCCAAGGCAGAGGCTTTATATAAATCGCTTTACGGGCCGATCACGCCTAATGTTCCGGCATCCATTCTTCAGCTGCATCTGGATCTGACGGTGGTAGCCGATGAGGCTGCACTTGCGGTCATCCGGGAAAAAGGACTTCTGTAGAGGGAAGAGGAAAGTTACGACAGAGAGGGGTAAAAATCATGATCATCAGAAACGGAAAAGTATTTCAGGAAGACGGCACCTACCGGGAAATGGATCTGTATGTGGAGAAAGGCAGACTGGTTTCCTGTGAGCAGGAGGTTTCGGATAAAAAAGAGCTCGATGCGACTGGTCTGAAGGTGCTGCCGGGGCTTATTGATATCCACAGCCATGGCGCAGTGGGACATGATTTTTCCGATGCAGATGCGGCAGGTCTCCGGAAAATCCTCCAGTACGAAAAAGCCCACGGTATCACATCATATTGTCCTACTTCAATGACACTGCCGCTGGAGCAGCTGAGAGGGATTTTTGCTTCAGCAGAAAAAGTGGAGCAGGATGAGAGCTGTGCGCGAATCATAGGTGTGAATATGGAGGGACCGTTTCTTGATCCTGCGAAAAAAGGCGCGCATGTGGAAGCATACATCCGGAAGCCGGATGTGGAATTTTTCCGGGAGTGCCAGGAGGCAGCAGGTGGCAGGATACGGATCGTGACAGTAGCTCCGAATATGGAAGGCGCAGAGGACTTTATTGAAGAATTGAAGGACGATGTGGTGATCTCTCTTGGACATACAGGAGCAGATTACGACTGTGCGGTAAATGCCATGAAAAAAGGTGCTCATCATGTGACACATCTTTATAATGCCATGAATCCGCTGAATCATCGTGCGCCCGGTGTGATCGGGGCTGCGGCAGACGATCCGGACTGTATGGTGGAGATGATCGGAGACGGAATCCATATTCATCCGTCAGTGGTGCGTAATACGTTCCGGATGTTCGGGGGAGAACGTATCGTACTGATCAGCGACTCCATGATGGCAGCCGGAATGGAGAACGGAACGTATGAGCTGGGCGGTCAGGCAGTGACCATGAAAGACAGAAAAGCGGTTCTCGCTGACGGGACGATCGCAGGATCGGCAACGAATCTCTATGAATGTATGCAGTGTGTGATCGCTATGGGAGTGCCGGAGAGTGCGGCCATTTTTGCAGCGACAAGGAATCCGGCGAAGAGTATTGGGATTTACGATGAGGTGGGTTCGCTTGAACCTGGAAAAAGGGCAGATATCGTGCTTGCAGATGAAAAACTTAATCTTGTGCAGGTAATCTGAGAGAATGAGAACAGGTCAGAACTGTACAATAGAACAATGCAGAAATAAAAGGATGATTTCAATTCCTGGATAAACAGGGGTTGAAACCATCCTTTTTTGTACTTGATAATTAATTATTCAGACTGCTCCTTGCCGGAGGTATTCTTCGCAGCTTTCATTTCGCTGTAGCAGTATTTGATGATCGACTTTCTGGTTATGATTCCGATAAAAGCACCCTGGTCATCGACAACCGGAACAAAGTTCTGGTTGATGGCGCGGTCCAGAAGATCCTCCATGTTGGAGTCTGCGTGAACCGGCTTGTAGGTTGCCCGGCGGGGGATTGCCATAATTGGGATTCCTTCCGTTTCCTTGATATCGTGGATGTCTGCGCGGCGCATGCCCCAGAGAAGATCGCCCTCTGAGATGGTGCCGAGATATTTGCCGTCCATGGTAAGGATCGGGATGCAGGAGTACTTGCGGTGCTCCATTTTTTCGAGAGTTTGACGAAGAGTTTCGTCCTCGAAGATGTAGGCTACCTCGCTCTTTGGAATCAGAAAAAACAGAATGTTCACGTTATTACCTCATTTCTGCAAAAGTAAATTCGGGGTTGTTTACAGAAGCTGGAGGCCATGTGCTTCGGCAGCGTCTGTGATCTCTTTTGGCCAGAGGGATACGTGTACCTCTCCGATATGTGCCTTGCGGAGGAAGAACATGCAGATTCGGGACTGACCGATTCCACCGCCGATGGTATATGGCAGTTCTTTGTTGAGGATCGCTTTCTGGAAAGGAAGCTCTCTTCTGTCGTCGCAGCCTGCTTCTGTGAGCTGGCGGTCAAGAGCTGTTTCGTCTACACGGATTCCCATGGAGGACAGCTCAAGGGCGATATCAAGTACCGGATAATATACAAGGATATCTCCGTTCAGTTCCCAGTCATCATAGTCCGGGGCACGTCCGTCGTGGCGCTCTCCGTTGGTGAGAGTTTTTCCGACTTTCATAAGGAATACGGCACCCTTTTCACGGGTGATCTTGTATTCACGTTCCTTCGGTGTGCAGTCCGGATACATGTCAAGAAGCTCCTGGGTTGTGATGAAGAAGATATCTTTCGGCAGGATTTCCTCGATGTAGTCGTACTGTACTGCCATGTATTTCTCAGTTTTACGAAGGACGCTGTAGATATTGCGGACAGTTTCCTTGAGAGTTTCCATGGTGCGTTCTTCTTTTGAGATGATCTTCTCCCAGTCCCACTGGTCTACGTAAACAGAGTGGATATTGTCAAGATCCTCGTCGCGTCGGATCGCTACCATATCGGTATAAAGTCCTTCACCATGTGAAAAACCATATTTCTTAAGTGCATAACGTTTCCATTTAGCCAGAGAGTGTACGATCTCGGCGTTGCTGCCCTCGATCGCCTTGATATCAAAGCTTACCGGACGTTCTACACCGTTAAGGTTGTCGTTAAGACCAGACTCCGGTGCTACAAAGGTCGGAGCGGATACTCTGAGAAGATTGAGCTTCTGGGAGAGTGTCTGCTGGAAGAAATCTTTTACGGTTTTGATCGCAATCTGTGTATCATGGAGGTTCAGGTCTGCATGATAGGTTGCGGGGATTGTGATTGTATTCATTATCGGCTCCTCCTGATGATTTTTTGGCTTATCTGCTCTGTGAGGTATTATAGCAGAAAATGGGTGGGGTGGCAATAAAAGAAAAGGGCTGTGTATTATATGCCGGGTATGATATACTTAAAACAGTGAATGCAGAAAAACAGTACAAAACGAGCTTTGATGGGATAATTAACTGTCTTGGCAGATACAGGATGGAGGGAGCTTATGGCTGGTGAAAAATGTCAGGTATGTGGTGGAAAAGTTGTAAATGGAAGGTGTTCTCTCTGCGGAATGCCGTATCGGAATGACGAGGTGCTTTATCATCTGAATGAACCCCGGGAGGTGCATTATGGTCATGCTTCTGCCAGAGTCCGGGAAAAGATGCGAGGATATGCCGAAATGTCCGGCACTGGAAAAACACAGCAGAGGAGTGCAAACGGGACGGCGGGAATGCCGGGCACAGTAAGAACGGAAAAGAAGGGAAATACCGGGAAGCGCAGAGAGATAGCTGCAACAGTACAGCGATCGCAGAATAGTGGCAGCATGCCAGGGAATATGAGTGGTCAGACGAGAGGAAATATGCAGCGTGGTTTCGGAACAAGAACCGGACGGGGCGGAATCTCGGAACTGAATCGTCAGAAAACAGAGAAAACATCAGCTGATATGAATCAGAGGAAGATCATGAACCAGAGTGAAAAGCAGCCTTCTTCAAAGAAAAAATTCGGTTCAAAGGCGTGGATCATATGGATCATCATAGGTATTATATGTGCGTTTCCGGAAATGTGGAAGATATTTCTGGACTGGTTTATAAATAATTTGTAAGAATATTTCCGCAGTGAGATCAGGCAGTGCTAAGAGTCTGTATTTTTTTGTATACAGAAATACCTCTTTTCTTTTCATGCCAGCTGTGGTATACTCATGCCTAGCACAATATATAGAGAAAAAACAAGATATAGGTATCATAAACACTATATATAGTATTGGGAGAGATGAGTCATGATATATGTTATTAAGAAAGACGGAACAAGAGAAGAGTTTAATCCTCTGAAGATCGTGGCTGCCGTAAACAAATCAGCAGAGCGTATTCTTTACACTTTTTCAGATGAAGAGAAGGATTTTATCTGCCGTTTTGCCCAGGAGCATGCGGATTCCCTTGGGAAAAATGAGATCGAGATCCAGGAGATGCACAACATCGTAGAGGGTGCTCTGGAGCGTGTGAATCCGGCCGTAGCCAAGAGCTATCGTGATTACCGTAACTATAAGCTGGATTTTATTCATATGATGGATGACGTCTATACCAAGAGCCAGGCGATCCGTTATATTGGCGACAAGAGCAATGCCAATACAGACAGCGCACTTGTAGCGACCAAGCGAAGTCTGATCTTTAATGAGCTGAACAAGGAGCTCTACCGTAAGTTTTTTATGAACCGTAACGAGCTTCAGGCATGTAAGGACGGATACATTTATATTCATGATCAGTCTGCGCGTCTGGATACAATGAACTGCTGTCTCTTTGATGTGGCTGCTGTACTGAGCGGTGGCTTTGAGATGGGTAATGTATGGTACAATGAGCCGAAGACTCTGGATACAGCCTTTGATGTTATGGGAGATATCATCTTAAGTACAGCTGCACAGCAATACGGCGGTTTCACTGTGCCGGAGGTTGATAAGATCCTGGCTCCGTATGCGAAAAAGAGCTATGACAAATATATTTCTGAATTTATGAAATATTCTGATGAGAGCTGGAAGGGCCGTGAGGAGAGGGCAGTTGAGTATGCGCTTGATAAGGTCCGCAGAGATTATGACCAGGGCTGGCAGGGAATCGAGTACAAGCTGAATACAGTCGGTTCCTCCAGAGGTGATTATCCGTTTGTTACGGTGACACTGGGACTTGGAACAGAGCAGTTCGAGAAGATGTGTACGATCTCTCTTCTTGAGGTTCATCAGGGCGGTCAGGGTAAGGCCGGACATAAGAAACCGGTGCTTTTTCCGAAGATCGTTTTCCTCTATGATAAAGAAATTCATGGCCCTGGAAAATGCTGTGAGGATATCTTTGAAGCCGGTGTGGAATGCTCCTCAAAGACCATGTATCCGGACTGGCTTTCCATGACGGGTGCTGGCTATATCTCCAGCATGTACAAGAAATATAAAAAGGTCATCAGCCCTATGGGATGTCGTGCGTTCTTAAGTCCGTGGTATGAGCGTGGCGGAATGGAGCCGGCGGATGAGAATGATACACCTGTTTTTGTGGGACGTTTCAACATTGGTGCGGTAAGCCTTCATCTTCCGATGATCCTTGCCAAGGCGAGAGCGGAGAGCAGAGATTTCTACGAGGTTCTTGACTTCTATCTGGAAATGATCCGTAATCTTCATATCCGTACCTATGAGTATCTGGGACAGATGCGTGCATCGACCAACCCGCTTGCATACTGCGAGGGCGGATTCTACGGCGGTCATCTGAAACCGAATGAAAAGATCGGCAAGATCCTGAAACCGATGACAGCGTCCTTTGGAATTACCGCGCTGAATGAGCTGCAGGAGCTTTATAACGGCAAGTCCATTGCTGAGGATGGAGCTTTTGCACTGGAAGTTCTGAAATATATCAACGATAAGGTAAATCAGTACAAGAAAGAGGACGGATATCTTTATGCAATCTACGGAACACCGGCAGAGAGTCTCTGTGGTCTGCAGGTAGAGCAGTTCCGAAAGATGTACGGAATCATCGAGGGTGTTTCTGACAGACCTTATGTGAGCAACAGCTTCCATTGTCATGTAACAGAGGATGTAACTCCGATCGAGAAACAGGATCTGGAGGGACGTTTTTGGGAGCTTTGCAATGGCGGAAAGATTCAGTATGTGCGTTACCCGATCGGTTACAACAAAGAGGCAATCCGTACATTGATCCGCCGGGCTATGGATCTGGGCTATTATGAAGGTGTGAACCTTTCTCTTGCATACTGTGATGACTGTGGACATGAAGAACTTGAGATGGATGTGTGTCCGGTCTGCGGTTCCAGAAACCTGACCAAGATCGACCGTATGAACGGATATCTTTCCTACAGTCGTGTGCATGGAGATACCCGACTGAATGAAGCCAAGATGGCGGAGATCGCTGAGAGAAAATCCATGTAAAAATATTTTGCGGAATATTCCGGATAGTTCAGATGTTGAAAGATCCCGTACTCAGACTACTGTTGGAGCATGTCTGAATACGGGATCTAAGTAAATTTAGATATTTATTTGATGATAGTTCCTGTTTTTTCGAGGTATCCATCTTTTGCATGAGCCATATCAGTGATGATGGTACGGCGTCCGGTACCTTTCTCAACGAAGGAAACACCTGCTTCGATCTTAGGAAGCATGGAACCTGCTGTAAACTGGTCATCAGCGATATATTTCTTCGCATCATCGGTGGAAATGGTATCCAGATAAGACTCGTGATCTGTATTACGATCAAGACTTACTTTCTCAACACTTGTGAGGATCAGCAGTGTATCTGCGTTCAGCTCCTCTGCAAGAAGTCCGGCTGCGCGGTCTTTCTCAATGATGGCGCTGGCACCGTTCAGCTGTGCACCCTGCTCGAGAACGGGGATTCCGCCGCCGCCTGCTGCGATAACGATCTGCTCAGCCTGGGAAAGAACCTTCACAGTTTCAATCTCAATGATCTTATGCGGCTTCGGAGCTGCAAGGATTCGTCTGTACTGGCCTTCGCCTACTTTTGTGACAAAGTTACCTTTCTCTTCTTCTGCCTCAGCCTCCTCGGCGTTGAGAACACGGCCGATGATCTTCTCTGGCTCTGCAAAAGCTTCATCGTAAGGATCGATGACAACCTGTGTGAGGACTGTGCTTACCGGCTTAAAAATTCCTCTGGAGATAAGCTCCGCACGAATGGCGTTCTGAAGATCATAACCGATATAACCCTGGCTCATGGCAGAACATACAGACATTGGTGCAAATGTATAATCAGGATGTGCCTTGCCGAATTCGTTCATTGCGGTGTGGATCATCCCTACCTGCGGACCATTGCTGTGGGAGATTACCACGCGGGTGCCTTCTTCTACCAGGTCAGCGATCGCTTTCGCTGCGAGTTTGGTAGCTTTTTTCTGTTCTGGAAGTGTGGTGCCAAGTGCTCGGTGGCCTAATGCAACTACTACGGTTTTTTCGCTCATAGGAAATACCTCATTTCTCTCTAAAATGATTACTGTTTAAAGTAATGAATACTATATTTCATTATAAAAGACCTATGTGGGAAATGCAATAGAATTATTTTTTGCAAAGGAAAAACCGCCTGACGTATCAGGCGGCTGGTTTCCTACTATTTTTTGAGGGGGGAGATAGAGAGTGGTTTTTCATCTATCCAAGATCTATTATATAGATGAATTATGTTTAAATTATGTCGTCAATCTAAAAGAAATCGAAAATTTATAAATAAAGTTTAAACAAAGTTTATATTTTTTATATGTAGTTGCGCCATATCGTGGAATGTGCTACATTAAAAGAGTCTTATTTTCGCGTTCTGCGGGAAATATTCACGCATCAGTTCGATGCAGAGATCCATTTTTGTAAAAAAATCGTAGCTGTGTATGAAGAAGCACCGGAATTGCAGGAAAATTGCCTGTTTATGCACTGCTTTTTCGAGGAGGGATGCCTTTGCTTGTGGAAAAGTAAGCGCTGATAAAGAAATCGTGTGTAAAAAAAGACTGCTGCAAAGGCAGAGACAGGAGAATGCTATGAAAAACAGAATATGGAGACGGATCCGGAAAACCGGTATTGCTGTTGCAACTGCAGGGGCTGTGTTAAGTGGCGGATTTTTAACGGAAACAGTAAAAAGTGCAGAGATTGAAGCAGTAGGAATAACGATTGGACAGAGTGGTTCCTGGACAGACAAGGAGAACGGGCGTGCGGAACTGAATATCCATGTAGAGGGGATTAAGAGATGGATTGATGAGAGAAAAAAACAGGAAGCAGAAGCCCTGGAAGTGAAAAATATGCAACTGGAGGACGTGACGGCGAAAATTGCAGAAGTAAAAAATATGGAGCAGAATGCCAAAGAATATGAGGAGATGAATTTCGAAAGCAGGGAAGAAGAGATTGAAAAACCGGAAGTCGGAGAAACAGAAACTGAATGGACAGAAGAAATTGTGAATCAGGAAAATACAGGGTCAGGAAAACCAGAAGCAGAAAATACGGAATCGGAAATCGAAGAGACGGAAAATGCAGAACAGGGAGATGCAGAAACAGAGAATACAAGAGCGGAAATTGAAGTTCAGAAAACAATAGAACAGCAGACATCGGAACTGGAAAATATGGAAGATCAGGAAAGGGAGAAAGAATATGAGTACATGGAGGAGCTGGCATCCGGGGAAGCAGTACAGCAGGAGAATGAAAAGTCGGAGGAAGCGGGTGAAAGCACACCGGCGGGAGCACCGTCCGTTGGAGAAGATGTAGAATACGGGGAAAATGAGGCGGCGAAAATCTCAAATGTAGTATTGGAAGAAAAAGTGGATGGTGAGACCGAAGAGCCAGAAAAAGATTCAAAGGAAGATTCAGATGAAGTATCAGAAGCGATTACGGATGAAACTCAGAAAAAGCCACAGATAGTATTGCCAGATCTAGCACTCATAGTTTATGTTTCGGAATATTTTCAGCCGGAGTTATCGGAACTTGATGAAAATATATCCACCAGCCAGATAACCATAAAAAACCAGCAGGGAAAAAACACAGAGATTACCAGGATAGAATATAAAATAGATGCAGATTCTTTAAACGAAGAACAGGAACCAATTTCTTTGAGGATTCCACTCCTGCTGCGTGAAGAATATCGCTGTCCGGCAGAAAATATCAGCTGTCATTTTGTACAGGATGAACCACTCGGAAAGGATAGAAATGGTGCAGGAACCTTTCTTCTTATGAAAGAAAACGGAGAAGAACAGGTACTGGCAGAAGGAATCTCACCTGTTCTGGATGTGGAAGCAACAAAAGCAGATATGAGCCTTGCCATAGCATCAGAAACAAAGAAAATGAAGGCCGGACAGACGATCCGTTACAGAGTTGATATTGCAAATACAGGAAAGCTGGATCTGACAGATATTCAGCTGAGTAGTATTTTTTCCTGCCCGAAGATCATTCAGCAGTGGGAAAATGCGGAAGGACTTACTGCGAAAGGCGCAAAAGCACAGCTTCTGACATTAAAAGCAGGCGAAAAGAGAACGCTCTATGTTCTGGCACCGCTGGAGAATGAGCAGGAGAAGCCTCTGGAGCATAAAATAGAGGCAGAAGCCAGCGTGAGAGGAAGAACAGGCGAGACGATCATGCGAAGTGCGTCTATGACCAGCGAGCTTCAGCCGTTAAAGGCCGACTTTACGGTAAAGAAAAACGCAGACAGGGAGAAAGCTGCACCTGGCGAAACAGTAACCTACCAGATCTGTATTGTAAATACCGGTGAAAAAACGCTTCATTCTGTAGTAGGAACCGAGCGTTTTCAGGCAGAAGGAATAGAGGCTTATTTTGTGGAGCAGGAAGGAATTACGCTGAATCGCACAAAGACAAAGGCCCTGATCCAAAAGATTGCGCCCGGAGATGCAGTTTCCCTGCAGGCGGTGGTGAAGATTCCGGAAAAAACGGTAGATCAGAAGCTTTTGAATCAGGTAACTGTTACAAGTCAGGAGACCGGAAGCCGGGTCGTGGAGGCATCTTCACAGGTCACAGTGGAAGGAAATGTAATGGCAATTAAATCAGAAGAGAATATTCAAAGAACAGAAAACGATCAGGATGAGTCGGAGATCATATATGCCCAAGGCGATTCCATGGCAAGAGCGGCGACTTCTCATCCGAAAACAGGCGATGAGTCCGGCATCGAGCTTTTTACCTTGCTTATTCTTACCGCAGGGCTTACGATTCTGGGCGGAATCTGGCTTCACCGGAAGTACAGAGAGCTCCACAAAGAAAAACGCTGAACAGGAAATTGACAGAAAGCAGTGAACATTCCGTGAAATGCCGGAGACGGGCTTTTACAGGTGGAAAGAAACGTTGAAAACAGGGGGGAGGTGTGCTATTCTATATGGTATGTACATTAACTAAGAATAGTATACTTTCCTGTTTTCCGCCCATGCGAAAAACAGGGAAAACGGAGGAGAAAAAATGAAACTTTTATCCTTATTAGAACATCTTGAATATAACTGTCTTCAGGGAAGCACAGAGCAGGAGGTAACTTCTGTTGTCTATGATTCCCGTAAAGTAGAGGAAGGAAGTCTTTTTATCTGCATCCGGGGTGCAGTGGTGGACGGACATAAATTCGTTCCGGAAGTTATTGCCAAGGGTGCAAAAACTCTGATCGTTGAGGAACCGGTGGAAGCTCCGGCTGATGTGACCGTGATCCAGGTGAAGGATACACGTTATGCCATGGCCTTTATTTCCGCTGCATGGTTCGGACATCCGGCCGAAAAACTGAAGACCATCGGAATCACAGGAACCAAGGGAAAAACCACTACCACTTATATGGTGAAATCCATTCTTGAGAATGCAGGTTATAAGGTTGGCCTGATCGGAACCATCGAAGCGATCATCGGAGAGAAGCGTATTCCGGCAGCCAATACCACACCGGAATCTTATATGGTGCAGAAATATTTTCATGATATGGTAGAAGCTGGATGTGATGCCGTTGTCATGGAGGTTTCCTCACAGGGACTGATGCTGCACAGAACTCAGGGATTTATCTTTGATTTCGGTATTTTTACCAATATCGAGCCAGACCATATCGGACCGAATGAGCATAAGGATTTTGATGATTATCTTCATTGCAAATCCATGCTTCTCAAGCAGTGCCGTGTAGGAATCGTGAACAGGGACGATGAGCATTTTGATAAGATCATTGAAGGACATACCTGTGATCTGGAAACTTATGGATTTTCCGAAAAAGCAGATCTCCGTGCTGAGGATGCAAAGCTTGTGGGCAGAAAGGGATACCTTGGTATTTCCTACCATGTGAAAGGTCTTCTGGACTTCCCGGTGGAGATTGACATTCCTGGTAAATTCAGCATTTACAATTCTCTGACAGCGATCGCAATCTGCCGTCATTTCAAGGTATCAGAGGAGAACATCATCAAGGCTCTCAAGGTGGCGAAGGTTAAAGGCCGTATTGAGATGGTTAAGGTTTCTGATGAGTTCACACTGATGATCGATTATGCACATAACGCAATGGCTCTGGAGAGCCTTCTGGGAACACTGAAGGAATACAACCCGCACAGACTGGTATGTCTGTTCGGCTGTGGCGGTAACCGTTCTAAGCTCCGCCGCTATGAAATGGGCGAAGTTTCCGGAAAAATGGCTGATCTTACCATCATCACATCCGATAATCCGCGTGATGAGGATCCGCAGGCTATTATTGATGATATCAAAGTCGGTATGGCGAAAACCGACGGTAAATATGTGGAGATTCCGGACCGTAAGGAAGCAATCGCCTACGCGATCCATCATGGTGAACCGGGAGATATCATCGTGCTTGCCGGAAAAGGTCATGAGGATTACCAGGAAATTAAGGGTAAGAAATATCCGATGGATGAGCGTGTGCTGATCCAGGAGATTCTGGAAGAAGACAGGAAAGCGTAAACGCATGATCTATGCAGATGTGATCATTGATATTTCACATGAGAAGCTTGACCGGGATTTTCAGTACCGTGTACCGGAAAGGCTGGAGAAAGAGATCTCACCGGGTGTTGTTGTCACAGTTCCCTTTGGAAAAGGCAATACGCTCCGAAAAGGTTACGTGATCGGAATCTCCGAAAAACCAAAATACGATACATCCAGGATCAAGGAGATCGAAGGGGTATCCACGGACGATGAGACAACAGAATCCCGTCTTATCGCCCTGGCTGCCTGGATGAAAGAAACATATGGTTCCACTATGATCCAGGCTCTTAAGACTGTTCTTCCTGTAAAGGATAAAGTCCGTGCAAAAGAAAAAAGACTGATTTTTTTCTGCGGGGACAGGCAGGAGGGAGAGGCACTTCTGGAGAAACTTTCCGGAAGCCGTTTTAAAGCAAGAGAGCGTTTTCTGCGGGCAATTCTGGAGTCCGGAAGTCTGGAATACACCTCTGCGGTGAAAGAACTTGGAGCAAGTACTGCGGTTCTGGAATTCTTTAAAGAAAAGGGAATGATCCGGATCGAGAGCCAGGAGATGTACCGTATTCCGGATAGCAGAGATCTGGTAAAGGAAGACAGGAAGCTGCTTTTGAACCGTGAACAGAGGGAAGCGGCGGAGCAGATCATGCGGGAATGGCAGATGCAGAAGCCCAGACCGGCGCTTCTTTTCGGAGTTACGGGAAGCGGCAAGACGCAGGTATACATGCGCCTGATTCAGCAGGTACTCTCAGAAGGCAGGCAGGCCATTGTTCTGATCCCGGAGATTGCCCTTACCTATCAGACTGTACGGCGTTTTTATGCCATGTTCGGAGATAAGGTGTCTGTGTTAAATTCCAGACTTTCCCAGGGGGAGCGTTATGACCAGTTCAAGAGAGCGAAGCGTGGCGAAGTGCAGGTGATGGTAGGACCAAGATCTGCACTTTTTACACCATTTTCGAATCTGGGACTGATCGTGATTGATGAGGAACATGAGCCTACTTACAAGAGTGAGAACACACCTCGGTATCATGCAAGGGAGACTGCGATCCAGAGAGCCAGACTGGAGCATGCAAAAGTGGTGATGGGGTCTGCCACACCATCACTTTCTGCATACAGCCGTGCGTCCGTTGGTGAGTATCTTCTTATAAAACTGACCTCACGTTATGAAGAAAGACCGCTTCCTAAGGTATCAATCGTGGATTTAAGGGAAGAATTAAAAAAAGGCAACCGTTCTGTCTTAAGCACGGAGCTTAAAACTTCCCTGCAGGAAACACTTCGAAGAAAAGAGCAGGCAATGCTTTTTCTTAACAGGCGTGGTTATGCAGGATTTGTTTCCTGCCGTGCCTGTGGACATGTAATGAAATGTCCTCATTGTGACGTGTCCTTAAGTGAGCATAACGGCAGTCGTCTGGTCTGTCATTATTGTGGCTATGAGACTGTGAAGCCCCAGTCATGTCCCTCCTGCGGATCTCCGCATATTGGCGGTTTCAAGGCAGGCACCCAGCAGATCGAGAAGGTTATTGAGAAGTATTTTCCAGAGGCAAAAGTGCTTCGAATGGATTTTGATACCACAAGGACGAAGGACAGCTATGAGAAGATCCTGGCATCCTTTGCCAGACATGAGGCAGACATTCTGGTGGGAACGCAGATGATCGTCAAGGGGCATGACTTTCCGGATGTGACACTTGTGGGAGTGATTGCTGCGGATCTTTCCCTGAATATGGACGATTATCACTGTGGCGAAAGAACTTTTCAGCTGCTGACCCAGGCCGTGGGCCGTGCCGGACGGGGAATGAAGCCGGGAACTGCTGTAATACAGACCTATCAGCCGGAGCATTACAGCATTCAGGCGGCAGCAGTGCAGGATTATGAGGAATTTTACAGGGAAGAGATGAGTTACCGGATGCTCATGGATTATCCGCCGGCAGCTCATATGATGACAGTTTTTGGCGCCTGCCAGGATGAGGAGCTTCTGAAAAAAGCAATGTATTATATAGAAGCTTTTATCCGCAGGGTAAGTCCGAAAGATGAACTTCACATGATCGGTCCAGCTGCGGCACCGGTAGGCAAGGTGAAGGATGTTTACAGACAGGTATTGCACCTGAAACATGTGGATATGCGTTTTCTCACAGCAGTGAGGGAAAAGCTTGAGCAGTATATAGAGATAAATTCCGGTTTCCGGAAGATATACATACAATTTGACATGAGTTAAATGAAAAGGAGAAGAGAGAAAAATGGCACTTAGAACAATCCGTGTACAGGGTGATCCTGTACTGACAAAAAAATCACGTCCTGTAGAGGAGATGACACCAAAGATCAGCGAGCTGATCACAGATATGCTGGATACCATGTATGACGCAATGGGCGTAGGACTTGCGGCACCGCAGGTTGGAATCCTGAAACGTATTGTTGTGATCGATGTAGGAGAAGGCCCGATCGTTCTGATCAACCCGGAGATCCTTGAGACAAGCGGAGAGCAGACCGGCGATGAGGGATGCTTAAGTGTTCCGGGAATGGCAGGTCAGGTGACACGTCCAAATTATGTAAAAGTAAAAGCACTTGACATTAACATGGAAGAAGTGATCTACGAAGGAGAGGAGCTTCTGGCCAGAGCGTTCTGTCACGAGATCGACCATCTGGACGGAAAAATGTACACAGAGCTTGTGGAGGGAGAACTTCACAAGGTAAATTACGATTACGATGAAGAAGACTAAAGGCGGGATAATATGAAAATCGTTTATATGGGAACTCCGGACTTTGCGGTTGCACCGCTGGCTGCACTTGTGAAGAACGGATATGAGGTGGAGGCTGTAGTCACACAGCCGGATAAACCAAAGGGCAGAGGCAAGACCATGATGCCGACACCTGTAAAAGAAGAAGCAATGAAACACGATATTCCGGTACTTCAGCCTGTAAAGGTGCGCGAGCCGGAATTTGTGGAGAAGCTTTCTGAACTTAAACCGGATATCATCATTGTGGCAGCGTTCGGTCAGATCATACCGAAGAGTATTCTGGAAATGCCGAAATTCGGATGTATTAACATTCATGCTTCTCTGCTTCCGAAATACCGCGGGGCAGCTCCCATCCAGCAGGCAGTAATTGACGGGGAAAAAGAATCCGGCGTTACGATCATGCAGATGGGAACCGGCCTGGATACAGGCGATATGATCTCGAAGATCGTGGTACCTCTTGCAGAGGATGAGACAGGCGGAAGTCTCTTTGACAAGCTGGCAGAAGCAGGTGCAGAGCTTCTGATCCAGACACTGCCGTCCATTTTCGATGGAAATGCAGTTTATGAAAAACAGCCGGAGGAAAGTCCTACACCATACGCAGCTATGATCACAAAGAAAATGGGACTTCTTGATTTTTCAAAAAGTGCCACAGAGCTGGAACGCCTTGTCCGCGGCATGAATCCATGGCCAAGTGCATTTACCTTTATAAACGGAAAAAATTTAAAGGTATGGAGAAGTTCCGTAGAGAAGAAAGACGTGACCGAAACACCGGGAACTGTTGTCAGTACAGATAAAAAAGGCATCCATGTTGCATGCGGCGAAGATGTGCTGGTGCTTCATGAAGTACAGCTGGAAGGCAAGAAACGTATGGAGGCAGATGCCTTTCTGCGGGGATGCCAGTTGAAACCAGGAGACATGTTCAGAGATTCCAGGGAGTGATGAGTTATGTACGGATATGGTTATTATGGCTGGGGAATGGATCCCACAGTACTTTTACTTGTGATCGGAATGCTCCTTTCACTTGCTGCATCTGCGAAACTTAAGAGTACCTTTGCAGTATACAGAAAAGTCCGGAATCATTCCGGTATCACAGGAGCAGAAGCCGCACAGAGAATTCTCCGGGCAGCAGGGATTACAGATGTACAGGTTGTTCCGATCCGTGGAAGCCTGACAGACCATTATGATCCAAGAACAAAAACGGTTTCGCTGTCGGAAGATATTTATGGAAGAAATTCACTGGCAGCAGTTGGTGTGGCAGCGCATGAGTGTGGTCATGCGATCCAGGATGCGATCAACTATGTGCCGCTGAATATCCGTTCTGCCATTGTACCGGCTGCGAATCTGGGTTCACAGCTTTCCTGGCCGATATTTATCGCAGGACTGATTTTTTCCATTCATCCGCTGGTAACGCTGGGAATCGTGATGTTTTCCCTTGCAGTGCTTTTTCAGCTGGTGACTCTGCCGGTGGAGATCAATGCGTCATCCAGAGCGCTGAAAATGCTGGAAACCACAGGCATTTTAGGTGCCGATGAGAAAAAAGGTGCAAGAAAGGTTCTTACAGCAGCGGCTCTTACCTATGTAGCAGCGTTGGCTGCATCCATTCTGCAGCTTTTGAGACTGATTATCCTTGCAGGAGGTAGAGACCGTGATTAGCAGCGGAGTGAACACAAGAGAACTGATCCTCGAGATTCTGTTACAGATCGAGGAGGAAGGGGAGCACAGCCATATCGCGATTCGCAATGCCCTTTCCAAATACCAGTTTCTTCCGAAACAGGAGAGAAGCTTTATTACAAGAGTATGCGAGGGAACTCTGGAATACAGAATTTATATTGATTATGTGATCAATTCCTTTTCCAAGGTTTCCGTGGATAAGATGAAACCACAGATCAGGGAAATCCTGCGAAGTGGAGTTTATCAGCTGAAATTTATGGACAGTGTTCCGGACAGTGCCGTGTGCAATGAGGCTGTGAAGCTGGCCCAGAGAAAAGGTTTTTATAATCTGAAGCCTTTTGTAAACGGAGTTCTCCGCACGATCGCAAGAGAACTGAAGAACCTGGAACTCCCATCCAGGGAAGAAGATGAGGTAAAATATCTTTCTGTGAAATATTCCATGCCGGAATATCTGGTAAATAAATGGATCACGGCATATGGCGTGAAGACAACAGAAAAGATCCTGGCAGACTTTCTTACAGAGCGGCCGCTGACAGTACGCTGCCGTACGCATAAGGCATCCAAGAAAGAGATTGTTACCAGCCTGAGAGAACAGGGAGTGACAGTCGAACAGGCACCATACCTGCCATATGCATTAAAGATCTCAGATTATAATCATATTCTGACGCTGGATGCTTTTCTTCAGGGAAAGATGCTGGTACAGGATGTAAGCTCCATGCTGGTTGCTGAGGCTGCCAGTCCGAAAAAAGGAGATTACATTATTGACATGTGTGCGGCACCTGGTGGAAAAAGTATCCATGTGGCAGATAAGATGGGCGATTACGGTAATGTGGATGCCAGAGATGTAAGTCAGTATAAGGTGGATCTTATCAACGAAAATATTCACAGAACCGGTGTGATTAATGTAGACGCAAAGGTACAGGATGCAACAGTTCTTGATCCGGAGTCGGAGAAAAAAGCAGATATTGTGATCGCAGACGTTCCGTGTTCAGGCTATGGAGTTATCGGAAAAAAACCGGAGATCAAGTACAGAGCAACACCTCAGACACAGGAAGAAATCGTACTGCTTCAGAGAAGAATCCTTGACAAGGCTGCGGAATATGTGAAGCCTGACGGAACACTGATATTCAGCACGTGTACCATTGCAAGAGAAGAAAATGAAGAAAACGTATTATGGTTCCTTAAGAATTATCCATTTAAACTGGAGAGCCTGGATCCATATATTCCGGAAGAGCTTCACTGCAAATCTACAAAGATTGGATATCTGCAGCTGCTCCCGGGAATACATAAGACAGACGGCTTCTTCATTGCCAGATTCAAAAGGAAATAGTAAAAATGACAGATATAAAATCCATGACACTGGAGGAGCTTAAGAGCTTCATGACAGAGATCGGCGAAAAGCCTTTCCGGGCAAAACAGATCTATGCATGGCTGCATCAGCAGCTGGTTACCTCCTGGGATGAAATGACGAACATTTCAAAAGCCCTTCGGGAAAAGCTTTCTGTGTATCCGATCACAGCGCTGACCAAGGCAGATGTAAGGATCTCAAAAATTGATGAAACAAGAAAATATCTGTTCCGGCTGGAAGACGGAAATGTGATCGAGAGTGTTCTTATGAGATATCATCATGGAAATTCCGTATGTATTTCCTCTCAGGTAGGCTGCCGTATGGGCTGCCGGTTCTGCGCTTCCACGATCGGAGGTCTTACCAGATGTCTGAAGCCTTCCGAGATGCTGGATCAGATCTATCGTATCCAGGCGGATACCGGAGAACGTGTGGCCAACGTAGTCGTAATGGGAACCGGAGAACCGATGGATAATTACGATAACCTGATTCGTTTTATCCGGATTCTTACAGATGAGAACGGACTGGGGATCAGTCAGCGTAATGTGACGGTTTCAACCTGCGGTATCGTACCGAAGATGTATGATCTGGCAGAAGAAAAGCTTCAGATCACACTGGCACTTTCTCTTCATGCTCCAAATGATGAGAAGAGACGAGAACTGATGCCGATCGCAAATAAATATTCCATGGACGAAGTTCTGGATGCATGCCGGAATTATTTTGACAAAACAGGTCGCCGTATTACTTTTGAATACAGTCTTGTTGCCGGGGTGAACGACGGAGAGGCAGATGCGAAGCAGCTTGCCGGTCGTATCCGGGGAATCAACTGCCATGTAAATCTGATTCCGGTAAATCCAATTAAGGAACGCTCCTATGTGAGGTCTACTCGACAGGCTGTGGAGAATTTCAAAATAAAACTTGAAAAATACGGAATTAATGTTACTATTAGAAGGGAAATGGGCAGCGATATTGACGGTGCCTGTGGACAGCTAAGAAAAAGTTACATGGAAAAAACAGAAAGCGAGAAGTAACATGAGGATATACTCAGCTACTGATGTAGGGCAGAAGCGAAAGATGAATCAGGATTACGTATATGTTTCTGAAGAACCGGTGGGAAATCTGCCTAATCTTTTCACAGTCGCAGACGGAATGGGCGGACATAATGCCGGTGACTATGCATCCTCACATGCAGTACGGATCCTTGTGGATGAAATCCGTGAAGATGCGGATTATAATCCGGTAAAGGTTATTCGTCATGCCATTGAAACAGCCAATACTGAGATCAGAAACCGTGCCCAGGAAGATGAAAATCTCCGGGGTATGGGAACGACTATGGTAGTGGCGACTATTGTAGATCAGTATGCCTATGTGGCTAATGTGGGGGACAGCCGTTTGTATGTGATCCAGGATGGAATTCATCAGATTACCAGAGACCATTCTCTGGTTCAGGAGATGGTCAGAATGGGCGAGCTCAGTGAAGAAGAAGCACGCAATCATCCGGATAAAAACATTATTACAAGGGCGCTTGGAGCAGAGAAAACGGTAGATGTTGATTTCTTTGATCTGAAACTTGGAAAGGACTGTACGATTTTGATGTGTTCGGATGGTCTGAGTAATATGGTGACAGATGAGAAAATCTGGGAGATCATATCCGATCCGGAAGCAGATATTGATCAGAAAGGCAATGCGCTCCTTCGGGAAGCAAATCAGAATGGCGGTAAGGATAATATTGCAATCGTACTGGTAGAACCATTCACGAATGAGGTGGAAACATGTTAAAGACGGGAATGATCATAGCTGAACGCTATGAGATCGTAGGAAAAATCGGAACTGGCGGAATGGCTGATGTCTATAAAGCTATGGATCATAAGCTGAATCGCTTTGTAGCAGTAAAAGTCCTGAAACCGGAGTTTCGGGAGGATACTACATTTATCAAGAAATTCAAAAGTGAGGCACAGGCAGCGGCCGGTCTTACACATCCGAACATTGTCAATGTATTTGATGTTGGTGATGATGGCGGTGTTTATTACATTGTAATGGAACTGATTGAGGGAATTACGCTGAAGGAATATATTTCCAAAAAGGGAAGACTTTCTATCAAGGAAGCGACAAGTATTGCAATTCAGGTTTCAATGGGACTTGAAGCAGCGCACAGTCACGGAATTGTCCACAGAGATGTAAAACCACAGAATATCATCATATCTACAGATGGCAAGGTTAAGGTAACTGATTTCGGAATTGCAAGAGCTGCATCCTCTAATACGATCAGTTCTAACGTTATGGGATCTGTCCATTACAGTTCACCGGAACAGGTTCGAGGCGGATACAGTGATGAGAAAAGCGATATTTACTCACTGGGAATCACGTTATATGAGATGGTTACAGGAAGAGTTCCTTTTGACGGAGACACAACCGTAGCCATTGCGATCAAACATCTTCAGGAAGAGATGGTTCCGCCGAGTGTATATACACCGGATCTTCCATATAGTCTGGAGCAGATCATTTTGAAATGTACACAGAAGAGCGTGGATCGCAGATACAACCGCATGGAAGAGGTCATTGCGGACCTGAAACATTCGCTGATCGATCCGCAGGGAGATTTTGTAAAGCTTACAACAGTAGATAATGACGCCAAGACAGTTGTAATCTCAGAGGAAGAACTGGGAGAAATCAAGCATACACCGAAGCAGATTACAAAACCGGAAATAGAGACTCTTGAGAAAGAAGAGTACGATGATAACGATTATGATGATGCAGAGGAAGAATACAAACCAAGATCCGGAAGAAAATCTGAGAAGAAGCAGAGCTCAGGAAGGGGATTAACAATTGCCACACTTATCGGTGGGGTAGTTCTGATGGTTGTACTGATTGTTGTTTTCGGACGTGCTGCAGGTCTTTTCGGAACTACTGGCAGTAGCAAGACAGAAAGTTCAAAGACCGAACAGAAGGAAGAAACATCCAGTGCAATGGTAACAGTTCCGGATTTAGTAGGAAAAACCGAGGATGAGGCTAAAAATCTTGCAAATGATGCTCATCTTGGTGTTCAGATGGCAGGAGAAGAATCATCCAATCAGGAAAAAGGAAAAATTTCACATCAGGAAGCTGCAGCCGGAACACAGGTTGCAGAATATACAACTGTGAAATACTGGGTAAGCACAGGAACTGCACAGGTTACGATTCCGGATCTGGATGGACGAACAGGTATTGCTGCACAGCAGACACTTGAGGATCTTGGACTTCAGGTAACTGTGCAGAAGGAATACAGCGATACAGATGATAACGGATATGCACTTGTGGATCCGGGATATGTATACAGTGTAAATCCGGCAGCAGGGACTTCCGTACAGGGAGGATCTTCTGTAACTCTGACAGTCAGCAGGGGTGTTGACTATGGCAGCAATGCAGAAGTTCCAAGTGTTGTTGGAATGAGCAGGGATGATGCACTTACTACATTAGGTAAATTTATTGATATCCAGATTACAGAACAGCAGAGCACAGAAGCAGCGGGCACTGTTATCGCTCAGGATCCGGAGGCTTATGCAGCAGTAGATCCTGATCAGCCGATCAGCATTACGATCAGTTCAGGAGATCAGGCACCGTCTGCAGACAGTACAGCATCTACGGACAGTACAACATCCACAGGCAGTACGGCAGCAGATAACAGTACTGTGACAACAGCACCGGCGTCAGACAGTGCATCTGTGGATACAAACTGGAAATGTACTCAGACTCTGGATACACCATCCGGTTACAACGGAGGAGCAATCCGTCTGGAACTGATCCAGGAGGTAAACGGAGAGCCGAAAGCATCTACGATTCTTGATGGACAGAATGTAAGTTTTCCGTATCAGCTGGATATTTCAGGAGCTGAGGGTGTGACAAGTGGTACCATCTATCTCTATGAGCAGGTAAATGGGGATTATCAGCAGCTTGGAACCTATACAGTTACTTTTAAGCAGGCTGACTGATCATGCAGGGAAAAATTATAAAGGGTATTGCCGGATTCTACTATGTATACGCAGAAGACGGCAATACATACGAATGCAGAGCGAAGGGGATTTTCCGCAAGGATAAGTTCAAACCGCTGGTTGGTGATGATGTGGACATTACAGTTCTGGATGGAAAAGAGCTGGAAGGCAGTGTGACAGAGATTCATAAGCGTAAGAATTCGCTGATCCGTCCGGCTGTAGCCAATGTGGATCAGGCGCTGGTGATCTTTGCCATGGATAACCCGAAACCGAATTTTATGCTTCTGGATCGTTTCCTAATCATGATGGAACGTGAGAATGTCCCGGCAGTCATCTGCTTTAACAAAAAAGATCTGGCAACAGAGGAGGAACTGGAGTTTCTTTATGAGACATACCGCAGCTGTGGCTATCAGGTGATCATGTCAAGTGCCCTGAAAGGGGAAGGGCTTGGCGAGATTGAGGAAGTGCTGAAAGGAAAGACAACGGTTGTGGCAGGCCCTTCCGGCGTAGGTAAGTCGTCCCTGACCAATTCTCTCCAGGAGGAGGTTGAGATGGAGACCGGCGAAATCAGCCGTAAGCTGAAACGAGGTAAGCATACTACCCGCCATGCACAGATCATACCGGTAGCCCAGGATACATTTCTTGTGGACACACCGGGATTTTCCTCCCTGTATATTGAGAACATGGAGGAACAGGAGCTGAAAGATTATTTTCCGGAGTTCCGCGAATATGAAGGACAGTGCCGTTTTCAGGGCTGCCGTCATATCCATGAACCGGGCTGCGCCGTAAAGGAAGCCCTTGAGAACAATAAGATCAGCAGACTCCGTTATGAGGATTACCTGGAGCTGCATCAGGAATTAAAAGAGAAGAGGAGATATTAAGTCATGGAATACCGATTGTGCCCGTCGATTTTATCAGCAGATTTTAACCGACTGGGAGAACAGATTAAAATTCTTGAAAAAGAAGGAGTTGAATATCTGCACATTGATGTTATGGATGGAGATTTCGTTCCCAGTATATCCTTTGGAATGCCGGTGATCAAATCAATTCGAAAAGAATCCAACATGTTTTTCGACGTACATTTGATGGTAACAGAACCTGAGAGATATATTCGCGATTTTGTGGAATGTGGAGCAGATTCCATCACCGTGCATGCAGAGGCCTGTGAGGATCTGGAGCGTACACTGGAGCAGATTAAGGCAGCCGGTGTAAAAGCCGCTGTTTCCATTAAACCATCTACACCGGTAAATGATATCAGCCACCTTCTTGAAGATGTGGACATGGTTCTGATCATGACAGTTCAGCCGGGATTTGGTGGACAGAAGTACATGGATGAGTGTACAGAGAAGATCCAGGAGCTCCGTGAACTGATTGACGAGGAAGATCTGGATGTTGATATTCAGGTGGACGGCGGTATCAATGATGATACACTGGAGACTGTTATGCGTGCAGGAGCGAACCTTATGGTTGCCGGATCCTGGGTATTTAAGGGAGATATCGCAGCTAATGTGCGCCACATTACACATAAGATCCATCATATCAAAGAAAAGCTGGACTGAAAATGACTGATACGATAATAATGAGCGGGGGCAATATCCAGGATGATTTTGCCCTCGGTTTTTTAAAAAAAAGAATTCAAAAAGGTGGAAGAGAGAGTCTGAGACTGGTGGCTGCGGATAAGGGGATGGAGTGGTTCATGCACAACCGCGGGTTTATACCGGATCTTGCAGTGGGAGACTTTGACAGCCTTTCAGAAGAGGGCAAAGCTTATATGAACAGTCTTAAGAATCTGGAGATCGTCAGACTGAAGCCGGAGAAGGATGACTCAGATACGCAGTCTGCGGTGAATCATATGATTGATGCGGGTGCCCGGGAGATTCTGATTTTCGGGGCTACAGGTACAAGACTGGATCATGTGATGGCGAATCTTGGTCTGCTCTCCATGGGAAAAGATAAGAGTGTCCGCATTGCGATCGCGGATCAGTGGAATTATATCACACTGGTAAACAGCGGGACAGTTCTTAAACGTGAGAAACAGTTTGGAAAATATGTGTCTTTTTTTACTGTTGGCGGAGATGTGGAAGGCTTGACGCTTACAGGATTCAAATATCCATTAAAAGGATATCATCTTACTGTTGCAGACAGTGGTCTGACAGTGAGTAACGAGATCATGGAAGATACTGCTGAGATCTTCTACGACAGAGGAGAGCTTCTGATGATCATGTCGAGGGACTGAACCGTAACTCAGAACAGAAAAACACAGAGCCAACAAAGCAACAGATAAGGTGTACAAAGGAGTTTCAATGTGGTATAATTCATCCGTGTTGAGACTTTTTTTGTATATAAAATACTGTAAAACAAGTTATTCATAGGAGGAATATAGAGAAATGAAGCTGGGTATCGTGGGACTCCCGAATGTAGGAAAAAGTACATTATTTAATTCACTGACAAAGGCAGGTGCGGAATCTGCGAACTATCCGTTCTGTACCATCGATCCGAATGTAGGTGTTGTAACAGTACCGGATGAAAGACTGAATCTTCTCGGAGATTTTTATAAATCCAAGAAGGTAACACCGGCAGTGATCGAGTTTGTTGATATTGCAGGACTTGTAAAAGGAGCATCCAAGGGTGAAGGTCTTGGAAACCAGTTCCTTGCCAATATCCGCGAGGTAGATGCAATTGTTCATGTTGTAAGATGTTTTGAGGATTCCAATGTTGTTCATGTAGACGGAAATATTGATCCGCTTCGTGATATTGAGACAATTAACCTGGAGCTTGTTTTCTCAGACCTTGAGATTCTGGAGAGAAGAATTGCCAAGGTTACCAAGACAGCACGTATGGATAAGGAAGCAGCCAAAGAGCTCACATTCCTTGAGAGAGTAAAGGCACATCTTGAGGACGGACAGCTTGCCATCACCCTTGAGACAGAGAATGAGGATGAGGATGCATGGCTTGCAACCTACAATCTTCTTACTGCCAAACCGGTCATCTACGCAGCCAATGTTGCAGAGGATGATATTGCAGATGACGGCGCAAACAATCAGCATGTACAGGCTGTACGCGAGTATGCTGCGAAACAGAACAGTGAGGTATTCGTAATCTGTGCACAGATTGAGGAAGAGATTTCCGAGCTTGATGAGGATGAGCGAAAAATGTTCCTGGAGGATCTGGGACTTACAGAATCCGGTCTTGAGAAGCTTGTACGTGCAAGTTATCACCTCCTTGGTCTCATGAGTTTCCTCACAGCAGGAGAGGATGAGACAAGAGCATGGACCATCAAGATCGGAACAAAAGCACCGCAGGCAGCAGGTAAGATCCATACAGATTTTGAGCGTGGATTTATCAAAGCCGAGGTTGTGAATTATCAGGATCTTCTGGATTGTGGTTCCTATGCAGGTGCCAGAGAGAAAGGTCTTGTCCGCATGGAAGGAAAAGACTATGTTGTTCAGGACGGAGATGTGATCTTATTCCGTTTTAACGTATAATAAACAGGTGATTTTATGGATATGTCAATTCGTTTCCCGGGGCTGAAACTGGTTTTGGACTATGTTCCGAAATCCTTTGAGATTTTTGGATTCGAAATAACAATCTACGGGATTCTTATTGCGGCAGGAATGCTGCTTGGTATCTTTTTTGCAGTACTGGAGGCGCGGAGAAACCATGAGGATGCGGACGCATGTCTGGATCTGGCGATCGTAACGCTGATCACAGGCGTGATAGGCGCCCGTCTTCTCTATGTGGCTTTTTCGTGGAGCCTTTATAAGAATGATCCGGGACAGATACTGAATGTCCGTTCCGGAGGGATGATGTTCTACGGTGCACTTTTAGGCGGTGTGATCGGAGGATTCATTTACTGCCACATCCGGCGGAAATCCTTCTGGCAGATGGCAGATATTGCATGTATGGGAGTTCTTATCGGGCAGATAATAGGAAAGTGGGGAAGTTTTTTTAACAGAGAATCTTTCGGAGAGTATGCGGACAATGTTCTTTCCATGCAGCTTCCGCTGACAGCGGTGAGAGCCGGAGAAGTTACTACTGTCATGAGGGAGAATCTGGAAACTGTCGGTGGTTCCGCATGTATTCTGGTTCAGCCACTGTTTCTCTATGAGAGTCTCTGGTGTCTGCTGCTGCTTTTACTGCTTATGATGCGTCTTCGTAAAAAAGCATTTCAGGGTGAGATCTTTCTGAGATATCTTGGAGGGTATGGACTGGGCAGATTTGTGATTCAGTGGTTTCGGACTGACAGGATATTTTTTCCGGGAACGGAAATAGATGTTTCGCTGGTGATTTCAGGAGTACTCTTTGTTGTGTGTACGGTGATCGTTACAGTAAGACGTATTATGACAAGGAAACGTGCCGCAGCCAGAAAACGCAGGATTGAGAAAGATTACCAGGCAGAGAAGGAAGCAGTAGAAAAAAGAGAAAACACAGCAGAGCGAATAACACCGGAAGTAATAACTACGGAAGTGGAACCACAGGAAATGATATCGGCGAAAGCAGATATACCAGAGACTGTAAGGATGAAAGGGAATACAACGGAATCAATCTTACAGAAAGAAGCAGAGTTGGAAAAGGTATCAGAAGGAACGACAGCACGAGATGACCTGTCACAGGAAACGGACAGCACGGAAAGCGAGGAAGTGATACAGTCATCGGAAGCTTCGTATGGAGAGCAAGATGAACCGGAACGAAATACAACAGGAATCGACAGAGTCCAGAAAGATGGTGCTCCTGCAACAACTGAGGGAGGAGCAAAGGAAGATGGACAGCCAGATCAGGAGCAGAAGCGATCTTCTGAAGAATCTGGAAGCCAGTCAGAGAGTTGACCGTATTCTTGAATTATATTATGAAAACTGAAACTTATAAGAGAAACAAAAATTCGTTCATATAAGGCAGGGGATTGCGAATTGTGACTGCTGGATAACGATAGAAAACTCCGCCGGAAGATCTCGGAAATTATAAGAGATCTTCCAGTGGAGTTTTTTCATACTGCAGAGAATCAATACATCTTACGGAAATCCAGAGGTGTCATTCCAGTGATCTTCCGGAACATGGCAATGAAATGGCTGGCGTCAGAGAAACCTACGGTACCGGCCACATCCTGAATCTTCATATTGGGATCGGACAAAAGCAGCTCCCTGGCCCTGCTGATACGGTACATGGTGACATATTCATATACGGAGCAGCCTAAGAAACGGCGGAATATCCTGGAAAGATACTGGGGCGATACGAATACACTCTGACTCAGTCCCGCAGCTGTGAGCTCCAGCTGATAGTTCGTTTCGATTTCTTTTATTACAGGAACGACATATCGCTGGTACAAAGGATTCTCCTGGATTTTCGGAGAGGCGGCGCAGTCTGAAAAATTCAGAAGGAAGCTGTAGCAGTCAGAGGAAAGGGATTTCAGATCCGGCGTGGGATGGTGGTATTTTCGGAGAATATTAGAGATCATACGCTGAATATGAGCTCCCTGTTCTTTCTCGATGAGAATTACATCCTGGTTTGCGGTCATGGAAGGAATACTCCCTGCCATAGTACCGGTAAATGTTGCAAACATGGTAATCCAGGAGGTGGAATCCTTGTGGTAGGAGTGAGGGATTCCGGGTGCGATCAGGATGCCCTCATTTGCACCAAGGGAATAGGTTTCGCCTTTGACTTCGATGCGGCCACAGCCTTTTTCGGTCTGAAGATAGTGATAGTATGGATAACCGTCCGGGCGGAATACCGTATCCTGTGTCCAGTGATTGCCGATGGATTCGAAGATAAACGGCGCGCTCACCGGTGTGTTTCGGAAATAGATAGACATTATTTTCACCTGTTTCTAAATGTTATATATTTTGGTGAAACATATTATATCATAATCTTACGGATTATACTATAATAACTGTATCAGAAAAGGAAAAACATAACAGTTACACAATAAAAAAACAAACAGGAGGAAGCAATGAAAAAATTCGATCATTCACTGGTAAAAGATCCTCAGTATTTCTGTGACGGAAGAATGGAAGCACATTCCGATCACATCTGTTACCGTTCCGAAGAAGAAAGAGAAGACGGTGAAACCTCGTTTCGCTGCAGCCTGAACGGAACCTGGAAATTTCAGTATGCACGCAATTATGAGAGTACGATCCAGGGCTTTGAAAAAGAGGAATATTCCTGCAAAGACTGGGAAGACATTTATGTGCCTGCACACATCCAGATGGAAGGCTACGATGCGCCGCAGTATGCCAATGTCCAGTATCCGTGGGAGGGTCATGAGGAAGTTCATCCTGGACAGATTCCGGAGCGTTTCAACCCGGTAGCCAGCTATGTGAAATATTTTTCTGTACCGGAATCCATGAAAGGAAAAAGAGTGTTTGTTTCTTTCCAGGGAGCAGAGAGTGGTCTGGCTTTATGGCTGAACGGAAATTTTGTGGGATACAGCGAGGATTCTTTTACCCCGTCGGAATTTGAACTGACGGAATATCTGAAAGACGGTGAGAACAAGCTGGCCGCGCAGGTATTCAAATGGACAGCCAGCAGCTGGTGTGAGGATCAGGACTTTTTCCGCTTCTCGGGAATTTACAGAGACGTATATCTTTACACAGTTCCGGAGGTTCATGTATATGATCTTCAGATCCGTGCAATCCCGGATGAGACATTGAAGAAGGCATCCCTGGAGCTTGCCACAGACACCTGGGGAGAAGGCAGGATAAAAATAACACTTCTGAGAAAAGGTGAGCAGATTTTTTCAGAGGAAAAAGCTCTCAGCGGTAAGAATACATATACCTGGGAGATCGAGAATCCGGTTCTGTGGAGTGCAGAAGACCCGCAGCTTTATGATCTGGAGCTGGAAGTTTGTAACGGAAACGGTGAGCTTCAGGAACTCATTCCGGAGCGCGTTGGATTCCGACGTTTTGAGATGAAAAACGGAATCATGACACTTAACGGAAAACGCATCGTATTCAAGGGCGTAAACCGCCATGAGTTCAGTTCCGTGACAGGAAGACATGTATCCGAAGAGGAGCTGCGAAAAGATATCGTCACTATGAAACGGAACAACATCAATGCCATCCGTACCTGCCACTATCCGGATGCTTCTCCGATCTACCGTCTCTGCGATGAATACGGACTTTATATGATTGCAGAAAACAATATGGAATCCCATGGTTCCTGGGATGTGGCAGAGTTTACAAAGGATTACACGGATGTGGTTCCGTATGACAAGCCGGAGTGGCTGGGAATGATGCTGGACCGTGTAAATTCCATGTACCAGCGTGACAAAAACCACCCGGCGATTCTGATCTGGTCCTGTGGAAATGAATCTTTCGGCGGAAAAGATATTTTCGAGATGTCTGAGTTTTACCGCAAAAACGATCCTACCCGACTGGTGCATTATGAGGGAGTCTGCCATGACCGGAGATACAATGCTACCAGCGATATGGAAAGCCAGATGTATCCTTCTGTAAAAGCAATCAAAAAATTCCTTGCAGAGGATGACAGCAAGCCGTTTATCTGCTGTGAGTACACACATGCCATGGGAAATTCCTGCGGCGCAATGCATAAATATACAGATCTTACAGATACCGAGCCGAAATACCAGGGTGGCTTTATCTGGGACTATATTGATCAGTCCATTTACAAAAAAGACCGCTACGGAAAAGAATTCCAGGCTTACGGCGGTGATTTCGGTGAGCGTCCGACGGATTACAATTTCAGCGGAAACGGCATTGTTTACGGTGGTGACAGAAGTGAATCCCCGAAAATGCAGGAAGTAAAATTCAACTACCAGAATATCACGGCACAGGTATCCGAAGACTCCGTTAAGGTGATCAATAAGAACCTTTTTGTAAACACAGATACCTTTGACTGCGAAGTGAAACTTGCGAAAAACGGTCATGTGATCCGAGTGGAAAGTCTGGCCACAGACGTAGCACCGTTAAGCGAAAAAACTTACACGCTTCCGTTTGGAAAACAGCAGCGTCCGGGTGAATATACCGTGACAGTAGCTTTCCTCCTCCGGAAAAAAACGCTCTGGGCAGAAGCAGGACATGAGCTTGCGTTCGGGCAGTATGTATATCAGGTTGAAGGCGAGAAAAAGACGCCCTGCAGCAGCGTTGAGATCGTAAAAAGCGTTCACAATATCGGTGTGCGGGGAGAAAATTTCCAGGTGATGTTCTCTGTGCTCAACGGTGGCCTGGTTTCGTATAAATATGCAGGAAGAGAGATGCTGGAGGCAATTCCGAAGCCGAATTTCTGGAGGGCTCCGACAGACAATGACAATGGAAATCTCATGCCTATGCGCTATGCACAGTGGAAGATCGCAAGCATGTACTTAAGCCACAAAGATTTCCGTAAGAACGCCATGTATTGCCCGGGAAATGAGCCGGAGACAACGGTTCACGAAAACAGCGTGGAGATTGCTTTTGATTATGTGATGCCTACAACACCTGTGAGCGAGTGCCGTCTGGCGTATGAGGTGTTTGGTGACGGAAGTGTAAAGACAACTCTGACCTATGATCCGGTGAAGGAACTGGGGGATATGCCGGAATTCGGTGTGCTCTTCAAGTTTAACGCAGATTATGACCATGTGAAGTGGTATGGACTGGGACCGGCCGAAACCTATGCGGACAGAAAGCATGGAGCAAAGCTTGGCATTTATGAGAATCTGGTATCGGACAACCTGGCACGCTATCTTGTGCCACAGGAATGTGGCAGCAAGGAGGGAGTCCGCTGGGCAAGTGTTACAGACAGAAAGGGCAGAGGAATGTTTTTCGAGATGGATAAAAACAGCGGACCTATGATGTTTTCAGCACTGCCGTACACACCACACGAAATGGAAAATGCCATGCACCCGTATGAGCTGCCGGAGGTACACTACACAGTAGTCCGTGCGGCAAAAGCACAGATGGGAATTGGAGGAGATGACAGCTGGGGTGCACGGACCCATTCAGAATACCTCCTGAACGCTGATGGAAAGATGGAATTTTCCTTTGTTTTCAGAGGACTCTAGGATGTCATAAAAAAACAGAATATACAGGCAGAAAAAAGCTTTCGGAGATCATCCGGAAGCTTTTTTATTTCATAATAATGCACAGAAATATAATGCCCTGAAAAAAAACCTATGGATATTTCATGAAATAAAAAAAAACTTGGATATACACTTGTTTTTTCAGGGTAAATAGTTTAGAATGATTACATAAGTGGTAGAAAGTGGTGAATAGTGGTAGCAAATGGAGATGAGTGGCAGAACACACCATTTGTACCCTGGAAGCACGAAGGGGAGAATCGTGTTTCAAGAGAGTAGGTGGGTTTCATGTTCATGGGCGAGTATAATCACACGATCGACGCGAAGGGGCGTCTGATCATACCCTCTAAATTCAGGGAGCTCTTAGGGGAAGAGTTCGTACTGACAAGAGGGCTCGATGGTTGCCTTTCTATTTATCCGATGGATGAATGGGTTGCCTTTGAAGAGAAACTCAGAGCATTACCACTTACAAATAAAGACGCAAGAACCTTTTCACGTTTCTTTGTAGCCGGAGCAACAACATGTCAGCTGGATAAGCAGGGGAGAATTCTGGTGCCGCAGACGCTGCGCCAATTCGCTGGTCTGGATAAGGATGTAGTGCTTACGGGTAATCTGAACCGGATTGAGGTCTGGAGCAAGGAGAAGTGGAGCGAGAACTGCAATTATGATGACATGGACAGCATTGCGGAGAGCATGCAGAACCTTGGAATCGTCATTTGAGCAAAGCGCAGGTAGAAATCCCACAGGAGACGGATATGGAATTTAAGCATAAATCTGTATTACTCAATGAGACCATTGACGGCTTAAGGGTAAAGCCGGATGGAATCTATGTGGATGGCACTTTAGGAGGAGCGGGACACGCCACAGAGGTGTGTAAGAAACTTTCTGCCAAGGGGAGATTTATTGGCATAGATCAAGACCAGGATGCGATAATTGCTGCGAGTGAACGGCTGTCAGCCTTTAATCAGGTGACAATCATTCGCAGCAATTATTGTTACATGGCAGATGAGCTGAGATCCCGTGGCATTGAGAAAGTGGACGGGATCCTGCTGGATTTAGGAGTGTCATCTTATCAGCTGGATAATGAGGAGAGAGGTTTTTCCTACAGGTATGATGCGCCTCTGGATATGAGAATGGACAGAAGGCAGAGCCGTACAGCCGGTGACATTGTCAACGGTTATGAGGAAAAAGAACTCTACCGTATCATCCGCGACTATGGCGAAGATAAATTCGCCAAGAATATAGCGAAACATATTGTGGCTGCCAGAGCGCAGGCACCGATTCAGACAACAGGGGAACTGACAGAAATCATAAGGGGAGCAATCCCGATGAAAATACAGGCCACAGGAGGACATCCGGCCAAGAGAACTTTTCAGGCAATCCGCATTGAGCTGAACAGAGAGCTTGATGTGCTCAGAGATTCTCTTGACGGAATGATCGATCTTCTGAACGATGGAGGAAGAATCTGTATCATTACATTCCATTCTCTGGAGGACAGGATCGTGAAGACCATTTTCCGTAAGAATGAGAATCCGTGTACCTGTCCGCCGGACTTTCCGGTATGTGTATGCGGTAAGAAGTCCAAGGGCAAGGTGATTACAAGGAAACCGATCTTACCCAGTGAAGAAGAAATGGAAGAGAATCCAAGGTCCAAGAGTGCGAAGCTTCGTGTCTTTGAACGCCGTGTGTGAAACATGTGATGTTTATGGGCAGGCAGCTAAGCGCGTCTGGAGAATTACAACAATAAAGGTTGGAAGGTAGGCAGAAGGTAGGTAAATGGCTAAGACAGGAAGAGGAACCACAGCCAGAAGAAATCCGAATACCGTAAGGCACAGCAGAGAGGTGTATGTCCAGGGAAATGCGGTAAAGAGGCTGCAGGAAGTTCCTCACAGAACTGATCTGCCGGATGTGAAGGAGCGGCGACGGCTGGCGCAGGAAAGAGAACAGAAGAAATCAGCAGTTCCTGCTACACCTGCGAAACAGGTGGTGAGCAGGCAGGCACAGCGAAACAGAGAGAAAGCGATGGCCATGAACAAGGGCTTCGTAATGTTTCTCACAGCAGTTTCCGTTGCGGTGCTTTTTACCTGTATTAATTTTCTTCAGGTAAAATCAGAGATTACGGCAAGCATGAAGCATGTTGCCAGTCTGGAATCCGAGCTTGCTCAGCTGAAAGAGGATAACGATGCATATTACAGTCAGGTAACTTCTGATATGGATATCAGCGAAATCAAGAAGAAAGCAATCGGTGAGCTGGGAATGAAGTACCCTTCAGAGAATCAGGTACAGACTTATACGACCGAAGGAAATAGTTATGTGAGACAGTATCAGGATGTAGACACACATAAGTGACAAGGATTATAAGCAGGTGATCGATTGAGTACAAGAAGGCGCAGGCCGGTAAAAAAAATAAATTATAACATGAAGAAGAAGCTGGCAGTACTATTTTCATTAGTGTTGCTGGCTTTAGTCGGTTTGGTGGCAAGAATCACATATATTAATGCCACAAGCGGCAGCAAATATCGCAAACAGGTGTTGAGTCAGGCTCAACAGAAATATGAGAACCAGACACTACCCGCAAAAAGGGGAGATATTTATGATCGGAATGGAAACCTTCTGGCAACGAGCAACAAGGTTTATAATGTGATCCTTGACTGTCTGGAGGTCAATGATGATCAGGACAGCGTTGAACCGACGATCAAGGCACTTGTGGATGTGCTTGGTCTGGATGAAGCGGAGATGCGTAAGCTTATCACAGATGACAGCACGAAAGCCAGCCAGTATCAGATCATAAAGAAACAGATTTCCATGGATGACAAGAAAGCATTCGAGGAGTATGAAGATCCGGGAGAGGACAGCGGCCTTACAGATACACAGCTTAAGGAACGTTCCAAGATCACAGGTGTATGGTTCGAGGAGGACTATCTGAGAACATATCCGTTTAATAATACCGCCTGTGACACCATTGGTTTTACACTTTCCAGAGATGTGGCAGATGCCGGTCTGGAAGGATATTATAATGCTACACTTATCGGAACAGATGGCAGACAGTACGGATATATCAATAATAATTCTGATGTAGAGCAGACGATTATTGAACCGGTAGATGGAAAAAGTATTGAAATTTCTCTGGATCTGGGACTTCAGCAGATCGTTGAGAAATATGTAAATGCTTTTAAGGAGAAAATGGGAGCCAAGAACGTCGGCGTTATCATTGAGGATCCGAAGACCGGAGAGATCATGGCTATGGATGGCGGTGACCGTTATGATCTGAACAATCCGAGAGATCTTTCCAATGTTTATTCAGACAGTGAGATCGCAGCCATGAATGATGAGGAGACAGTGGAAGCACTGAACGGAATGTGGAGCAACTTCTGCGTGACAGATGCCTACGAGCCGGGATCTGTTGTCAAGCCGATTGTTATGAGTTCTGCTCTTGAGATGGGAGCCATTTCCGAGTCCGATACTTTCGTCTGCGATGGCGGACAGTCTTTCGGTGCGGAGGGATCTACCACATTTATCAAATGTGCGGTCTGGCCGGATGCACACGGAACCGAGACACTTGCTGATGTTATCGCCAATTCCTGCAACGATGGTATGATGCAGATCGCGGCGAAGATGGGTAAGGACAACTTCCTGAAGACCCAGAGCGTTTTTAACTTCGGAACAAGAACCGGTATCGATCTTCCTAACGAGGGAAGCGGTGTTATTCATACGAATGAGTCCATGGGTGAGACAGAGCTTGCATGTTCTGCTTTTGGACAGGGTTATACACTGACTATGATCCAGGAGATCAATGCCATGTGTTCTGTTGTCAACGGAGGATATTATTATCAGCCACATCTTGTGACAAAGATCAAAGACAGCAGCGGTGGAATCGTGAAGAATATCACACCAACACTGATGAAACAGACCATTTCCGATAAGATTTCGGCGGATATCCGTTCCTATATGGCTGCCAGTGTAGACCATGGTACCAGCCGTACATCCAAGGTTCAGGGTTACAGTTCAGGTGGTAAGACAGGTACAGCCGAGAAGCTTCCACGAGGAAATGGCAAGTATCTGGTATCTTTCATCGGTTTTGCACCGGTGGATGATCCTGCACTTGTGATCTATGTGGTTGTAGATGAACCGAACACAGAGGATCAGGCGAGCAGTACCTATGCACAGTACATTGCGCAGGGAATTCTTTCCGAGGCACTTCCGTATCTGAACGTGCAGCCGGATGAGGCAGAGGACGGAGAGGTTCCGACAACTGAACTCTGGGATCTTTTCAAGGGAATCAGTGATTCTGCAACTGGTTCCGCAGCAGACGGACAGAAAGAGGCTATTTCTGATGAAAATGTTCCAAGTCCGCCGGAGGATGATTCTGAAGACAGCACAGAAGATAATAACGATATGCAGAGCGATGGACTGACCAATGAAGAGGCTGGTCTGCAATAAAACAGCAAAAAAGAACAAGAATACCCTTCCGGGGAGAAGTCATATATTACAGTGACAGTCTCCGGGAGGGATTTTTTATGATCCGGACTATGGTTTTTCACAGAAAAAAGATCTGGGTGATATTTTTGGGCTGTGTGCTGCTCCTTGCAGGACTGGTGGGAAGGCTTGCATATCTTATGGGAGCCAGGGCGGATTATTATTCAGAAAAAGCAGAGGATCTTCATGAGAGGGAGCGTGATATCAAGGCTGCCCGTGGAAAGATCCTGGATGCAAAAGGAAATGTCCTGGCAGATAACCGGACGGTATGCACCATATCCGTCATACATAGTCAGATCAAGGATCCGGAAAAAGTGATCCGCGTGCTTGCGGAAAAGCTGTCGCTGGATGCAGAAACAGTTCGCAAAAAAGTTGAAAAAGTTTCTTCTATTGAAAGAATACGTACAAATGTAGACAAAACTATCGGAGACGAGATCCGCGAATACGCTATGGAAGGAGTAAAAGTGGATGAGGATTACCGGCGCTATTATCCTTATGGATCGCTGGCCTCCAAGGTGCTGGGCTTTACCGGTGGGGACAATCAGGGAATCATAGGGCTGGAGGTAAAGTATGATGAGATTCTCTCAGGCGAGCTTGGAAAAATCCTCACAGTCACGGATGCCAGAGGCGTGGAGCTGGATGGAACCGGGGAGCGGAGAAAAGAGCCGGTTGCAGGAGATACGCTTCGAACCAGTCTGGATATCAATATTCAGGAGTATGTGCAGCAGGCAGCGCTGAAAGTAATGGAAGAAAAACAGGCGGAACGGGTATCGATCCTCCTTATGAATCCCCAGAACGGCGAAATCTATGCCTGTGCCAATGTGCCGGAATTTGACCTCAATGATCCTTTTACCCTGAATACGGAGGAAGCCGTAAGCCAGGCTGGTACTGATGCGAAAAAGAAACAGGAGCTTCTGAATCAGATGTGGAGAAATCCCTGTCTGAATGATACCTATGAGCCGGGCTCCACATTTAAGATCATTACCATGGCGGCAGGTCTTGAGGAGGGAGTGGTGTCGACTGAGGACCGCTTTTTCTGTCCGGGTTATAAGGTGGTAGAGGACCGGCGGATCCATTGCGCGAAGCGCACCGGACATGGAGCACAGAGTTTCGTGGAGGGAGCACAGAATTCCTGCAACCCTGTTTTCATTGAGGTGGGACTACGGCTTGGCGTGGATAGATATTATAAATATTTCCAACAGTTTGGACTTCTGAAAAAAACAGGCATCGATCTTCCTGGTGAGGCGGGAACTATCATGCACAATCCGAAAAATATGGGAGAGGTGGAACTTGCAACAGTGTCCTTTGGCCAGTCGTTTCAGATCACACCGGTGCAGCTTGCGACTACAGTCAGTACGATCATCAATGGCGGAGAAAGGATTACGCCACATTTCGGGATCAGCGTGGAAAGTGCAGACGGCACCGTAGTGAATACACTGGAATATCCGGTGGAAACAGAAGTTCTTTCAGAGGAAACTTCCCGTACTGTACGCTCCATCTTGGAAAAAGTTGTTTCCCTGGGTTCCGGAAAAAATGCCGGGATCGAAGGCTATTCCATAGGCGGAAAAACAGCAACCTCCCAGACGTTGCCCAGGGGATCGGGCCGCTATATTTCCTCTTTTTTGGGATTTGCACCGGCAGAGGACCCCACTGTTCTGGGGCTCTGTATCATTCACAATCCTCAGGGAATGTACTATGGCGGTATCATTGCGGCTCCTGTGATACGAAATATTTTTGAAAATGTGCTGCCTTATCTGGGAATAGAAAAAACAGCTTCACAGGAAACAGCAGACGGGGAAAAGACGGCAGATAGACTTGATTAATGAAAAGAAAAGCCTTATACTGTTGAGGAAGTATAAAAAAACGAAAGAATTAAAGAGGTGTGAGGATGGAGTTTCATGTAGTGATCCCTGTGCTGATCTCATTTGCGATCAGCCTTGTATTAGGACCAGTTGTTATCCCGTTTCTGAGAAGACTCAAGATGGGACAGACAGAGAGGGAACTGGGCGTTCAGTCCCACCTGAAAAAGAACGGTACACCGACGATGGGTGGAGTGATCTTTCTTATTGCAACGACCGTGACATCACTGTTTTATATCAAGGATTATCCAATGATCATTCCGGTGCTTTTTCTGACTCTGGGATTTGGACTGATCGGATTCCTGGACGATTACCTTAAGGTAGTCCTGAAGCGTTCTGACGGACTTCTGCCATGGCAGAAAATGGCTCTGCAGATCGTAGTAACAGCAGTATTTGCTTTTTATCTTGTGAACTATTCCAATGTATCCCTGACTATGAAGATCCCGTTCTGGAGCGGTCATTATCTGAACCTTGGATGGTTCGCCGTACCGGTTCTGTTTTTTGCGGTCATCGGTACTGTAAACGGAGTAAACTTTACAGACGGTCTTGATGGACTGGCTTCCAGTGTTACACTGATCGTAGCGGTATTTTTTACCGTTGTTTCTCTGGGACTTGGAAGCGGTGTGGAGCCGATCACATGTGCAGTTGTGGGCAGCCTTATGGGCTTCCTTCTGTTCAATGTATATCCGGCCAAGGTATTTATGGGCGATACCGGTTCCCTGGCACTGGGCGGATTCGTTGCGGGTGTAGCTTACGCAATGCAGATGCCGCTGTTTATCATCCTGGTAGGACTGATCTACCTTATTGAGGTACTGTCCGTTATGCTCCAGGTATCTTATTTCAAAGCAACACACGGAAAGAGAATTTTCAAGATGGCGCCTATCCACCATCATTTTGAGCTTTGCGGATGGTCTGAGACACGGGTTGTTGCAGTGTTCTCTGTTGTAACTGCTATTATGTGTCTGATCGCTCTGCTGGCATTATAAGGAGGAACAGACAGATGGATTTAAAAGGAAAAAAGGTTCTCGTATTCGGAGCCGGCAAGAGCGGTATCGGTGCAGCCGACCTGTTAGGCAGTGTTGGTGCGCAGCCAGTGATTTATGACGGAAATGCAGAACTTGACAAAGAAGCTGTTTTACATAAGACCAATGGGAAATATCAGCCGGAGATCTGGGCCGGAGAGTTTCCGGAGGGAGCGCTTGATTCCCTGGATCTTGTAGTATTAAGCCCTGGAGTTCCTACAGATCTTCCGCTTGTGAAGAGCTTCTATAAGAAAGGACTTCCTGTATGGAGCGAAGTAGAGCTTGCCTACCGCACAGGAAAAGGCGAAGTTCTTGCAATCACAGGAACCAACGGCAAGACAACGACAACAGCACTTCTCGGCAAGATCATGGGAGACGCCCGTGAATCTGTCTTTGTTGTAGGAAATATCGGAACTGCATACACATCCAAGTCATTAGAGATGCGAGACGATTCTGTGACTGTTGCAGAGATCAGCAGCTTCCAGCTTGAGACAATTGATGAGTTCAGACCGAAGGTGAGCGCGATACTGAATATCACAGAGGATCATCTGAACAGACATCACACTATGGAAGAATACATCCGTGTGAAAGAGTTGATCACGAAGAATCAGGGGCCGGAGGATGTATGCGTCCTCAATTATGAGGATAAGGTGCTTCGTAAATTCGGAGAGAATATCATTCCGAAGGTTGTATATTTCTCAAGTCTCCGTAAGCTTGACAGAGGTATTTACCTGGATGGAGATCAGATCATTCTCAAAACAGAGACTGAGGAGATTCCAATCGTTAAGACCGGTGAGCTTAAGATCCTGGGACGTCACAATCACGAGAATGTGATGGCAGCCGCAGCTATGGCTTATTATGCAGGCGTTTCCGTGGAGAGTATTCATAAGAGCGTGTGCGAATTCGTGGCAGTTCCGCACAGAATCGAATATGTGACAGAGAAGAACGGTGTTGCATACTATAACGATTCCAAGGGAACCAATCCGGATGCAGCGATCAAGGGAATTCAGGCAATGAACCGTCCGACACTTCTGATCGGTGGAGGTTATGACAAGGAATCCAGCTATGATGAGTGGATCCAGTCCTTTGATGGGAAAGTCCGCTACCTTGTTCTGATCGGACAGACAAAGGAGAAGATCAAGGCAGCAGCAGAGCACCTTGGTTTTACAGATATCATTCTCTGTGAGGATCTGAAGGAAGCAGTTCAGGTCTGTGCTGACAAGGCGAATCCGGGAGACGCAGTGCTTCTTTCACCGGCCTGTGCAAGCTGGGGACAGTTTGATAACTATGAGCAGCGTGGTGACATGTTCAAAGAATACGTCAAAGCTCTGTAATAAACCGAAAAATATATACATAAGCTGAAATAAGAGACCGCTTCTGGAGGCAGCAGGCATGAACGCAGGAGAGAATCCGACCGGAAAGACGGATATGGTTCTGATAGTGCTGGTACTGGTACTGGCTGCTGTTGGCCTGGCGGCACTTTTTTCGGCAAGCGAATATAATGGCAGGGTACGTTTTGACGACTCTGCCTATTATTTTAAAAAGCAGCTCTTTGCTACGGCACTGGGGCTGCTTGTTATGTATCTGGTGGCAAAAACAGACTACCATGTGTCTGTGGCGCTGGCTCCGGTGGCTTATCTGCTTTCGCTGCTTCTTTCCACGGCAGTTCTTCTTTTCGGGCAGGAGATCAATGGATCGAAACGGTGGCTGAATCTTGGACCGTTGTCTTTCCAGCCGTCAGAATTCGCCAAGATGGCGGTGATCCTTTTTCTTGTATGGCAGATCAGCCGGACAAAAAAGAAAACAACCGGATTCTGGTTTATGGCACGTACCATGTTGACGCTGCTGCCGGTGGTGGGACTGGTAGGCTCCAATAACTTAAGCACAGCGGTGATCATTCTGGGAATCGGCGTAATGCTGATCTTTGTGGCAAATCCAAGGTATCTGCAATTTCTTGCCCTGGGGAGTGCCGGAATCAGTTTTATAGCAGTTTTTCTTGCTACAGAAAGCTACCGTCTGGAACGTCTGGCAATCTGGCGTGATCCGGAGAAATACGAAAAAGGATTTCAGACCATACAGGGGCTGTATGCCATCGGAAGCGGAGGAGTTTTTGGCCTGGGTCCGGGAAACAGTATTCAGAAGCTGGGCTTTGTGCCGGAAGCACAGAACGATATGATCTTTTCCATTGTGTGTGAGGAAACTGGGATCGTGGGAGCATTTCTGCTGATTCTTCTGTTCGTATTGCTGATATGGCGGCTCTGTGTGCTGGCACTGAACTGCCGGGATCTGTCGGGAACGCTTCTGTGTGCCGGGATCATGGCACATATGGCGATACAGGTGATTCTGAACATTGCGGTTGTGACCAACACCATACCAAATACAGGAATCACGCTGCCGTTTGTAAGCTATGGCGGTACCTCGGTAGTTTTTCTCATGGGAGAAATGGGGCTGGCATTAAGTGTGAGCAGTCACAGACAGAGAAAAGCTGCATAGAATAAAAAGCAAGAGGCCCGTTTTAGGAGTGGAAGGCTTGGATGTGAGCGATGAGATCATCGTAACCGGAGGAAAGCCACTGAACGGAACGGTAAGGATCCAGGGGTCGAAAAATGCGGCACTGCCAATTATGGCATCTGCGCTTCTGAGTGAGGGAACCAGTGTGCTGCGGGGGTGTCCGAAAATCGCAGATGTATTTCTCATGGAAAAAATCCTCAAAGCTCTGGGGGCGGTGACATGGTGGCAGGATCATGACCTTTATCTGGACTGCAGCCGTGCAGACGGTACTGTGATCCCGGAAGCTTTTTCCGGAAAAATGCGGTCTTCCGTGATACTTCTGGGGGCAATGCTGGGACGAAATAAAAAAGCCAGCACCGGTTATCCGGGCGGATGTGTGATCGGAAAACGGCCGGTGGACCTTCATATACAGGTTTTACGCAGTTTTGGCGCTGAAATCGTGGAAAATGGAAGCAAGATCACAGGAAGCTGTGGAAAACTGAAAGGTGCAGAGATATTTTTTCCAAAAAGCAGTGTAGGGGCAACCGAGCAGGCGGTTCTGGCGGCTGCACTTGCAGAGGGAAGAACAATACTTCATGGAGGTGCGGCCGAACCGGAGATCAGATGGCTTGTCCGGTATCTGAACGGAATGGGCGCGCAGATATCCTTTCCGGAAAAAAACTGCATCTGTATTGACGGCGTGAAAAGTCTTCATCCGGGCGATGGGGTAATTCCGCCGGATCGCATCGTGGCAGGGACGTATCTTATGGCAGCAGCAGCCACGCGCGGAGAGATCATTATCGAAAATCCTCCCATCGGAGAGATGGATGGAATCCTGGAAGTATATCGGAAAATGGGTGGACAATATCATATTTTTGGTGGTAAACTAATAGTCAATGGAAAAAAGACAGGGTTGCCTCTTGCACTTCTTGAGACAGAGGTTTATCCGGGATTTCCGACAGATCTGCAGTCGCCGGTCATGGCGGTACTTGCGACCATTCCGGGGATAAGCAGAATCAGAGAGAAGATATTTGAAGACAGATATAAGACAGCTCCATGGCTGAACCGGATGGGAGCTAGGATTGAGATTAAAGACGGAACCGCTGTGATAGACGGAGGTTTTCCACTTAAGGGCTGCACTGTGGAGGCACAGGAACTTCGCGGCGGAGCGGCACTGGTAATTGCAGCACTTGCAGCAGACGGGACTACCCGGATTCGAGGCTGCCGGTTTATTGAGAGGGGCTATGAGCATATCTGTGAAGATCTGACCGCACTGGGCGGTCTTTTGATAAAGGACAGAGGAGCTTTATGAAAAAAAACAGAAAAAAACCGCTTGCAGCAGCAGGAATGATCGTAGTTCTGCTGCTGGCAGGAATTATTTTCTTTTTTACGTATTATCAGGTGGATGAAGTACAGGTGATGGGAAGCAGCCATTACTCCGAGAAGCAGATTAAAAAAATGGTTCTCAGGGGACCACTTGCGTCCAATTCGGTTCTGGCACCCATTCTCTACACGAAAAAAGATACAAAAGATGTTCCGTTTATACAGGGTTATACGGTTACCAGACTGAACCGGCATACGATTTGTGTCAGTGTCAAAGAGAAGGATATCGTAGGCTGTATTCCATATCTGGACAGTTACATATATTTTGACAGGAATGGAACTTTTATCGAGAGTTCCACAGTCAGAAATGAAAAAGTGCCGTTTTTTGATGGAATAAAAGTTAAGCATGTGCTTTATAATGAGGAGCTTCCGATCAAGGATAAAACGGTTATGAACACGGCAGTAGCGCTTTCAACCATATTTCAGAAGAATGACAAGATTCCGGATCATATTGAATTCGGTGATGACGGACAGATCAGTCTGCTTTACGGAGATATAACCGTAAAGCTTGGAAAAGATGAATATCTGGAAGACAAGATGGCGAGAGTGCTGGCCATTCTTCCGATGATTTCCGGAAAAAAAGGAATTCTTCATGTGGAGAATGTGAATGACAGCTCCAAGATCATAACTCTGGAACAGGAACAGGATGAGACAGCAGATACTGCCGAAAGCTGGACCGGTGGGTATGATGAAGAAGGCAATTATACCGGCGAGGGTGAATACGATGAAAACGGCAATTATGTTGGTCCGAAGCCACAGAGTGATCTGGAATATGCACTTTCCAAATGGGTCGGTGGATACGATGAGGAAGGCGATTATACAGGAAGTGGAGAGTACGATGCAGATATGAACTATGTGGGACCGGCACCTACGGAGGAGAGTATGTCAGCCAATGGCAGTTGGAAAGGCGGATACCGGGCGGATGGCGGCTATGATGGTGTCAGTGAGTATGACCGCGACGGTAATTATGTAGGATCTGCAGAGAATGCACAGAATTCGGACAGTGCTGATAATTTGGATAGTTCTTCCGAAGATGGATCTGACAGTAGTCAGGATAACAGCACGGATGTTTCCGGTACTGGAACAGATGAAAATAACAGTGATTTTGATGGGACGGCTTATGACAGTAGTTCAGATGGTGATTACAGCTCCGAGTCTGATTCAGGTTACAGTGATGAATCAGACAGCTATGATGGATATTCAGACGGTGATTACAGTGATGAATCTGCCTATGAATAAGAGAACCACAGACATATTATAATTAGGAAAGTTTTTTTCAAAAAAACTTGCTGGAAACCTTTGGACATTTTGCCAGAGATTGTTTTGGAAATCTTTGTATTAATAGAAACAGTGCCGAAATTTAGTAAAAAAAGTATAAAAAAACAAAATTAGTGGTTGATTAATTACCGAAAAAAATATATGATATATCTATGTGTATATGTAGCTTGGAATAATTACACTGAATCGGATATCAGGTAGAAATAAAGGAGGAAGTACATTGTTAGAGATAATGACGAATGAGGCTGAGTCTTCTGCGAAGATTATTGTAATTGGAGTAGGCGGCGCAGGTAATAATGCGGTAAACAGAATGGTGGAAGAGGCCATTGGCGGAGTTGAGTTTGTAGGTGTCAACACTGATAAACAGGCCCTGACTCTGTGTAAAGCTCCGACTGTACTTCAGATTGGTGAAAAAATTACTAAGGGTCTTGGCGCCGGCGCACAGCCGGAGGTTGGTCAGAAGGCTGCTGAGGAGAGCATCGAGGAAGTTAAGAAGATCATTGAGGGAGCTGACATGGTTTTCGTTACCTGTGGTATGGGTGGCGGAACAGGAACAGGTGCTGCTCCTGTAATCGCCGGTGCGGCGAAAGAGATGGGTATCCTGACTGTCGGTGTTGTTACCAAGCCATTCCGCTTTGAAGCAAAGACCCGTATGAATAATGCACTTGCAGGAATTGAAAATCTGAAGAAAGCAGTTGATACTTTAATTGTCATTCCGAATGACAAATTACTTGAGATCGTTGACAGAAGAACGACTATGCCGGAAGCATTGCGTAAAGCTGACGAGGTTCTTCAGCAGGCCGTACAGGGAATCACAGACCTGATTAATCTGCCGGCTCTGATTAATCTTGACTTTGCAGATGTACAGACAGTTATGACAGACAAGGGAATCGCACACATCGGTATCGGTGAGGCAAGAGGCGATGATAAGGCTATGGAGGCTGTACAGCAAGCTGTATCTTCTCCGCTTCTTGAGACAACTATTAAGGGAGCAACACATGTTATCATCAATATTTCCGGTGATATTTCCCTTATGGATGCCAATGACGCAGCAAGCTATGTACAGGAGCTTACAGGTGAAGATGCAAACATCATCTTCGGTGCTATGTATGATGACTCTGTTGCAGATTATGCGAGAATTACAGTTATTGCTACAGGACTTACAGACAATAACCTCCAGAATTCTCCGTTTGGAAACAGAGCTTCCAATTCTGTGTTTGGAGCAGCTAAGAAGAATAGTCAGACATCTGCATCAGGTATGAATCTTAATATGCCAAGTTTCAGTCTGCCGACTATGAACTCCACACAGTTCAATACCAAGGCACCGACAAGCACTGTACAGAAGAAAGACATCCAGATTCCGGACTTCCTTAAGAACAGATAAATGTTTATCAGAGAATAAAAAAACCGGCAGAGAACCTGAATCTCTGCCGGTTTTTTGTATCACAGAAAATCGCGCTGTGATATCATAAAGGCATAAAGAAACTGAGCTGTGATCATATCAGCATTTGCATTCGAATGTATCGCATTTTGTATCACAGCAACGATGGGCATTATCTCCGGATACGTTGATAGAAGCAGCAGTGCATTTGCAGTGCTCATTGTAGGTGCAGTTGTGTGCTTTGCAGTCGATGTTGATCGTTTCACATCCGCATCCGGAATCTACTGCGTTCATTGCAGCCCCGTCTTTCTGGTCACGGAAGCTTTCGCAGGCTGTATCATCTGCATAGCGGGCTTCGGCTCCATCTACATTGATGGAACCTTTGGAGCAGAGGGAGTTTTTGTTGTAACAGCAGTTGTGGGCGGAACATTTTAAAAGTGTCATTTTATTTTCCTCCTGATAATAGATTAATGGATCGAAACACAAAATTTTCGGTTTTGATTCCATAAAAAGAAGTATGTCTGAAAAGAAAAAAAATATGCAGAAAAAGAAAAAATTTCAAGAAAGAGCTGACGAAAGAGCAGAACTGTTATAATTAATAAAAATAAGCTTATGAAGAAATAATAAATACGGAAACGGAGTCTGCTAAGGCAGGCTCCATTTTTTTGCAGAAGAAAATCGTTGCTCATAAGGTGAAAATTAACAAAAAATTTACGAAACCAGGTTAATTATGTCTGGCATGCAAATTCCGGCTCATCTGACCACGCATTCCGCTAAGAGCTGATCAGTCTTTC
>OLNJ01000058.1_pt1 | contig 106871 bp, 97 predicted proteins | sample 1672191 | NCBI WGS metagenome assembly OLNJ01 (sample SAMEA3136657, study PRJEB25190) | human gut metagenome | biome: human gut; feature: human-associated habitat; material: faeces | place: Austria | collected 2013
TACTTTATCATATCTTCTGTCTTTTGTCAACTGTGAATTTCATTTTTCTGAAATTCTTTTTAATTGTTTGTTTTTTGAAAACAATTATTTGCGACAGCTCAGTTATATTACCATAGGGTTTTATGCTTGTCAACCATAAAATTCAATTTTTTTCGATTATTTTGTTTTTTTATTTTGAATGAGTAATTTCGGCATTTCTACTACAATATGATATTATCTTCAGCTTGGTGAAGCTGACGCACGTCACACTTTCCGTGTGGATAGCGCAGGGGAAGGCCATCTCAGAGTTTCGAAGCCCGAAGGCCCTCCCCTGCAACCCCACCCTCTTGGGCACGGAATTAGCGTTACATCTTCGATGTGTAACGCAGTTGACTGTTGTCTGTATGCTACGGTACTTAGAGTGGAACGTTGTGCCGAGCTGGTTCCTGTATACTTCTCTATTCAACGTGCAACTCTCTGCCGGACTAATTTCTGTATGCTTCCCTATTCCTATGTGTAGCTCTCTGCCGAACTAATCTCTGTATGCTTCTCTATTCGATATGTAGCTCTCTGCCTAGCTAATCCCTGTATGCTTCTCTATTCAATATGTAACTCTTTGTCAACTATCTTCTGTCTGCTTTAATATTTAATATAACCCATCAGCTTCATTAACGCAGCGCGGCGCTACGCGCCGCCGCCCACATCTCACAGGACAGGACGCGCAAGCCGCGTCCGCTTCCGTCCCTCCCCCCATAAACCAACAGCCAGGGAGATGGAATCTGGCCGGGCAACTCTGCAGGAGGGTCGATACTACTTAGGCTGTGGGAGGCGGCGTTGTTTTCTAAAAGTCTGCTGTTTGAGCGACAAAGGAGCGAGTTCAGACTTTTAGAAAACGCTTTTAGCCGCATCACAGAGCCTTAGTAGTATCCCCCGACGAAGCCTGCACGGACAGATTCCATCTCCCTGACGTCCGTTCGTTAATACAAAAAGAACGAACGCCACAAAAAAAAGCAGCGTCCTTCCTATTCCCCTCATCTATTCCCTATTTTTCCTCAATTATTCCCAGAAATCTCTCTAAGCAATTCAATATCACTCTGCAAAACTTTAATATTCGTAGTAAGTTTCTCTCCCTCAGGACTAATATACGTCACCTCAAGAATACTACCTTCACGAATTCCACGTTTAGACACCGCACTGCAAAATGCCGGGAACTTCGGATGATTCTGTTTAAATGTATTCCACGCATTCATAATCTTCATCATATTGCCAATATTACCAATACCCATTATTTCAAAACAACCTTTCTAAAAAAATTCTGATTAAAATCCACCATCAAAACCACAAGGCAGCCGCCATATAATCCATACAGCGACTGCTCAGTAACCAACTTATTATCTTATCTTCTGCCAATTATTTCACAGATTTCGAATAAAAGAGATCGCATCACTGATCCCCGCAACATACACCAACCGGATTCCTTTGATACTCTCTGTAGCTGCTCTGTTTACTTCCGGCAGGATCACTGTCTCAAAGCCAAGTTTTTTCGCTTCCTGCACACGCTGACCTGCCATGCTGACTGCCCGGACCTCACCGCTTAAGCCGATCTCTCCAAAAACCATCACGGAATCCGGGATCACAATATCTTTACAGCTGGAAATGAGCGCCAGGCAGATTCCCAGATCAATTGCCGGTTCCGTCATCTTCATTCCACCTGCGATATTCACATAAGCATCTGAGGACGCAAGATGAACCCCTGCCTTTTTCTCCAGAACTGCCATAAGCAGATTTACACGGTTAAAATCCGTACCAACCGCAGTTCGCCTCGGAATACCGAAATTGCTCTGGCACACAAGTGCCTGAATTTCTACCAGAATTGGTCTAGTTCCTTCCATGGAGCAGGCAACCACAGATCCGGAAGCATTCTCAGGTCTTCCATTCAGTAAAAATTCTGAAGGATTTTTCACTTCCTCTAGTCCAGTATTCTGCATTTCAAAAACGCCGATCTCATTGGTAGAACCAAAGCGGTTCTTTACCGCACGAAGGATCCGATAAGAAGCATGCCTGTCTCCTTCAAAATAGAGCACCGTATCCACCATGTGCTCCAGAACACGGGGGCCGGCAACATTTCCTTCTTTCGTGACATGACCTACGATAAAAATAGACACACCCATTCCTTTAGCGATCTGCATCAGAACATTGGTGGATTCCCTTACCTGGGAAACGCTTCCTGGCGCAGAGGTAATATCCTCATGAAACATGGTCTGGATCGAGTCCACAACAGCCACATCCGGTTTCGTCCGTTCAATAACTTCGCGAATATTCTCCAGATTTGTCTCGCATAATAATTTTAATTTATCATTAAATGTTCCAAGCCTGTCTGCACGAAGTTTGATCTGGCGCAGTGATTCTTCACCCGAAATATACAGCACTGAGACACCCTGCGCTGAAAGATTACGACAGACCTGGAGAAGCAACGTAGATTTGCCGATTCCGGGATCTCCACCCACCAAAACAAGGGAGCCGGGAACAATTCCTCCTCCCAGCACCCTGTCCAGTTCACCAATTCCGCAGCTCTGACGTTCATCAGCGGAAAGACTGATATCTTTGAGAACTACCGGATCGGATTTCTTTTGTGGATTTTTTGCATTTGAGGAGGCAGTTTTCTTTGTGGAAACAGTCTCCTCAACGAATGTATTCCATGCCTTACATGCAGGACACTGTCCCATCCATTTGGCGGATTCGTACCCGCACTCCTGGCAGAAATATACTGTTTTTTTATTTTTTAGCATTTTACGATTTTTACTTCAGCCTTGGTGTTCGCGTCCAGTTCAACACTAAATGAAAGCTTACCGCCCAGATTCGTTGTCATAGTGCCTGTGCTCGCTCCATCGATAAATACCTGATACTCTGTCTCAGCCTCAAGCTCTACTGTGATCTGGGAATCCTCAAATCCCTGTACCTCAAAGCTCATTGTAGTTCCATCCTGCTCAAGATGAAATACACTTGTTCCTGGAACGGACTCATATACGAACATTCCGTTGCGCTCAAGCTTGGTGATCTCCTTATATGTTTTTACTTTATACATATCTCCCTGATACTGATAATCCGACAGTTTGGATTTCTGACTTAACTCGTAATCTCCAAAACTAATAGTACCGTTATCTTCTGTACGGATCAATTCCTGTATCACTGCCATGATCTTATGTCCTCCTGAAATTCTTTTGTTATAATTTGTTTAATTATACCTTATTTCTGTCTTTTTTTCCATAGAAAGTGACAAAATTCTTGTACTTTTCACACATTAGACTACCGCAAAGCAGATCTTTTTATCTTTCACCTTCACCTGCACGGTGTCGCCAGCTTTGATCCGGCCTTCCAGAATCTCTGTTGCCATTTCATCTTCTATTTTTGTCTGGATCGCTCTACGAAGAGGTCTTGCGCCATATTTGCTGTCAAAACCTGCATCTGCAATAAGATCTTTTGCAGCTCCTGTAATTTTCAGTGTAATGTTCAGCTGCTCCTGACAACGTTTTTCCAGATTTTTCAGAAGAATGGTGACGATCTTACGGATATTCTCCTTATTCAGAGAATGGAATACCATGATCTCATCGATTCGGTTCAGAAACTCCGGCTTAAACATACGGCGAACCTCTTCCATAACCCCTGATCTCATTCTGTCATAATTCTGTTTCTCTGTATTTCCGGACATGAATCCAAGATGCTTCGGCTCCATGATCATCTGCGCTCCTGCATTGGATGTCATGATAATAATCGTCTGTTTGAAGTCTACCTTTCTTCCATGTGCATCAGTGATATGTCCGTCATCAAGTACCTGTAGAAGAATATTAAATACATCCGGATGTGCCTTTTCAATCTCATCAAAAAGTATCACACTGTATGGATTACGGCGGACTTTCTCGCTGAGCTGGCCGCCCTCCTCATAACCTACATATCCTGGCGGTGATCCGATCATCTTGGATACACTGTGTTTCTCCATGTATTCAGACATATCAACACGGATCATTGCCTGTTCGCTGCCAAACACTGCCTCTGCCAGTGCTTTGGAAAGTTCTGTTTTTCCAACTCCTGTCGGTCCCAGGAACAGAAAAGAACCGATTGGTCTTGCAGGATCTTTTAAGCCCACTCTTCCTCGTTTTACTGCGCGTGCTACTGCTGACACTGCCTCATCCTGTCCGATCACACGTTTCTTAAGAACCTTTTCCAGGTTCGCAAGACGGCGGGACTCTCCTTCTGTAAGCCGCTGTACCGGAATCTTCGTCCAGTCGGAAATAATATCTGCAACTGCATTCTCATCTACTTCAAGCGCTTTTCGTTTATTTCTGCGCTCTGCTTTTTTGCGAAGCTTTTCCAGTTCTTCTTCTGCTTCGTTCTGTTTTGCCTGAGCTGCTCTTGCGCCTTCGAGGTCTGCGTTTACAACAGCCTGTTCTTTTTCCTTGAGGATATCATGGATCCTGCGCTCCAGTTCTTCTGCCTCCGGCGACGGACGATATCCTGCCAGCTGCACCTTAGACGCGGCCTCATCAATGATATCAATTGCCTTATCCGGCAGGAAACGGTCATTGATATAGCGCACAGACATTTTTGCAGCCGCTTCAAGTGCTTCATCCAGGATCCGCACTCCGTGATGCTTCTCATAATAAGGACGAAGCCCTTTCAGAATCTCGACAGCTTCCTCCTCCGTCGGCTCTTCCACTGTCACCGGCTGAAAGCGTCTCTCCAGTGCCGCGTCTTTTTCAATATATTTACGGTATTCCTCAAGAGTCGTAGCACCAATCAGCTGAATCTCCCCTCTGGAAAGAGAAGGTTTCAGAATATTGGACGCGTCCAGAGCTCCCTCTGCTCCACCGGCACCTATAATCGTATGGATCTCATCAATAAAAAGCAAAATGCTCTGCTGCTCTCTTACTTCATCGATCACATTTCGGATACGCTCCTCAAATTCACCTCTGTACTTACTTCCTGCGACCATTCCGGAAAGATCCAGAACAACTACCCGCTTATCTTTCACAGTATCCGGAACCATACCTGTGACGATCCGCTGTGCAAGTCCCTCCACAATAGCCGTCTTTCCTACTCCTGGTTCTCCTACCAGACATGGATTATTCTTGGTTCTTCTGCTTAAAATCTGGATCAGGCGTGCAATTTCTTTATCCCGTCCTACAACAGGATCCAGCTTTCCCTCTTCTGCCATCTCTGTCAGATCACGGCTGTACTGATCCAGCGTAGGTGTTGTACTTCCATTTCTGTTTCTCGCTGCTTTTGCCGCCTGAAATTCCTCAGCGATCGCATCGCTGTCCATCCCCATGGCCGTGAGCACTGCAGCATACAGCTTCTGGATGTTCGCTCCCATTGTATACAGAAGCCTTGTACCAACACAGTCTGTTTCTTTCAGCATGGCAAGCAGAATATGTTCTGTTCCTGCCTCCTCAAAATGCATAGATTCCGCCTCTGCACGTGCGTTCTCAAGTACACGCTGTGTTCTTGGACTGAATTCCGGTTTCTGTGCAACAGCTGTTGTTCCTGGCGGTGCAATCAGTTTATCGATCAGTGCCATTGCTTTATCTGCATCAATGCCAAAGTCTTCAAGCACCCTGCCGGCTGTACCTTCTTTTTCACGCAAAAGGCCCATCAGAAGATGCTCCGTACCGATATAGCTATGTCCGCAGGAGCCCGCTACCTGTCTTGCCAGTGCAAGAACATTCTGTGCCTGTTTTGTAAATCGTTCCTGCATGATGTCTCCTCCTATCTGTCTGCGTCATATTCATCAAAAATCTCATCCACCAGCTGATGGATCTCTTCTCTTGTCACATTTTTGCAGCATCCCCAGGCCATGGCTACTGTGAGATTCTGCTTCATCTCATCCAATGCTCTGACCTTATCTGCATCAATAGATATTACAGCTCCTTTTCGTCTGTCGATGGTCACAAAGCCTTCCTGACGAAGCAGCGCATATGCTTTGTTCACGGTATGCATGTTAATTCCTGCAATGCTTGCAAGCTGCCGTACAGAAGGCAGAGCGTCCCCCTCATGAAGCCTTGATGTAGCTATCCCCATTATAATCTGATTGGTAATCTGCATATAGATTGCCTCATCACTGTTAAAATCGATTTCTATCATCATCGGACTGTCTCTCCTTACTTCTATAACAGCAAAAGGCTGCACAGTTCTATTACCCTGGCAGCCTGCTGTGATTTATATTTTTATTTGGTGACTCCTGCGATCTTCTCTACCTGTTCTTTGTTCAGGATCAGGTTAAAGCCAAGCGGATTTACCACATAAGCGCTCGCCTGAGGAATCATAAGGCCCGGAAGCTTGTCCATTGCCACCTTCGCAACGCGGAGATTCTTTCCTCTTCCGAATTTCTCAAATTCCATAACATCTGTAAATACAGGCTGAAGGATCTTGTCTTCTTTATTTTTGAGATATGGAATATGAAGTTTTCCATCTTCTTCCTGCTCTGCGTTGATCGCGATCAGAAATTCTGCTTTTCTGAGGTTCGCAACCAGCTCTTCCTCCAGCTCTCGAAGATTATTGTGCTCTTCCTGTTTCACCGGACGGCGGAGTTCCTGCATAAAGTAAATACCGGAAAGCTCAAGAGAAGGATTCAGAAGCGGTCTCTTGGATGGCTCGATCTTGCTCATGTCTCTCTGACTGGCGATCCTTCCGATCTCTACCTCGATCTGTTCTTCTCCGTCTGTCCAGATCACGCTGTTTACGCCAATAGCGTAAAGTGTACCGTACAGTCTTGGAAAATCTTTCTTTTCATATTTCATGCCCATGAGAAGAACCTTGTCCTCCAGGAGCTTCTTACCATATTCTTTGATTTCTTCCTCAGTTGCAAAAATTCTTGCCTGGTCGTTAAACGTTTCCTCATCACAGGTTACATACGGAAGCTTCGTTGCCTGAGAATATGCAACAAATACTTCATCTCTGTTTCTGAGTTCTTTCACTGCTTCTTCTACACTGATTCCCATTTTTTGTCCTCTCTGCCTCATCGTTTGGATGCGACACCTCATCAGAGGAAATGGTTCATTCCCGTTATGCCCTGTCAGCATCCAGCTTTTTTATTATTTTATAACTATTCACTGTGTTCCTAGTTGTTACTATTTTACAATGAAAGCTATACTTCCGTCAAGCTGTGTATGTCGAAGTAGCACAAAAAGTTAAAAAGTTGTCAGGGCAAAAAATTACTGCCCACACAAAATGGGCAGTAATTCTGAAAATCATGCTTCGTCGATTGCTTTTCCTATGTCATGACGCATATATTTGTTTGCAAAGCTGATCCACTCTGTGGCAGCGTACGCATTTTTTCTTGCTTCCTTCAGCGTTTTTCCCTTGGCTGTGATGCCAAGAACACGTCCTCCGTTTGTGACGATCTCACCATCTTTGAATTTCGTTCCTGCATGGAAGCAGTAATATCCATCTTTATCCTTGAAGTTCTCAAAACCATGGATTGGAATACCCTTCTCATATTTCACCGGATAACCGTCACTTGCAAGAACTACGCAGACAGCTGCGTTATCCTGGAACTTCAGATCGATCTGATCCAGTTTTCCGTCGATGCAGGCTTCCATCACTTCCACAATGTCATTCTCCATACGTGGAAGAACAACCTGAGCTTCCGGATCTCCGAATCTTGCATTGTATTCCAGAACCTTCGGACCATCTGCTGTAAGCATCAGACCAAAGAAAATAATTCCCTGGAACGGGCGGCCTTCTGCTGCCATGGCATCAACTGTTTTCTGATAAATGTATTTCTTACAGAACTCATCGACTTCTTCTGTATAAAACGGGCTCGGAGAAAAGGTTCCCATTCCTCCTGTATTCAGCCCCTGATCGCCATCCTGTGCACGCTTGTGATCCTGTGCGGAAGTCATCGTGCGGATAGTCTTTCCGTCCACAAAGGAAAGTACGGAAACTTCACGTCCTGTCATGAATTCCTCAATAACCATGGTATTTCCGGCATTTCCGAATTTTTTATCTTCCATGATCTCCTTGACTCCGGCCTCTGCCTCTGCAAGATCTTTACAGATCAGAACACCCTTTCCAAGCGCAAGGCCATCAGCTTTCAGAACAATCGGGAATTTCGCTTCTGTCTTTAAGTATGTAAGAGCTTTCTCCGGATCATCAAAATTCTCATAGGCTGCTGTCGGAATATTATATTTTTTCATCAGATCCTTGGAAAATGCCTTGGAACCTTCCAGGATCGCTGCGTTTTTGCGTGGACCAAACACTCTTAAGCCCTCTGTTTCAAACACATCTACGATTCCACCCACAAGCGGATCATCCATTCCAACAATAGTAAGATCAATTTCTTTTTCTTTTGCAAATGCAGCCAGCTTATCAAATTCCATGGCCCCGATCTCTACACATTCCGCATACTCGGCGATTCCGGCATTTCCCGGTGCACAATAGATCTTGTCAACTTTCGGGCTTTTTGCAACGCTCCATGCAATGGCATGCTCTCTTCCACCGCTTCCTACGATTAATACTTTCATCTGTCTACTCCTTTGTTTCATCTGTTTTCTGATTACTTTAAAGAAACAATTCCATCTGTCACTGTGATCTTATCATTGGCAATAAGATTGATCGCCTCCGGAAGTATTTTCCACTCGGCCTTTTCCATAACTCGTCTCTGGAGATCCTTGGAGGTATCTCCATCTTTTACCTTCACAGCCTTCTGAAGAATAATCGGACCGGTATCTGTACCAGCATCCACAAAATGAACCGTTGCGCCAGTGACCTTCACTCCTCTTGCAAGTACTGCATCATGAACTTTCAGTCCGTAATAGCCCTTGCCACAGAATGACGGGATCAGGGACGGATGGATATTAATGATCTTATTCGGATATGCCTCCACCATTTCAGGCGGGATAGCTACCAGATATCCTGCAAGAACAATAAGATCCACCCCACGTTCTTTCAGTTTGGCAAGCAATGCTTTATGAAAAGCCTCTCTGTCAGGATAATCCTTCGGTGCGATACACAGTGCCTCAATATTATGCTTTCTGGCTCTTTCCAGTGCATAAGCTGACGCATTATTGCTGATAACAATATCAACCTCTGCATTAGTGATCTCCCCGGCATCCATGGCATCCAGGATTGCCTGCAGATTCGTTCCGCCACCGGAAACAAGAACTCCTACTTTTAACATAAGGTCACTCCCTTTTCACCAGCTTCAATATTTCCTACTACATATGGTTTATCACCTGCGCTGCGGATCGCCTCCATGGTCTTGTCAACATCTGCTGGATCTACTGCCAGGATCATACCAAGTCCCATATTGTATGTGTTGTACATCATATGCTCATCAATATCTCCTTTTTCTGCAAGGAGCTTGAAGATTGGAAGCACCGGATAGCTGTCTTTCTTTACGACTGCTCTTGTTCCTTCTTTCAGCATACGCGGGATATTCTCATAAAAGCCGCCGCCTGTAATATGGCTGCATGCATGGATCTTAACACCTGCATTACGGATGCTCTTAAGTGCTTTTACATAGATTCTGGTCGGTGCGATCAGCGCCTCTCCAAGTGTTGTGCCGAGCTCATCATAGTATGTGTCGAGAGATTCTTTTGTCATATCGAATACTTTACGTACAAGAGAGAATCCGTTGCTGTGAACGCCTGTGGAAGCCATTCCGATGAGCACATCGCCCGGTTTCAGTGCTTCGCCTGTAAGGAGATCTTTTTTGTCAACGATTCCCACTGCAAATCCGGCAAGATCATACTCATCCTCCGGCATCAGTCCAGGATGCTCTGCTGTCTCACCACCGATCAGTGCTGCCTCAGACTGTACACAGCCCTCTGCAACTCCCTTTACGATCTCTGCGATCTTCTCCGGATAGTTCTTGCCACATGCAATATAATCCAGGAAAAACAGCGGTTCTCCGCCTGCACACGCAATATCATTTACACACATGGCTACTGCATCGATTCCGATCGTATCATGCTTGTCCATGACCATTGCGACTTTAACCTTAGTTCCGCATCCGTCTGTTCCGGAAACAAGTGTCGGCTCCTCCATGTCTTTAAATTTTTCCATGGAAAATGCACCTGAGAAACCTCCGATTCCTCCAAGTACCTCCGGTCTCATTGTTCTGGCAATGTGCTTTTTCATCAGCTCTACTGATTTGTAACCTGCCTCAATATCTACGCCTGAAGTCTTGTAATCCATAATATCCTCCTTATAACAACACTCTCTGTTTTTTTCATCATGGTATATGAAAATTATTTATAATTCTTATATCCAACTTCCTGAAGTCTCGCATCCTTCTTCTCAACCTGCTCTTTCAGCTCCTGGCTGTAAGCTTTCAGTCTGTTCAGAAGCTCCTCATCGGATGTTGCAAGGATCTTCGCTGCAAGGAGTCCCGCATTGGCTCCGCCGTTGATAGCTACTGTAGCAACCGGGATACCGCTTGGCATCTGTACGATAGAGTAAAGGGAATCTCTTCCTCCTAATGATGTTGTATGCATCGGGATACCGATTACCGGCATCGGAAAGATCGCCGCACACATTCCCGGAAGATGAGCTGCCATTCCTGCGCCTGCAATGATTACTTTGAAGCCTTTTTCTTCTGCTGTCTTTGCATAGTCGAAAAACACATCCGGTTCTCTGTGTGCGGAAATGATCTTCATCTCATAATCAATTCCCAGTTTCTCCAGGATATCTGCTGCTTTACTCATAACTGGCATATCTGAATCACTACCCATTACAATTCCTACTTTTGCCATTGTTTTCTCCTTTCGTGGTGCATCTTATCTCTGTGTTGTCTGCCGCTTTTGCTGTCTGCGGTCGTTATGGTTATTCTACGTATATTCTCATTTTCTGTCAATACGAACGGGAAAACTGTAAAATTACTAATTAACTTATATTTTTATTTAATGGAAGATTTTCAAAAGGACGGTTCAGTTCCTCTGTTCCCGGAAGCACAAACCGGCCGTTTTCAATGATAGAAACCATTTCTCCCTCATCATCGATCACACAAATGCTTCCCAGCTCATCATAAGGAATCGTAATATCCGTATGGCATCCGTAATAAGCAAGGCTCACGTCGTCTTTACGCATCTCGGAGATCTCATTATCTCTGGCAATGATTTCTTTTCCGTCAGGATTGTATACAGGGGTATCCTCAGCCCAGCTGTAGCAGGTGTCTCCTACTGCAAAATGTGGTCCCATTTTTTCCGCAATAAGAATCGGAAGCTTATCTGCGATTCCATACTTCATTGCAGCTACATAAGCAGTCGTATTGGTACCTATTGCAAATTCGCCCATTGGAATTTTCGGATGATGGAACAAAATATTATCTTCAATATATTTCCGGTTTTCTTCTTCTGTTTTAAAATTGGAGCAGGTATAATCGATCACCTGTCCGCAGTCAAATACCAGCTTCAGGTCACGGAACTGCAGACCGTTCAGATATACTTTCTTCACATGAAGGATTCCGCCAGTACCTGCAAGCTGCGGAGAAGTAAACACCTCACCTACCGGAATGTTCACATCTGCAACACAGTTCTCAAAATTTGTCTGTTTTTTCGGATCAGAAAGCTCATGAAGATGAATGAGAAGATCTGTCTCATTGTCCCCGCATCCCTTGACCTCTACCCACTCACAGGTATCCAGTGTATCAATGATCGTCTGCTGGATCTTCTGATAAAGATGATAATCCAGTGTATTGATCTTCACGATCTCGCGGAAGATTTCTGAATAATTACCACCAATCTCCGGAACCGGATAAGCAATAATGGTAAAGCTTCTCTCATCACCTTTAATATAACGGTTCACGATCTGTCCTGATTCATTGGAAAGCTCGGTCTCAAGCTTCTGCTGTGCCTCGCTTAAAGTATATGCCTCCGGCTTGCTGACCGGTGAAAACGGTGCTTCTCCGAAAGTATCAATACAGGCCGGTCCACCATGCACATTCGCCAGATCCCTGTATTTCTCATAAGAAGTCTGCATAGCACGAAGCTTACGCTGCACAAAATCCCCGTCCAGAAACAGGGCACTGTCCTGACGGTGGTCATAATCATACTGTGGATTCGCCACTCCGCCTGTATAGCCTACTCTCACAGCACCTCTTTTGTTGACTGCATGTGTCGCATGGCGGTAGATCACAGGCTCAAGTCCCATTTCCCTGAACTGTAAAATAGCAGCTTTTACCATACGCTCAAAACCAAGACTGTAACGGATATTTACAGTTTTCTTTTTGGTAATGTCTTTGCGTCCGGTGATAAATCCGATCCGATAACCTTCTGTGTAGGTAGATGCCATTTTGTCGATCTCTTCCTGGGAAAGAGAATTCAGAAACTCTGCCACACCGGTCTCGTTTGCAGATACATATTCTCCGTAACGGTACAGATATCTGAGATCTGAAAGATCCGAATTCATAATGATATTTGCTGCAAAGTCAAGTTCCGGATCAACGCCTTCGCGGATTCTCTGCTCCATCATATCCTGGCAGTAATCATTCACATAAGAACGCAGGATTCCTTCTACTGTACTTGTCTCCGGAAGTTCTTCCTCACAAAAAGCAGAATACACTTCCAGAAACAGTTCCATGGATACCGTCATATCCCAGAGTCTCTTCTCATGTGCATAGGCTGCCGTTCCCAAAAGCTCCGCATAAAGAAAGCTGAATAATTTTCCGTAATCGCCAAGCTGCTTTACTGCATAGGCCGGATTTCCATAGCTGTTCTCATAATTTTCCGGAAAGATATCCTCATAAAAACGGTGGTTTCTCTCCTTCAGTGCTTCCAGATCAAGTTCATTATCTTCCTCATCCATCACATCTGTCGTCATATAAAGAAACTGTGCAAGCTTTCTGAAAAAAGCTCCAAAAGGCTCCTGCACAGTCTCCTCTGTTATAATCTCACGGATTCGCTCCTTTGCAAGCGCATAGCGCTCTCTCATACATTCGTCCAAAGCTTCATCTCCCATCTTTTTCATCGTCGATCACATGCCCAAGAGTAATGTGTTTATTGATCAGTTCTTTCATGTATTCCCAGATCACCGTGGAACCTTCTCCTGTCTTCCGGTTCCGTTTATAGATCTGACTTTTTTTCACCTGATGCTCCTCCCAGCTTTTTCCGTTGGATGCATCATTGAGAAAAAGCGGCTGACAGTTATCCAGAACATGGGCAAATTTCGCCTCCGGAGTCTCATAGGCTTCAAATTCTTCCCAAAGCTCCTTAAGCCACTGTCCCTGATCCTCGGGAAGCAGTCCGTAGATCCGTTCTGCTGCTGCTCTTTCTCTGGTATCCTTCGTCAGCGCGCCTTTCTCATCATACGCATACGTATCTCCTGCATCGATCTCCACCAGATCATGTACAAGTACCATCGGTATTACCTTCGAAAGATCCACATCTTCATTGGAATATTCTTTCAGAAGTACTGCCATAAGTGCCAGATGCCAGGAGTGCTCCGCATCATTCTCTTTGCGTTTTCCGTCAGCAAGATAGGTCTGCCGGAAAATGTTCTTGACTTTATCCACTTCCAGGATAAAATCAAGCTGTTTTTTCAGTCGTTCTTTTTCATCCATCTTTTATACTCCTGATAAAAAAAGTCCCAGCCAGATGACCATGATCACACCATTTAAAATAGATCCGATCATGCTGGTTCTGTGTTTGCGGTTTTCCTCGGAAAAGCTCGAAAGCCCCATTGCAAAACCATATACAGAGAGAAGCATCGCAAAAAAGCCTGTTCCGCCGATGAGTCCTCCCATTTTTCCGTCAAAGAAAAGTGCAAGCACCACCGCTGCGACAAACAGGCCAAAAGAAGCAGCTGCCAGCCCGACTGACAGCTTCCCCTTTGCAGCTTCTCTTTTTTTTGCAAACGCATATCTATATCTTCTTGCCATTATATTTTCTCCTAAGTCTCTCACAGACTGCATACATTGCATATCCCAGTGCTGCGCCCAGAGTATTCAGTATCATATCATCCACATCAAAACAGCCGACCCGCGTAATAAGCTGAATCACTTCCACACTGAGGCTGATTGCAAAACCGGATAATATAATAAAAAAGCCACTTCTCATTCTTCTGGCTATTACCGGAAGAACGAAGCCATATGGCACAAACCCCAGTACATTTCCAAAAATATTGGTAAAAAGTGCAAACATCCCAAGCTGTTTCCGATATATCCAGAAACGTCTTATTTCCACAAACGGGACAAGATTATAACGGTATTCTCTTTCCGCCTGTGCCACACGTCCGTATCCCTCTGAAAAGAAAAGAAGATAGATAAGGATGAGAACATACAGCACGAAAAAAGCTGTCCCGAGTTTTTTTACCCTGCGTTTTGTCCCTTTATTCAATATTCTCCCCTGCTTAAATAATCTGAAAAGCCACACGAAGCTGCGTGCGGCTTTTCAGTTATATCAATATGTCTGATTTTCTTCTGAGCAGTCTCGCACCATTTACGATCATCAGAATTCCTGTGACAAGCCCCGTCACCAGAACGATAATGCCAAGTGCAAGGCTTCCGGCCCCACTGCTCGCCATGGTTTTATAGATTTTTTCATTCATGAGCTGTGTCCTCCCAGTTTAAGCGGACATTCGGAATCCGCTGCTCTTTTTATATGCAGCACACGTTACCGTATTATTCTGCACCATATTCCTCATAATATGCGTCAATAGCAGCTTTCAGCTTGTCATCAATTACAACGCGGCCTTTATATTCTTTGTTGTAAAGATGCTCTACAACTTCTGCCATTGTTACGATCGCAGTTGTCTGAAGACCATATTTCTCCTCGATCTCTTTGAGCGCACTCTTCGTTCCCTGTCCGCGTTCCATACGGTCAACAGAAACTACCAGACCGATCGGATTCACATCGCCCTGCGCCTTGATGATCGGAAGTGTCTCCTGAATAGAGGTACCTGCTGTTGTAACATCCTCAATGATCACAACCTTATCACCATCCTGGATCGGACTTCCGAGAAGAATTCCCTTATCTCCGTGATCCTTCACTTCCTTACGGTTGGAACAGTAGCGGATGTCCTTTCCGTACATTTCACTGATCTCCATTGTTGCAGCTACAGAAAGGGGAATTCCCTTATATGCCGGTCCGAAAAGAACATCGAAATCAAGTCCGAATTTGCTCTCGATCGCTTTTGCATAGTACTGTCCAAGCTTACGCAGCTGTGCACCGGTGCGATAAAATCCTGTATTTACAAAAAACGGTGTCTTTCTTCCTGATTTGGTAACAAAGTCTCCGAATTTCAGGACATTACAGTCAATCATAAACTCAATAAATTCCTGCTTATACTGTTCCATTTATCTAATCCTCCATATTTTTCTCATGTGCATATATACGTGGTTATTCTAACATATGTGTAACCGAATTGCAAACAACGCAAAAATCCCGTTTTACTTCACAACACCAATCAGCTCATTGATATCTGCCACATTCTGTTTCTCCAGAAATGCCTGGATTCCATCCACGATCTCTTCCGTTGCATAAGGATTGAAAAAGTTCGCTGTTCCCACAGAAACCGCAGTTGCTCCTGCCATGATAAACTCAAGCGCATCCTCTGCCGTTGCGATTCCTCCCATTCCGATGATCGGAAGAGATACTGCATTAGCCACCTGATATACCATACGGACTGCCACCGGTTTTACAGCCGGGCCTGACATTCCGCCGGTTTTATTGGCCAGCGCAAAAGTGCGTCTGTTGATATCGATCTTCATGCCTGTCAGCGTATTGATCAGAGAAAGAACATCTGCTCCGCCTGCCTCTGCCGCTTTCGCCATCTCTGTAATATCTGTCACATTCGGGCTCAGCTTCATGATCACAGACTGTTTCGCATATTTCTTTACTTCTTTTGTGATATCTTCAAGTGCTTTCGGATTCTGTCCAAACGCGATTCCGCCCTCCTTGACATTCGGGCAGGATACATTGATTTCCAGCATGTCTACCGGTTCATTGCCAAGGCGTTCTACAACCTCGCAGTAATCCTTTGTGGATCTTCCGCAGACATTGACAATGATCTTTGTGTCATATTTCTTAAGGAACGGAATATCCCTCTCACAGAAAACATCAATTCCCGGATTCTGAAGACCAATAGCATTGAGCATTCCAGAGGCAGTCTCTGTTACACGCGGTGTCGGGTTGCCCGGCCACGGAACATTAGCAACACCTTTTGTTACAACTGCGCCAAGCTTATTCAGATCTACAAACTCGCTGTACTCTGATCCGGAACCAAATGTTCCGGACGCTGTCATCACCGGATTTTTGAGTTCTACGCCGGCAAGCTTTACATTCATTCTGCTCATAAATCTACCTCCGTGCTTAAAAATACCGGTCCATCCTTGCATACTCTTTTATTGTGTACATGAGAATGGGAATCTACATCTTTAGACTTGCAGACACAGGCCAGGCATGCGCCTACTCCGCAGGCCATACGCTCTTCCATGGAAATCCAGCATGGAATTCCCCTCTCAAGTGCATAAGCCTTGATCGCACGGAGCATCGGTGCCGGTCCGCAGGCAAAAATAGCATCTGCTTCCAAAGCATTCTCACGGATGGCATCCATAACATTGCCCTTCGTTCCTGCAGAGCCGTCTTCTGTTGCTACATATACATCCCCATAAGCTTCGAATTCCTTATTTAAAAACAGTTCATCCCTGTATCCGAGAACCATGGTTTTCTCTGCATCCAGCTCTTTGGCTGTTTCCAGCATTGGTGGGATTCCGATTCCACCGCCCATAAGAAATACTTTTTTTCCTTTTACTGCATCCAGCGGAAAGCCGTTTCCAAGCGGTCCAAGCACCTCCACAGGCACGCCTGCATGAAGCCTGGAAAATTCCTCTGTACCGGTTCCTTTCCCTGTAACACGATAGACAAGTCTCAGCCGTTTCTCTTCTTTATCAATCTCGCAGAGACTGATCGGCCTTGGAAGAAGCTTGCTGCCATTGCGGCTGTAAAGAGATACAAACTGTCCGGAAACTGCATTCTCCGCGATCTCTCCGGCATCCAGCCACATGCTGTAAATATCCTTACCGATGCACTCCTGGCTGATGATCCTGCAGGATCTTTTTGTTTTTTTCTTTTCTGATGTGCTCATACGACGCCTCCCGTTTTATCTGTTCTCAAGTGCACCGCTGATATCGGCGATCATGTCTTTTACCGCCTGTCTGGAGGCATCTGCATAATTCTCTGCGCCGAATTCTTTATATTTCTCCTGTTTGTATGCTGCAATGATTCCTCTGGATGAGTTTACGATAGCACCAAGACCATCTTCGTTAAAGAAATGAACAAGGTCAGCGCCTTTTCCGCCCTGTGCACCATATCCCGGTACAAGGATAAAGGTTTTTGGCATGATCTTTCTTAACACTTTTCCCATTTCCGGATAAGTAGCACCGACAACTGCGCCTACATAGCTGTAACCATCGCCCATAAGCTCATCGCCCCACTGAGCAACTTTTTCCCCTACCAGTTCATACAGAGGGCGTCCGTTGATCTCCTGATCCTGAAATTCACCACTGGAAGGATTGGAGGTTTTTACCAGAACGAAGATGCCTTTTTTCTCTTCCTTGCAGACATCCATGAACGGCTTCACACCATCAGAGCCGAGATATGGATTCACTGTTGCAAAATCCTCATCAAAACCTGCATATTTCTTAGAGCCGACCTGGACCTGTCCGAGATGCCCTACTGCGTAGGCAGCGGATGTGGAGCCGATGTCTCCTCGTTTGATATCTCCGATCACAACAAGTCCTTTTGATTTACAGTAATCTACAGTTTTCTTGTATGCAACAAGTCCGGGAATTCCAAACTGCTCATACATTGCGATCTGTGGTTTTACTGCCGGGATCAGATCATAAGTCGCATCTACGATTCCTTTATTGTACTGCCAGATTGCTTCTGCTGCTCCCTCCAGTGTCTCTCCAAGGTCTGCAAAAGCTTTCTTCTGGATATGCTCCGGAATGTAATTCAGCATAGGATCCAGTCCTACAACGATCGGTGCGTTTGTCTTTTTTATGTTACTGATCAGCTTGTTAATCATGATTATTTCTCCTCCTGGTTTTCAAATACGATTTTTCCGTCACATATGGTATAAAGAACTTTTCCTTTTACCTTCCTGCCGTCGAATGGTGTGTTATGTCCTTTGGAAACAAATTTATTCTTATCAATGGCGTATTCATGTTCTGTGTCCACAATAATAACGTCCGCAGGATGTCCCTTCTGAAGTGTTCCACTCTCAAGCCCAAGGATCTTCGCCGGATTGAGGCACATCTTCTCCACCATCTGATTCAGGGTAAGCACACCCTTTTCTACCAGCTCTGTATAAGTGAGAGGAAGGCTTGTCTCAAGACCTACGATTCCAAACGGTGCATTTTTCATGGAGCCTGTTTTTTCCTGGGCGCTGTGAGGTGCGTGATCTGTACTGATCACCTCGATTGTTCCGTCCTGAAGGCCTTTCTTTAATGCCTCCACGTCCTTCGGGGTACGAAGAGGCGGATTCATCTTGTAATTCGGATCATCCGTTTTAATATCGTCAGATGAAAGGATAAAATGATGCGGGCATACTTCTGCCGTAATGTTATCGTAACCTTTTTCTTTTACAATCTTCATTATCTCAGCATCTCCGTATGTAGAGCAGTGGCAAAGGTGAAGATGTACACCTGTCTCAAGTGCCAGAATAATGTCTCTGGCTGTGATCGTATCCTCCACTGCATTGCAGATTCCCGGAAGCCCAAGCCTTCTGGCGTTTTCATCATCATTCATGCAGCCATCGCCACGAAGATCAATATCTTCACAATGATCAAAAAACGGCACACCGCACTCTGCCGCAAGCTTCATCGCTTCTTTACAAAGAGCTGTATTCATTACAGATTTACCATCCTCGGAAACTGCCGGAATTCCCGCTTTTACCATTCCTTCGATGTCTGCAAGCTCTGTGCCTTTTTCGCCCTTCGTTGCGGCGCCTGCCTGAAGCACATGGATTCCGGATACCTGTGCTGCCTTATTATGTACATAATTCACTTTGTCCGGACTGTCGATCGTCGGAGTTGTGTTCGGCATGGCAACAACCGTCGTCACACCGCCACGGGCAGCTGCCGCAGATCCACTCATAATATCTTCTTTATGTGTCTGTCCCGGATCACGAAAATGGACATGAAGATCAATGATTCCCGGCATTACCAGTAATCCTTTTGCATTGATCACCCGGTCACCGTCCTTCGCTTTCAGTTTCTGGCCGATTTCCGTAATGATTTCGTCTTCCAGATAAATATCGCCTGTCTTATCTGTCTCTGTAGCCGCATCTACGATCCGGCCTCCCTGAATCAGAATCCCCATTTGTGTTCTCCTCTCATTTTATTTCATATTCTATTATATCATACACGAAAATTCTCTTTTTATAAAGATTTTTTTTACAAAGCATTTCCAAGGGGTTTTATGCACCGAAATTGTTGGAATTTTCTCCTTGACATTTCAAAACACGGGTTATATAATCAGTTCATGGCAAGATATTTAATGTAAAATCACTAGTTTTTAGAGATTATATTTACATAAATATAGTCTGTAAAATCTGGTGATTTTTTATTATCATCAGACGGCTATTTAACTTTTTTATTTCTATGGAGGTAACACAAAATGAACAAGGGAACTGTAAAATGGTTCAACGCAGAAAAAGGTTATGGTTTTATCACAGGTGAGGACGGACAGGACGTATTCGTACACTTCTCCGCAATCAACGGTGAGGGATTCAAGTCTCTTGAAGAGGGACAGGCTGTATCCTACGACTTAACAGAAGGCGCTCGCGGAATGCAGGCAGCTAACGTTACAAAGTTATAATTTATAAGATAAATCTATAACCATAAAAAACGTATAAGTCAAAACAGGTCTGCGATATGCGGACCTGTTTTTTTATTCCATCGTATTATACAGAAATCCCCAGAACGTTGCAAAAACTTCCCGGGGATTTTTTCTCATATTCTGATTTCATTAAATATCTGCTTGCAATCCGCATCCGCTGCATTCCCATAGTCAGATAACTGCCTTTTCTGTTTTATCTGGAAAGACTTTTGATTCTTCCCCATACAGACAGATTGCAATTATTCTGCGCCGTCTGAAGACAGACCTGAAATATAATCGGTCAGTGCAGAAGTATCCATCACAGTATCTACCTTAATGCTGTTCTGTTTCGCCTCGATCTTCGTATAAGCAGAATAACCAATCCAGCCCACAAACAAAACTGCGATCAGAATCCATGCTGCCATCTCAAGAACAAACTCCGCGCGTTCTTTCTTCATTGCACTGCTCCGTGCAAATTTGCCATTTTTATATTTGTCAACTTTCTTCTGGCTCATTATCTTTCTCCTTTGCCGCTTCAAATACTTTATCCATTATAGCACATCTGTTTTCAAAAGAAAAGCGGCACCCTGTGAAGAAATTTCAAAAATTACACTGCTACGATAATACCACCGTCATTGGCATACATGCTGCTGACTCCCGCAGTATCCATAACCACAACATTCGCCGGATTCAGTCTTGTGCGGATAGCTTCCTCCAGCATCTTCGCTCTCTCCTGACAGTTACAGTGTGTGATTGCAACTGTTTTTGACGGAATATTGATCCCTTTCTCTGCAACATGGTCTACCATCTTCACAATAGCTTTGTTCATGCCCCTCGCCTGATCCAGCTGGCAGATTGTTCCTTCCGGTGTAGAGCCCATTACCGGCTTGATCTTCAGCGCACTTGCCACCAGCGCCTTCACTCTGCTGAGGCGTCCATTCTTACGCAGTGTTTCCAAATTCTCAAGTACAAAAAAGGTACTCATCTCTTCAATATATTCTTCTACCGTGCTTACAACTTCCTCAAAAGAAAGATTCTTATTCTCACATTCTATGATTTTCATGGCGATCAGACTCTCTCCGCCTGACGCAGACTTCGAATTAAACACATGGATCTTCTTTCCCGGATAGTCTTCCAGAAACAGACTCTTTCCAAGTACAGCGCTGTTATAGGAACCACTCAGTTCCGAAGAAAGTGTCACTGCATAAATATGATCTGCATCGCACTCATAAGCCTTCATATACCGTTCCGGAGATGGGCAGGCAGATTTCGGGCATTCCAGGCATTCTGCAACTTTTTTCAAAAAATCCTTCTGATCAAAAGTCTCATCATCTATAATACTCTCACCACCGACCATCAGCGTAAGCGGCACAGCTTCAATTCTCTCATCCTCTTTCCATTCATCAAGAAGTTCTCCACAGCTATCTATCGCAATCTTATAACTCAATTATATCGTCCTCTTTTCCATTATATGTAGTTTTCAATACCACATCTATGGTATCACATAAACGCATATTTGAAAAGAGTTTTTTAAAAAGTCTGTCTTTTTTTCTTTATTTGAGATATAATAGCTCTACAGATACTCATAAACGAAAGGAAGTGTAACATGCTGGCATTAAAGATTATCGATATTCGGGATTTTACAAACAAACTTTTCATAGGAGAAGTTTTTGACAAATTTTGTCTGACCGAAGCTACGATCACCACTTTCAATACATTTACCATTGACGGCAGACTCCAGCAGGATTTTTTTGATACAGACACTCTGAATAAGATCACGGAATACGGCCGTACTCATTCCTTATGGAAAGATATCAGACCTTTCTGCTGGTCTGTGATACGTGGAAAGCGTACCCCTCTTGGTTTTAAGATCGTACTTCATTTAAGTCGAAGCGGCATGGAAGCTGCAATGAATAATACAGATACCGGAATTTCTTCCGATCAGATCAGTGGATTGTTTCTGAATCTCCAGTTCAAAAACAACTCTCTTCTTTGCACTACCGGGATTTCTCTTCGGACATTTTCCATGAATAAACGTCCGGAACAGCTCTGGGATGACACGATTCTTCGTTTTCTGTCACAGAATCAGATACTTTTCGAAAAAATGTAATCAGATACGTTCTTCCATATCTGTAAGATAATACGCCAACATATCAATAAATTCACTGTTAGTCGGCTTATAATCCAGGGAATATCCTGCAATCTCTTCCAACAGCTCCCTGTTTCCTTCCCAACAGACATTTACCAATGTACGGATATCATGCTCAACATTTGTAGGTGTTGATTTATATTTTGTCGCCAGACATGGATAGATATCCTTTGTGATCCGCAGTGGTTTCTCCTGATATTTCATGGATATCTTTACTGCCTCCGCAGCAAAAAAGTACCCTTTGTATTTTGAGTTGGCACCCAGTCTCCTTATCAAACCATAAATTCTTCTCATACGTTTCCCTCCATTATTCTTTTAAAATAGGCTCACATATATAATACGAATTTTCTGTGTATTTTTCGCTTTCTTCTGAAAATTTATTTTTCATATATTAGATACTATTTTAACTTTTCAACATCATATAACTGTAAATTTTTGTTTAATATATAGTGTATTATATAATATACGGAAAATTGTGTTAAAGATACACACATTGCTGTCTAGATAGAAAACTAATAGCCATCCGTCAGATATCCATGATATACCATCAGCAAAAAAGGCTCTGCCCAGTAGAAACACCGGACAAAGCCTTTTGAAAAATCTTATTATTTTGTAAGTACCATAAGGATATCATTGCTTCTCTTAACAAATTTCGTCATTTCCTCTGGTGAAAGCTGTTTATGGCTCATCATTGCCAGATCATAAAGCTGCTCACAGATTACCGGAACATGTTCGGATTCCTGATTCTCAGCTACGAATTTGACGAGCGGATGATTTGCATTCAGTACCAGTACTTCCTGTCCACCGAACATGTTCGGATCCATTCCATACATATTGTACATCTTCATCATGTCCTGCATACGACGGCTCTCTTCCGGAAGAGTGATCATTGCTGCAGTGCCTTCGTTTTTCAGTTTCTCTACTTTTACTTCCAGTTTATCTTTGCCGAGGTTCTTGCGAAATACATCTGTAAGAGTTTTTACGGTTGCCTCATCAGTCTCTCCATCCTCACGAAGCTCCTCTGTCAGATCTGCATCAATTCTCTTGAACTGAATTGCCTGATCCTGCTGCTCCAGGTGAGAGATAAACTGAGAATCGATCACATGTTTCAGGATCACTGCATCTTTACCGGCCTCGCGGAACATGTTGATGTACTGACTCTGCTGAACCTCATCGGTTACATAGTAGATCACTGTCTTCTCCGGTTCTTCGCTCTGGTTCTCCTCAGAAGCCTTCTCTTCTGTTTTCTTCTCTTCCTCTGTTTCTTTGGACTCTTCTTTCTTGTTCTCCTCAATGCAGTCCTTCAGAGTAAGATATTTACCATCCAGGTTCTTAAAGAGAATGTAATCATTCATCTTTTCGCCGAATTTTGCATCCTTGATGCATCCAAACTTAATGAACGGGCTGATATCATCCCAGTATTTCTCATAGGATTCTCTGTCTGTCTTGCACATTCCTGTCAGCTTGTCTGCAACCTTCTTGGTGATATACTCGGAGATCTTTTTCACAAAGCCATCATTCTGCAGTGCGGAACGTGATACGTTCAGCGGCAGATCCGGACAATCGATCACACCTTTCAGAAGGAGAAGAAATTCAGGAATGACTTCTTTAATATTATCTGCGATAAATACCTGATTATTGTAAAGTTTAATAGTTCCCTCGATGGAATCATACTCTGTTCTGATCTTCGGGAAATAAAGGATACCTTTCAGGTTAAACGGATAATCCATGTTCAGATGAATCCAGAACAGAGGCTCCTTGTAATCCATAAATACCTTACGGTAGAATTCCTTATACTCATCATCTGTGCATTCATTCGGATGTTTCATCCACAGTGGTTGTGTATCACTTAAGGATACCGGACGCTTGTTGATCTTTACTTTATCTTTTGCAGGAGAAACTTCAACAACTTCCTTCTCACCCTTATCGTTCTCTTTTTCCTCTGTCTTGGCTTCCTCATGAATATGTTCAACTACTACATCATCCTCACGGAGATCTGCCTCGTCGATCGTCTCATATTCCTGCTCTGCATTAGCTTTGGAAAGGTAGATATTTACCGGCATGAAAGAGCAGTACTTCTCGATTACTTCACGCATACGGTACTCATTCGCAAATTCCAGGCTCTCCTCATTAAGGAAAAGTGTGATCTCTGTTCCAGGTACTGTCTTGTTACCATCAGCCATCTCATACTCTGTGCCACCATCACAGGTCCAGTGAACCGGTGTAGAACCTTCTTTATAAGAAAGTGTATCAATATGAACCTCATCTGCAACCATGAATGCGGAATAGAAACCAAGTCCGAAATGACCGATCATCTGATCATCTGTTGTCTTATCTTTATATTTCTCAAGAAATTCGGTAGCACCGGAAAAAGCAATCTGTGTGATATATTCCTCTACCTCATCAGCAGTCATACCGATACCGTTATCAATAAACTTCAGGGTCTTCTGATCCGGATCTACAACAACATTGACAGCCGGCTTATAACCATCCGGGAATGTGTAGTCTCCCATAACCTCAAGTTTTCTCAGTTTCGTGATGGCATCGCATCCGTTGGAGATCATCTCTCTTACAAAAATATCATGGTCTGAATATAACCACTTCTTGATGATCGGAAAAATATTCTCACTGTTGATTGATAAACTTCCATGTTTTGCTGACATGTATGTCACTCTCCTTTTGTTCTTATTTATTGTGTTCCGGAAAAACCGGAAAATTGGTTCTGTTTTTTTCGATAAATATATACTAATACGACTTTTAACAAAAGTCAAGAAAAATTTAGCACTCACCAATTTTGAGTGCTAGTAACAATATTGTCCAGATATTCCTAAAGACAGAAAAAGATCCCCGCAAACTATGCAAGGATCTCCTTCCGTTCAATACAGGCTTCTACCTGACTTATTATTTTTTCTTTTTGCGATATACAAGAACTCCTCCAATACATACAGCAGCGATCACAAGAATGATCACAAATGTCATAATCGGAGTGCTGTCACCTGTCTGAACTGCTGATTTCTTGTTTGCTCCGGTAACTGCCGGACTTGGCGTTGCAGTCAACGCTGCTGCCTGGGATACGGTAAATGTCACCTGGCTTTCAGTGCTACTTCCAATGTCAGACCATTTCGATCCATCGTATTTCTGCTCTGTAAAAGTAACCTTCAGTGTATACTGACCAGGCTTACTTACACGAAAAGTTGCTGTATAAGGAGCTGCATCCCAGGTACGTGTCTCTGTGATCTTCCAACTTGCAGGCAGGAATCTTGTATCACCCTTCTTCGGGCTCTCGTTGTTCATTCCTGCTCCAACTGCTGTAAATGTGATCTTGCTATTAGTGTCATATTTGCCATTGGCATCAATACCGGTAATCTTGTTATCAGATTCCTTAGCCTTCGAACCTGTATATCCATTTACTGTGACACTTACTGCTATTACTGTACTGATCTTATCCGGGTTCTTCACTCCATCCGGAAGTGTGACAGTACCTTTTACATTAAATGTCTGTCTGTCTGAAGAAGAAGGATTGTAAGAACAGCCCTTTACATCCCATTTCACGGATGCTTCCTTCTCACCTTTTGTTGTAGTAATCTTTACCGTAGATGGAAGTTTCAGTGCTTTCTGAGATTTCTCTGTTCCATTCGGAAGATCCTTGATATCCGAAGGCTTTTTAATCCCTGTAAGATTCTCTGCCGTGTCATTATTATCATCGTTCTTTTTAGTAACACTGAAATGTGCATTTACATACAGTTCCACATTTGCGCTGTTCTCAACTGTAATATCCTCAAGATATTCACCCTTTGTGAGACCACTTTTCGGCTGTACGCTGAATGTTGCACTTGCCCCGGCTGCCAGTTCTGTTGTAGAAAAACTGCCAACTGTATAATATTTACTTTCCGGCTGCTGCAGTGTGATATTAGTATTTCCGGTATTGGTCACTGTCACTGTCTGAGCATCCGGTGCATTTTTGTAGCCTTCCGCGGAGGTTCCGAATTCCACGCTGTCCGGACTGATAGAAAGATCATATACCGGCTCCGGCTCTGTCACTCCAAAAAATACCTCAACAGAATCAAGCTCCGTTCCGTCCAGATCTTTTATATATATTTTGCCACTATAATCACCCGCAGGAAGTTCCAGCTTAGGCTGAATCGTAAATGTGGCACTCTCTCCCGGATTAACGACTTCTGCCGAAAGTTTTCCTACTACATAACTGTTTGCTTCCGGCTGTGCCAGGCGGACAGCTACATTTCCTGTATTCGTCACTGTAATCGTTACAGCATCCGGTACAGCGTCATATCCCTGCTCCAGGCTTCCGAAATCTTTCTCAGAAGGATCTGTACTTACAGATACTTTTTCTTCGGCTGCTGCTTTTACTGTTATCTGCGCATTTACTGTTACAACGGTATTTTCATCTTCTTCTGCTGAGAATTTAAGCTCATCTGCGTATGGTTCCTCCTTCGCAGGAAGCCCCTCCTTCGGCTGCACAGTAAACATCTGCTCATCTTCTGCCGCAATCTGAATATTTCCCTCTGTTTCAACAGAAGTCACCGGTGTAATGTCAAAATAATCGGAATCTGGCTGTACCAGAGTTACCGTCTCTGTTCCATCATTCTTAATGGTAACTGTAAGGGTCTCAGTTTCCTCATATCCTTCAGTTAAAGTCTCAAAAGAAAGATCTGGATTATCTACACTGAGCTTAAATTTTCCCTTTTGGTTTCCATTATCATCAGACTCTGAAGAAGAATTTTTTTTCTCTTCTGATTTCTTCTCAGCAGCCTTTACCGTGAAATCTGCTTCAAAAGATACCTGCACACCTTCTTCTGTCTCATAGGTGATCGGATCTTTATATTCTCCGACCGGCAATTCTTCTCTTGGTTTTGCCCATGCAGTTACAGTCTCTCCTGATTTCAGCGGCTGATCATTGATATCCTGCACCATGAAATTCTTCGGTGAAATACTCTTAAAATTCAGATCACCGGTTCCGGTATTAGTAATGGAAACATACTGCGCTTCCGGTATTTCTGTATATCCTTCTTCCACAGTGCCGAAATTCAGAACTCCGCTTCCGTCATCTGTTGTTACTTCAGCAGAATAAGTCAGTTCTTCTGTTTTATTTTCATTCCCCTGCTGGTCACTGTTTCCATCAACCTGAACAGCATCTGTATTTTTTTCGGAGGAATTTGTTTCTGCGGTACTTTCTGAAGTCTCCTCCTGTGCAGCTTCGGCATTTTCGTTGTTTTCCGAATCACCATTTACTTCTACAACGGCATTATCCCCGGTAGCCGCATCTGTATCACTGTTCTCGTCGGAAGCTTCGCTATCGGTACCCGGCGTGGAGTTCTCTTCCGTATCCCCGGTTTGTGCTTCTGATTCATTACCTTCTTCAGATATTTCTGTATTTTCATTTTCCACAGTCTCTGAAGACTCAGAAGCTACATCGCTCGCTGCATCTGCATCCTCCGTTTTTCCGACCGTTTTTTCTTCGGCTTTTTTCTGCTCTGCAAGCGCTTTCGCCTCTTCCTCTGTAGCAGAAACTTCATATGTTTCAGCTGTCAGCTCACCGCTGATTCCTTTGTCGGACTTACCTGTGATCTTCAGTACAATCGGAAGTCCAAGAGCAGTTTCATCAATCTTATATGTTTTATCCGTGCTGACTTCTGTAAGAAGATCTCCATCTTTCAATGACCAGGAAAAATCTACCAGGTCATCAGTAATTCCTTCTGGTTTCACTTTTGAATAATCGGCGCTCAATGTAATTCCAACTGCTGCATTTCCCTTGATCTTAAGTGTTCCATCCAAAGCTCCGGACGGAGCTGCTGATGCAAACACCATAGACAGAAGCAGTGTCACCACCATAAGCACAGCCATCATAATGGCCAGTACTCTGCCTTTCCTCATATTCCATCCTCCTCTACATCATTCTTCATTTCTCCGGGTATATTTTCAATATACCTAAAGCTCTCTGTTTGCTGATGCAAGTTTATCATATTTAATTCTTAAAAATGTAATTCCCGGTTTCCGTTAGAAGCATCAGCCTTCCACGATCATGTATTTTCCATCCGGAAGCTTGAACACTTCGCTTTCTTCTTCCAGTTCCTTCAGGGAAAGCCCCTCTACATCCGCGCCCATTCCATCGAGATATTTTTTTACATCTTTGAGGGAATCTAGGACAACTGCCATACAGTCCTCAAGAAAAGCCTCTGCCTCTTCAAAATCATCTGCCACCGGCTCATCAAAAAGCTGTCCCTGGTTTTTGAGAAATGTCTCTACGTATTCTTTCTTATACATCTGAAAGTACCTCCTTTATATTTCCGCCTGCCTGGATCAGTCTGCGAAGCACCGGTGCAACTTCTTCTGTCTCATAGGCCGCTGCTTCCCGCACTCCCTGTTTCGCATGCTTCATGGCAAAGCTGTATTTCACCGATTTCATCATTTCGATATCATTGTATTCATCACCAAAAACCACACATTCCTCCGGCCCGATTCCCAGAAGGTCCTGATATTTCCGGATTCCCTTGGCTTTATTAGTGGTAAATGGTATAAAATCCACCCACGCAAATCCGGATGTTACAACTGTACAACGGTCTCCGAACCGTTCTCTCCAGTACCGGATAGATTCTTCTGTCATTCCTTCTTTTTCATAAACGGCAACCTTCATGCAGGGCTCTGTGATCTCACTGAAATCCGTTATGATCCTGCACTGATTTTTTACTTCTTCGATCATAAGGTGACGGTAATGCTCTGTTTTGGGCATAATATAATAAAGATCCTTCGTGGAGCAGGAAAACTCCGCGTCTTTTTTCTCCCAAATCGCCTGCAGGATTTCCATCACAAGATCTTTATCGAAGCTGTCACAATAAAGAAGCTTCTCATTCTGAACTGCAAGACCACCATTCTCCCCGATAAAAGCCATATCGTCCTTTACCGGAGCAAACATATTCCTCATATTTGCATACTGCCTTCCACTGGCCGCAACAAAAAGAATTCCCATATCTTTCAGTTCTTTTACCAGCGGAAAAATTTCCGGTGGCAGAGACTGTCTTCCGTTTGTAAGTAATGTTCCGTCCAGATCGCTGGCTACCAGTTTAATCATGATTTTTCTCCTTATACACAGCGATCAGATCGCGCGGTCCTTCCGCTACAATATCTGCCCCGTTTTTCTCCAGTTCTTCCCTGTCCCGGAAGCCCCAGAGCGCGCCCACTGTATACATACCTGCTGCTTTGCCGGTCTGCATATCCGTCTTTGTATCTCCGATATACATGCATTCCTCTGGCTTCACACTGAAATCTTCCGCAATCTTCAGCGGACCATCCGGAGCCGGTTTGCGTCGGATTCCTTCCTGCTGCCCCATAACCTCGTCAAAAACATCCCCATAAATTGCTTTTACAACTTTTTGTGCAGCAATGTGAGGTTTATTGGAGCAGACTGCAAGCTTCAGTCCCAGTGTTTTCAGCACTTTGATTGTTTCCGGCATATCCTTATATGGCACAACTTTATACAATGGATCCTCGTCAAATTTCCGGCGGTAAAGCTCCCTCACCTCATCATAATGGATAAGCTTCGGATCCCCGGCATCTGCAAGGCATCTGCGAATCAGCATATCTGCACCTTCGCCGCTGTAATAGCGAAAATTATCAGCTGGCTGCGGCTGCAAAGAAAATTTTTCTATGATCTCGTTGGCTACATAAGCCATGGATTCCAACGTATCTGCAAGTGTTCCATCCAGATCAAATATACAGGCTTTTATCATTTTGTTCATCCTCTCAGGTCTATTCCGATTTTTTTCGTCTCGTAGATCAGCCTTGCCACCGGCAGACCTACCACATTGTTGTAATCTCCACGGATTCCCTTTACATAAGCACCCCAGGCTCCCTGAATTCCATAACTTCCCGCTTTATCCATGGGATCTCCGCTGTCCACATAAGCCTCGATTTCTTCCTCACTCACCGGATAAAAGATCACATCTGTACATTCAAAAAATGTATGTACCTTCCAGGATCCGCTCTCTCCGGTCAGCACGGTCACACCTGTATAAACCTGATGTGTATTCCCCTGCAGCATGGAAAGCATCTGGATCGCTTTATCCCGGTCTGCTGGTTTGCCAAGGATCCTGCCTTCATAAGATACGATCGTATCTGCACCGATCACAATGCAGCCCTCCGGCACATGTCCATTCTCTTTTTCCAAGGCTCTGGCCGTGAACATTGCTTTTTGGTAGGAAAGCTCCTCAACTATTTTCGAGGGTTCCGTACTGGTAATCTTTTCCTCTCCATCAGCCGGCTTTACTTCAAATTCTATTCCCACCTGGCTTAAAAGCTCCCGTCTCCGCGGTGATGCGGAAGCAAGTACAATTTTTTTCATCTGTTATGTTCCTCTCTTTCCTGTGTTACCAGTATACCCTTTTCCGAATGGAGGTGCAACCCGGAATCCATAGAAGGATTTTTTTACAGAGAAAAAATGCGCCGGGATAATTTAAAATCCCGGCGTATCTGATATTTCTGTCAATATTTATTTTATGCTTTTGGCAGCTTAAAAGAACTCTTAAGAGAAACGATACGGTTAAATACCGGTGCTCCCTCCTTGGAATCATGAATGTCTGCACAGAAAAATCCGTTCCGGACAAACTGATAGCTGTCATATCCCTTCGCCTTGAGAAGCTCCGGCTCCACATAGGCACTTGTAACAGTAAGAGAATTCGGGTTCACATTCAGAGAACCGTCTTCTTTATTGTAAACACCTTTCTCCTCATCTACGATGTTCTCATAAAGTCTTACCTCGACCTTGCCTGCATTGGATGCCTCAACCCAGTGGATGGTTCCCTTTACCTTACGGCCATCCGGTGCATTTCCGCCTTTGGTTGCCGGATCATATGTGCAGTGAACAACACGGATCGTTCCATCATCATCTGCCTCATAGCCTGTGCAGGTTACAAAATATGCGTTCATCAGACGCACTTCGTTTCCAATGTAGAGACGTTTATATTTCTTAGGCGGCTCAGCCATGAAGTCTTCACGTTCAATGTAAAGTTCTCCACTGAATGGAATCTTACGGCTTCCCAGTGCCTCATTCTCCATATTGTTCGGTGCTTCCAGATATTCAACCTGGCCTTCCGGATAGTTGTCAATCACCAGCTTGATCGGATCAAGAATTGCCATCATACGCGGACGTTTCAGCTTCAGATCCTCACGGATACAATACTCAAGCATTGCATAGTCAACAGAGCTGTTAGCCTTGGAAACTCCACAGAGCTCTACGAATTTACGAATGGATTCCGGTGTAAAGCCACGGCGGCGAAGTGCTGCGATGGAAACCAGTCTCGGATCATCCCATCCGTCTACAATACCATCCTCTACAAGCTTCTTGATATAACGCTTACCTGTAACAACGTTAGTCAGATACAGCTTAGCAAACTCAATCTGCTTCGGTGGATGCGGATATTCCAACTCTTTTACGACCCAGTCATAGAGCGGTCTGTGATCCTCAAACTCCAGTGTACAGATGGAATGTGTTACACCTTCGATAGCATCCTCGATCGGATGAGCAAAATCATACATAGGATAAATGCACCATTTATCTCCTGTATTATGGTGTGTCATGCGGGCTACACGATAGATGACCGGATCACGCATGTTCATGTTCGGAGATGCCATATCGATCTTGGCACGGAGAACCTTCTCTCCATCTCCATATTTGCCCTCTCGCATCTCCTCAAAGAGCTTCAGGTTCTCCTCAACTGTACGGTTTCTGTATGGGCTCTCTTTACCTGGTTCTGTAAGCGTTCCTCTGTACTCACGGATCTGATCTGCTGTCAGGTCACAGACAAAGGCCTTGCCTTTATTGATAAGCTTCACTGCAGCCTCATACATCTGGTCAAAATAATCAGATGCGAAGAAAAGTCTGTCTTCCCAGTCTGCGCCAAGCCATTTTACATCAGCCTTGATAGATTCTACAAATTCTGATTTCTCCTTTGTAGGGTTGGTATCATCAAAACGCAGATTGAATTTACCATTATATTTCTTAGCTAAGCCATAATTCAAAAGAATGGATTTCGCATGTCCAATATGAAGATAGCCATTCGGCTCCGGCGGGAAACGTGTATGCACGGTGTCGTATACGCCTTCTTCAAGATCTTTGTCTATAATATTTTCAATAAAATTCTTGGAAACTGTCTCGTTGTCCATTGATCTCCCTCCTAGATATCGTCCTGATGTTTTATCTTATCACAATTTCAAAGTTTTTGAAACCCGAAAAAACTGTATTTAGACAAAAAAATAAAGCTGCTGACGGGAATCGAACCCGTGACCTCCGCCTTACCAAGGCGACGCTCTACCGACTGAGCCACAGCAGCTTGTTACGCGGCACTTACCGCTCACAGTTGATTATATTATCAGATGATACGTTTATTGTCAACAGTTTATTTTTACTTTTTATATATTTTTTGTAAAAATATATTTTTCGCGAATAATAGAGAAATCCAACAGCTCAGCAACACCTTCTTATAATGCCGTTGAGCCGCTGGAATCTTCTTTTTTTATTCTTCTGTATCAGTCTCTTCCTCTACAGTTTCTTCTGAAGCATCCTCTGTTTCATCCGGTTCTTCCTCTTTGGCATCCTCAGATGCTTCCTCTGTTTCTGCAGTTTCTTCTTTGACTTTCTCAGATGCTTCCTCTGTTTCAGCAACTTCTTCTGCCTGCGCTTCTGTCTCTTTCGCTACTTCTACTGTTTCAGATGCTGTCTTGTCCCAGTCCTGGAAAACTTCTTTCTCTTCTTTTTCTTCTTTTTTGTCGTCTTCCTCAAGGTCATCCAGATCATCGAAATCATCCTCAAAGTCTTCTTCATATGATTTCTTTCTTGTCACAAGTGCCGCAACAGCACCTGCAGCTGCTGCTGTAAGTGCACCTACTGCAACCAGTCCCCAATATTTGTTGATCTTTGCCATAACATTGCTCTCCTTTCTTATTCCGCTTCTTTTATAACCCATTGTAATACTTTTATTTTCAAAATGAAAGAGGGAAAAATCTCAGAAATATTTTTTTATTTTTCTCCGAATCCTGTGTAGTGCATTATCAATGGATTTGGGAGATTTTCCCAGAATCTCTGCGATTTCCCGGTAACCATTTCCATCCAGATACAGTTCAAGCACTTTGTTCTCCAGAGCGCTCAGGTTTTTTTCCATTTCTTTCTCAAAAGCCTTCACATTCTCCCTGTCGATCAGGATTGATTCCGGATTACCATGTTCCACACAGGAATCTCTGAGATTTTCTTCCGTCTCGCTGCTGCTTAGCGATATATACGTGTTCAGCGGCTGATGTTTCTGACGGTTGGAGCTTTTTATTGCGCTGTACATCTGCCTGTCAATACACATATTCGCAAAGGACTGAAACGATGCCTCGTGCCCGGGCCGATAATCACGGACTGCTTTAAACAGGCCGATCATCCCTTCCTGGATCAGATCATCCGTATCTCCGCCAATGAGAAACATGGCACGGGCCTTTTTTCTGACCAGCCCTTTATATTTTTCCATCAGATGATCCGCAATTGCAGTCTCCCCGTCTCGAAGCCTTCCGATCAGAATTTCATCCGCAGTTTCATTATATCGGCACATTCTCTCTCCATACAGCTTCTGCTGTTATTTCGACATTCTCTGTCTCACAATTTCAAAAGCAAGTACACCGGCCGCTACCGAAGCATTTAAAGAATCAATGTCACCCTGCATCGGAATTGCAGTTGTAAAATCGCACTTTTCTTTTACCAGACGGCTGACACCATTTCCTTCATTTCCGATCACAAGGCCGATTGGGCCTGTGAGATTCTGTCTGTACATCACTTCGCCGTCCATATCTGCACATACAAACCAGATACCTTTTTCTTTCAGCTCGTCGATCGTCTGTCCAAGATTAGCTACTTTTGCTACCGGCGTATAATTCAGTGCTCCAGCAGAAGTTTTGGCTACCGTTGCCGTAAGTCCGACAGCTCTGTGTTTCGGAATGATCACTCCATGGGCACCTGCAAGGTTCGCTGTACGGATGATTGCTCCCAGATTATGAGGATCTTCAATATTATCCAACAGAATAATAAAAGGAGGCTCTCCCTTCTCTTCCGCTTTTTTCAGAATATCCTCCACTGTGGAATAATCATAGGCAGCAACCTGTGCGATCACGCCCTGATGTGCCCCAGTCTCGCTCATAGAATCCAGTCGTTCCTTCGGAACAAACTTCACGATAGTATCATGTTTTCTGGCCTCTCTTGCAATCGTACGGACAGGACCATCCTGGCATCCATCCAGAATAAATAATTTATCTACACTTTTACCGGAACGAAACGCCTCCAGAACTGCATTTCTTCCTTCGATGATTTCAGTCAACTTTAAATTCCTCCTTCTCAAGACCTGCACGGACCAGTTCCAGGATCCTGGAAAAATCCTCTTTAAGATAAAGATATCCCATCAGAGCCTCAAAGCCTGTTGCACGTCGGTAATCTGCCATAGTCGCATGCTTCGCCATAGTGGCAGAATGTGCATTTCTGCCTCTTCGGTAAACACCTTTTTCTTCTTCTGTGAGAAGCGGTTCAATGATCTCCATCATTCCCGACTGTGCAGAAGCTTTCACAAGACCGCTTGCCTTTCTGTGAAGTCGGTTTACCGGACAGTTTGCTTTTTTTACAAGGATAGTGCGGATCACAAGCTCATAGACACCATCTCCGATATAAGCCAGAGTCAGTGGCGAATATGTTCTTAAATCCGCATCTTTCAGATCAAACAGCTCTTTAAGCTCCTTTAAGCTCTCTGCCATTTCACACCTTCTCTTGTATCCTTCAGAATGATACCTTTTTTCAAAAGCTCATCACGGATCTCGTCTGCTCTCTTGAAATCCTTTGCCTTTCTTGCAGCCTGACGCTCCTGGATCAGATCCTCGATCTCTTTGTCAAGAATTTCCTCTTTTTTCTCTACTTTCAGTCCGAGCACATCACAGAGCTTGAAAAGCTCTTCATAAAGGCTGCCTGCAAATTCCTTAGAGCTGTTCTCATTTACATTGGTATTGGCAAATTTTACCAGTTCAAATACTGCTGCAAGACCATCTGCTGTATTGAAATCATCATCCATGGCATTTTCAAATTTTGTAACAAAAACCTCTGCTTCCTTGAGAAATGCAAGCTCTTCCTCTGTGATATTTTCTGCCGCAGCATTCTCCTTGCGATCCTTAAGCTTACCTGCTGCCTCAAGAATACGCTCCAGGGAATTCTTCGCTGCTTCCATCAGATCCGCACTGAAGTTCAGCGGACTTCTGTAATGTGCATTCAGCATGAAGAAACGAAGCACCTGAAGATCATACTGTTCACCGATCTCACGGACTGTACGGAAGTTTCCGAGAGATTTAGACATCTTACGATTGTCAATGTTCAGGAACCCATTGTGCATCCAGTATCTTGCAAAGATCTTTCCATTGCAGCACTCACTCTGTGCGATCTCATTCTCATGATGCGGGAAGATCAGGTCCTCGCCGCCTGCATGGATATCAATCTCCTCTCCGAGATATTTTTTGGACATAACAGAGCACTCGATATGCCAGCCAGGACGTCCGTCGCACCATGGTGACGGCCAGGATGGCTCACCTTCCTTCTTCGGTTTCCAGAGTACGAAATCAAGCGGATCTTCCTTCTGATCTTCTCCGGACACCTTAAGAGAACGGAAACCGGACTGCAGATCATCCAGATTCTTATGGGAAAGCTTACCGTATTCCTTGAACTTCTTCACACGGAAATATACGGTTCCGTCAGCAGCCGGATACGCATAGCCTTTGTCGATCAGTGTCTGAATCATATCGATCATCCCCTGAATCTCCCGTGTTGCCTGCGGTGCTGTTGTGGCAGGTTTTACATTCATATCTGCCATATCTTTTTTGCACTCTTTGATATAGCGGGTGGAAATCTCCTCTGCGGTAACTCCCTCCTCAATGGCCTTCTTGATGATCTTGTCATCCACATCTGTGAAGTTGGATACGTAATTTACTTCATAGCCCTTATATTCCATATATCTGCGTACCGTATCAAAAATGATCATCGGACGGGCATTTCCAATATGGATCAGATTGTAAACGGTAGGTCCGCAGACATACATCTTTACCTTACCCTCTTCAAGAGGTACGAATTCTTCTTTTCGACGTGTCAGTGTGTTAAAAATCTTCATGTTGCTCTTCCTCCAATTTCCCGATTCTATACAGGGAGCAGATCGCCTGCGAGGAGATTCCTTCTCCCTGCCCTGTAAAACCAAGGCCTTCTTCTGTAGTTGCCTTGATATTCAGCTGTGATATGTCAATTCCAAGCGCTGTCGCAATGTTTTCTCTCATCTTCGGAATATGCGGTGCCATCTTGGGCTTCTGGGCAATGATGGTTGCATCGATATTGCCGACCTCGTATCCGTTCTCCTTCAGAAGTCCGGCAACATGTACCAGCAGCTTCACACTGGAAATCCCCTTGTATGCAGGATCTGTATCCGGAAAATGCTTTCCAATGTCGCCAAGTGCCGCGGCTCCCAGAAGTGCATCCATGATCGCATGGATCAGTACATCCGCATCGGAATGTCCGAGAAGACCTTTTTCCCAGGGAATGTTTACTCCACCAAGGATCAGATCTCTGCCCTCTGTCAGTTTATGTACATCATATCCCATTCCTACTCTCATCAAACCATCCTCACTGCCTTTCTTAAAAAATATTCCGGTAGAACCCGCCTTGCATCTATGTTAGCAGATTCCTCCTAATGTCAGATTAATATGTCAGCATCTTAGAAAGTCTCAAAAGGCTCAATCGCCGCCTTGTATATGGTGCAAGTCTCAAGCTATCCGAAATTGTTTCTCTCGGAAGTCCGATGTCCCGTACTCTGCTTACACAACCAGCTGTACTCATCATTTCCTGCATATCCGTTACAGATGGCAGTGAATCAATGATCTGCGCGATTTCCGGAAGTGCATCTGAAAGCTGTCTTGTACTGATCTCATCCAGAATCTCCGGAGCATTCTCTTTATAAATAGCATCCAGAACACCTTTTTTTCCAAAGGTCTTCTGCAAAAGATCTCTGTCCTTTTCTGTGTGCGTGTGTACTTTACAGGATTTTCTGTGGATGGCATCCGCAATCTTCTTATATTCTAAAAGTGTCAGCATAGTTCCGGCAGAAACCTTCTCTCCGTGCAGTGCATTCAGATGACCATTGAGTACTTCCATATCCCACAGATGTACCAGATGATGTTCCGCACCGGAGGCCGGTCTGGAATTGCCGGTCATCTGCATCGCCAGACCAGACAGTACCAGTGCATACATCAGCTTCTCACAGGCATCCTCTTCACCCGCTGCGATCTCCTTCAGATTATCCTTCACAGTACGGATTGCTCTTGTTTCAAGCTTTACTACCTCTGCACAATAGTATTCCTCGGTAAGAATACTTCCGATCTTCCAGTCAGCCAGAGCAATGTATTTCCCCAGAATATCGGAAACACCTGCCGCTGCAAGTCTCCCTGGCGCCTTCGCAAAAATGTCGGTATCTGCAAAGACAAAAATCGGTGCAGAAGCCTTCACCATCTTCTTCACACCATTCCAGGTCATGTCCGCTACTGTAGAAGTAAATCCATCTGAACTGGCTGCGGTGGGCACAGAGACAAAAGGAATCCGATACTGATGGGCAACATACCGGCTGAGATCATGGATCGTACCTGCACCAACTGCAAGCACAAGATCAATATCCTCTTCCATGTAATTCTCTACGATCTCTACAGCACGTTCATCTGCTTCCAGATTCTCTGCATCCAGGATCAGTACCTGGCACCTGTCGTAGATATCCTCCATCAGCTCTTCTGTTGCTTTATAGCTGTTCGTGTCACAGATCAGAAGGGGGGAAATGTATTCCTTCAGTTCTCCGTCTGACATTTCCTCTTCCAGTTTTTCCACCGCTCCTGATCTGATAATGATTTCCTTTACGTCTATGTGGTGCTCCCTCCCGCAGCCGCAAGGTCGGGCAAAATCGTCCGCATCGACTCGCATGTATTTATATCCTCCTGACTTATCTTAATAATTCACAGCAAATTTATAGTCTTCGCTGAATGATACAATATTACAGTTTGGTATTATACAGGATTTCTGTTTAAAAATCAATCAGAGAGACAAAGTATAGCTCACAGAAAAAGAAGCACAAAAAGATCCCCCATCCGGCTGGGATTATTTCCGGACAGGGGATTGATTTAACATTATAGGATTCGTGTCAGATTATCAGGTTTTATTCAGTGTAGCAGATCTTATCTGCCGAGGGATTCACAGAAAGTACCTTTTACATCGCTCCAGTTCTTGTCTGCATAGTCAAGAAGATATACGGCCTGCTCCATGGACATCTCAGGGAAAAGAAGGAAGAGGCTGTGGGAACCATATTTCTTAACGATACGGTCAACATTGCGGATCCAGTCCTCAAACTCACCGGAGTAAACCTTAACCCAGATGGATTTTCCTGCTGCGATTGCTTTATCATAGATCACATCCCAGTCAGGAAGTGTTCCGTCAGGGCCGGCATCACCACTTGTCCACTGAAGAGCATCAATGCCTTCGATCTCCATCAGTGCATCCATGTGCTTAATTGCAGCCGGTCCGTCAAGGTGATACAGTACATGGTCAACATTCTCAGACTGTGTACGCAGAGACGGCTGAATATATTTACGGAAATCTTCCGGTGCCATCATTGCGGAGAAGTCACACTGTAATTTTACAGTTCTTCCCGGTCCCCAGATCTGGAATACGGTGTATGCATTACCGCCATCTTTGTCCTTGATCACATCGTAGAAACGATCATAGTACTCATAGTAAACATCGGTAACTTCCTGAATACGCTTGCCAACCTTTTCCGGCTCATCCAGAAGATCGAACAGGGTATCCTGTGCTCCTCTTAAGGATGCAAGCACATCGATGTTCTCCATCAGGTCAGGCATATCTACATAGAAATCATCTTTGGCAAGAGCACGGCAGTCTTTTGCAAGCTGAAGATGTTTCTTGAACCATTTGTTTTCAGGATCAAAGGTAAGTTTCGGAACACCATCCCAGCCATCCAGGCATTTTTTGAACCATACGGTATCTTCTTTGAATCCGATATCTGATCCAAGATATGCGGCTGTAGAACCTGGTCCAAAATCAATGTTCAGGTTCGGGAAGCTCTCACCGAGGAATGCGTGAGTATCACAGAAGTAACGGTAACGTGCTACGATACGCTCTGCATTCTGGTATTTATCCTCCATATCCTTCCAGTAAAGTTCTTTCGGCATGTTGTAATATTTACCCTGGCAGATCTGATCCAGATAGCCGCCCTCAACAGGTGTTCCATCAGAGAACTGCTCAACCTCAGGACGTCTTGCAATAACACACATCAGCGGACGGCCTGTGTTCTTATGCTGCCAGTAATTAGCAAATTTTTCTTTCGTTTCTGCCCAGTTCAGCTTGTAGCCTTCTCCCGGTCCAGGAAGTTTTACTTTACTGATATCGACTGCAGATTTATCGAATTTGATCTCTGCCGGTTTCTCTACATGAACCGCCGGAGCTTCTGGTGCTTTCTCTTCCTCTGCCGGAGCTTCCTCCTCAACTACTTCTACGTCCGGGAACTCACCGGCTGCTGCTTTTGCACAGAAGCCGGACTCTGCATATTTCTTTGCCTGCTCTGCTGCGGAAGCTGCATCCTCTGTATAAGCATCTGCGCCAATCTCATCTGCGAACTCCTGGGAAATCGGAGCTCCGCCGACCATGATCTTAATACGTGGACGAAATGGCTGTTTCAGAAGTGCTGCTACGGTATCACGGAGAGATGGCATAGTCGTTGTAAGAAGAGCGGAAAGAGCAATGATCGTCGCATCCTTATTCTCTTTTACAACCTCAATGAATCTTTCAATCGGTACATCAACACCAAGGTCGATAACCTCGAAGCCTGCACTCTCGAACATCATACCTACAAGGTTCTTACCGATATCATGAAGGTCACCTGCTACCGTACCAAGAATGATCTTTCCTGCACTTCCGGCTTCTCCAGTTGCAAGATATGGTTTCAGAACCTCAACGCCCTCTTTCATGGCACGTGCTGCCGCAAGCATCTGCGGAACAAAGATGATCTCTTTTTTGAAGTTCTCACCGACAACAGCCATGGCACCGATCATTCCGTCGTTCAGGATTGCGGTAGGATCACAGCCTGCATCCAGTGCTTCCTGAACACATTTGCCGATTTCTTTGTTCTTTCCGTTTTCTGTTGCTTTAAATACAGCCTGCATTTTTTCTTCTGCAAGTGTCAGCTCTTTTGCTTCTGCCACTGGAGCTGCTGTCTCAGCAGGTTTGTCTTTAAATTTATCGATATAGTCCAGGCAGTACTCATCTCTTTCGAGAAGTGCATTGGTCGCGTAGATCATTCCGATCATGTTTTTGTTGGTCGGGTCAACGATCGCACTGTCCATTCCTGCATTCATAGCCAGTACCATAAATGCCTGGTTGATATTTTTTCTTGTAGGAAGACCAAAAGAGATATTGGAAAGACCACTTGTGATGTGGATATCCGGATACTCTGCCTTGATCTGGCGGCAGCACTCTGCAAATACGGTCAGTGCTGTCTGGTCTGTGGATAAGGTTACAACAAGCGGGTCAATGTGAAGCCTGCTTGGTGCAATATTGTACTCTTTTGCTTTTTCCATGATTCCGTGGAAAACTTTCATACGGCGTTCTACAGAATCCGGAATTCCGTCGTTGTCACAGAGAAGTGCAACACATTCCCAGTCTGTGTCTGCGATCACCGGAAAGATCGTATCGATCTTGTTTCCCTCAAGAGAAACGGAGTTTACAAGTCCCGGGCGTTTGCAGAACGGAATTGCCGCAACACAGGACTTCGCACTTGGGCTGTCCACACAGATCGGTGTATCGGTTACTTCCTGTACAAGGTCGATCATCCATTTTAATGTTTCTACCTCTACATCTTCTTCTACTGAAGCACAAACATCAAGGAATGTAGCTCCTGCCTCAGCCTGTTTCTTTGCTCTCTCTCTGATAAGATCCGCATCTCTCTCAGCGATTGCCTTTGCAACTGAAGGAATAGATCCGTTCAGTTTCTCACCAATGATAATCATGGCGTTCCCTCCTAATTATTCTGTTATATTCTCAATAATCTGCACTCATCGTTTATTAAGTGTCTTTATTTTACCGCCATGATTTTTACATAACCTCTGTTATCTGGTTGTTTTAGTATACTATTTTACGATTTTTCAGCTTTTTATTGTGTATTTTTTAACAAAAATATCCCCGTTAATCCTGAAATAGCTGCTAATTTGCCAAAAAGCAACGTCTATTTCATGAATTTAACGGGGATTTCTGTATAATTCTACGATTAACTTCCTGTAAATCTGTACTATCCTACGATTTCTGACGGTATTTATACCGCAGCAATCACCTCTACCTCACAGAGAACATTTTTCGGCAGAGTCTTTACTGCGACGCAGGAACGTGCCGGTTTATTTACGAAATATTTCGCATAAACCTCATTGAACGCTGCAAAATCATTCATATCTGCAAGGAAACATACAGTCTTAACTGCATTTTCATAGCTGGAGCCTGCTGCTTCAAGAACTGCTCCCAGATTCTTCATTACACGGTCAGCCTGCTCCTCTATCGTAGTTCCTACAACCTCACCAGTAGCCGGATCAACCGGGATCTGGCCGGATGTGTAAAGTGTATCTCCGTGAATGATTGCCTGTGAATATGGTCCGATCGCTGCCGGTGCCTTATCTGTATGTACTGTTTTCATAATGCATTCTCCTTTCATGCGCTGCTGTACTGCAGCTCGATCGCTTTTCATTTTAGCTCACAAATCATTACTGGTCAAGCTGCATGTTCAGATAATTATAAACAATGCCTGAAATATCCCGGATATGCGAAACCGCATCTTCAGCCTGACAGTCTTCTGACATGACACAGAGAATATATGTTATTTTTTCGCCATAGACAATGGCAATATCATGCTGGTCTGTGTCTGTCTCTCCTGTTTTATTGGCAATTTCCACAGCTGCAGAAACTCCTCCAGGAATCTTTGTAGTAACCTGCTGATTCAGAAGAAGGTTCAACATCGCTTCTGATGCTTCTTTTGACACACATTTTCCTCTGTAAATCTTTTCCAGCAAGCTGGCACAGTCCTTCACGGAAGTGGTGTTTCTTCCTCCCAATCCTTCATCTTTCGAGGAGGACGGACTCAGAATATGCTGTACTGATGTATCCGCATATTTATTCTCTGCAAGAAAAACGTTCACAGCTTCAGCGCCATCTTTAAATACATCGGAGGCTGTCTGTAGCCTCACCAGTTCATTAAAGGATTCGTTATCACTGACTGTGATCATATTCCACAGGAGATCATTCACTTTCGTTGTTACAGCTGGATCTGAAACATCTTTTTTCAGCTTCGCAGCTTCATTTGCAAGCACGGTATCCATATTAGCATAAGTCTGCGCCATAACAAACACCTTGATCAGACTTGCCGAATACAGAGATCTGCTGTTCAGAGAGAATTTTTCATCGTCTGTAATATCTCTTACATAAATGCTCCAGGTTCCCTCGTAAGTTCCGATCAGTTCTTCGAGTCTCGCCTGCAGACCTTTCATTCCCAGATTTCCGGTCTCTACCTTACCATCCTCATTCACAGGAAATCCCTCCGGAGTCTCACCAGCTCCTTGCACCAGTACACCATTCTCACCACCAAAATAGTAATAACCATCAAACATCTGTCCTGCAGTATTCATTTTTATTTTATGGATTCCGGTGTCTGTGATCATTTTTCCATATTTGTCAAAATAATAAAAACCATTGTAGGTTGTTTTGTCCACTACAAGATTATCTATGTAGCGGGCCTGTGGCGCAGCACTTAATTTACCCAGATTATTTACCATATAACAGCCATCAAAAGTGATCTCGCCGCCGCTTCCGTCATCCGACATTGACGTAAGGTTCTTGATCTGAACCATATGAGGATCTCCTGCTGTAAACTTACCACCCTCATCATGATAATAATAGCCGTCAAACACGGTTCCATTGATCACAAAATGATCGAAATAATGGACTGCCGGTGTGTTTTCTCTGGTTCCGTCCTCATTCAGGCAGTAAAATCCACTGCTCTTTAAAATATATTTCCCACTTCCATCGGGAATCGGAAGTATCTGGGACTCCTCTGTAACAGAACCAAGGCTTCCCTGTGCTGTCTGCTGTGCTCCTGCTGCCGGCACTGCCTGCGTAAGCATGGACGCAGTAAGGCAGACAGCCAGTACTCTGAATATTTTTTTCTGTCTCATATACTTCTCTTTCTTAATTCTTATCATCTGTTTCCGACTTTATCTTCGAACCTTTTTTATGTATAGGGCTCTGCAACTTTTCTATATAGATAAAGTCTCTATCAGTATACCGATTTTATCCGTTCTGTCAAGTAAACCGCTTCCAGAAAACATCCAGATCCTGTTCCACCGTATCCATTCTGCAGACGCTCCGGTCCTGCCATTCCTGCGGAAATATCTCTGCATAATCGCGCCCCAGAAAACGTTCGTCCAGAAGCAGAATCACACCCTTATCCTCTTTTGTCCTGATCACGCGACCGGCTGCCTGGAGAACTTTATTCATTCCCGGATAGCGATACGCATAGTCGAAACCCGCATGATTTCTTCTGTCATAATATTCTTTCAGGATCTCACGCTCACTGCCAATCTGGGGAAGTCCTGTACCCACGATCACAGCTCCGATCAGACGCTCCCCTGTAAGGTCAACTCCCTCTGAAAAAATCCCTCCTAATACGCAGAAGCCCACCAGTGTTCCTTCTCTGCTCTGAAATTCTTCCAGAAATTCCTCCCGTTCCCGTTCTGTCATATCTGAATTCTGGCGAATACAGCGCACCCAGTCTACGGAAAATTCCTCCTCATAAACCTGATACACATCCTCCATCAGACGGTAAGACGGAAAAAATATCATATAATTTCCCTGCCGCTGCCACACACATCTGGCAATATACTCTGCAATCTTACGATACTCCCCATAGCCTCTTCTTGTATATCTGCTGCTCACATCACTGCCGATCAGTATCCGGCGGTTTTCCACCGGAAATGGTGAGCGCACATAGATACCATAGGCATCTTTTTCCGTTGTAAGCAGTTCTCTGTAATAAAGCATAGGAAAAAGTGTTGCGGAAAAAAACACGGCACTTTTTCCTTTTTTGAGATATTCTCCCAGATTTCCTGCAGGGTTTACACAAAACAGTCTCAGATGAATATCCTCATCACCACAGCACTCCGTATATACAACATAATTCTCATCTACCAGCTCTGACACATTCAGGAAATCCCGCACTGTAAAATAGAATTCCAGAATTTCCCTGCGGAGTTCTTCTTCAAGATTCTTCTCCTCCAGTATTTCTTCCAGCTCTCCTGATATCGTAAGAAAAGTGATCGGCAGAGGTCCCGGGTTTGGAAGAACCTGGTAAGTCTTCCCCGCTTCTTCAAGGTTCTCCTTAAGCTCCAGCATCTGACGGCTGGCCTTATCCAGTGCCCTTGCAAGCTTCGGAAACGGAGTTCGTACTTTTTTTCGAAGCTTCAGCAGAACCTGACGGTACAGATCTGCGCTGTACATTTCCCGTCCACGCTCCACAAGATTATGTGCCTCATCAATCAGAAAAATATAATCTCCTGAGATATTTTCACCAAAAAAACGTTTCAGATGTACATTAGGATCAAAAGCATAATTGTAATCACAGATCACCCCGTCTGTCCACACAGCAAGATCCAGGCACATTTCAAATGGACAAACCTTCCATTTCTCTGCATGCTCTCTAAGTATTTCACGGGAATATACCTCCCTGGAAGTCCACAGTTCATAGACAGCATCGTTCACTCTGTCAAAATGCCCTTTCGCATAGGAACATTTCTCTGGGATACACTCCGGCGTATCCATAAAACACATCTTTTCCTTCGCAGTGATCACAGTTACCTTGAATTTCAATCCTTTTTCCCTTAGAATATGAAAGGCTTCCTGGGCAACCGTTCCTGTGATCGTCTTCGCTGTAAGATAAAAAAGTGTCTCCCCTTTTCCTTCTCCGATAGCACGTACCGCCGGAAAAACTGCTGACATGGTTTTTCCTACGCCTGTAGGTGCCTGCACAAACAGCGTCTTTCCACTGGAGATCGTATGGTATACGCCACTGACAATCTCGCGCTGCCCTTCTCTGTATGGAAAAGGAAATTGTAAGTCTGTCATGGACGCATTGCGCTCTCTCCTCCATTGAAGTGAATACGCGATCCACTTATGATAAGCATCCAGAAGCTCCTGGTACCAGTTCTCCAGCTCCTCCATGGAAAATTCCTCACGGAATCTCCGGGTGTCCTCTGTGTCAAGATGTGAATACGTCATCTGTATTCCGATCCTGGACAGACCTTCTCTCGCGCCGTAGATCAGACCATAACACATAGCCTGCGCCCGATGAACCGGAACCGGTTTCTCCATTGCCTGCAGATTCCCATACGTTCCCTTGATCTCATCAATAAAGATAAGCTCTTCTTCTGTAAAGATTCCATCCGCTCGTCCCTCTACCTGAATGATCACATCCTCATATTCACTTTCTCTTTTCAGGGAAACCTCCGCCTGGTAGTCTCCTTTCATGCTTCTCTGGATTTTTCTATGAAGTCTCCCGCCTTTCAGCATGGCTTCCCTGTCACCGGAGCCCCGGCTGTTATTCAGATCTCCGCTTCGCAATATAAATTCCACCAGATTTCTCACTGAAATCCGTACTTTTGGCTTATCCATCATTTACTCCCGCCATGACATTTCCGACAATTAATACTTCTGGAAACAGCAAAAAGGACGCATGTTCTGTTTTTTCTTTCGTGAACTGCGCCCTTCCATTATCGTTTCTCTCTATCCATATTATCTCACCCTACAGCATACTTGGAAAGAACCCTATTGAAATTCTCATCCTCTCCGTAACATTTTACTGTCAATGTCTGTGTAAGATCTAAGCTGAGAAGTCCCAGAATCGACTTTGCATCGATAATAATACGATTATAAAATACATCAATGTCAAAGTTGCATCTGCTGGCTGCACTTACAAACTCCTGAGCACTTTTCTCATCCAGTTTGATCTGCTGTTCCATTGTTAACCGCCTGCCTTTCTGAAAAATTACTATGTGTTAGTTTTACACAAAAGTTAAGTTTTTGTCAATACTGTTTATTTCATGTCAGACGTTTTTCGACACAATGTACAATATCTTTTATATTTATTTTATAAATTCTGTCATATTTGTTTGGAATTTTCTGGGAAGAAATTGCTGTTGGAGTTTAGGATTTCTCCTGGCCTCAATGGTAATGCTGTCGCAAAATGCCTTCCAGAGCTGTTCGTATTCATCGTTCTCTGTAGGCTTAGATACCTGTTCGATCTTCAGATGCACATCTCTTCGCACACTGCAGTCTTCACCGGCCGGATGAATAAGAACCTTACTTCGTTTTTCGTCGTAAATCATCCAGCTCTCCAACGGATACCGGTTCTGAAAATGCGGTCCCAGCATCTCCAGGATGTCATTCTCCGGCTTTATCTTCGAAAAAAGAACTCCTCCGCCAGCCTCCCTGAAGCGAACAAATCCCAGAAAGCGATGGTATTCATGCCACACCCTGGTGTGCATTTTAAATACGTGGTTCACGTAAGGATCTGCCAGTTCTTCCATGATATCTCTGTTACACTGTCCATGTGACAAGGCCTTCCACAATGTATGAAAAATAGCCGTTCCTTTCTCTGCATCATCCGCCACAGCACAGTAGCCGATCTGTTCCCAGGCAGTCATTCCCAGCTTATTCCATATGGAACGTATTACCTTACGGAATTTCACCGAATCAGCAGGAATCGTTTCATACCCGGCAAAAAACTCCTGTTCCCACGGTTCCCCGATACTTAAAGAAACCTCATAATAATCCCCATACTTCCAGCCATCATACACTGCTGAAAATATCCCTTCCATACTGTCCTCACAGATCAAAATCTTCTTAGGTTTGCATGTCTGGCCTGTTTCACTTACTATCATAGCTTCGGTTCCATCCTTCCACTGATCTTTTATAATGTTTGTTTTGGGAAATCAGTGATTACCCCTGCATATAATTGAATATGGACAGCTGCTCATACTGTGGCCCGGAAGTCCTGTTCTGATGTCTGTCTGCTTCCAGGAGATTTCGCACAATATAATCGGTATCCATCTTCGTCCTGTACATCATTCTTCCATTACAGGTAATAAAATACAAAGCGCGCTTCAGAACCACTCCAATCTTCTTAAGATCCGGAAAATCCAGGGCACGGGTCCGTCTGGCTCCTACGATCCGCCTGGCTGAGCGTTCCCCGATTCCCGGAACGCGCAGAAGTGTATAATAATCTGCCCGGTTGATCTCCACCGGAAACTGTTCCAGATGCGTCACCGCCCAGTCGCATTTCGGATCCAAGAGCAGATTAAAATTCGGATGTTTCTCTGAGAGAAGCTCAGAAGCCTGAAAACCGTAGAATCTCAAAAGCCAGTCTGCCTGATAAAGACGATGTTCCCGAAGAAGCGGCGGTCCCGATATAGCTGCCGGAACAAGGCTGTTATGATTCACATCTACAAAAGCAGAATAAAATACCCTCTTCAGATCAAACTGCTGATACAGTGTCTCTGCCACGGAAACGATCTGAAGATCAGTCTCTCCAGTTGCACCCACGATCATCTGGGTGCTCTGCCCAGCAGGCACAAATTTCGGAGCCTTACGATAAAGTGTCAGTTCCTCCTTATTCGCCTCTCTTCGAAGCTGGATCTGTTTCATCGGACGCAGGATCGTCCTTCGGCTCTTATTCGGTGCCAGCTTCCTAAGCCCTTCTGCAGTGGGGAGCTCCAGATTCACACTCATTCTGTCCACCAGATGTCCAAGACGTTCTACTAGTTCAGGGGAAGCTCCCGGGATTGCCTTCATATGGATATACCCTTGAAAATGGTATTGATTCCGCAGAAGTTCTGCTGTTCTGCATAATTCCTCCATTGTCTCATCCGGACTGTGCTTCACCCCGGAACTTAAAAACAGTCCCTCTATATAGTTCCGCCGGTAAAACTCCATCGTCAGTTGACAGATCTCCTCCGGTGTAAAGCTCGCCCGCTCTACGTCATTGGAACGGCGGTTAATACAATAATGACAGTCAAATACACACTCGTTCGTATATAAAATCTTCAACAAACTGATACATCTTCCATCCCCGGAAAAGCTGTGACAGATTCCCGCCGCAATACTGTTGCCCATCCCTGTCCCGTCTCCTCTGCGTTCCACACCGCTGGAGGTGCAGGCAACGTCATATTTAGCTGCATCGGTCAGTATCTTCAGTTTATCCATCAGGTTCAGATTCTCATTGATTACCATAGCCCTCTCCAAACAAGCGTTCTCTTTTCTTTAGGTAGATTATAGAACATATGTTTGTATCTGTCAATATCATAAAACGGGATAAAAAACACTGCAAGGTTCTGTAGATGATACCTTGCAGTGTTTTTTGTAGCCTAATATATACTTTACATTCGGAATCCGTTTCGCTTCTTCCTCATGAAAAAAATCTACGGGCAGATTTTTTTCAGATTCTGGTTAATACAAAAATATCATAAATCGCTCTGACTGCTTTTTCGAAATCGCGGTTCTCCACACCGATGATAATGTTCAGTTCACTGGAACCCTGATCGATCATCTTTACATTTACGTTGGCATGAGCAAGGGCAGAAAAGATTCTTCCCGCTGTTCCTCTCTGGGACTTCATTCCTCTTCCTACCACTGCGATCAGTGCAAGATCGGATTCCATCTCCACGAAGTCCGGCTGTACTGCACGGTGTATTCCGGCAATAACCTGCTGCTCTTTTTCCTCGAACTCATCCTGATGAACATATACAGTCATGGTATCGATTCCGGACGGTACATGCTCAAAGCTGATCCCCTGATCCTCAAATACCTGAAGAACCTTGCGACCAAATCCGATCTCGCTGTTCATCATGGATTTCTCAATATTGATGGAACAGAAGCCTTTCTTTCCTGCGATACCTGTGATCGTGAATTTCGGCTTCTTGCAGGTGCTCTCTACGATCAGAGTACCCTTGTCTTCCGGGCTGTTAGTGTTACGGATATTGATCGGAATTCCCTCTTTACGTACCGGGAAGATTGCATCCTCATGAAGAACAGTAGCACCCATATAGGAAAGCTCACGAAGCTCTCTGTATGTGATTGCCTCGATCGGTTCAGGATTATGCACGATACGCGGATCTGTTACAAGGAAACCGGAAACATCTGTCCAGTTCTCATAAATATCTGCATGGATCGCTTTTGCAACCAGGGATCCTGTTACGTCAGAGCCACCTCTGGAAAATGTCTTAACTGTGCCGTCTGCACAGGCACCGTAAAATCCCGGAATTACCGCATGCTGGCATTTGCTAAGTTTTTTGGAAAGGAGCTTATCTGTCTCCTCTGCTTCCAGGTTGCCGTTCTTATCAAAACGAATTACAGAAGCTGCATCTACAAAATCATATCCAAGATATGCTGCCATGATCTTTCCGTTGAGGAACTCTCCTCTGGATGCCGCATACTGGATTCCTGCCTGTGCGCGGAAATCCTCCTCGATCTTCTTAAACTCATCCTCGAGAGAAAGAGTCAGCCCAAGACCTTTGATGATCTCATAATATCTCTCTTTGATCGCTTTGAGCTTATCGGAAAAATCTTCTCCATTGGAAGCTGCTTCATAGCAGCCATAGAGCATATCTGTTACTTTAATATCCTCATCAAATCTCTTACCCGGAGCTGACGGAACTACATAACAGCGACTCTCATCGCTGCGGATGATATCGCCAACCTTCTGGAACTGCTCTGCATTTGCAAGAGAACTTCCACCAAATTTAACAACTTTTTTCATGAATAACACCTCTCACCTGTAATTTCGATGCTGCCATCTGAAATAAACACAGCATCCTGACTTCCAGCGCTACTTTTTTGTGATTCACTGCAACGCTTTACCGCAGAAACCTACGGCTATTTTATTGAAAAACTCATCATTTTGCAAGTCTTTCTGCCACATTTCCGCAAAAAAAGTCAAATTATACAAGAGAAACGTGCCATCCGGCTCATTTCTTATGCACAGTACTGTTTCAGAATATTCTCAAGAGCTGCAGCGCTGCTTGTGTGGCAGCGGCACACAGGAATGGATTTTTTCTTTGCCTCTTCCACTGCACAGTTCACCATTTTGTGAGAAACTGTGCTTGTGAACAGGATCATCAGATCCGGCACACCGATCTTTTTCTTCATGGCTCCTTTTTCCTTGGCAAAAACCTTCGCCTTACATCCAAAGCCTTTACAGATATCCTCATACTGACATACCATTCTTTCATTACCGCCTACAATTACAACGCTCATAATTCACTCTCCTTTGATTCTTAAACTTTTTATTATATGGTTATTCTGATCTAACTCTTGGCCTAAAATTTTGAGTTAGCATTCGCTAACTCTGTATTCATAATACCATGGCTTAAAAAGTTTGTCAAAGGTAATTTGAGATTTTATTTATTTTTTATATTCTGTGACACCGCACACGGTCAGCACTTCATCCCGCACCCGGAAATGTATATCCATTCCGGCAAAAGGCATTCCATATACACGTTCCGGATCCTTCTGATAAGCAGGTCTTGGATCTTCACGCAGAACTCCCTTAAGTGCCTGCAGCTTTTCCTCCGGAATCATACTGTTCCAAGGTTCCGGAATCTCCACCTTCAAAAAACGCTGCTCCACCTTTTGGGCAAAGCCGCCTGTCGCTTCCGGATGACAGTCCGCAACCGGAATATATGGCTTGATATCATAGATCGGCGTTCCATCCATGAGATCTGCACCGGACACAACAAGTACCGGTCCATTCTGACTGTCCAGTTCAATATGCTCCAGCTTCACGCTGGAAAGCCCAAGCGCATTCGGCCGGAACGGTGACCGGGTGGCAAACACCCCCATCCTCTCATTTCCGCCAAGCCGTGGCGGCCGCACCGTAGGGGACCAGCTCTCACGCACAGCCTCTGAGAACTCCCAGATCAGCCATATATGTGAAAAATCCTCAAGCCCTTTCACTGCCTCTCTTACCCGATATTCCGGTTCAAATACGATCCTGGCTGTCAGTTCTTCCACGCGCCCGCTCTGGCGCGGAATTCCAAACTTCGTAGGAAAATCGCTCTGTATTCTTGCAATTATTTTCATAATCTGTTTTTTTCGCCGGAAGCGCTGCTGTCTCCTGGCACATCGTCCCAAAGCAACACAGTTCCGGCGAAAGCTCCCTGTTATTTCCTATAAAAATGCTCTTATTCTTCGGATTCTTTATCTTCCCGGATCAGTCGGCGCATGGCATCAACTGTCACACGTATCGCCAGATCTGTATCCCGGGCCTGAGGGTTATCCAGTCCCTTCTTTGCCCGCTCCTGATTACCCAGTACAAGAAAAGCTGAACCAAAGCGTACACGAAGGTAACTTGCCACAGTCATTAACGCAGCGGACTCCATCTCTGAGGCCAGGCAGCCCAGACGCAGCCAGGCTTCCCATTTATTCTCCAGCTCATAGCTTACCGGCTTGGTCTGCGGAGAATGCTGTCCATAGAAGGAATCCTTACACTGAACAACACCTGTATGATATTTTGCTCCCAGAGCCTTCGCTGAAGCAGCCAGCGCATTGGCTACCTCCAGACTGGCAACTGCCGGAAATTCGATCGGCGCATACTCGCGGCTGGTTCCTTCCATACGGATTGCACCGGTAGCAACCACAATATCGCCACCTTTTACATTCAGATCCATTCCGCCGCAGGTTCCCACACGAAGAAATGTATCCGCCCCGCACTGAACCAGCTCTTCCATGGCGATCGCTGCCGAAGGACCTCCGATACCGGTGGAAGTGACGCTGACTTTTTCCCCATCCAGATATCCCGTATAGGTAACAAATTCCCTGCTGTCTGCCACAAGCACCGGATCATCAAAATACTTCGCGATCTTCGCACAGCGCTTGGGATTTCCCGGCAGGATCACATATTTCCCAACCTCTCCTGGTGCAACCTGGATGTGATATAATTTTCCATTGTCTGAATATACCATAAAAAACCTCCCGTTAAATAAACCGGGGCAGCTTCTACAGTGTCTCATTCATGCTTCCTGTTCTGTACCCCGTTAAGTCCATTGTAACATATGTAAAGCCGTATGTCTTAAATTCTTTTGTAATCTTTTCCCGGTTTTCAAGAATTTTTGAGAATTCCTCCGGCATCACTTCAATACGTGCCATCATTCCATGAATCCGCACACGGACCTGATGAAATCCCAGATCCAGAAGCAGCTGTTCTGCTTTATCAACCATGGAAAGCTTTTCTCTTGTGATCTCCTCCCCATAGACAAATCTGGAGGAAAGGCAGGCAAAAGACTGCTTATCCCATGTAGACAGCCCAAGCTCTCTGGATAAAATACGGATTTCTTCCTTATTAAGCTCCGCATGGCGAAGAGGGCTGGTCACGCCAAGCTCTGCCACTGCCTGTAGCCCCGGTCTGTAATCTCCGTTATCATCCATATTGGAGCCTTCTGCAATATACACCAGCTTCTGTTCCTTCGCAATGTCTATGATTTTCTCAAACAGCTCATGCTTGCAGATATAACACCGGTTCTTCGGATTATGGGAAAAGCCCTCGATATCCAGCTCCTCGGATTCACAGACAAAGTGACGGATTCCTTCTTTTTCGCAGAAGCGCATCGCCTGTTTAAGCTCTCTCTCCGGAAAAGAACAGGATCTTGCCGTTACCGCGATTGCCTTGTCTCCCAGGGTATCATGTGCCACTTTCAGAAGATATGTGGAATCCACACCTCCGGAAAAAGCCACTGCCACACTTCCAAGCTCCTGAAGATAAGTCTTCAGCTCTTCCTGTTTTTTTAATACTTCCTGCAAATTTTTATCTGACATCGTTTCACCTCTTCTAAATCATATTTATCCAAACAAATTATCATACTTTTCCTATCTAGTCAATATGATTTTCTTGATACTCCTTAATTTTCCAGACCCCAACTGCTGTCATAAGCTTTTTTATAAGCGCAAAAAACCGGCTATATAAGTTTCTTGTTACTTATATAGCCAGCCTCTCCTCTATTACAGCCATCCGGAAATTATCCGGCAAATGATCCGTGGCTGTCTGTTTATATTCTTATATGATCTGTATATTTTTGCAGTCTCTATATTCTCTTGAACAATTTTCTGTAAGAATAACAGCCTCGTCAAAAGAAAAAAATGTCACAGCACTGATCAGACCGAATTTGGAGCTGTCTGATACCACATAACGCTCCAGGCACTGTTCCATGGCTGTGCGCTTGACCAGAGCCTCATTGGCTTCCGGAGTAGTAAAACCTTCTTTCTGAGTCATTCCGTTCGTTCCGAAAAAACCCTTTGTAAAATGATAATTCTTAAGCATCTGCATGGCCTGGCTTCCAATTACTGCTTCCGTGGAGCCTTTCAGCTCACCGCCAACCAGAAGTACCCGCTCTCCCATCTGCGCCAGCGTTCTGGCATGGGACACACCGTTCGTCACAAAAGTTGCCCTGGAATCATTCAGATGCTCCAGCATATATCCTGTAGTAGTTCCTGCATCCAGATACACAAAATCCTCCGGCTTTATCAGCGACGCTGCATAGACTGCGATCTTCTTTTTTTCTTCTGTATTCAGCTCAGATTTCTGTGCCACTGTGGGTTCATAGGCATTCACTTTTTGCTCCAGAGCCACGGCACCGCCAAAAACCCTGGTAAGCTTTCCAGCCTTATATAGTGCTGTAATATCCCTGCGTACTGTGGATTCCGATGCCTCCAGAATATCTTTCAGCTCTGTCACAGTTACACTGTTTTTTTCTCTGAGAAGCCCGAGAATGATCTCATATCTCTGCTCTGTCAGCATAACCATCCTCCTTAAAAAAGACACCCCGATCATGCGACCGGGATGTCTTGTCTCTTATTCTTCCATTCAGGAATTACAGGTTCTCCTGCATGAATTTGCTTACTGCCTCGTATGCTGCATCCTCATCTGCACCGTCGAATGTAAAAGTAACCTCATGGCCTTTCTTTACGCCAAGTCCCATCAGTGCGAGAAGTTTTCTGCACTCTACTGTCTTGCCGTCTTTCTCAATTGTGATCTTGGACTCGAATCCTTTTACAAGTTTCACAAGCTCTCCGGCCGGGCGTGCATGGATTCCTTCGTTATCTGTTACTACATACTTGAATTCTTTCATTTCTTTATCCTCCAAATTTTTATTTTTTAAGTTTTAAGAGACTTTTTTCTTCAGGACTCCAAGGAGTACTGCTGAGATCAAAGTTCCCACAACAAGCGCAACCAGATACATCAGTGCGTTCCCTACCACAGGGAATACGAAGATTCCGCCGTGAGGTGCCATTAATGTACAGTTGAAAAACATGGAGATTGCTCCAGCTATTGCGGAACCAACAATACAGGACGGAAGTACATGAATCGGGTCAGAAGCTGCAAAAGGAATCGCTCCCTCTGTGATAAATGCAAGTCCCATGATAAAGTTGGTCGGACCAGCTTCCCGCTCTTCTTTTGTAAATTTGTCTTTAAACAGCAGAGATGCAAGTGCGATCGCACATGGAGGAGTCATACCTCCTACCATAACTGCTGCCATGATGTCATAATTGCCTGCTGCGATTGCAGCTGTACCGAATACATACGCTGCTTTATTGAAAGGACCGCCCATATCAATGGCCATCATACCGCCAAGAACCAGTCCTAAAATTACTTTACTTGAATTTCCCATGCCTGTCAAGGCATTATTTAATCCTGTGTTGATGCCACCCATGATCGGCTCAACAATAAAAGTCATGCAAAGTCCCATAAGAAGGACACCAACAACCGGATAGATCAGTACAGGAGCAATTTTTTCCAGAGCTTCCGGAAGCTTATCACAAACTTTGCGAAGTCCCAGGATCAGATATCCTGCAAGAAAACCTGCAAGCAGCGCTCCGAGGAAACCGGATTTTCCATTGGCTGCGATCATACCGCCTACAAGGCCAACTGCAAGTGCCGGTCTGTCACCGATTGCCATTGCAATAAAGCCGGCCAGTACAGGAAGCATAAATCCAAATGCTGTATCACCGATGCTTTTAAGTACAGCTGCTACCGGTGTAATAGTACCGAAATTTGCTCTCTGGTCTGCTGGAAGAGAATTCAGATCCACACACAGACCATCGATCAGAAACGCAATGGCGATCAGAATACCGCCACCCACAACCAGCGGAAGCATATGGGATACGCCATTCATCAGCTGCATATAGATCTTATGTCCGGCTCCGCCGCCTGCCTTCGTCGTGGAAGTGCTCTGGCTTCCTGCTGTCGCATGATATACCGGTACATCTCCGGAAATGGCACGTTCAACCAGCTGATCTGCTTTGCTGATACCATCGGAAACCTGACATTCGATCAGTTTTTTTCCATCGAAACGATCCATCGGAACCTTGGCATCTGCTGCCACGATGATGCAGTCTGCCTCCTGGATCTCCTGATCAGTAAGTACATTTTTCGCTCCGCCGGAGCCTCTTGTTTCTATTTTAATGAAGCAATCCTTCGCCTTTGCTGCTTTTTCCAGTCCTTCTGCTGCCATGTAGGTGTGGGCAATACCTGTGGGGCAGGAAGTCACTGCCAGCAGTCTGGCTCTGGCTCCTTCGGAGCTGCCTGTATCTGCAAGTCTCTCGTCGATATCTTTTTTCTCATCATCTGCTTTATCGATAATCTCTATAAACTCATCTACCGATTTCGCATTACGTAAGGATTCCGTAAAATTATCGTCCATCAGCATAACGGACAGCTTGCTGAGAACATCCAGATGAATGTTATCCTCTGTGTTCGGTGCCGCGATCAGGAAAAGCAGTGTTACCGGCTCATCATCCAGTGCTTCAAATTCCACGCCGTTTTTTACTACCATGGCTGCAAGTCCCGGCTTCTTTACTGCGTCACATTTTCCATGAGGAATGGCAATTCCGTCGCCGATTCCCGTTGTACTTTCTTCTTCTCTTAAGTATACCTGTTTCCGGTACGCTTCTCTGTCGCTGATCTTCTCACTTTTCACCATAAGATCTACAGCCATATCCAAAGCCTCGGATTTGCTCTTCGGTGCTGCATCCAGTGAGACACTTCGCTTATCAAGCAGATCTGTGATTCTCATTTTCCCTTCTCCTTTCCCGTTTACTCCTCTGTTACCTGTTTATATACCGCCTGAATTTCTTCCTTTGCGGCAAGATTTTCAGAAAATGCACTCGCGCTTCCCGCAGAGATTCCCATATGGAAAGCATGCTCGTACTCCTGTCTCTCCATCCAGCCTGCCATAAAGCCTGCTACCATGGAATCGCCTGCTCCAACACCGTTGATCAGTTTTCCCTTCGGTGCCGGTTTTTCAAATACCTGGCCGTTTTCTGCCACCAGGACTGCACCTTCGCCTGCCATGGAAATCAACACGTTTCTGGCTCCTTTTTCCTGAAGCTTTTTTCCGTAAGGGATCACATCCTGACGGGTCTTAAGCTCTACGCCAAAAATTTCTCCCAGCTCGTGATTGTTTGGTTTCACAAGGAACGGATGGTATTTCAGCACATTTACAAGAAGATCTCTCGTCGCATCCACAACGATCATCACGCCTCTTCCATCCAGCCGCTCCATAATCTTCTCATACATATCATCCGGCATGGAGGAAGGAATGCTTCCTGCGAGAAAAAGTACATCTCCTTTTTTTAATGTATCAAGCTTCTCCATCAGCTCCTGGACTTTATCACTGCTGATCTCAGGTCCCATTCCATTGATCTCGGTTCCATCAATGGATTTCAGTTTCACATTGATCCTTGATACTCCTTCGGAAATTCCGATAAAATCGGAATTTACTCCCATTTCCTCAAGTCTTCTTACAATCTCATCTCCAACGAATCCTGCCATAAAACCAAGTGCTGTATTTTCGATTCCGAGATTCTTAAGCACTATGGAAACGTTGATTCCTTTTCCGCCCGGAAGCATCAGCTCGGAACTGGTTCTGTTGGTAAGACCCAGTTTAAAGTCTTCCACGGAAACGATATAGTCCAGAGACGGATTAAAAGTTACTGTGCAGATCATTTCTTTCCTCCCATATTTGTTATTCTGCAGTTTTTTGACCGCTTTTTTCTACCTCTCATTTGTTGAACTTAGTATACATTCAAAATCGTCCAAAGTCAATCAAACTACTCCACAAATTTTCTGATCGTTTTTGGTTGATTTTGCACAAAAAAAGTGCGTTAACTGTATTTTTTCCAGTTATACGCACTTTCATTCAAGATATTTCTGTCATATTCGTTTAAACCATTCATATTCTGTCATATCGTTTTTTCTGTCACAACGATTTTCTCTGCCTTATTGTTTCAGCGATCATATTACGGTACTTTGCCATCAGTTCCCTGGTTATCTTATCTTCTTCAAAGTAAACGCTCCCGATCTGCCGCACGGGCATGATTCCCATCAAGGAATTGGTCACAAAGCATTCCTGATACCATTTCAGGTCCTGAACATAGATATCCGTTTCCTCCACCTCTTCTGTCTCACAGATATATTCCCGTAGAATCCCCGGAAGAAGTCCGCAGCTGATTTCCGGCGTACAGATCACGCCTTTTCGTACAAAGAAAATATTGCTGACTGTTCCTTCTGCGATCTGCCTTTTTGTATTGAGAAATATCCTCTCATCTACACCTGCTGCCGTCGCATTTCTCTTTTCCAGAGTGCAGTCCCCGTAATTCATAGTTTTGTGATATACAAGAGGTGATGTCTCGTTTCTTTTCACACTGCTGATATCCATGCAAAAACCTTTCTCATATTTCTCCGGTGTATAATGATTGGCCCGGAGCAAAAAAACTGCATTTTCTTTCGTGAGCATAAGCTTCAGTGCACAGTGCGTGAGATTCCCGAATTCTTCCTGGATCTCTTTTAACTCTGTCTGCTCTTTCAGATACTCCCGGATCTTTTCTTCTGTGATTCCGCGTTCATTCAGATCACCAAGTTTCAGAAAATCTGCTGCACGGCTCAACCGTTTCAGATGTTTTTCCAGAAGTATGGGTGTTCCTTCTTCGATTCCGATTGTCTCAAAAGCTCCCAGACCGAACTGAAAGCATTCATCTAATTTTACGTTCATTTTGGCTTCTCCTTACTGCAATGCTTCCAGTATCGCTCTGGCTTTCTGCAGGGTTTCCTCGTATTCAAATTCCAGATCCGACTCCGCCGTGATCCCACCGCCTACTCCCAGATGATATTTTCCGTTTTTATGAAGTGCTGTTCGGATCACGATGTTGAAATCACAGCTTCCATCCAATGTCAGATAACCGATGGAGCCTGTGTAAAGATTTCTTTTGCCATGCTCTGATTCGTCAATAATCTCCATAGCACGGTATTTCGGAGCACCTGTGATCGAGCCACCCGGAAATGTGGCTTCCAGAAGATCCATCACATTTTTATCCGCTTCAAGTGTTCCCTCTATATCAGACACCAGATGAAAAACGGTCGCATAGGTCTCTACTGTAAAAAGCTCTGTAACCTTTACACTGCCAGGCTTGCACACCCGGTTCAGATCATTTCGTTCCAGATCTACGATCATCAGAAGCTCGCTTTTATCCTTCCCGGAATCTGCAAGCTCCTGGCGAAGTTGCTCATCCTCCTCCGGCGTTGCACCACGCTTTCTTGTTCCCTTTATGGGACGCGTATTTACGTGATGGTCTTTCATCTTCAGGAAACGCTCCGGAGACGCACAGACGATCTGATAATCTCCGAAATCCAGATATCCGCCAAACGGAGAAGGATTATTTTTCCGCAGATCATAAAAAACATCCAGCGGTGGCTTTTCGCTTTCTATGGTCAGCTGCTGTGTCATATTGGCGATATAGATATCTCCTTCGATAATATAACGTATCATCTTGTCTACTGCACGTTTATATTCTTCCTTTTCAAAATTCGGATGAACCTGAATCTCATATTTTTTATCTGAATGAGCTTCTTCTTCCTTTGCATTTCCGTTGCAGTTTTTTCTGCCGGATTCTGACGCCTCCAGAATTTCCTTCTCCATCATCTGAATTTCGGTTTCCGCGTCTCCGCTGATTCCATTGGACACAAGATAGGTCCGTTTTTCCCGGCAGTCTTCCACAATAAAACAGTCATAAAACGTCAGAACCGCTTCCGGGATCGTCACAATGTCTGATTCATTACTTGGAACACCCATCTGTTTTCTTCCGTAATCATAGGAAAAATATCCCACAGCTCCGGATACGATCGGCAATTCACTGTCGTTTTTGTCAAAATGCGTATTTAAATATTCCCGCATGTATTGTTCAAAAGTTTTCTCTGTTTCCTCTTTTCCGTTTACGGTAAAAATATTTCCATCTTTTATAAGTTTCAGATACGGGCATTTTCCGATCACAGAATACCGTCCCAGTTCATTAACCAGAGAAGAATCCAGAAATGCTGCCTCTGGCTCTTTTTCATAGATCCTGAAGATTTCCGCTGTGGGAACATATGGGGTTAGTTCTTTTATGATGCGTTGTTTTCTGTACATTTTTATCTCCTGTGTGTTTTATTCTCGATTCACTGCTTTCTTTTTCGATCAGGCAGTTTTTTCCCGAACCAGCACTTCTTTTTCTTCCCGGAATTTCTCCGCAATTTTACAGAAATTTTCAAGAAGCTCGTGACCATACTCCGTGAGAACCGCCTCCGGATGAAACTGTACACCATACAGTGGAAGTGTTTTGTGGGAGATTCCCATGACTGCTCCATTCTTAGAAACCGCATCCACCTGATATTCTTCCGGAAGACTTTCTCCACGGACAATAAGGGAATGATACCTTGTCACCTTAAATTCTTCCGGCAGACCGGCAAAGACTCCGGTTCCATGATTGCGGATCTCTGTCACTTTTCCATGCATGGGGCGTGTTCCCTTTTCTACCACGGCACCTGCACAGTGCCCCAGCACCTGATGTCCCAGACAGACTCCAAGGATCGGAATCCTGCCCTGAAATCTTTTTACCGTCTCCACACAAAGTTCTGCATCCCAGGGACGTTTCGGTCCTGGAGAAAGAATGATTCCCTCCGGATTCAGCTCCTCCAGCTCTTCCAGTGTGATCTCATCACAGCGTTTCACCAGAATCTCCCGTCCCAGCTCCTCAAAATACGCCTTTAAGTTATAAACAAAAGAATCAAAATTATCTATCATTACATACATACGTTTCTCTCCACCTTTAAGTTAATCGAATATTCGCCATGCAACTCTGCTTCAAATAAAAAAGGGATAACGAAAGGCATGCCAAAAAACATGCACAGTCGTTATCCCTTCTACGGTCCGTAATCTGTACGTTCTTATTATCTGATCACTGTGATCTTATTATTTCTGATCCTTGGTCTCCTCATAATGATGGATGTCTGCCAGTACTACGTTTACGTCAAGTCCGTGTACCATGCATGCCTCCTCAAGAGACTCACCGATGGATGACGGGCATCCGATGCAGTGCATTCCTTCCTGCATAAGGATGTATGCAATCTTCTCATCGTATGCGAGCATCTCGCCCATTGTTGTTTCCTTTGTGATTTCCATGATCTATATTCTCCCTTCTGGATCTTCATTTCTAACCGGAATTCCGGAGCCCCGGTATCTTTCGCAGTTATAGTATAATTATAACTGCATCTTCCATAATTGCAAGCCCCAAATTAAACCGGAACATTATTATGAGACGACCGTTCCGGAATTCTTCTTATTCCACTTCCGCATCACGTAAATATAATACGGGATCAGCGGAATCAGTGCCGCGATCCACGCAGCCGGATCAGCCAGACACACGCCTGCAAAGCTTGTTTTTCCGGCTACGAACATGACAATGGCACTTCTTGCCACCAGCTCAAAAATTCCTCCCACCATCGGTACCAGTCCATATCCCAGTCCCTGAAGGCCGTTCCTGTAGAGGAAAATACTTCCAAGGAACGGATAAGCCCAGAACACTGTGTGGAAATATGTAACGGACACATTGATTACATCTGTCTGAGATTTGTCAATAAACAACCAGGTCATATATTTTCCGAAGAAGAACATAATGACCATCGTAATCACACTCCAGATCAGAATCATGATCTGGGTATATTTCATACCTTCTTTTACACGATCTATTTTTCCGGCGCCGCGGTTCTGTCCCACATAGGTTGCTGTTGTCGCGCCAAAAGCCACAAATACAGTCGCAATGATATTCTGGATCTTTCCTGCTGCAGAAAATCCTGCCATGTAAACAGAACCGTAAATATTTACCGCTCCCTGGACGATAATGGTTCCGATGGCTGTAATGGAAAACTGCAGTCCCATGGGAATACCAAGTGCCAGAAGATAGCGGAAGCTGGTAAATGAAACTTTGAAATCTTCTTTTTTCAGATGAAGGATCGGGAATTTTTTTATGATAAAGAGCAGGCAGCACACGGCTGAGATTGCCTGCGCGATCACGGTAGCATAGGCGCAGCCCTCAACACCCATTCCTCCTTTTACAATAAACGCAATATCCAGGATCACGTTGATCACTGCTGAGATGATCAGAAAATACAGCGGTGACTTGGAATCTCCAAGGGCACGTAAGAACGCTGCCAGAGAATTATACGCTGCCGTCACGATAAGGCCGGCATAGATGATCCCCATATATCCCTTCACAGAGCCCATCAGCTCTTCCGGAGAATTCATCAGCCGCAGGATCGGCTCATTTAAGGCCTCCAGCCCGATTGTCATCACAATGGCAAAAGCAGCTGCCAGATAAACAGACATCGCCACATAATGGCGCATCTTATCATACTGCTTTGCTCCGAACCACTGGGATACCAGAATCGCAAAACCACTGCTCAGCCCGTTCAGCCATCCGGTAACAAAAAACATCAGCGAACCGGTACTTCCGATCGCAGCCAGTGCATCCACACCCAGAAACTGTCCTGCAATAATGGAATCTGCAATGTTATAAAACTGCTGAAAAATATTTCCAAGACACATGGGAATCATAAACCGGATGATCAGCTTCACCGGATTTCCTACTGTCATGTCATTAGTTGTGTCTTTTCCCATTTTCTGTCACTCCTCTCCCCTGTTTATAAACTTATATAACATAGCAAAAAATATCCTGGATGTCAACGCATTCCAAGATATTTTTTATGCTTCTGTTTTTTATTTATCTGTATTCAGTCATAAGCTTATATAAGCCTTCGGCAAAAATTTCTGTCATCTTTTTCAGACTGTCAATACTTATGAACTCATTTGCCTCATGAGCCAGCTCTTCCTCATACGGAAACAGCGGCCCAAAAGCAACTGCATTAGGAAGTGCCCTGGCATAGGTAGCTCCACCGATCGCCATCGGTTCTGTCTCCATATCCCCGGTTACCTTCTGATATGCTTCCATCAGACACTTTATAAGCGCAGAGTCCTTTTTATGGTACACTGGTGCCAGATAATCTACTTCATTATATGCAAAATCATATTTTTTCAGCTGTTTTTCCAGAAGTTCTTTTATGTCATTGTATTCTACAGATGCAGGATAACGGATATTGCACTGAAGAAGAATTTTTCGATTTTCATCCATGCTAACCGTACCAACATTGAAGGTCAGGACACCGGCTGAATCTTCCATCGCACAGCCAAGTCGTTTTCCGCTATATTCCATTCCAATAGCCTGATGAAAATTTTCTATGTAAGTATTATGAGAAAATTTCTTTCCAAGCTGTTTCAGTGTTTCCAGAAGGCACGAAACTGCATTAAAGCCTTTTTCCGGACTCATACAGTGTGTACTGATCCCCTTTGCTGTCAGTTTCACAAAACCATCTGCAATCTCAGCGGTTACCTGCTCCGGCAATATAAGCTCTTTCATTGTGATTTGCGGATCCTGACATTTCAGAAGGCAGCTTGCCTCATCCGGAACAATGTTCCGGCTGCGTCCTCCCCTCAGATCCACCAGCTGTATCTCAGCCTTCTCATCCACATACGCAATCGAAGACAGATCAAAATCAAGAAGACCTTTTTCGCAATACAGAAGCGGAAAGTTGGCATCCGGCACAATAGAAACCTGCGGAAGATTTTCTACGTGATCCAGATAATAGCGGATACACTGCCAGCTTTCTTCCTCATCAGTTCCTACGATCATTCGCAGACAGGTATCCTCCGGAATCAGCTGATTGTCAGCCAGATACTTCATAGCATACAGGGATGCGATCAGCGGACCCTTATCATCCGAGGTTCCTCTTCCATAAAGCTTCCCATCCTTTTCCACGGGATCAAACGGCGATGTATTCCATCCCTCACCCGCACTGACCACATCTGTATGACAGAGAACACCTATTATACGTTTTCCCTTTCCTATGGTAAGCTCTCCTGCATAACCATCATAATTTTTCACCTGAAAGCCCATCTCCTGTCCCATTTTCAGGACATATTCCAATGCCTTCCGGATATTTTTTCCAAAAGGAGCTCCCTTTGACGGAGCATCTTCAAACACACCTGGTATCGCTACCAGCTCACCAAGTCGGTTTACCATGTCCGGTGTGTTTTTTTCTATGTATTCTCTGATCATTTAATTCTCACCCTTTTTTACCAGTCTCCAGATAAGATATAAAATTCCGGAAACTAACATTCCGTTGATAAAGGAGATTCCAACTGTCAGAAAAGTCGCTGCAAACCCAAGTGCCCAGGTCACGATTCCTGCAGCAGACCATCCCTCGCGAAGTGTAAAGTTTTCTGCCCTTCCTTTACCAAGGATCCAGTATTCTACAATAAACAGTGCAATGATCGGCATAAATGCATTTCCAAGAAGCGTCAGAAAACCTTCAAAATTTCCAGCTACTCCAACAGCTGCCAGCACTGTTCCCACTGCTCCCAGCACAACCGTTGCCAGAGAACGTCCGCTTTCTTTCAGATTAAATACCATAACCGCATTCAGACCTGCACTGTAGGCATTGGTCGTATTGGTCGTCCATGTTGCAAGGATAAGCACGATCATTCCAAGGAATGGAAGTCCGATGTCTGAAAATACCAAAGAAATATCATACTGCTGTGCGATTCTTGTCATCACTGCTCCAAGGATCAGCATTGCCATTCCCGCAGGCATCACTCCGATTGCAGAAGAAAGTACTGTGTCTTTTCTTGTTCGCTGATATCTTGTAAAATCCGGAGCATTCAATGCACCGGTAGCCATAAAGCTGATGGTAAGCACAACACCATCTGCAAAACTCATGGAAGGCTTGTCGATAACCATGCTTAAATTTCCTGTACCGAAACGCTGGATCGCAACCACACAGCCGATCACAGTAACGATCACAAGTGCCGGAATCGCTATTTTGTTTAATTTATCCAGAGCATTGATTCCATATACCGCAGTGACCAGCATGATCACACCCCATACGACCGTGGATAACGGAATCGGAATCTTCACGCCTGTTCCTGCCTCGATCAGATTGGAGAATGCAGAACCACAGACACCATTCTGAACTGCAAACCATCCGATCATGGAAATCATAAACAACGCAGAGATCAGTTTGGAGGATCCCTGTTTTCCAAAAACTCCTGAGGCGACCACGCAGGTCGGTACACCCAGGTCGCTTCCCATAATCCCGCAGAATATCATCAATGCTACGATCACCGCATATCCGATCACACCGGACCAGATCGCCTGTGACATGGGCATAGCCTCTGCCAGGATTCCTCCCAGCATCAGACTCGGCACACAGATCATAATACCGGCCTGGATCATGGCAACATCAGCCCAGCTTTTTCTTTCCCCCATAGGAACCTGTTCCAGCGTGACAGATTCCACATTTCCTGTTTTCTTTTTCTGTTCCACTCTCATACCTCTTTATTCTTTTTTGATCTCCAGCATAGATTCGATCCGCACAGCCAGAGAAATGATCTCATGAAAAAGCAATGGCTGCTCCTCTACATCGAGATAATTTCTCAATCGGTTAATGCGATAGCGGATCGTATTTTCATGCTGTTTCAGTTTTCTGGCGGTTTCCTTAAAATCTCCATTGCACTGCACATATGCCCTTGTGGTAAGAAGCATATCCTTCATTCCTTCTTCTGTTGTTTTCACTGCGATCTCACGGCAGAATTCATCATAGAATTCCTGCATCTCACGACTTCCTCTTATTGGAAGAAGCAGCTGCTGCGGAGATAACGGATCATACACCTGAAGACTTCTGTCTGAAGCCTGTGCCATATCCAGCGCATCTCCAGCTTCCAGCAGCGTACGTTCCACCCGGTATCTGGCATAGGGCCTTCCTATTCCCAGCCTGCGGCCATTGCAGCTTCTGAGAAGCTGTTCACATACAACACTCCTATGCTGCTCCAGCTCCTTTATGGAATCTGCGCTCAGAATGCAAATGTCATAATTATCCGAGGGAATAAAAATATCAAAAGCAGAGCATACATCTCCCGTTGCCCTCCGACGTGTATTCTTGCGCTTTTCATCCCGTACATAAATGGCCTGTACATATTCCCGCACGCCTGGATTGATGCTGAGAAGAATTTTCATCCGCTCCTGCGGCAGAGTTTTGGCTGCCAAGATCTTATCCAGCTTCAGCTGATTGAGCACATTGGTCTGCTCCTCCAGAATACACTGATTAATGACTCCAAGAACTTCTGCATAGGAAATGTCTTTCTGCATACAGATCACGGGGAACTGTTTTTCCTCACAGAAAAGCAACATTTCTTCTGAAAAAAGTTCTGCCCGCTCTTCCATCATCACACACAGTCCGCTGCAGTTTCCTCTTACCAGCAGTTCCAACACCTGCATCAGTTCTTCACTGTCGGGTTCAAACTGCAAAAGTGATGTGATAAAAAAATCTCCAGGTGCAAGAATATCCTTTTCCAGGACATCCTCCTGAAAGGGTGCATCAAAAACAGATGCTCTTTTTACGATCCGGGTAAGTCCATCCTGTCCTGCCAGAATTTTTACATTTTCAAATAAAGGTGCATTTAAAATCTGCAATAAAGATATATTCATATGATCTATTCTCTGAATGCAGCCAGTTCTTTCAGATACGGATCCACCATTTTTCCTTCGTCCATGATCTGAACACCATCCAGCCATACGGAAGAATTCAGACAGATACCATCACAGTGAGATTTTGCGTCCTGTCCATGTGGCGGTGCGTCAAACGGACTGACATAGCCGATTCCCCATTCTGTGGATCCCCACACACGTTCATCTTCCACGATATTTCCGGTAAGGATCGCTCCCGGATTAAATCCATATGCAATATGTGCAAGCTTGAACATGCCTTCATCCTCAAAGCTTTTCAAATGTTTTTCAAAAACAGCTGCATCGCTGCCTCCTTCAATTTTTACAATTTTACTGTTTTCAATCGTAAGACGGATCGGTGCATCAGGAGTTGTTCCAAACGGCGGTGTCACAGAACCGTCAAAAACGATCACTCCATTGATACTTCCAAAACGAGGTACAACATTGATCTGCCCGGTGAGCATATGGATTCCCGGAACAGTTGCATTGCCGCAGTCACATGCTGTATAGTGTCCCGGATCGATCTCAAAAGAAACATCACAGCCTGCCGGTGTTGTAACCCGCATGTTTTTTGCATTTTTTGTTCTTGCAGTGATCTCCAGCATAAATCTTTTCAGCTGCTCTGTTTCTACATTTCCAATCGTACGGATCATCAGCTCCGGATTGAAATCTACTAAGCACATATAACGCATTTTTTTGTTTTCTGCCTCAGCACGTTCAAATGGCGTAGAATACAGAAGCCACTGATGATTGAACTCGATCCATACATCTGCACAGAGAAGCGCCGCACTTAACGCATCTACCGGAAGATCCGGGTCTGCCGCCTTTCCTACTCCGCCTGGTGTTGGAACGGAAATCACCATGGCATGAGCACCTGCTCTTTTTGCACTGTCCTTAACTGCCTGTACAACGGACATGTCTGAATCATCATCTGCTGTAAGGATCACTGTCTCTCCGGCCTTTACACCAAAGATCTCTTTTACCAGCTTATCTGCTGCTGTTTCAAGTGTGATATTCATGTTTTCTATTCCTTTCGTTTTCATAGCTTTTCACTAAAACGCTGTAATTATTTATCATGATATCACAGTGATTTTTTTATTTGTATGGAATTATTTCAAAATATAATATATAAATTTGTAAATTCTCCAAAATATAAGCCATGGCAGCTCCTGCCATGGCTTATGAATCCTTCACAGCTATTATATTATCTGTTTTCATGCTTTCACAGCCCACCGCATCTTTGTGGATCTGGCTCTGCCGTTCTGGGCACATTCCTGAACGGAAGGACGGATCACATCTTTTGCGTAGTCTGAATAGATTCCTTCCTTGTAGCCCTGCTTCAGTGCTTTTTTTACCAGCTTGTCCTCTCCGGAATGGAAAGTAAGGATTGCCACACGTCCGCCTGGCTTCAGTGCTCTGGGCAGCTTTTCCATGAAGTCATAGAGAACCTCGAATTCCCGGTTTACATCAATACGCAGTGCCTGGAATACTCTCTGGCAGGTTTTTTTCACTGTGTCTTTCCTCTCCTTCTCAGGCAGAAATGAAAGGGTTTTCTCTATAACTTCCCGAAGCTTCGTGGTGGTATCTATATGATTTCCTCTGCGGATCTCGTCTGTGATGGCTTTTGCGATCTCCTCACAGTACGGCTCGTCCGAATTCTCGTCCAGCATTCCGGCAAGCTCTTCCCTGGAAATCGTATCCAGACGTTTAGCTGCACTGATCCCGGCTTCCTGGTTCAGTCTCAGATCCAGCGGTCCGTCCACTTTAAAGGAAAAACCTCTCTTCGGATTGTCGATCTGCATGGATGACACCCCAAGGTCAGCCAGGATAAAATCAAATCCACCTGCTTCTTTTGCGATCTCGTCAATGGTGCAGAAATTCTGAAGTTTTACAGTCAGCATATCTTCTCCAAAACCCTGCTCGGCCAGACGTTTTTTCGTCTTGGCAGACTCTTCCGGATCCACATCTGTTGCATACATGTGCCCCTGTCCTTTCAGACATTCCAGCATGGCCTTCGTATGCCCTCCATATCCCAGCGTCGCATCAAATCCTGTCTCGCCAGGCTTGATATCCAGAAAATCAATGATCTCTTTTACCATAATGGAAATATGCATTCCAGCTGGTGTGTTGCCCTTGCTGATCACATGCTCGATCGTATCTTTATATTTTTCAGGCTGAAGCTCTTTATATTTCTCCTCAAATTTCTTCGGATATTTCCCCTTATAACGTACACGCCGCTTGTGTGGTGTCTGTGTTTCCTGGTTCATAATTTCCCCCTTGATTTATTATTGAAATTCATCCTGTTCTCATCACATAAAGCTTTGACCTCCTGCCATATCTCCAGGATCAGTCATAAATATTTAGTAAACATATCTTATCTATAATATCATGAATCCTTTTCTTCGTAAATCATCACTTTTCACGCTTTACTTCCAAGGGCTTTTTTCCTTGCACGGTATTTGGAACGGATATATTGTCCGGCTTTTGACAGATCACTGGTTTTCCACTGGCTTGTCTTTCTTGTTCCGGAAAACAAAAACGAGCATGATTCATTCTTGTTGCTCAGACTCCAGCAAAAATAGCTGATGTTATATTTATTCAGTCTGGTCAGCCATTTTCCTGTAGATGAAGTGCTGATTCCACCTCCTCCGCTGGCTGCCGACATACCAAACTCTGTGACCATCACCGGAAGATTCTTTTTCTGGCATAAACCAGCTTATCTGGCAGATATTGGTTGTGACTCCATTCATTGGCATAAAAATGCAGGGAGTACATAATGTTCTTATATCCTTTGATAGGATTTTTTGCCACCTCATTGCTGGTTCCGTCTGATCCCAGCTGAGACCAGGTCGGAGTTCCCACGATGATCACCGCGTTCTTGTCATATTTTCGAATGGTTTTTATAACCGATACTGCATAAGAACGGATGGTACTCCAGCTACAGCCGTTCGGTTCATTGCAGATCTCATAGATAACATTCTTCTGCTTGCTGTATTTTTTTGACATTGTGGCAAAAAAAGATTTCGCCTGGCTTAAATGGCTTTTCGGATTTCCGTCATTTAAGATATGTCAGTCAATGATCACGTACATTCCTAGCTCCGTGGCATATCCCGCAGCTGAAATTTGTTCCTGCTTGCATCCACCAGATCTGCACCTTTTACAGACAGTCTTCCATGTCTGGATACCGGTGTCGCTGCTGCTCCGTAAACAACCCTCTCCTGTCCGGCCGGTGTTGTCGTACCAACCAGAAACAGCACAAGGATCAGTGCAAGAATCCGACGCACTGCCAGTCCTTTTTTCTTTAACATCATCTTTTTTCCTTTTACTTTCCCATATACTACATCCCGACAAAACGCAGCAATATCTGCCTTTGATATCATCATATCATTAACCGCTCCAAAACAAAAGCTGTATTCCAGCAAATACTCTCAAAATTTTCGCAAATCCGCCAAATCCATTCCTCATTTTCTGTTTTTCTGCTATAATTTTGATCATACAATATAAACGGGAGGTTTTTACAAAAATGACCATTTACGTTGACGCTTCCGCCCTGCACACAGGTACCGGAACAAAAGAAGCTCCATTTAAAACCATTCAGGAGGCTGCCTGCGAAGCCAGACCAGGAGACACTGTCCTGGTAGCTCCCGGAATTTACCGTGAGGCCGTGGATCCCATCCATGCAGGCACAGCCGATCTGCGGATCACCTACCGTTCCGCACAGCCGGGGCAGGCACATATTACAGGAAGTGAACCGGTAAAAATCTGGGTAAACATCGAAGGTTCCATATGGAAAGCCGCTATTCCCAACGGCATTTTCGGCGATTATAATCCATTTACCACTTTGATATCCGGAGACTGGTTCATTGCTTCCATGATCGCACACACAGGAGATGTTTTTCTCAATGAAAAATCCATGTATGAGGTTACAAGTCTTGACGATGTGAAATCCCCGGTAAAAAGTGATCTTTCCTGGGATCCTGATTTTTCCCTCTATACCTGGTATACAGAACAGGATGTACCAAACGATCAGACCATTCTGTATGCAAATTTTCAGGATAAGGACCCCAATCAGGAAAATGTGGAGATCAGTGTCAGAAGAAACTGTTTTTATCCTTCCAGAGAAGGAATCGGCTACATCACTCTTTCCGGCTTTAAGATCAGCCAGGCTGCTACCCAGTGGGCTCCGCCTACTGCTTACCAGGAGGGAATGGTCGGCCCGCACTGGTCCAAAGGCTGGATCATTGAGGACTGTGAGATTTATGAAGCCAAATGCAGCGGTATCTCTCTTGGAAAATATCTCCAGCCAGAGAATGACAACAAATGGCTGAAATGGAAATATAAGGACGGCACCCAGACAGAACGTGACTGCATCTGCCAGGCTTCCTATGAGGGCTGGGACAGGGAGCATATCGGTTCCCACATTATCCGCAGATGTAACATCCATCACTGCGGACAGACTGGTATTGTTGGACATCTGGGAGGAATTTTTTCCATTATTGAGGATAATCATATTCATCACATCAACAACAAGCAGAATCTGGCCGGTGCAGAGATCGGTGGAATCAAGATGCATGCAGCCATCGATGTGATCATCCGTCGGAACCACATCCACAACTGCACCAGAGGAATCTGGCTGGACTGGCAGGCGCAGGGAACACGGGTCACAGGAAATGTTTTTCATCACAACTGTCTGCCCTTTGATTTCACTGACTGTGAAAAAGTATACAACTGCGTAGGCGAGGATCTTTTTATAGAGGTTTCTCACGGGCCGACTCTGGTTGACCACAATCTTCTGCTTTCGGACCGTGCTCTGAAGCTTGCTACCCAGGGTGTTGCGCTGGTACATAACCTGATCTGCGGTTCTCTCGTTTCCGTAGGAATCGGAACAGACAATGGGGCGCCGGTTCTTCCGTCTCCGCGATACACTCCTTATCATGTACACCACGGAACACAGATCGCAGGCTTTATGACGATCCTTCATGGAGATATGAAATTTTATAACAATATTTTTATTCAGAAGGAAATCCGCCCGTGCATGAAAGAGCTTTCTGATCTTATGGGAAACGACGGAAATATGTGGGATGACTGCAATGTACTCACCGGTACTTTTCCGTATGATGAGTATCCCACTCTTTCCGAATGGAAAAAGAATTTCGAGGGCTACTGTGGAATGGGCTCAGATGTAGGGGATCTTTATTATGAACATCTTCCTGTGTGGACGTCAGGCAACTGCTATTTCAACGGTGCCCGCCCCTGGAAAAAGGAGTCTGATGCGCTGGTAAATACAAAAGATACCGTAAATATTTCTCTGGAAGACACAGAAGACGGCTGGTATCTTCATACCAATCTCTACGATTTCCTTCCGGAAAAGTCTGCCGGAATCATCTCCACAGAAATTCTTGGCATGGCTTTTGAACCGGAGCAGAAATATGAGAATCCGGATGGCTCAGCGATCATCTTTAATCATGATTTCTTCGGAGATCACCGTGGCATACATACTTATCCTGGACCATTCGAAAATAAAAAATCAAGCACGAAGCTGCTGTTCTAAACAGTAAAAAATCCCTGACCAGCTGAAAAATTCACCAGCGGGTCAGGGATTTGTTTTTTCACAAAAATTTTGTTTCATAAAAATGACCTTGCAGTACTTTCGTACCACAAGGTCACTCCTATTACTTATTGTATTACTCTTATGCGTTCTTCTTAGCGATAGCTGCCTGTGCTGCTGCAAGACGAGCGATCGGTACACGGAACGGTGAGCAGGATACATAGTCAAGTCCGATCTCGTTGCAGAACTCTACGGAAGACGGATCTCCGCCGTGCTCACCGCAGATACCTACGTGAAGTTTCGGGTTAACCGGTTTTCCAAGCTCGATAGCCATCTTCATAAGTTTGCCGACACCTGTCTGGTCAAGCTTAGCAAATGGATCGTTCTCGAAGATCTTAGCATCATAGTATGCGTTAAGGAACTTACCAGCGTCATCACGGGAGAATCCGTATGTCATCTGTGTAAGGTCGTTTGTACCGAAGCAGAAGAAGTCAGCCTCTTTAGCGATATCATCAGCTGTAAGAGCTGCTCTCGGGATCTCGATCATAGTACCAACCTCGTACTCAAGGTCAGAACCAGCTGCTTTGATCTCAGCGTCTGCTGTCTCTACAACGAATTTCTTAACATATTTAAGCTCTTTGATGTCACCAACAAGCGGAATCATGATCTCCGGTTTGATGTTCCAATCCGGATGATTCTTCTTAACATTGATAGCTGCACGGATAACAGCGCTTGTCTGCATCTTAGCGATCTCCGGGTAAGTAACAGCAAGACGGCATCCACGATGTCCCATCATCGGGTTGAACTCGTGAAGGGAAGCGATGATTGTCTTGATCTGCTCAACTGTCTTGCCCTGAGCGTCAGCCAGTTTCTTGATGTCCTCTTCCTCTGTAGGAACGAACTCATGAAGTGGCGGATCAAGGAAACGGATTGTTACAGGATTTCCTTCAAGTGCCTCATAGAGTTTCTCGAAGTCTCCCTGCTGCTCCGGAAGGATCTTAGCAAGTGCTGCTTCTCTCTCCTCTACTGTCTCAGAGCAGATCATCTCACGGAATGCATCGATTCTGTTGCCCTCGAAGAACATATGCTCTGTACGGCAAAGACCGATTCCCTCTGCACCAAGCTCACGAGCTTTCTTAGCATCAGCAGGAGTATCAGCGTTTGTACGAACTTTCATTGTTCTGTACTTGTCAGCCCATCCCATGATACGTCCGAACTCACCAGCGATCTTAGCATCTACAGTCGGGATAAGTCCGTCATAGATGTTACCTGTTGTACCATCGATGGAGATTGCATCTCCCTCATGGAACTCTTTACCAGCAAGTGTGAATTTCTTGTTCTCCTCATCCATAGCGATGTCGCCGCATCCGGATACACAGCAGGATCCCATACCACGAGCAACAACGGCTGCGTGAGATGTCATACCACCACGAACTGTCAGGATACCCTGAGCAGCCTTCATACCTGTGATATCCTCTGGGGATGTCTCAAGACGAACAAGAACAACTTTCTCTCCTCTTGCAGCCCACTCAACAGCGTCCTCTGCAGAGAATACGATCTTACCGCAAGCAGCTCCTGGAGAAGCACCAAGGCCTTTGCCCATCGGTGTAGCAGCTTTAAGAGCGGCTGCATCGAACTGCGGATGAAGAAGGGTATCAAGGTTACGAGGATCGATCATTGCAACAGCCTCTTCCTCAGTTCTCATTCCCTCATCAACGAGGTCACAAGCGATCTTAAGAGCAGCCTGTGCAGTTCTCTTACCATTACGTGTCTGAAGCATATACAGTTTACCATGCTCTACAGTAAACTCCATATCCTGCATATCTCTGTAATGTTTCTCAAGAGTCTCGCAAACCTGTTTGAACTGTACGAATGCTTCCGGGAACTTCTGCTCCATCTCGGAGATGTGCATAGGTGTACGAACACCGGCAACTACGTCCTCACCCTGTGCATTGGTAAGGAACTCACCGAACAGACCGTTAGCACCTGTAGCAGGGTCACGTGTGAAGGCAACACCTGTACCACAGTCATCACCCATGTTACCGAATGCCATCATCTGTACGTTAACAGCTGTACCCCAGGAATACGGGATATCGTTGTCACGACGATATACGTTCGCACGTGGGTTGTCCCAGGAACGGAATACGGCTTTGATTGCACCTACTAACTGCTCCTTCGGATCAGTTGGGAAGTCAGAACCGATTTTGGATTTATACTCAGCTTTGAACTGGTCAGCAAGCTCATGCAGGTCAGCAGCTGTAAGCTCTACGTCCTGCTTAACACCTCTCTTAGCTTTCATCTCATCGATGAGCTCCTCGAAGTATTTCTTACCAACTTCCATAACTACGTCAGAGTACATCTGGATGAATCTTCTGTAGCAGTCCCAAGCCCAACGCTCGTTGCCGGATTTCTCAGCAAGAGTGTTAACAACTTCTTCATTTAAACCAAGGTTGAGGATTGTATCCATCATACCTGGCATAGATGCTCTAGCACCTGAACGAACGGATACAAGCAGAGGATTTTCTTTGTCACCGAATTTCTTACCGGTAACTCCTTCCATCTTGGTAATTGCTTCCATGATCTGAGCCATGATCTCATCATTGATGGATCTGCCATCCTCGTAGTACTGTGTGCAGGCCTCTGTTGTGATTGTGAAGCCCTGCGGTACAGGAAGACCGAGGTTTGTCATCTCAGCAAGGTTGGCACCTTTGCCGCCCAGAAGATTTCTCATAGTAGCATTACCTTCTGTAAACATGTAAACCCATTTTGCCATTTTACATTTTCCTCCTAATTATTGTTCTTTAAAACATAAAAATGTATGTTTTCTACGCACATAATTATTTTATAGATTTATCCCTCATTAGTCAAGGTTATTCTTCCAAAAAACAGCAATTTATCTTGTCAAATCTGACAGATTTTACGGTTATTTTTTCTATCTGCCGTATTTTCCTCGTTATTATCTGTAAAATGTGCTAAAATATAAAAAAACTCACAGGAGGTTTATCATGATACGCACAATAGAAAACAATACTCTCAGGATTTCCGTTTCTGATCACGGTGCCGAGCTCACCAGCATTTATGACAAGGTAAATGACCGCGAAGTTCTCTGGCAGGCAGACCCCGCTTACTGGAAACGCCATGCACCGGTGCTTTTTCCGAATGTAGGCCGCCATTACAATGACACCTGGCGTCTTAACGGAACGGAATACACTTCCAAACAGCATGGATTTGCAAGGGACAGCGAATTTATCTGTACGGACATCACAGATTCTTCTCTTACCTTCGTTCTGAAGTCTTCTGATGAGACACAGAAATCTTATCCCTTCTCCTTTGCCCTCAAGATCACCTACACTCTGAAAGAGCATGATCTGGATGTATGCTGGGAAGTCGTAAATGAAGATTCTGAGACGATGTACTTTACCATCGGTGCCCACCCTGCCTTCTGTGTTCCTGCACGTGAAGATGATGTGCAGAGTGATTACCACCTTGCTTTTGAGGGACAGACTTCCCTTACTTATCTTCTTCTGGACCCGGCTTCCGGAACAGCCATCTCAGACGAACCGCATACCCTTACCCTGGAAAACGGAAGCTGTCTTATCGCTGCACATATGTTTGACAAAGATGCTCTTGTTTTTGATAACGGACAGATCCAAAAAGCCAGCATTCTGCTCCCTGATGGTACTCCGTATGTAACTCTTACCAGCGAAGGCTTCCCGAACTACGGAATCTGGTCTGTACCAGGTGCTCCTTTTGTATGCCTGGAGCCATGGATGGGACGTTGTGATGACCGTGGTTTTACCGGCGAGCTTACCGAAAAATCCAATATCAATGTTCTCAGGCCAGAGGAAGAATTTATCAAGAGCTATCAGATCACTGTACACTGATCTGAACTTTTCTTCAGATATATCATCATACAGGACACGGCGCAGCCTTCAATCAAGGTCTGCGCCGTGTCCTGTTGTATTCCGATAACTTCGTAATTTCTCTTATTCTCTTACAAAATGATACTGATAAGCCTTATATTCACCCATCTCCACAGGAAGCGGGATTCCCGCGTACATCAGTGCCGCTCCGGAATAAATCTTTCCGGAGGACTGCTCCTTGTACAGTGCATTCTCCTCAAGTCCCCGCAGCTGTACATAATTCACTGTCATATTTCCATGAATTTCTTCCATTACAACATTCAGAAGCACTTCCTCCTGCGACTGTCCCAGGATTTCCCATGCACAGATTTCACTCTTTACCGGATCTGTCAGGCGATAGTACTTTCCATTCTGAATCAGCGGGGCAAATCTTCTGTACTCTTCAATCTGACTTCGGACCTCATCTTTCTCTTCCTCCGTAAGCTTCAGAAGATCCAGTTCATAGCCGAAGGTTCCTGACATGGCAACCACGCCTCTTGTATGTAACGGTGTAACTCTTCCAGTCTGATGATTCGGCACAGCCGATACATGAGAACCGACTGCTGACACCGGATAACCGAAAGAGGTTCCATACTGAATTCGCAGTCTGTCAATGGCATCGGAATTGTCACTGCACCAGATCTGCGGTGTGTAATAAAGCATGCCGGCGTCGAATCTTCCGCCACCACCACTGCAGCCTTCGATGAGAAGATCAGGATAACGGTTCACCATACGGTCCAGAAAATCGTACAGTCCCAGAACATAATCATACATCACGCGTCCCTGATCTTTTGTAATAACAGAAAATACATCCATCAGGCTTCGGTTCATATCCCATTTAACGTACTCAATGTTTGCCTGATCCAGAACTTTGCTGATCTGGTCAAAAATCCCATCTACTACTTCTTTTCTGGAAAAATCAAGTACCAGCTGGTTTCTGGAACGCACCGGCTTTCTGCCCGGAATTGTCAGGGCCCAGTCCGGATGCTCACGGTAAAGGTCGCTGTCCTCTGAGATCATTTCCGGTTCGATCCAGATACCGAATTTCACGCCAAGGTCATTTACCTTTGTGACAAGCTCTCCCAGCGGACCGCCAAGCTTCTCCTCATTGACATACCAGTCACCAAGACCGCTGTTGTCGTCATCACGCTTGCCGAACCAGCCATCATCCAGCACCAGCATATCGATGCCAAGGCTCTTTGCCTCTTTTGCAAGAGCATATAAAGTTTCTCCTGTAAAATCAAAGTATGCCGCCTCCCAGCTGTTTACCAGAACCGGGCGTACCTCTGTCTTATATTTTCCACGGCAGATGTGATGGCGAATGCAGTCATGCAGGTTCTGGGAAAGACGGTTCAGACCTTTATCTGCATAGCTTAAGATCACTTCCGGCGCATAAAAGCTTTCGCCTGCTTCCAGAGGATAGCGGAAGCAGTCCTCCTGAACACCGAGGAGCATTCTGGTCTGATTATACTGATCCTTGAGAACCTCTCCCTGGAAATTTCCACTGTATACAAATGACATGGCATAACAGCTGCCATTATCCTCTGTAGTATCCTTATCCGCAAGAATCATAAGCGGATTGTACTGATGGCTTGAGGTTCCACGGACACTGCCGATCATCTGGCTTCCGTGAGCCACCGGCACTCTCTGCAGATTCCGTTCCATGGCATGTCTGCCATAAAAGGTGAGTAGCTCATAATCACCATAAAGGAAATCAAGCTCTGCGGACATAATCTTATTCACGTAGATCTTTTTTTCACTCCGGTTGCGGATGTATGCACTTCGGGTAATGATATCTGTTTCCGGGAGTACTCCGTAGAGCAGCATGGCTTCCACACCGGTAGCCGGATCCTCAAGAACGATTTCAAGAGTCTGTGCCTCATCATTATCTGCATAAACAGCCGGCAGACCCGGAAGACTGTATTTACCGTCACGGATGGTATAACTCTTATAGCGCATATCGCAGCTCATGCTGCCGTCGCCATTTTCCAGCATCAGGGCTGTGCTTCTGAAATCCCCGTTTCCGAAACAAGAAAACTCCTGCGGAAGTGCATCCATAGAGTAAGTTCTGTCACTGCCTGCATCATAAGGATTTCCGGAAAAGCCTCTGTCATAGTAAGTCAGAAGATGCTCCATGCAGCCCTCAGCTTTTTTGCCATAGTAAAGATGAAGGAGGAATCCATATGGATCCACCTGCATCTGATATGTTGTTTCTTTCGTCTGTAATGTAAATGTCCTGTCTTTTTCACAATAGATTATTCCCATATCGGATTCTCCTTTTTGTCAGTTTATTTTACCGCACCGTTTACAACACCATTTAAAATGTGCTTCTGGCAGATCAGATAGAACAGAAGGATCGGTAGAAGTGCAAGCAGGTAAGATGCAAACGCAAGATTATAATTGGTTCCAAACTGTGTCTGGAAATTCAGCTGTGCCAGTGGAAGTGTGGTTCCTCCGTTGGAGCCGGACATGATAACAAGTGGTGTCATAACATCGTTCCAGGTTCCCAGTGCAGTCAGAACTGCAACCGTCGCATGCATCGGCTTCATGATCGGGAAAATGATCTTCCAGTAGGTTGTCCAGGTGCTGGCTCCGTCCACGCAGGCTGCTTCTTCAAGTGCCATCGGGATATTTGTCAGATATCCGGAATAAAGGAGCACGTTCATCGGCATATAAAATACAGTGTAAAGAATGATAACTCCCACCCTGTTGTCAAGGCCCATCTCAGCAGTCTGCTTTACGAGCGGCATCATCAGGATCGCAAACGGCACGAACATACCGCTTACCACATAAAGATAAATAAATTTATAAAATTTGCTGTTTTTGTTTCTTGCTATAGCATAACCCAGAAGAGAATGAATTACAATCGCAAGTATTACAGTAATCACTGTGATCAGCACACTGTTTCCCAGAGAATGCCAGAAATCGGTTACCCGCATAGCCTCAGCAAAATTGGAAAAGCTGAATTTTTTCGGCAGAGAGAGGATTCCTGCCACGCTGTTTGTCATTTCACTTGGCTGCTTGAACGAGATCACCACAGTCATATAAAGCGGAAATACTACGGTCACAAGACCGAGGATCAGAAGGATCGTTACCGGCCAGTTTACTTTTTCCCTTACTTTTGTCTTCATTACAGCTGTTCCTCCTTTTTACCTGTGATGGTCATCTGTGCTACGGAAATGATCACGATCACAACGAAGAATACCACGGCATTGGCACTCTGGAAACCGAACTGACCGCCACTCATACCGTTGTTGTAGATCAGGTAGGAAATAGACTCTGTACTCTGTGCAGGACCGCCTTTTGTCAAGGCCATGATCTGGTCAAATACCATCAGGAAGTTCTTCACACACAGTACCATGTTGATGCTGAAGAACGGAATGATCAACGGAAAGGTCAGATAACGGAATTTTGCAAAGCCGGTAGCTCCGTCAATGGCACCTGCCTCATACACATCCTCCGGAACTGTCTGAAGACCGGAGATATAGATGATCGTGTTCATTGCGATGGACTGCCATGCACACACAACCACGATAGCTACCCATGCAAGGCTTGTGCTGGAAAGCATACTTGAGGAAAAGGTTTTGCTTCCGATGGCTTTTCCGAACGCCGGAAGAATGTATGTAAATAAATAGTTGAAAATATATCCTACAACAAGAGCTCCAAGTACATTCGGGATAAAATAAGCTCCACGCAGTGCACTCTTGAAACGGATCTTGCTGTTCAGTCCCAGTGCCAGGAGCAGACTGACCACATTGGTCACGATCGTTGCCGCAATAGCCAGCTTAAAGGTAAACAGATAGGAGCCACCTACTCTGCTGTCCGTAAAAAGATCTTTATAGTTTCGAAGGCCAACCCAGTCATAGCTTCCATATCCCTTAAAGTTGGTAAAGCTGTAGATCACACCTTTGATCAATGGCAGTGTGTTAAAGCAGAAAAACAGTGCCACAATCGGAATCGTGATCAGCAGAAATGTCATTTTTCTTCCACTCATAGATTTTTTTCCCATGATCAGTTCTCTCCTTTCTCCTGTTTCTTCTCATAATCCTGAACCTTACGGATAATATCACGATTGTATCTTATCCAGTCTTTGTCAAATTTCTTCAGGAATGCATCCTCGTCTTTTTTCATCAGGAAGGTCTGGATCTGTGCATCTACTGCCATCTCGGACGGATAATAATGATCCTGATAATCGGCCATTTTTCCTTCTTTTATGTATTCCTTCATTCCATCCAGTGTTTCCGGCAGTGTGAAATCGCCTTCTTTACATGGAACCGCTTTCTGGTCGTCCAGGTATGTCTGTATATTCTCATCCTCCAGAAGGAAATCCAGAACTTCATAAGCTGCTTCCTTGTTCTCGCAGTCATTCATAACACAGAACTGAAGGTCAATACCGGAATTCAGTTTGTTTTCTGACGGATCGTTGCTTGCCGGAGTTACAAAAGAATCAATATTCATATCCGGATTTACGCTCTGAATCTGCGGGATCGCATAGCTTCCAATAGGATACATAGCTGATTCCCCGTTTGCAAAGGCTGTGCAGGCTCCGTTGTAGTCATAGGCAAATGGATCATCCGGGCCATACGGAAGAAGCTCCAGCATACGGTCCGCAGCCTCCTTATACTCTTCCGTAAAGGTCGTTTCTCCCTTGTTTACCTGCCGGCATACATCTGCCGGCGCAAGATCTACTGCAATAGAGTTCCACGGTGCAAGACAGGTCCATGTGTCCTTAAATCCAAAATACAGGGGAAGAATGCCTGCTGCTTTGATCTCCTCACAGAGATCCATGAATTCATCCCAGGTTGTCGGGATCTGCCATCCATGTTCTTCAAACATGTCCTTGTTATACAGAATTCCTGCTGCATTGGCCACATAAGGAACTGCATATACGCCGTCCTCCGGAACAAATTCCAGTGCCTTATCGATCTCTTTGTATGCGTCCTTGATCGAATCCAGTCCCTGATAATCCGAAATATCCATCAACATGTCCGAGTCCAGGAAATTGGAATAGCTTACCTCACCGCCGATTCCAATGATATCCGGATTGTCCTCCCGGATAAATCTTGTTTTCAGCACAGTCATTGCATCATTCGGCGATTCAATGGTAAGATGAATATCATCGTGAGTGGCATTGAACTTTTCTTCCATCTTTTCGAATGCTTTTACCGCTTCCGGCTTATACTGGACAAGTTCTATTTCCGTTTTTCCGCTGTCTTTTTTTCCCAGGCTACATCCACTCAATACGGTTGTGGCCGCCATGGTAAAGGCAAGTCCCATACAGAATATCCATTTACTTCTGTTTCGCATCTTATTATGCTCCTTCCTTCTCTTTCTCTGAAAAGCTCTGTTATCACCCGTCCCTAAAATATACTTTCCGGGGATATACACGTTCTGCTTTCCGGTATCATTTCTTTGTAGAACCTATTTTAACATAGCTTTATGCTTGTATAAATAGCAGCATTTTTTCTGTTTTATATCAAAATGCGTCATTTTGCCATATCATTTAAAGTTATCTAGCATTTTGATATATTATGTTTTTATTTCCTTATGTTTTGTTTTTTTACATCTTCCAGAATCTCCTTACTTCAATATTTTATCTGAGATGAGCATATTCCAGTATTCCGCCAAAATCAAATGGTTTCTCGAGAAACTTAAATTCTTCACAAAGTTTTTTCTTTATTTTTGTACGTTTTTCACATCAAAAAACCATGCCTGTTTTTTTCATTTTGTAATGAAATACATTTTTCTGTATATTTATTGAAATTCTCCGTTCTTTTGCTATATAATGCTGATAGTACACAAAATCTCTTATAATACAGGGTGAATATATGAACGATCTTCTTTTTTCTGTTTTTCCCAATGAAAATTTCGTTGACATCGGCTTATATCAGTACGGCTGGGAGCACTGTGCTCCGGCACATTCCTTCGGTCCTGCTGTGCGTAACCACTATATCTTCCATTATGTGATCTCCGGCACCGGGACTTTGATGGCGAATAATTCTGCCGGAGAAACCGTCAATTTTCAGATCAAGAGCGGCCAGGGCTTTATGCTTTTTCCGGGACAGATCAACACCTATATTGCAGACACCAGCTTTCCATGGGAATATACCTGGGTGGAATTTGACGGTCTCCGGGCAAAAGAGATCGTAGAGACTGCCGGCTTAAGCCTGAATCAGCCGGTCTACCACAGCCACAATTCCGAACTCCGCCAGAAGATGATGGAAGAAATGCTCTACATCTGCCACAATTCCCAGGAGTCACCTTTTCATCTCATCGGACATACCTGGCTTTTCCTGGATTATTTTATGCGCTCCGCAAAAACAGTCCGCATGAAACAGGATGGAAGTATCCGTGATTTCTATATCAAGGAGGCACTTTCCTTTATTGAGCAGAATTTTCAGAATGATATCTCTGTGGAGGATATCGCTGCCTGCTGCGGACTCAACCGAAGCTATTTCGGAAAGATCTTCCACGATACCATCGGCCGTTCACCACAGGAATTTCTCATCAGCTATCGTATGAGCAAGGCCGCAGAGCTTCTGAAGATCACATCTCTTTCTATTGCAGATATCGGAAATGCTGTGGGCTATCCCAATCAGCTTCATTTTTCCCGGGCATTCAAAAATATATACGGAATTTCGCCAAGAAGCTGGCGGATGAAGAATAAGCTTATTCAAAAAACACCTCCGGTCTGAACCAGCAGCCGGGGGTGTTTCTCTGTTTATTCTAATTTTCAGATCAGTTTAGAAAGTAAATTTGTCAGCAAAGTATGCGTCAAGCTCATCAATCTTCACACGTACCTGCTCCATGGTGTCACGGTCACGGACAGTAACAGCACCGTCATTCTCAGACTCGAAATCATAAGTGATGCAGAATGGAGTACCGATCTCATCCTGTCTGCGGTAACGTTTACCGATGTTTCCACGGTCATCATACTCGCAGTTGTATTTCTTGGAGAGCTGGTGGAAGATCTTCTCTGCACCCTCGTTAAGCTTCTTGGAAAGCGGAAGCACACCGATCTTAACCGGTGCAAGTACCGGATGGAAATGAAGAACTGTACGAACATCGTTCTTCTCTGCATCCAGAACTTCCTCGTCATAAGCACTGCAGAGGAATGCGAGAACCATACGGTCTGCTCCAAGTGACGGCTCGATAACATACGGAATGTATTTCTGTTTCTTCTCATCATCGAAGTATGTCAGATCCTGACCGGATACGTTCTGATGCTGTGTCAGGTCATAATCTGTTCTGTCTGCGATTCCCCAGAGCTCGCCCCATCCGAACGGGAACAGGAACTCTACGTCTGTAGTAGCCTTGCTGTAGAAGCTCAGCTCTTCCTTATCATGATCACGGTAACGAACCTCGTCATCCTTAAGACCAAGGGAGCTCAGCCAGTCAAGACAGAACTTCTTCCAGTATGCAAACCACTCAAGGTCTGTATCCGGCTCACAGAAGAACTCAAGCTCCATCTGCTCGAACTCACGTGTACGGAATGTGAAGTTACCAGGTGTGATCTCGTTACGGAAAGATTTACCAATCTGGCCGATACCAAACGGAATCTTCTTACGGGATGTTCTCTGTACATTCTTGAAGTTTACAAAGATACCCTGTGCTGTCTCCGGTCTTAAATATACGGTATTCTTGGCATCCTCAGTAACACCCTGGAATGTCTTGAACATCAGGTTGAACTGACGGATATCTGTGAAGTTGTGCTTGCCACAGCTCGGGCATGCTACCTCATGCTCCTTGATAAAGTCCATCATCTTCTCCTGTGACCAGGCATCAACACTTCCCTCAATGGCAATGTCATGCTCTGCACAGTAATCCTCGATCAGCTTATCTGCCCGGAAACGCTCATGGCACTCTTTACAGTCCATAAGAGGATCAGAAAATCCGCCAAGATGTCCGGAAGCGATCCATGTCTGTGGATTCATAAGGATCGCACAGTCAACACCTACGTTGTACGGAGACTCCTGTACGAATTTCTGCCACCATGCACGTTTTACGTTATTTTTAAGCTCTACACCGAGATTACCGTAATCCCATGTGTTAGCCAGGCCACCGTAGATCTCGGAACCTGGATAAACAAATCCTCTGGCTTTTGCAAGAGCTACGATCTTTTCCATTGTTTTTTCCATGATTTTTTCTCCTCTTGACTTACAGCTCTCCTGCTTTATGAAAGCTGTTTTTTACATTTTTTGGTCTTATTATACTAGCATCCCTGTGATTTTTCAAGGATATTTCCCAGTCACCGCATCATTTCCAGAATTTCAAGACTTTTGAAGCGCTTATCTGTGTTCAGCTCTGTATACCGGTAAATATGACGTTCCAGCTCCCGGAGCACATCCTCACGTACAGTAAACGTATATAATTTTGACAGCGGGGAAACGGCTATGTACCGCATCGCATACAGTGCAGCCTCTGAGATCCGTTTCCTGTCCACAGCCCTCCTGCTGCAGTCACTGCAGAGAAGCCCATGCTCATCCTGGGAAAAAAACAGCTCTTTTTCGTCTTCTGTAAGCTCTTTTCCACAGTCCGCACACTGGAACAGCTGTGGCATCAGCCCCTGGACTGTCATAGTGCGAAGCTCATAAATGCAGCGCACAAGCCGGTCATCAATATGAGGATTGAGAATCGCTTTGATGGTGACATAAAGAAGATTCATCATCTCTTTCTCATCCGTTCCTTCCTTGCCAAAATAGTCCGCAAGCTCCAGAAAATAATAGCCGTAATACACGCCCGGCTGCTGCGTGGCCAGCTCCACAAAATGATGCTGTACACTGACCTGATTGAGATTATAGCTTGTTCTTCCCTCATAAAGGGTAAAGCTTCCGAACACAAAGGGATTGGCTGCCGCCATGAACGGACTGTTCTGTCTCCTTGCCCCTTTTGCAAAAGCGGAAATTTTTCCCCGCTCCCTTGTAAGGAGAACGATCCGCTTGTCATAGTCTCCCACCGGCATGGCAGAAAGCACCACTCCCTGCACTGTAATCAGATCACTCATTTTTTAGATTTCTTTCTTATCGTATCCAAAGTTCTTGATCAGGAAGTCACTGTCACGCCAGTTCTTTGTTACCTTGACCCAGAGTTTTAAATTTACCTTGGATTCCAGCATGCGTTCCAGCTCATAGCGGGCATTGCTTCCGATTTTTTTCAGCATGGCACCCTGCTTGCCGATGATAATTCCCTTGTGGGAATTTCTCTCACAGATGATAGTCGCATCAATATCAATGATATTACTTCTGCCCGGACGTTTCTTCATTCTATCGATGGCAACGGCGATTCCATGCGGAATCTCCTCATCCAGCGCGTGAAGTGCTTTCTCACGGATGATCTCTGCTGCGATCTGGCGCTGCGGCTGATCTGTGACAGTATCCTCATCATAAAACATCGGTCCGTAAGGCAGATATTTAAAAATACTCGGAATAATATCCTGTGTGTTATTTCCACGAAGTGCAGAGCACGGAATGATCTCTGCGAAATCGCAGATCTTGCGGTAAGTATCAATTGCAGGAAGAAGCTCCTCTTTTTTAACGGTATCGATCTTGTTGATGATCAGGATCACCGGAACTCCTACCTTCTGAAGCTGCTCGGCAATGTGGCGCTCTCCGGCTCCCACAAAAGTGGACGGCTCCACCAGCCACATTATGGCGTCCACTTCCTTCAGTGTTCTCTCCGCAACCTGCACCATGTACTCACCAAGCTTGTTTTTCGCCTTATGAATACCTGGTGTATCAAGAAATACGATCTGTCCTTCGTCACTGGTGTACACGGTCTGGATCTTATTTCTTGTTGTCTGTGGTTTGTTTGATGTAATGGCGATCTTCTGTCCGATGAGGTGGTTCATCAGTGTGGATTTTCCAACGTTTGGTCTTCCGATGATCGCAACAAAGCCTGATTTGAAATTATTTTCCATTCTTTATCCTCTCATGTCCTGCTGTCCCATTTAACGGACAGCAGGATTCTTATTCTGATTATCAGCAGCTGATCAACGGCTTCACTTCCATAAAGATATCTTCTGCCTTATCGATTGCTGTCTCACTTCCCACAACACAGATCTGGTCATCAGAAAGCACTGCCTCCACAAGCTCAGCCAGTGCCTGAATATCTTCTTTCTGTGCTCCAATGATCTGGTCTCTCTCCTTCTGCAGCATCTCCTCCGTAACCTGAGAGAAATATGCACTCTTGGAGATCGCACCCTGCATCTGTGGTGTTCTCGGCACATCCTTGTTGCTGATGGTTCCGATGATATATTTGGTCATCTCACGTTCGTCTGCCTCAAAAGCACGAATGTAAGCCGGTACGCCCTGATATACCTCCAGGGTTCTCTTAAGATGCGGATCACGGTAAGATACCAGGAAGCTCTCTCCACTTCTCTTAAATCCGCTCATGCAGCCGTAAGCGCCGCCCTTGACACGAATGTTGATCCAGAGATAATCGTAGCTTAAGATCACCTTCAGGATCTCCAATGCGCCGGTGTATTCAAGACCTTTTTTACGGAAGTTTCCGTTCTGGGCTACGTACTGAACCTGACCGGAGGTTTTGAATGCCTCGTTTTTCTTTATGCAGGCCGGCTGTGCTGTCTCCTCCTGTTTCTGTCCGTTAAACAGGACTTTACGGATCTCTCCTACCTGTGTCTTCACTGCCTCCAGGGATTCTCTCTCTCCTGTGTAGCTTACGCAGAAGTTCTCCGGACGAAGAACTGTTTCCATGACCCTGCGGAGATTTTTTATGATCTCATCCTTGCAGGTGTCAAAATCTTTCTCCAGCTTCTCAATAAACTGATAGTATCCGATTCCTGCCATTTCGTCCTGGAAAGCTGCCATCGGAGATGCGTAGGCTGCGCCACGAAGTACGGCTGTGGAATGTCCCGCACTTACAAGGTTTGCCTGTGCTCTGGATTTCACTCTGGCAATGATCTCATAAAGTCTCTTGGTATCCTCCAGCTTGGATGTGGTAAGAACCTCACGGATCATGTCGAACATGAACTTCATCTCCGGATACAGTGCCTTGCCTCTCACTGCAAACATGGCACGGAACGCATCCGTATCTGCGGCATTGTCAAATACCTCAATTCCATAAGCAATACCACCGGTTCTTGCATTCACCTCATTAAACAGCTCTCCATAGCTGTAATTCTCGGTATCTACTGCACCAAGCACGGATTTTAAGAGTCCCAGATAATGGACTGTATTCACATCGAAATCATGGATCTCAAAAAGCAGATCTGCATATCCGATGCCATTGGTGCATACATCATGATATAAAAACAGGCTGTCATCTACAAAATGCTCCTCATTAGTCAGCCCTGTGATCTCTTTTTTAATGTCCTCTCTGGAAAGCATCGGGATACAGGTCAGAGCCTCCGGATCCTCCTCTGCCTCCTGATAAGCCTCCAGTGCTTTTGTGCGCTCTACCATTTCTTCAAGCTTCTCATCGGAAAGACTGTTGCGGTAATTCTCCAGCTTCTCTTCCAGTTCCTTATCCCGCTTTGCCGCAAGGCCACGTTCCGGTACCAGGGAAAGAACGGAACCATGGGTGTTATCCAGAAGATATTTGCGGATCAGCTCCTCGAAATATCCTTCTTCCCGTGCTTTCTTGAGGAACGCAAAGCCCTCCAGAAGCTGTACCTCGCAGAACGGCTTCTGATCGTCATAGAGCCAGCTGCTTAAGATATCAAGGCCGTACATCAGTCCCTTCGGATAAGAGGAGAAATCTGCCTCACGGAAACGGAACTCATAGTAATTGATTCCTGCTGTAACTGCCTTTTTATCAATTCCCTCTTCTGCGATCTTTGTAAGGGTATCACGGATCACCTTTACAAATTCTTCCTTCTGGCTTAAATTTGCGCCCTTTGCCACAATGGAAAAATAGGTCTGCTTGATTCCATCTTCAAAGGAACCATAGATGTCCTTACCGATCTTTGCATCAAGAAGTGCCTGTTTAAGCGGCGCACCCGGCGCACTTAAAAGTGCATAGTCCAGCACTTCAAAAGCAAGGCTTAAATTAATATCTGCTGCCTCACCCACAACCATGTTGTAGGAAAGATATGTGTTGTCCTCTTCTCCCTCATTCTCTGCAATCGGATAGTTTTTCTGAATATCCTTTACTGCTTCAAAAGCCTCCTGGTTTTGGATCTCGGAATCGATCTCAAGGGAATCAAATGCAGAGAGATAATGGCTGTCAATAAACTCCAGCTTCTCTTCCATGTCCATGTTTCCATAGAGATAGATAAAGCTGTTGGACGGATGATAATAACGTCTGTGGAAATCCAGGAATTCCTCGTAGCTTAAGTCCGGGATATTCACAGGATCACCGCCGGACTCACATCCATAGGTGGTATCCGGGAACAGGGAATTCATGATCTCACGCTCCAGCACATCATCCGGTGAGGAAAAAGCTCCCTTCATCTCGTTATATACAACACCGTTATATTTCAGCGGGCCTTCCTTATTCTCCAGATGATAGTTCCAGCCCTCCTGGCGGAAAATCTCCTCTTTTTTGTAAATATTCGGATAAAATACTGCATCCAGATATACATGCATCAGATTCTGGAAATCCCGGTCATTGCAGCTGGCTACCGGATAGCAGGTCTTGTCCGGATAGGTCATCGCATTGAGGAATGTGTTAAGAGAGCCTTTTACCAGCTCTACAAACGGATCTTTAAGCGGAAATTCCCGGGATCCGCACAGTACGCTGTGTTCCAGAATATGGGCAACACCGGTACTGTTCTTCGGCGGTGTGCGGAATGCAATATTAAAAACTTTATTCTCATCATCGTTCTCGATGAGCATTACTCTGGCTCCTGTTTTTCTGTGTCTTAAAAGCCAGCCTTTGGAATGAATATCCTGAAGCTCTTCTTCCTTCAGGACTTCATATGATTTCAGATGATCTGGATTCATAAATTTAAATCAACCTCCTGAGTTTTTTCTTCCCGTATCTGTTACGTTCTGCATTTAAGTATTTAACAGCCGCCTGCAGATACATGGCAACAAAAGGCTGCCTGAGCATTCAGACAGCCTGAAACGGAAGCTTTACGCTCCCTAAATGTTTCCTTCGTTCGGATAGTACTGCCTGTAGATCTCTCTGGCAGCTCTTGTGATGATTCCAAGCTCTGCTTCCATTCCAAGATTTCCCGGAAGCTGTACTGCAGTCTCCTGGATATCTCTCTGGAGCTTGGCCTTCGCGCTGTCCTCTTTAATATGGATCAGTCCGCAAAGTGTTGTGTTATAGGACTTATCTGTCTGGCAGAGGTCCATGTAGACCAGAACCATATGGCAGCATTCACGATAAAGAAGCTCTTCATAAAGGCCGCCCTTCTCCTGAAGCTCCTGGAATTTCAGTTTTTTGAGATATTTGTTGATATCTTTTTTTGCACTTCTTGTTCCGAAAAATCTGGAACCGGAATTCCGGTTAAATTCCAAAGTCATCCAGAGGGCAAGGAAGCCATCTGCTCTTGTGCCTTTCACCTCAGATTTATCGCTGTAGCGGATATCCCACAGCTCCTTACGGACTTTATTTCCTTCCGGATCTTCCTCTGCCGCAATGGACTGCTCCAGAAGCTTCAGTCGTTCCATGGGCTCTTTCTCTCTATAGTATTTCGCAATTGTTGGTGTGTCCATTCATTCTTCCTCCTGATATCTGAATATTATATCAGACTGCTTTCGAAAAATATACCCCTATCTTTTTCTGCCTTTACCCAGATATACATTCCGGATATACCATAATGCCTTATCTTCTCCGTATCTGTCCAGAATCCTCAAAAGTCCCTCCAGTTCTTTCTTTGTCTGTGGATGGATGAACCAGAGCTTCTCCTTGCTTTTCAGAAAATAATCCAGCGGTTCATGATGAGTATAGGCATCCCCCAGATAATTTCTGGATGCACTGATCCGGTCCATGACCATCTCTGCCACATATTTTTTCGGCATTCTGGCTCCCATGATCACATGTTCTCCATCAAGGGAATAGTCCACCCAGTGCTCAAAATGATGCTTGTTCCTGCCTTTGTGATGCAGCCAGGACATGGAAACTCCGGTTGCCTCCCGCTCTGCATTATTGGGGCTTCTTGTTCCCTGATAATACTTACAGCCTACCAGAAATTCCGTTGGCGAATATTTGGACAGATCGTGAAGCAGTCCCTGCTTGTACAGTCCAATGCGGAAACAGTATTTCATTACCAGAAGCTTATGCCTGGTGATCGTCTTGAAGTGCAGCAACGTGTGCCATGCCTGCATCTTTTTTTGCCTCCTGTCTGCCCAGAAGCACCACAATGGCACGCGGGCCTATTTCAATCGTTTTCTTATATTCTTCTGCGTCTTTCACATGGAAGCCTTCTCCATGGAAAGATGTATCGGTAATTTTTTTCCAGCACATACCATCCGGAAGGTTCGGAAGTGCCAGTCTCCGGTTCTCCCAGTGGAAATTATAGCCTACATAGATAAAATCATCCTCAGAAGCCTTCTGATCGTTTTCCTCTCTTGCATATGCGCCATAATACATAAGCCCAAGAAGGCGGCTGGTGTTCTCATAGCTTAAATACCATGCACGCTCACCATGCAGCGATACATCCGGGAAACCTTTTGTAAGGTAATCCACACCTTTAAGCTCTCTCGCCATATGAAGCACCGGATGATCCTTCCGGAAAGAAATGGCATCCTTTACAAATTCATACAGCTCACGGTTCCGGCTAAGTCCCTTCCAGTCGATCCAGCCTGTAACATTATCCTGGCAGTAAGCATTGTTATTACCACCCTGGGAATTGCCGAACTCATCGCCGTTATAGATCATCGGAACTCCCTGGCTTAAAAGCATCATCAGAAAGGCATTCTTCATCTGGCGTTCCCGCATCTGACGCACGGAAATCTTACGGCTTGGGCCTTCGATCCCGCAGTTCCAGGAATAATTGTAGCTGCTTCCGTCCTGATTTCCTTCCTCATTTGCCTCGTTATGCTTGTAATTATAGCTTACCAGATCATTCATAGTGAAACCGTCCTGGCACACCATATAGTTGATCACACCATGATTCTCACTGTTATGGCGGATATGCCATGCTGCTGCCTCCACCATACCTTCATCGCTCTTAAGAAAACGACGCATATCCTGAAGGAAGTTCATATTGCTCTCCGCGCCGCAGCGTTTATCCGGAAATTTTCCTCTGTAAAACTGATCAAAATCAAAGCCCTGAAAGATCATTTTTGCCCCGGAAAGGATGCCGTCACGGAGAAGCATTTCCCGGTTGGCTCCCTCACCTAACACATGGAATCCATCCACATGATAAAAAGCTCTCCAGAACTGCAGTGCCCGAAGTGCTATCATGCTGTCCGTTCCCTCCGGAAAATAAAACTCCATGATACAGGCGATGTCATTCTTATGAAGCTCCCGGATCAGATATCGGAATTCCTGCTCCGGTTCCCTGGTACTGCAGTAAGCACTCTTCGGGCTGAAATAAAATCCCGGCGCATATCCCCAGTAATTCACCACATTCTCTCTACGGCGGGTCTTGATATGCTCACTGCCTTTTTCATCTTTTCCGGCAGGAACCTCACAGAATTCATAGGCCGGCATCAGTTCAATGGCATTGATCCCCAGCTCCTTCCAGTAAGGAATCATCTCGGTCAGTCCAAGAAAAGTCCCCTTATGAGATACCTGTTTTCTGGCAAGCTTTGTGTATCCACGCACATGAAGCTTATACAGGATCATATTGTCGTATTCAACAGCCGGTGCACTCTCCTCTTCCCAACCGGAAATATCTTCCGTAAGGAAACGGCAGCGTACCTCCTTCTCCGGATCAAAGGGCGCACCAAAATGTTCTCTTCCTTTAAGCCCATACGCATAAGGATCCTGTACGATCTCTCCGTCAATCCTGTAGTTGTATTCGTAATCCTTCAGGGAAACATCCGCAAGCTTCAGTGCCCACACACGGCCTGTATGAAAATCCTCCGGAAAAACGATCTCCACCGGTGTGGCTGTTCCTCTTTTTTTATACAGAAGCAGGGACACTTCAGAAGTTTCCGAAGCCTCCACTGCAAAATTATAACCACCCTCTACTTTATTAGCTCCAAGTATCAGCGGATAGCCTCTCTCAACTTTTCCTAGTCTGCGGCTCGCCAAGGGAATCCCCTCCTTTTTTTCTTTTTTATAGTTCAATATCCAGTTCTACCGGACAATGATCGGATCCCATGATCTCCCCATGGATCTTCGCATCCTGAAGTCTATCTTTCAAAGATGGAGATGTCAGGAAATAATCGATACGCCATCCTGCATTCTTCTCTCTTGCCTTGAAACGGTAAGACCACCAGGAGTAAACTCCCTCTTTATCCGGATAAAAATAACGGAAAGTATCAATAAATCCACTCTCAAGCACTCTGGTAAAGCATGCTCTTTCTTCATCTGTAAAACCTGCATTTTTACGGTTTGTTTTTGGATTTTTAAGGTCGATCTCCTGATGTGCCACGTTGAGATCGCCACAGCAGATCACAGGCTTCTTCTCCTGAAGTCCGAGAAGATAGTCCAGAAAATCCCGTTCCCATTCCATACGGTATTCCAGTCTTCTTAATTCACTCTGTGAATTCGGTGTATATACGGTGACAAGGTAATAATTCTCAAATTCCAGTGTGATCACACGGCCTTCCTTGTCATGCTCCTCAATTCCAATTCCATAAACTACAGACATCGGTTCCTTCTTCGTAAAAACAGCGGTACCTGAATAGCCTCTTCGGTTGGCATAATTCCAATACTGATGATAACCGGGAAGTTCCAGTTTCACCTGTCCCTGCTGGCATTTCGTCTCCTGAAGGCAGAATACATCTGCATCCAGCTCACGAAACCGTTCCTCAAAGCCTTTGGTGATACAGGCCCGGATTCCATTTACATTCCAGGAAATTAATTTCATAAATTTTTTCTCCTTTTCCTCATGTTTTTATTATATCTCACATTGACGGATTAAGCAAAAAATATTTGTATAAAAGATTTTATTGCTGTCGGGTGTTTTATCTGTTAAAATGTTTTTTATATCACGCACACGGTCCCTTATTATCCGGGGACAGTTATAATCAGAACGGAGGGTTTATTTTATGAGCGATGAATTCAACAGCAACAGCTGCAGTCCAAGCGACTGTGCTTCCTGTACAGCAGGCTGCAGTAATAAGGTTGATGAGGCACATCACACCATCACACTGACCATGGATGACGACACAGAGGTAGAATGTGCCATCCTCACGATCTTCCCGGTTGAGAAGAACGAATATATCGCACTTCTTCCACTGGATGAGAACGGTCAGAATGAGAGCGGCGAAGTATATCTTTACAGCTTCTCACGCACACCGGAGGGAGATCCGATGCTTGCCAATATTGAGGATGACGATGAATACGCGGCAGCTGCTGCTGCTTTCGATGCAGTGATCGAGAAAGCACGTGCAGATGAGGAAGCTAATGCACCTCTCAACTAACATTTTTTCAATTTTATCGATGATATGAAATAAGCCCGGGATCTGAAGATCAGTCTTCTTCCCGGGCTTATTCTTATATCTTTTATTTATGCTTTTGTAGTGCTTCCAAAACCGCCATTTCTTACAGCTTCCGCATCATCATCCACTGTAATTCCATACTCTACGAAGATTCCCTGCATGAAACCTGTTCCTGCCGGAATCTGAATTGTTTTATCTTCTCTTGTATCGTTAGTCAGCTTCGCAAAGATATGACCCTCGTTATCAGAAAAGAAATAGTCACTGTCAATAATTCCAACCGTATTATTCAGCTGCAGACGGAATTTGAATCCCAGTCCGCTTCTCGGATAGCATTTTAAGACCCATCCTTCTTCCATTTCCACACGGATTCCTGTAGGAATCTTGACGATCTCACCCGGTTTCATGGTTACATCCACCGGCGCATAGAAATCATATCCTGCACTTCCTGTTGTTGCTCTCTTCGGAAGCTTCAGGTTCTCATAGATATTCTGGAGTTTTTCTTCCGTAATCTCTCCAAATGTATCTTTCCAGTCTTTTGCAAACTGCTCAAAACTCACTTTGTGAAATTTTGCGATTCGTTTCATAAAGTCTCCCTCTTATTCGCTGTTCCAGGTTTATCTGCTTTCTCAGTCTACATAAAGGACAACCCTGCCCTCACGCAGTGTTGCAGGTACATTGATTACTCTCTGGTTGGCGGAACCACACCATTTCAGAAGAACTTCTTTTCGTTCTACCTGAAATTCGCCGTCAACACATACATCCAGATAACGGACGATCTCGTACTCCTGGATCTCTTCCCACAGAGAGCCTGTATACAGCCAGATCGTCTTGTCCGGATACTTCTCTCTGATCTCTCTTGCAAGAGCTGTTACCTCAGCGATATTGGAAGGGTGCAGCGGATCTCCGCCTGAAAAAGTGATTCCGCTGATATAATCCTTGTCCAGCTCTGCAAATATCTCAGCGCGCTCGCTGTCCGTAAAAGGAAGGCCTCCGGCAGGATCCCAGGTTATGGGATTCTGGCACTCCCGGCAGCCGTGGGAACACCCGGCCACCCAGAGTACTACACGAAGTCCGTCTCCGTTTAACATATCGTCCTTGGTAATATTGTGATATCTCATAATTTATGCTTCTTCCGGTACATCCTTCATGCTGAAGCTGATTCTTCCCATCTTATCCTTACCAAGGCAGATAACCTTAACCTTGTCGCCAAGTGTAAGAACATCCTCAACACGGTTGATTCTCTGTTTGGAAATCTTGGAAATGTGTACCATTCCCTCCTTGCCAGGTGCAAACTCAAGGAAAGCACCGAACTCTTTGATGCTGACTACGCGGCCTGTAAAGATCTGTCCTGCCTCAAAATCAGTAGTGATGATCTCGATCATGCGCTTCGCCTCATCCATACCCTTCTGATCTGTTCCGCAGATGGAAACTGCACCGTCATCTGTGATATCGATCTTCACGCCTGTGCGCTCGATAATGGTATTGATAGTCTTTCCTCTCTGGCCTACAACATCACCGATCTTCTGCGGATCGATCTGGATCTGGATGATCTTCGGAGCAAACTCGCCAACGGATGTACGAGGCTTGTCGATGCATTTCTCCATAACCTCTGTCAGGATGTACTCTCTTGCCTCTTTTGTTCTGCGGATTGCTTCCTCAACGATCGGTCTTGTAAGACCATGGATCTTGATATCCATCTGGATTGCTGTGATTCCGTCATGTGTTCCGGCTACCTTGAAGTCCATATCTCCGAAGAAGTCCTCAAGTCCCTGGATATCTGTAAGAACGATGTAATCATCGTCTGTGTCGCCTGTAACAAGTCCGCAGGAGATACCTGCAACCGGTTTCTTGATCGGTACACCTGCAGCCATCAGTGACATGGTAGATGCACAGATACTTGCCTGTGATGTGGAACCATTGGACTCAAATGTCTCAGATACAGTACGGATCGCATACGGGAACTCTTCCTCTGTAGGAAGTACCGGTACCAGTGCTCTCTCAGCAAGTGCTCCGTGACCGATCTCACGACGTCCCGGTCCTCTGGAAGGTTTTGTCTCACCTACAGAGTATGACGGGAAGTTATAGTGATGCATATATCTCTTGGATGTCTCGAACTCATCCAGTCCGTCAAGACGCTGTGCCTCTGTAAGAGGAGCCAGTGTGGTAACAGTACAGATCTGTGTCTGTCCTCTTGTGAACATGGCAGAACCATGAACTCTCGGGATGATATCTGTCTCTGCTGCCAGCGGACGGATCTGTCTGATCTCACGTCCGTCCGGACGTTTGTGATCTTTGAGAATCATCTTACGTACAGTCTTCTTCTGGTACTGGTACACAGCCTCACCAAGAACTGCAAGCCACTCCTCATTATCTGCAAAAGCTTCTTTCAGCTTGTCTGTGATCTCGCTGATGTTATTCTCACGTGTCTGCTTGTCATCGGAGAATACGGCAACCTCCATCTCTTCCGGAGGAACGATCTTCTTGATCTCATCGAACAGTTCCTGCGGAACTGCACAGGATTCGTAGGAATGTTTCTCTTTTCCGCACTCTGCAACGATCTTGTCGATAAATTTGATGATCTCCTGGTTTACTTCATGAGCCTTGTAGATTGCTTCGATCATCTTGTCTTCCGGAATCTCGTTAGCTCCGGCCTCGATCATGATGACTTTCTCTCTTGTGGAAGCTACAGTAAGCTGAAGATCAGAAACTGCCTTCTGAGCAAGTGTCGGGTTGATGATAAACTCGCCGTCGATCATACCAACCTGTGTTGTTGCACAAGGTCCGTCAAACGGAATGTCGGAAATACAGGTTGCGATAGAGGAACCAAGCATAGCCGGGATCTCCGGATTACACTCAGGGTCTACAGACATAACCATGTCTACCAGTGTTACGTCATTTCTGTAATCCTTCGGGAACAGTGGACGCATCGGACGGTCGATAACACGGGAAGTAAGGATTGCATGCTCGCTTGCCTTACCCTCTCTCTTATTGAAACCTCCCGGGATCTTTCCTACTGCGTACATCTTCTCCTCATACTCAACGCTCAGCGGGAAGAAATCGATTCCCTCTCTTGGCTCTTTGGATGCGGTAGCTGTAGCAAGTACTGTGGTATCGCCGTAGTGCATAAGAGCAGCACCGTTTGCCTGTTTGGCAACACGTCCGATATCTACAGTCAGTGTTCTTCCTGCAAGTTCCATGGAATAACTTTTGTACATATTCGTTCTCCTTTTCTGTTAAATAATATTCTTAATCTGACAGGAGCCCGAAACAACTGAAAAGGCCACTTCCTTTGGGATTAAAAAATATCTCGACCGGAAATGGGCTTTTCAGTAGTCTCGGAAATCGCTCCTGCGGTAATTCCATATGTGTGTTTACCCACACATGGTAAAAACGGGGCGGATGGAATCATCCGCCCCTCCCGTAGCAATTATTTTCTTAAACCTAATTTCTCAATCAGTGCACGGTATCTTTCGATGTCTGTTTTCTTAAGGTAAGCAAGAAGGCCACGTCTCTGACCTACCATTTTCAGAAGACCTCTTCTGGAATGATGATCTTTGTGGTGTGTTTTAAGATGCTCTGTGAGCTCCTGGATTCTTGCTGTAAGAACTGCAACCTGAACCTCCGGTGAACCTGTGTCACCCTCTGTTCTTGCATACTCTTTCATGATCGCTGCTTTTTTCTCTTTAGAAATCATTGTTGTTTCCTCCTTGAATTTTTAATTAAACGCCGGGTATTAAGAAGTGGTCGGAGATTCCGGCTTCTGAATACTGGCTTTTTTCACCTCGAACAGTATAGCACACGGTTACTTCCGTGTAAACTGTTTTTTTCGAAAAGTTTTTCTGATTTTTTTATTTCTCAAGGCTCTGGAAATATGCCTTTCCTTTCTCCGCATCCTTAAGAAGCTGCTGTTTCAGCGCCTCTATGGAAGAAAAACGTTTCTCAGGTCTTGAATAGTGAAGAAATTCTACTCTGCAGGGTTCTCCGTACAGATTCTCCTCACAGTCAAAGAGATAAGTCTCCACTCCCAGAAATTTCTCACCTATGGTAGGTTTATATCCTATATTGGTGATTCCGTAAAGGGTTCTGTCCTTAAAATGGGACACAGTATCATAGACACCGTTTGGCGGCATCAGTTTTTCTTTTGCCGGAACGATGTTGGTCGTTGGAAGGAGTACTTTGTGGCCCATTCCTCTGCCATGCTCAATCACTCCGTCCACAAAAAAAGGAAATCCCAGAAGGTTATTGACCTTTTCCATATTGCCACGCTTCAGCTCCTCGCGGATGAAGGTACTGCTGATCTTTCTGCGGCCATCCATTTCTTTTGGAAGGATGTCCACGGAAAAGCCAAGCTTTTTTCCCATTTCCTCCAGTAATTCCGGAGAGCCCTTGCGCTCATATCCGAACCGGAAATCCTCACCTACTGCTACATGCTCTGCCTGAAGATCTCCAACCAGGATCTCTTTTATAAAAGTTTCCGCTTTCATGTGGCGGATCCTGGTATCTAAAGGGCATTCCACCAGAACATCTACGCCTGCCTTTTCAAGGATATGGCAGCGTTCTTCTTTTGTGAAGATCATCTGGCTGCCGATCCCCAGCGAAAAGAGCACAGTCTGCAGACCTTTTTCCTTCTGCTCCAGGATCTTTTCCACCAGCTTCTGGTGCCCTCTGTGTATGCCGTCAAATTTACCTAATGTTACCGCACTCTTGGAAAGGCGCGGGAATTCTCCGTCAATCTTCAAGTATTCCATATCTGCCAGTATTTCTCCTGCAAGTTTTTATACAAAGAACATTCGTACCGGAACGTATTTCTGTTTTTTCTCATCCCAGCCGTATATTCCTGTGAAATTTCCGTTACTTCTATACATCCGGACATTTTTCTCCCGGGTGCCATTCTGCACCAGTTCCTCCGGAATCGGATTTCCGTTATGAAGAAGTCTGTCTCCCTCCGGGGTACAGGTAAGTGCCGGATACATGGAAAGCACCTCCTCTATGGGAACGATTTTTTCTTCTATGGTTCCATCTGCCATAGCTTCCTCAACCTGGGAAAGTGTCATACTTTCTTCCAGTGTAAAGTTTCCGGATCTGATTCGAAGCAGCTCTTCCATGGCACCGCCACAGCCCAAAGCTTCTCCGATATCATTGCAAAGCGTACGGATATAGGTTCCCTTACTGCAGGTAACGCTTAAGCGCACCAGCGGAAGGCTCATATCCAGTATCCTTATCTCATAAAAAACCACAGGGCGCGGTTTACGCTCTATGGTTTTTCCTTCTCTGGCCAACTCGTAAAGCTTCTTTCCGTTCACCTTCAATGCAGAGTACATCGGCGGAACCTGCATTTGCTCTCCCACAAAGGATTCTACGGTTTTCCGTACGTCCTCTTCTGTGACAGTGACCGGCTTCTCACAAAGAACCGTTCCGGTCATATCCTGCGTATCTGTGGTAACTCCAAGTCTCAGAACCGTTTCGTAGGTTTTTTCTTTTTCGGTAAGAAGCTCTACCAGACGGGTTCCTCTGCCCAGCGCAACGGGAAGTACTCCCTCTGCCGCCGGATCCAGGGTTCCTGTATGGCCGATCTTTTTCATGTGAAGAATTCCTCGCAGCTTTGCAACAACATCATGTGAGGTATAACCTTTTTCCTTACGGATCACAAGTATTCCATCCATGATCAGTTTTTACTCCTCTGCAAGCTGTTTTTCAATCTCGGCAGTAAGATTGTTGATGACATCATACATGGAGCCCTGCATATCGCAGCCCGCTGCACGTACATGTCCGCCTCCGCCAAAAAATACAGCGATCTTACTTACATCTACTTTGCCGTTGGAACGAAGAGATACTTTGAAGTGCTGTGTCTCCATCTCATAGATAAAGATCGCAACCTCCACGCCTGCGGTAAGACGGAGCTGGCTTACGATTCCCTCCAGATCCTTTCCTTCCACACCGTAGAAATCCATCTCTCTTCTTTTCAGATATCCGACTACGCACTTGCCGTTCTGAAGCAGAATGCTCTCTGCCAGGACACGACCCATAACCTGATTCTGAATATACGTTTTCTGGTAAAAGGATTCATCAATGATCTTGCTGAAATCGAATCCTGTTTTCATCAGCTCACCGGCGATCCGCATGGTTTCCGGTGTTGTGGAAGAATACTGAAATACGCCGGTATCGTGAGCCATTCCTGTATAGAGCGGAACTGCAATAGAACGATCGATCTTATCTGCATCCAGAAGTCCGTAAAGAACCTCACAGGCAGATCCGATATCGCCTTTTACATGGTTGACATCTGCAAATCCGCTGTTGCTCACATGATGATCAATGCAGGCAGTTTTCTTTGCTGTGTCAAAATATTTTCTGGCAACTGCAAGTCGGTCCAGCGCACTGACATCACAGGTGATAAAAAGGTCGTACACCTTCTCATCCTCTGCTTCTGTCTTAACCTCATCCATTCTGTCAATGTAATCAAATACAGGCTTCGGATCTTCCAGGTAAACATCTGCCTCAATATCCGGAAAATACTTCCGGATATAAAGGTACAGACCCATACAGGAACCGATGCAGTCGCCATCCGGACGGATATGTCCGCCGATGCCTACGGTTTTTACATTTTCCAGTATTTCTGAAATGTTTTTCATTTTTTCCACCTATTCCTCTGTTTCCATCCCACTCATTACGTCATTGATCTTCTTTGACATATTTACGCCATATTCAATAGACTCATCCAGAACAAAATGGATCTCCGGTGTATTTCGGAGATTCAGTCTTCTGGCCAGTTCTCTCCTGATATAGCCCTCTGCGTTCTTCAGTCCGCGGATCGTGGAATCTTTTGCCTGTTTCTCACCCAGCACACTGATGTAAGCCTTACAGGTTTTAAGATCCGGTGCAACCTCCACAGCTGTCACAGAAGTCATCGGATGAATTCTGGGATCCTTGATCTCTCCGTGTATGATGGTGCTGAGTTCCTTCAGAACTGCACCATTCACACGTGTATTTTTAATGCTGTTTTTTCTCATTTCAAGTCACTCCTATCTTGGTACCTCTACCATGATATATGCTTCGACTTTATCCTCTTCCTTGATATCATTAAAGTCATTGAATACAAGACCACACTCATATCCTGCACGTACTTCCTTGACATCATCTTTAAATCTCTTAAGGGATGCAAGCTCGCCCTCGTAGATCTGCTCCTCGCCTCTTGTGATACGAACCTTGCAGTTACGCTGGAATGTACCATCTAGCACATAGCTTCCTGCGATAGTTCCCACACCAGATGCCTTGAAAAGCTGACGAACCTCTGCATGACCGATAACCTTCTCCTCGAATACAGGATCCAGCATACCCTTCATGGCAGCTTCCACATCCTCGATTGCCTGATAGATGACTTTGTAAAGACGAAGGTCTACGCCCTCCTGCTCCGCAAGCTGTTTCGCTGCGGAATCCGGACGTACATTAAATCCGATGATGATCGCATTGGATGTTGCAGCGAGGCTGACATCAGACTCATTGATGGCACCTACACCACCATGGATAACCTTAACCACAACTTCCTCATTGGAAAGCTTGGTAAGACTCTGCTTAACCGCCTCAACAGAACCCTGTACATCAGCTTTGACGATGATCGGGAGCTCTTTCAGATCGCTTGCCTGAATCTGGTCAAACAGATTATCAAGAGAAAGCTTGCCTTTTGTCTCCTCAAGAAGACGGCTCTTGTTCTCTGTAACGAATGCGCCTGCAAAGTTCTTGGCTTCCTTATCGCTTTCGAAGGACATCAGGATCTCACCTGCATTCGGAACATCGCCAAGACCAAGGATCTCAACCGGTGTGGACGGACCAGCCTCTTTTACGCGGCGTCCCTTATCATCCATCATTGCACGTACTTTACCGTTGCATGCACCAGCTGCAATGAAATCACCTACATGAAGTGTTCCCTTCTGAACAAGGATTGTAGCAACCGGTCCTTTACCTTTGTCAAGCTGTGCCTCAATAACAAGACCTCTTGCCTCACGGTTCGGATTTGCTTTCAGCTCGGAAACCTCTGCTGTAAGAAGGATCATCTCAAGAAGGTTCTCGATTCCTTCACCTGTATGTGCAGATACCGGAACAAAGATAGTGCTTCCGCCCCAGTCCTCAGGGATCAGCTCATACTCGGAAAGTTCCTGTTTTACACGTTCTACATTTGCGCTTGGCTTATCGATCTTGTTGATGGCAACGATAATCTCAACACCAGCTGCTTTTGCATGGCTGATCGCCTCTACAGTCTGCGGCATAACACCGTCGTCTGCTGCAACAACAAGTACTGCGATATCTGTAGCATTGGCACCACGCATACGCATAGCTGTGAATGCCTCATGTCCCGGTGTATCCAGGAATGTGATCTTCTGACCTTTGACATTTACCACATAAGCACCGATGTGCTGTGTGATTCCGCCGGCCTCTCCTCTTGTTACGTTTGTATTACGGATCGCATCCAGGAGGGATGTTTTACCATGATCGACATGACCCATAACGCAGACTACCGGAGATCTTGGAACCATATCGTCCTCATTCTCTTCGTCCTCTTTCAGAAGCTCTGCGATCACATCAACCTTCTCTTCCTTCTCAGCGATGATATCAAAACCAAGTGCGATCTCCTCTGCCTTATCGAAGTCGATCTCCTGGTTTACTGTTACCATGACGCCTTCCATGAAAAGCTTCTTCACGATCACGGACGGCTGCATCTTCATTGCATCTGCAAGCTCACGGATGGTAAGCTTCTCCGGAATTGTGATCTCCTTGATCTCTGGTTTCTTCTCTTCCTGCTTCGGCTGTGGATTCGGTTTCTGAAGAGCCTTCGGGATTCTGGAATTCGGTCTGCGTCCGCCCTGATTTGGTCTGCGTCCGCCCTGATTTCCTTTATCGAAATCTTTTTTCTTATTCTTATTCTCTCTGTCACGCTCGCGCTTGCTGTCCTTGGAAGTCTTGGTCAGCTCCGGTGTGAATACGGAATCAGAAGAACTACTTCTTTTCTGTCCCGGACGCTGTCCGCCCTGACCTCCGCGGTTCTGTCCTCCGAAACGGTTATCTCCGCCTCTTCCGCCTTCAGAGCGTCCGCCCTGGCCTCCCTGACCACGGTTTGCTCCGCCGCCGAAACGGTTTCCGTCTCTTCTTCCTTCAAAGCTTCCGCCCTGACCTCCCTGGCCACGGTTTGCTCCGCCACCGAAACGATTTCCGCCACGGTTGTCATTCTGACGCGGGCCTCTGTTTCCTTCGCCCTGTCTTGCCGGACGTCCCTCGCCATTCTGGGAACGGTTTCCGAAACGGTTTCCACCGTCTCTTCTTCCCTCGAAGCTTCTTCCGTCACGGTTTCCGTCTCTTCTTCCTTCCGGACGGCTTCCCTGTGTTCTTGTGCCCTGTGTACGGTTTGCTCCGCCCTGAGCGTTTCTCTGCTCACCGGACTCACCGTTCCTTGTGTTCTGACCTGCGCTTCTCTGACCGCCGTTCTGGGAACGTGCCGGACCTTTTTTCTCGCCTGCTGCCGGTTTTCTTCTTCCTTTACCGCCATCGCTTGCGTTCTGTGCGTGGAATACACGAATGATATTTTTTTTCTTTTTCGGTGCCTCAGACTTGTTACCCTCTGTATTCACCGTTGTTGTCTTTTCTTCTGTTTTTGGAGTATCCAATTGTCTATTTTGCTCCTTTCCCGATCTAACTGATTTATCTTTTAACATTACTATAAGTCAAACCTCCTTACAGACCTCAAAGCCTTTGGGTTATCTACCGGATTCCTTCTCCAGCGCTTTGATGATCGCCTTTGCAAAATTTTCGTCCTGCACGGCAAGGCTGGCACGGAATTCTTTTCCCATAGCTCTGCCCAGGCTCTCTTTGTCTGAAAGGAAATATAACGGAACCTCGTAATAAGTGCACATATTCCGAAATTTCTTTTTTGTATTTTCGGAGGCATCATCTGCCACCAGTGCAAGGAAGCCTTTTCCTGTTTTTACGGATTTCTCCGTGGAAAATTCTCCGCTTACGGTTTTTCCTGCTTTTGTTGCAAGTCCGATGAGTGATAAAACCTTATTGTTTTCCAATTGACTCAAACTCCTTTTTAAGGCTCTGATACACTTCATCCGGAACTGCCATTTTCAAGGAACGCTCCAGGCCGTGATTCTTCATGGCTTTTTCCAGGCATTCCTCTGAGAAACAAAGGTATGCGCCGCGTCCGTTCTTCTTGCCTGTAGCGTCCAGGATGATATCATTTTCTGCTGTTTTCAGAACTCGTATCATTTCCTTTTTGCTTTTCATTTCCCTGCAGCCGGTACACTGACGCATGGGAATCTTATTTCTCGTTTTCATTATTCCTCGGCATCTCCATCTGCTGTCTCTTCAGCTTCTGTTTCTGTCTCTTCGAAAGTTTCCGCAGAGTCTTCTGTCTCCTCGGAAACAGTCTCCTCTGTTACTTCTTCGGAAGCATTCTCAGCTTCTTCGTGTTCCTCATCATAATCGTAGAAATCACCGGACTCTCTTGCCTGTGTCTCGCTCTTGATGTCAATCTTGAATCCTGTCAGTCTTGCAGCAAGACGTGCATTCTGTCCTTCCTTACCGATTGCAAGGGAGAGCTGATAATCCGGAACAACTACCAGTGCAGTCTTCTCATCCGGATCTGCCATAACTGCGATGACTTTGGCCGGGCTTAAAGCATTTTCAATGAGGATCGCAGGATTCTCATCCCAGTTGATGATATCGATCTTCTCACCGTGAAGCTCATTGACTACGGCACCGACACGTGCACCGTTCATACCAACACATGCTCCAACTGCATCTACATCCGGATCGTTGCTCCATACTGCGATCTTGGTACGGGAACCTGCCTCACGGGCAATGCTCTTGATCTCAACAGTACCATCTCTTACCTCGGCAACCTCAGACTCGAACAGTCTCTTTACAAGGCCCGGATGTGTTCTGGAAACCAGGATACGCGGTCCCTTCGGTGTATCTTTAACCTCAAGGATATAAACCTTGACTCTCTCTGTCGGCTGGAAAGTCTCGCCTTTTACCTGCTCGTTCTCTGTGAGAACTGCATCTGCCTTACCAAGATTGATGCTGACATTTTTGCCCATTACTCGCTGAACGATGCCGGTTACGACTTCTTTCTCGATTCCGTAGTACTGATCATAGAGAACTTTTCTCTCTTCCTCACGGATCTTCTGAAGGATTACGTTCTTCGCATTCTGAGTTGCGATACGTCCGAATTCCTTGGACTGGATCTCAACCTTCATAATATCACCGATCTCTGCATTGGTGTTTGTTTTCTGTGCATCCACCAGAGAAATCTCCAGCGCCGGATCCTCTACATGCTCTACTACAGTTCTGTCTGCATAAACACTGAAATCACATGTCTCCGGATCGATCATAACGTGAACGTTATCTGCCTTTCCGAAATGGTTCTTACATGCCTGGATCAGTGACTGCTCAATTGCCTCCAGCAGTGTATCCTTACTGATGTTCTTCTCTTTCTCAAGAACGTCCAGCGCTTCTCTTAAATCTCTGCTCATTTTCCTTTTTTTCCTCCTGAATTTTTACAGATTCGATCTTTTCACTGACTAAAATTCGATTGCAAGACGAATCAGGGCGATATCTTTTTTCTCAAAGGTGCGTTCTGTACCGTCTTCATCAATTGTCACACTGTTACTATCATATGCTTTTAAAACACCGCAGAATTCTTTCTGCTTCTCGATCGGCCGGTAGGTACGGATCTCCACCAGCTTGCCAAGGCTTCTCTTAAAATCTTTCTCTTTCTTAAGAGGTCTGTCAAGTCCCGGAGAACTGATCTCCATAATATAGCTGTCCTCGATGAAATCCTGCTCATCCAGTATGTCACTGAATGCACGGCTTACATCCTCACAGTCATTTACTGTGATTCCGCCCGGCTTGTCAATATAACCGCGGAGGTACCAGCATCCTGCTTCCTTGACATATTCCACATCTACCAGTTCAAAGTCCTTGGACTCTACGATCGGTGTAAGGATCGCCTCTGCTTTCTGTTCATATTCTTCCCGTCTGCTCATGCTTCCCACCTGCCTTTCTTTTTTTGTGCTGTTGCTGTATTTCTGAACAAATTCCTTCTCAGCAAATAGGAGCGGGCTCTCGCCCACTCCTATGCCAACAAGTTCTTAGTTTCGTTCATTGTAACACCAATATTTGTTAATTGCAAGTGTTAATTGTGATTTATAGTAAAGTGGCTTCTCTGGCGAGCGTGCCTGCTCTCGCATCTCTTGATAACCATTTCTGGTGTATGGCGACACGAATTTTCCACCTCAGAGAAGTGACTTTTGAATTTTTACAGGATTTCTCCCGCCTTATAACATGCTGCTATATAATCTCTCGGCTGATAATAAAAGTCCGTATTATAGTCCGAAATATGTGCATCAATCCAGGAATGATAAATATCCCATATTCCTTTTTCGATCTCCGCATCATCATATATGTCTTCTATTAATCGCTCATATACTTCTCCAATATCCCAGTAATCCGGAACTGTATATCTGCACATGGATACATTGTCAAATTCTCCTTCCGGAATATTACATTGCTCCGTAAACTCCGTTGCAACTTTTTGTATTGGCTCACAGTGAAATACATCTGCATAATCGTATATTCTCTTTATGTTTTCCCTGCCAAGATAATCTGTGATTTCCCGCCGATGTTGTTTTCTGGTTCGTCCTATATACTCAATCAGACTGCAGGTAAAAAATAAACTGTTATTATTTTTTTTCGCCATATACGACCTCGCTTCCTGCAAATTTCAAAGTATCCAGTGCCGAGATTGTATGAAAACTGATCTGATGTGTAGGGTACTTGAATTTTACCAGTTCCCAGAAAGCAGCTCTTGAGATCTTACCATCCAGATAGTTTTGCAGATAATTGTAGATTGTATCATCTGCCATCGGTCCCTCCACAATATCATACTGATGTGCTTGTCCACTTCGACAGGAAATAATAAAATCCAGCCATTCTTCTGTCATTTTCTCAAATTTAAGAATTTTTAATTCTGTATTTTCTGTATACTCGTACTTATTGATGTATCCCTTTTCTCCGTACCTTGTTGCCCACCGTTCTGCCTGTTTTTCGATATTCGTACAATAGAAGCCAAAATAGAAATCTTTGTTAAATCGGGCTTTTCTGATTTCCGGATACTCTACTATATCTTTACTTCCATGATATAAAACCATATGCACTCCTTTTCAGATTGGACTTAACACAATAATCTCCTGGAGCTATTATAGCAAATGTATATCAGAAACCGCAATATATTTTATTCTCACAAGATCATCTAAGATCATCTGTATCACGACACCCTCCCATTCTCCATCTCATACACCACATCCGCCACATTCATGGTAGAAGTTCTATGAGACACTAACACCACTGTACGGTTAGCATTATTCTCTTTCAGAGACTTCAAAATAATACCTTCATTCAGGGAATCCAGGTTGGAGGTTGGCTCGTCCAGAAGAAGGAGCGGGCTATCGTGGAGGAAGGCTCTTGCGATGCCGATTCTCTGCTTTTCGCCGCCGGAGAGGGTGTCTCCCAGTTCTCCCACTTCCGTGTCGTATCCTTTGGGAAGGGTCATGATGAATTCATGAATGGAAGTTTTTTTTGCGGCCTCCATGATCTCTTCACGGGTTGCGCCTGGTTTTGCAATGGCAATATTATTGGCTATGGAATCGTGGAACAGATGAGTCTCCTGGGTCACATAACTTTCCATGTCGCGAAGCCTGCGTGTGGGGATTTCTTTTACATTACTGCCGTCTACAGAAACGCTGCCTGCATTTACATCCCAGAAACGCATCAACAGCTTTAAGAGTGTGGATTTTCCCTATCCTGTCAAGTAATATCCAAAAAAAATTGTCGATTTTTGCAATTAA